>JACCED011033470.1_pt1 | contig 20533 bp, 17 predicted proteins | sample 7455021 | NCBI WGS metagenome assembly JACCED01 (sample SAMN15323456, study PRJNA562643) | freshwater metagenome | isolation source: river surface water | place: USA:Blue River Watershed | collected 2017-08-19
AAACGGGTTCTACCACGCGTAAACTCACTGCCGCCGTAATGGAACTTCTGATGTCAGCGGCATCATAATCTTTCTTGTAAAACTCACGAATGGTTCTGACATAAGCTTCTCTGAATGCCTGTAGGTGAGTTCCACCTTGAGTAGTATACTGTCCGTTGACAAAAGAGTAGTATTCTTCGCCGTAAGCCTCTGTATGGGTCATTGCAATTTCAAAGTCTTCGCCCTTAAGATGAATGACGGGATATAATGCACTTTCCGGTGGTACTTTGGTTTCTAATAGGTCTAAAAGTCCTCTTCGAGAAGCAAAATTCTCACCGTTGTATTTTATGGTCAGTTGACTGTTGAGATAGGTATAGTTTTTAACCTGCTCTCTGATGAAATCTTGAATGAACCGGTAATTTTTAAAAATGGTATTGTCGGGTTCAAAAACCAACAACGTTCCGTTGGGTTGATCAGAAGATTCTTCATGGTGATCACCGGTCAGTTCACCTCGATTGAATTCAGCTCGTTTTGATTTTCCGTCTCTGAAACTTTGTACTAGGAAATAGCTGCTGAGAGCGTTTACAGCTTTCAGACCCACCCCGTTAAGTCCCACAGATTTTTGGAAGGCACGGCTGTCGTATTTACCACCGGTATTGATTTTGGAAACCACGTCAACTACCTTCCCCAAGGGAATTCCTCGACCAAAGTCTCTGACGGTTACTTTTTCATCAGTGATGTTCACTTCTATGCGTTTTCCATTGCCCATCACGTGCTCATCAATGGAGTTGTCAATAACCTCTTTAATGAGAACGTAAATGCCGTCATCGGGCGATTTTCCGTCGCCCAATTTGCCAATGTACATACCTGGTCTCAGTCGGATATGTTCTTTCCAATCCAGACTACGAATTTCGTTTTCGGTATATTGTGGTTGCAGTTGGTCGCTCATTGTAGCAATTTTAACTCAATAATTGCAAATGCTGTTCGCAAGTTTTTCACAACTGCGATGGTAATGCCTATTTTCGCAGTATGAAAAGGTTTCAGCGATTGTTTTTTTTCGGGGGATTTTTAATCTTCTTAGGATTTCTAGCATCTTGCCAATCTGAAATTGACCGTGACCTCAAAGCGGTAAATGAATTGAAAGCACTTCTTCCTGAGGATGTCAACAAACTCAACATTGATAGTTTGCCTCGCAACGCTGATTCAATCTTGGAAGCCTTTATAACGAAATATCCTAAACACGCCGAAAGCGAATTTTTGTGTTTTCAATTGGTCAATGTAACCGGAAAGCGTGGCGAGACGGAGAAGTTAAAATCGGCACAATGGGCAGACTTCTATTTGAAAAATTATTCATCAAACAAGGCCCGCAGGCTAGATATGGCGTTATACGCCGCCTATTATTTTGAGAAATTCGGTGTTTACGATGAGGCTTTGAGGCTTTACGAAATGATTAGAGATAGTTTTCCTGATAATCCGTTGAGTCAAGGTGCAGCTCAGTCTGCCAAAATGATTCGCAGCGGTTTGGTGACTCCTGAGCAACAATTAGAGGCGTTGTTGAAACAACAGGGCGATTCTGTGAAATCTAAATAATATGAAGATTTTAGTCACTGGTGCCACCGGATTTATTGGCAGTCATGTAGTTCAGCAATTGCAACGAGCAGGCCATGATTTGGTATTGTGCCATCGTGAAGGCAAGTCTAGTTGGAAGTTATTTGATTCTGTTGCCCGTATTTACAATGCATCTCCAAATGGACAAGGTCATTCTGTTCACGATGAGGGGATGTTGCGCTTTAAGGGTTCTTTGAAAGAATATGCGGAAAGATTGATTCCGTATGAATTTTCAGATACAGAATTGTATTTGAGTGAGGGTTTTGAAAAGGTATCGGTTGACTTGATAGATTACGATGAAGTTTTAGAGTCGGTGAGTTCTTCAGATTTTGATGCGGTGGTTCACTGTGCAGCGATCATTTCTTTCCATCCAAAAGACAGAGAAAAAATGCTTCGAGACAATGTTGAAGGCACCCGTAATTTGGTCAATGCGTGTTTAAAAAAAGGCGTGAAAAACTTCCTACATGTGAGTTCAATTGCCGCACTAGGAAGACCTGTTGAAGAGGGCCCCATCACCCTTGACACACCCTGGGAAGAAGATTCGCCGTACAATACTGATTATGCGTTAAGCAAATACTATGCTGAATTAGAAGTTTGGAGGGGAAAGGAAGAGGGACTGAATGTGAAGGTATTTTACCCTGGTGTGGTTTTGGGACAAGGAGATGGAAATACCAGTTCAAAGCAAGTGATTGATGTGGTGAAAAATGGCAATCCATTTTATCCAGTGGGCTCCAACGGTTTCGTATTTGTTGAGGACCTCGCCAAAAAGATCACCGATGAATTGCCATTTACATTGGCAAATGAAAAACAACGATTCTTGTGTGTTTCACACAACCTCACCTTCGAGAAATTAATAATTTCAGTGGCTGATGCCTATGGTTACAAGCCGGCTAAATGGCCGTTGAAGGGCACTATATATGGATTAGTTTACGGAGTTGCTCAGTTCTGTGAATGGTTTGGGATACGCATTCCCATCACCACGGAGTTGATGAAAAGTACCAGTAAGGCTTCTGTGTATAAAGACTAAATTTCGGAAATTAACGAGTAGGTGAATAAGGGCTAACGTAAGTGCTCTTTTTGGTGGTTTTTTTCTTGAAATCACCGCGTTTCCAAGCTTCAAAGAATTGCATCCAAGCGGTTGGACTTAAATACCTCTGGGGAGGGACTTGATTGTAGTAATATAACTGTTCGGCTCTATTTCGAGCAAGCAACGCTTGAGCTTGAGATGCATCTGCGGGTCGTTGACGGAGTTCTTCCTTGACAGCTTCATTTTCAAGGTTTTTACGGGCTCTTTCAAGTGGGTCATCAGGAATATCTCTATTGACAAATTCGTGATTGAATAAGGTTTTCAGTGGAAGTGCTTTAATGAAGATTGCAGACAAATGGATGGTGTCTTGGGTCATTAATTTTACTACAGAATAGCGGTTGCTTGAAAGAGTATCGGGAATGACGTGATATGAACTGACTTTTTCAACTTGTACAAAATACACAGTATCGCCTTTTCTAACAACAACATCAAAGAATCCATTGTCATCTGAGTAGCCTATGAGTCCACGTCTGGAGCTTTTGATGCTTACCAATGGAATTGGTTTTAAGCTATCAGAGGTGAGTACCAAGCCGGTGAACAAGATGTAAGGATTATTGTTTTGGGGTTTGCGTTGAGCAAATAGGTGATTGCTAAGAAGAAGGAATACAAAGAGAGCGAATATCCCCCGAAAAGCCCCGAAACTCATATTTACGAAGATAATGAAAAATTAACTTAGGGCATCAACCAACCTACGAGGATGGAGAATAATACGACCAAGGGAGTAGAGATTTTCTTAGAATAAAGCATGATCACGGTGGTGGTAAGGACAAAAAGGTGTGTAGATATTTTTGACGAAGGAAGATTTTGAATATTGATTAATAGTTGTTCGCAAAGAATGAGTGATGCGGCCAAGATGAAGCCAACGGAAACGGCAAATATTCCGGGTATAGATCTTTGCAAACCGGAGTAATTTTGCAATATGGACCAAATGGGATAGGCAAAAAGTACGAGAAGTATTCCGGGTAGAAAAACAGCAATAAGTCCAATGAACCCACCTAAAATTTGGCCCGATTCCTGATAGCCTGCATTTCTCATGGCTACGGCGTTGGTATAAACTGCTAGGTTGAAATTGGGTCCTGGTGTAGCTTGAATAGCTCCAATACCGGTATTCAATTCATCGAGGGTTAGTCTCTTTTTATGGTGCACGTACTGCTCCATTGTCATAGCTGCCAGCACGTTTCCCCCTCCAAAGGATAGGGCGCCCATTCGGTAGGTATTTTCAAAATAAACCACGGGTTGGAGCCATTTTGATTGAGTTTTATACTTGCTCAGCAATAAGCCACCCACACCTACAACTGTAAAGATGATGAAAAAAACAGTGAGGTTTCGCCATTTGATTTGAGATTTGGGAAGAATGGTTTTAGGGCCGGAGTATTTTCCAAATTTTGCGCTAATTAGGGCAGCCAAAACTACCCCAATGGGAAATATCAAAGGAGTATGTATGGCAAAGCCAAGAATACCAGAAACTATAAGTATGCCCCAATTTAGAGGTGTTTTTTCCATCCATTGGCTCATGCTTAGGAAGCCGTAAACCATGAATCCCACAACGGTTGCAGAAATGTATTGCAGTTGATGTGCTGACAAAAACTTGGGAGATAGGGCGAGCATTAACATGAGGGCTGCACCGGGTAATGCCCAAAAAAGAACGGTAATTATGGCTAGTTTAGGGCCACCCAATTTTAATCCAACCGTAGTAATGGTTTGGGTGGTGGTAGGACCAGGTAACAAATTACAAAATGCCGTGATTTCAATAAGGTCATCTTGACTGATGAAACGTTTGCGTTCAATCAACCGTTTTTTAAAATGAGGAAGGTGCATTTGCGGCCCACCGAAGGCAGTTAAACCGAGCCACAAAACCGTTTTCAGAAACTGAAATTGCTTGCCTTTTTGTATGTTTGTGGACTCATGCATAATTTCGACACTAAAATAGTCCAAAAATCACGAAACCCTTTGATTTTGTTGGGTTTTTTGTCAATTATTTTGACTCTAGGTTTAGTTGCTTGTACAAGTAATGGCAATTCTGGATCTGATTCAAAATTAGAACTTCGCAATGCCATGCAATTGAAATTGGATTCTGCTTGGTCACAATTGAATGATATTCGAGGTCAATTTCATTTCGAAATTGATGAGTTCGAAGAACGTAAAACAGAAATGGCGGCCCAAAGAATCAGAGCTAATTTCATACCTGGCAATGCTCTTACTGAAGATGATAAACTTCAATTCAACATATATAACGAAACATTCAGGGTGTATAAAACCGCAGCCAACCAATATAAGAATGCGGTATTAATGGCAGAAAATGCTTTTTACAACCTAAAAGGGCTTGAGACCCGTGTAAAGAAAGGAGATTTTGATCAAGATTTAGAGGGCTTCAAAGAGGAAATGAAGGGTTTGCAAAAAGAACTTGATGAGTGTGAGCTGAAAACCATTGATATCACTGATAGACTTGATACTGTAGAGCCCTCATATCAAAGGGTAAATGAACATGTGAATCAGTTGCTAGATCGACTGGTTCCTGAGAAACAATAGGTCTCTTTAAATCGTTCAAACACCACGTTGATGGCTTCATCTGTGGGGTGTGCTTGGTCGGGTTTGTAAAATTTCAGGTCTTTAAGTTCTTCTGTAACTATTTCATAACTAGGAAAATACTCTATTTGACCATTAGATTCCACGCAAATTTCATACAGCGCAGCTCTCAGAAGGGCTTTGCTAACTGAATTTGTTAATAGTCCATCTCTCAAATGTCTCACCGGCGAAACGGTAAAAATGAGTTTTGCCTTGGGATTTATTTTGGGGACGGTGTTTTTTATTTTTTCGAGGGATGTTTTGATTTCAGCTATGGTTAACTGCCGTTTGCTGAACTGATTTTGCGGCAGTTTTTGACAATTCCCAACCCATTGATTGTAACTTGTGTGTTCGTAAATGGTTGCTGTGCCTAATGTGATAAAAACGTGAGTGGCGTTGATTAGGTGTGATTTTGATTCAATCAGTTGATTCCTGATTTGTTCGGTAAGTGCAGATTTAGAGGTATTTTGAAACCGATTAGCAAACAGCAGACAATGAAAGTTCTGTTGATATTCAAAAAAGGGAGGAACCTCTGATTTGTGTAGGTATTCAATGGTTTCGGCCAATGCTGTAGGCGAAAAAATGGTGCCAAACGGATTGGAATAGGAAGGGATTTCTAACTGCAGGGCTCGTTGATGCATTTCTGCTGAAAAACAAGACCCCATGAAAAACAGATTCACGCATGCAAATTAGTCCTATTTTTGCTGATATGCACGCTTTGCGCAAGAAAGAGAACTTCCACATTGTGTTGTGGTTAGTGAAAGATTTTGCTTGGATTATGGATTACAAGATCTTGGGACTTTCCATGGCTATTCCTACGGTGTTGTTGGCCATTTATTTAACATGGTATTCAAGAGCGGATAAGACCGAGTTTGCGCACAATCTTGCGGTTATGTTTTGGATATGCGCCAATGTCATTTGGATGTTTGGAGAATTTTATTTGAACGATACCACGCGTTCAATTGCTCAGCCATTTTTTATAGCAGGTTTGGCTGTGCTTGGAATTCACTACATAACGAAAATCCCGCGAATGCGGGATCTCCGTTAACCAAACTAAACCAATAAAAAATAACAACTACAAGACGCTGAATTCAATAGAATGTTTTCTGAGTGTTCGTCATACTTGAGTCACAATCGGTAAAAAACATCTTCTAAAGAACGAGCTATAGTCTCTAAACACAAAAAGGGTGTTTATCCCCCAAAAAAAGATTGAAAAAGACCAATTTGGGTTAAATTTGCGGCTATGTTGGAGCAACAAGTCTATGTTCCGGTAAACAAGGTACGCATTGTAACGGCGGCTAGTTTATTCGACGGACACGACGCAGCGATTAACGTTATGCGTAGAATCATCCAGTCAACAGGATGCGAAGTGATTCATTTAGGTCATGATAGAAGCGTTTTGGAAGTGGTAGATACTGCCATCCAAGAAGATGCAAATGCCATTGCCATGACTAGTTACCAAGGCGGTCATATTGAATACTTTAAGTATATGTATGACTTGCTAAAGGAGCGCGGGGCTTCCCACATCAAGATTTTTGGCGGCGGTGGCGGAGTTATCCTTCCTGAAGAAATCAAAGAATTGATGGATTACGGCATCACTCGCATTTACTCGCCAGATGACGGAAGAGAGATGGGACTTCAAGGCATGATCAACGATTTGGTTCAGAAAAGTGATTTCCCCACCGGTCATAAGCTCAATGGTGAAGTCAAAAAGGTAATAGATCGTGACGGAGACTCTATGTCAATTGCTAGAATCATCACGGCGGCTGAAAATTATTCTGAGTTGCATGCATCGGTATTGGCCGAAATGCGCGACAAAGCGGCAGATATTAAAGTTCCAGTGTTGGGCATAACTGGAACGGGTGGTGCTGGTAAAAGCAGTTTGATTGACGAGGTTGTTCGCAGGTTCTTATTGGATTTTTCTGATAAGAAAATGGCCATCATTTCAATAGATCCCTCAAAGAGAAAAACAGGTGGAGCCTTGTTGGGAGATAGAATTCGCATGAATTCCATCAATCATCCTAGGGTATATATGCGCTCAATGGCTACGCGTCAAGCGAATTTGGCCATGAGTTCACACATTGATGATGCCGTTGACATTTTAAAGGTAGCGGGTTATGATTTAATCATTGTTGAAACCAGCGGTATAGGACAAAGCGATACGCAAATTACTGAGCATTGCGATGTAGCTCTTTACGTGATGACCCCTGAATACGGAGCAGCAACCCAACTTGAAAAAATTGATATGTTGGATTATGCTGACGTGGTTGCTCTCAATAAATTTGATAAACGCGGTGCATTGGATGCATTGCGTGACGTTCGTAAGCAGTTCCAACGAAATCATAAATTGTTTGAAGCTGACGTTGATACCATGCCCGTTTTTGGAACCATTGCATCTCAATTCAATGATCCAGGCATGAACAGTTTGTACCGTTGTTTGATGGATACAATTTCAGCTAAAACCGGTGCTAATATTGGAAGCAACTGGAAGTCAGACAATGAATTGAGTGAAAAAATATTCATCATCCCTCCGGCTAGAAATCGTTATCTTTCTGAGATTTCAGAAAACAATAGAGCTTACAACGCCACCGGTAAGGCTCAACAAAAGATTGCTCAACGAATGTATGCGATCAACGAAACGTTGAAGCAGATTACAGAGAGCGGAACTTCGTCAGATGTTTTAACTGTTGAGTTGAACCGGTTGTACGAACAATTGAACGATCAATTATCCCCAGAAAACAAGAAACTCATTTCGGATTGGGCAGAAGAGGCTCAAAAGTACCGCAATGAAGATTACATTTTCAAAGTGCGTGACAAGGAATTGCGCATTAAAACGCATACCGAAAGTTTGAGTCATTCGCAAATTCCAAAAGTTTCTACTCCGAAGTACGAAGCATGGGGAGATATTTTGCATTGGCGTTTGCAGGAGAATTTGCCGGGTCAATTCCCTTACACAGCTGGAATTTACCCATTCAAACGCGAAGGCGAAGATCCCACGCGAATGTTTGCCGGTGAAGGCAGTCCCGAAAGAACCAATCGTCGTTTTCACTATGTGAGTCAGGATATGCCCGCTAAACGCTTGAGTACGGCATTTGATTCAGTGACTTTATACGGTAGAAATCCAGATCTCAGACCAGATATTTACGGTAAAATTGGAAACTCAGGGGTGAGCATTTGTTGTTTGGATGACGCAAAAAAGCTTTACAGTGGATTCAATTTGGCTGACCCCATGACATCAGTATCGATGACCATTAATGGTCCGGCGCCCATGTTGCTGGGATATTTTATGAATGCTGCCATTGATCAACAATGTGAATTATACATCAGAAAAAATGGCTTAGAGTCGGAGATTAATGCTAAAATTGATGCCATTTATGCGGCTAAAGGACTTTCCCGCCCGGTTTACCATGGCGATTTACCTAAGGGTAATGACGGCTTGGGTTTGATGCTTTTAGGTGTAACTGGTGATCAAGTTCTTTCAGCAGATGTCTACAATGAAATTAAAAATTGGACCTTATCTCAAGTGAGAGGTACCGTTCAAGCCGATATTTTAAAGGAAGATCAAGCGCAAAATACCTGTATTTTTTCTACTGAATTCGCTTTGCGATTGATGGGAGATGTACAAGAATATTTCATTCACAATAAGGTTCGTAATTTTTACTCTGTGAGTATTAGCGGATACCACATCGCTGAAGCGGGAGCGAATCCTATTTCTCAATTGGCATTCACTTTGGCTAACGGATTCACTTATGTTGAATATTACTTAAGTCGTGGAATGCACATTGATGATTTTGCACCCAACTTGAGTTTCTTCTTTAGCAATGGAGTAGATCCTGAATACGCAGTTATTGGTCGTGTTGCTCGAAGAATTTGGGCCAAAGCCATGAAGAATAAATACGGTGGAAACGCTCGTTCACAGATGTTGAAATACCACATTCAAACATCGGGAAGAAGTTTGCACGCGCAAGAAATTGACTTTAACGATATCCGTACCACATTACAAGCATTGTATGCAATCTACGATAACTGTAATTCTCTGCATACCAATGCTTATGATGAAGCTATCACGACTCCTACAGAAGAAAGCGTTCGTCGTGCAATGGCCATTCAGTTGATTATAAACAAGGAATTGGGATTGGCAAAGAATGAGAATCCAATTCAAGGTTCATTTATCATTGAAGAATTGACTGATTTGGTAGAGGAGGCGGTATTGTCAGAATTTGACCGCATCACAGAACGTGGCGGTGTTCTTGGAGCCATGGAGACCATGTATCAACGCGGCAAAATCCAAGAAGAAAGCCTTTATTATGAAACCCTAAAACATACGGGTGAATATCCTATCATTGGAGTTAATACATTCTTGAGCAGCAAAGGTTCACCAACAGTTAGACCAGGCGAGGTTATTCGAAGCACTGAGGAAGAAAAGCAACAGCAAATTGACACCGTACACTTGGTAAAGAGGATGTACGGTGAGAATGCAGAACGCAATTTCAAAGACCTCCAGATAGCGGCTATTCGCAACGAGAATATGTTTGCTCAAATCATGGAAGCCGCGAAATTCTGCACCCTTGGTCAGCTCACAGAATCCATGTTTGAGGTTGGTGGGCAGTACCGGAGAAATATGTGATAATAGTCCATGGTCCATAGTCCATAGTCGATAGTCTATAGCCCGAAGCCCGAAGACCAAAGTCCATAGTCGATAGTCGATAGTCGATAGTAAGGGACTACAGACAACAGACTTTGGACTACAGACTACAGACTAGTGACCAGAGTCCCGGTACCCGTTACCCGTTACCTGCTACCCGCTACCCGCTACCCGCTACCCGGTACCCGGTACCCGCTACCCGGTACCCGCTACCCGCTACCCGGTAGATGGTACTTATTTACATGGTGCGTTTTGCCAGGGACCGGCGTTGCTTACGTCTTTGAAGCCTTTTGATTCAAGCAACTCTTTTGCCTTGCCTGCACGTCCGCCGCTGCGGCACACTAAAACAATTTTATCATAGCCGCGGAGCGATTCCATTTTGCTTTCAAGTTCGTTGAGGGGGATCAGTGTGGTGCAATCTGCGTGACCGTCGTTGGTCCATTCTTCGGGGGTGCGAACATCTACAATGATGGTTTTTCCAGTTTTAGTGGTGTCATTAGGATTTGCAGTTTCTGAAATGACTGAAGCGGTGTTGGAATTTGGGGTTTCTGAGTTTGCAGAATTTGTGGTTGTTGAGCTACAGCTGATGGCGTATAATGAGGAAGCCATCATTAAAAGTGCGAATGCGATTTTTTTCATAATGGCGAAGTTCATCTTTTTTTTGTGGATTTGCGGTGACTAAAATCACTTAACAATATAATTAGTCGCAGGTGTGGCCACCTATATTTGTATGGTGGAACTAAGAATATCAGAATTGTTGGGATTAAAGCCTTGGCAGGTAAAGGCTGTGTTGGATTTGATTTCGGAAGGGGCAACGGTACCGTTTATGGCCCGATATAGAAAAGAGAAAACGGGGAACTTAGACGAGGTTGAAATTGGTAAGATCAAAGATGAAGCCGAACGTATTGATGTCCTCGAGAAAAGAAAACAAACCGTTTTAGATAAAATTGAGGAGCTTGGAAAGTTGACTCCAGAATTGAAGTCAGCCATTGAAAATTGTACAGATATTAGTCAGGTAGAGGACTTGTATTTGCCTTATAAAGCAAGGAGAAAGACGCGGGCAGATGTTGCTCGAGAAAAGGGGCTGGAGCCTTTGGCGAAGGAGGTTTTTGAACAAAAAAATCAGAGAATTTTGCAACAACTTGATCAATTTATCAATGATCAGGTAGCCTCAGAGGAAGATGCTTTGGCTGGCGCTCGAGATATTATTGCGGAATGGATCAATGAAGATGTAGAGGTTAGGGCGCAGTTGAGGGACTTGTTTGAGAGCCAAGCAACGATTTCCTGTAAGGCGGCAAGAGGTAAAAAAGATGATGATGAAGCTCAGAAATTTAGGGACTATTTTGAACATAGCGAACTTTTGAAAAGATGTCCATCGCATCGGTTTTTGGCCATGAATAGAGGCGTTGATTTAGGGTTTTTGAAGGTCAGTGTAGAGCCCGATGAAGAGTGTGCAATTGCGCTTTTGAAAAGAAAGTTTTTGAAGGGATATTCAGATTTGACAGATCATGTGAAGACCGCCATGATTGATGCTTATTCGCGTTTGTTGCAACCCAGTTTGGAAAACGAAATGATATCTTTATTGAAGGAGAAATCAGATGAAGATGCGATTTCGGTATTTGCGTTGAATGCGCAGCAATTGCTGTTGGCATCGCCAGTTGGGCAAAAACCCCTGTTGGCCTTGGATCCGGGATTTAGAACGGGCTGCAAGTTGGTTTGCCTATCTGCGACGGGTGATTTGGTATTTAATTCAACGATTTATCCGCATGAACCTCAAAGGGAAGTGGTGAAATCCAAACAGATATTATTTGAAGCGATTAAAAAATACGGAGTTGAGGCTATTGCAATCGGAAATGGAACGGCCGGAAGAGAAACCTTATCTTTTGTGAATGAAGCATTGGGCGAGGCAAAGATGTCATCGGAGGTTTCGGTCTATATGGTTAATGAGGCAGGGGCGAGTATATACAGTGCATCGGAAGTTGCTAGAGAGGAGTTTCCGAATCAAGATGTAACGGTGCGCGGTGCTATAAGTATTGGTAGAAGATTGATGGATCCGTTGGCTGAATTGGTAAAGATTGATCCTAAAAGCATAGGAGTTGGTCAATACCAACACGATGTGAATCAAGCGTTGTTAACCAAACGTTTGCAGTCTGTAGTTGAGTCGGCAGTGAATAAAGTAGGAGTGAATTTGAATACAGCTAGCAAACACTTGCTATCTTATGTGAGTGGCTTGGGACCTTCGTTGGCGCAGAATATTGTAAATTATAGAAAGGAGAATGGTGCGTTTAAGAGCCGAGCTGAATTGAAGAAAGTACCTCGTTTGGGCGATAAAGCCTTTGAACAATGTGCAGGATTTTTGCGTGTAAGAGATGGTAAAAATCCGTTAGACAATTCATCGGTTCACCCAGAAAGATATGCGGTTGTTGAACAGATGAGTAAGGACATGGGTGTGAAGGTAAATGAGTTGATTGGACGCGAAGAGTTGGTGTCGAAAATAGAGGCTAAGAACTATGTTAATGAAAAGGAAAGTTTGGGGTTGTTGACGCTTCAAGATATCCTTCAGGAGCTAAAAAAACCTGGTTTAGATCCACGGGGAGAAGCGCAGAATATAGTGTTTGAAGACGGGGTGAAGTCTATCAATGACCTGGAGATTGGAATGGAACTTAACGGAATAGTTACCAATGTAACCAACTTCGGAGCATTCGTAGATATTGGTGTGAAACAAGATGGGTTGGTTCATATCAGTCAACTTTCAAAGCAGTTTATCAAGCATCCATCGGAGGCGGTTTCTTTAGGACAGCAGATTAAAGTGCGGGTTACTGAGGTTGATTTGCAGCGCAAGAGAATCGGGCTTACGGCGAAGTTTTAGTACCTTTGTATTATGTCAAGCGAAAAGATATCAGGTCCAAGGCCGGTGAAATCGCCAACCGGCAATCAGTTGGTTTGCAAAGGCTGGGTTCAAGAGGCGGCATATAGAATGTTGCACAATAATTTAGATCCAGATGTAGCCGAGCGTCCCGAAGATTTGATTGTTTACGGTGGATTGGGAAAAGCGGCCCGCAACTGGGAGGCTTTTGACAATATTTGTAAGGCATTGATTGATTTGAACGACAATGAAACATTGATGATTCAAAGCGGTAAGCCGGTAGCGATTTTACCGACGCATAAAGATGCTCCTAGGGTATTGATTAGCAATAGTCAGTTGGTTCCTAATTGGGCTAATTGGGATCATTTCAGAGAGTTAGAGGCCAAAGGATTGATGATGTACGGTCAAATGACGGCCGGTAGTTGGATTTATATTGGTTCTCAGGGAATAGTTCAGGGCACTTATGAAACCTATGCTGAATGTGCGCGCCAACATTTTGGTGGTACGTTAAAGGGTACATTGAATGTGACCGCAGGATTGGGAGGTATGGGTGGAGCTCAACCTTTGGCAATCACCATGAATGAAGGTGTGGCTTTGGTTGCGGAAGTGGAAGAATGGCGCATTAGAAAGCGTTTGGAAACCCGTTACTTAGACGTCATGTGTCGGGAAATTGATGATGCCATTGATAAAGCTTTGATAGCTAAGAAGGAAGGTGCAGGTGTGAGTATTGGGGTTTTATGCAATGCGGTTGATTTGCTCTCGAGGATGTTGGAACGCGGAATTATTCCAGATACATTAACTGATCAGACATCGGCGCACGATCCATTGATTGGTTATTATCCCGAAGGGATGGATGTTGAAGCGGCTGATAGATTGAGGAAAAACGACCCTGATAAATACGTTGATTTGAGTTACAACACCATGGCGAGACACGTTGAGCTGATGTTGGAAATGCAACAAAAAGGCGCAATCGTATTTGACTACGGAAATAATTTGAGAGGTAGAGCTTTGGAGCGTGGAGTGAAAAATGCCTTTGATTTTCCCGGATTTGTACCTGCTTATATTCGTCCGTTGTTCTGCCAAGGTAAAGGTCCATTTAGGTGGGTTGCTTTGAGCGGTGATCCTGAAGATATTTACAAGACAGATAAGAAAATTTTAGAGTTGTTTCCTGAAGATGCAGGATTGAAGAGATGGATCAGTATGGCTCAAGATCGTATTGAATTTCAGGGATTGCCGGCCAGAATCTGTTGGATTGGACAAGGTGCTCGTCAAAAAGCGGCTTTGGCATTCAATGAAATGGTTAGAAACGGTGAGTTGAAGGCTCCCATTGTTATTGGAAGAGACCATTTAGATACGGGTTCGGTTGCTTCTCCAAATAGGGAGACAGAAGCCATGTTAGATGGTTCAGATGCAGTGGCCGATTGGCCAATTCTAAATGCCTTGGTAAATACTGCAGGTGGAGCGAGTTGGGTGAGTTTGCATCACGGTGGTGGTGTGGGTATGGGATACTCTATCCACTCAGGAATGGTTATAGTTGCTGACGGAACGGCTGATGCGGATGAGCGTTTACGCAGGGTCTTGCACAACGATCCAGGGATGGGTGTTGTTAGACATGCTGATGCTGGCTATGAAATTGCAAAAGAAACAGCCAAGCAGCACGGCCTAGACTTGCTAGAAAGATTAAAGAATAAGTAATCATAAAAAAGGCTTCCCTCGGGAAGCCTTTTTTATATAAGTCTATAAATGTGATTATCTCTTTGCTGGGATTTTCACGTCTGGCAACTCCACTTTATCAGCGGCTGGTTGGTTTTGTGAAGCGGCTTTTTTCCCGCCGTTGTACGAAGAAGCAATCAAAGAAACGATTACAATTAAGATTGCACCGCCCCAAGTTACTTTTTCAACGATATCGGTTGTTTTTTCTACTCCAAAAATTTGATTTCCTTGTGAGAAGTTAGATGCCAACCCGCCTCCTTTGGGATTTTGAACTAAAATCACCAAAATCAACAAGATGGAAACGATTGCGGCTAAAATGAGTATCCAATTCATGATAAATTATTTTCTTTTTTTATTTGATCAATAAGGTTTGCAAAGTAAGGCTTTTTTTCGGGAAATTTCAAACTCAACTGTTCATAGGCATCTATTGCCTTTTCGAAGTTTCCTTGTTTGGTGTAAATCTTTGCCAATGTTTCAGTTACGATTTTGTTTGAAATTACTTCACTTTTTTTCATGGCTTTTTCAGGGGTATAAAATTCCTGTTTGGGCCTTGAGATACTGGGTTTGGTCTTCAAGAACTTCTCAATGAGATCTTCTTTCCGTTCCATTGGTTTGTTTACAGGTGTATTTTTTTGAACGCTTCCCGCATTCAACCAAGCGTAAAAGTCAGATGATGCCACCTGTTTGGGTTCATCGGGTTCTGGTGCAGGGTATAAGTCTTCTAAATTATAGACAGGTGCAACCAATTTAACGGGTTTAATTTTGGCTTCAATTTCCTCGGTTTCTTCTATGGGAAGGCTGTCTATAGGTTCAATCTTGGCAGTTTCTATTTCCAATTCAAAAGTATCTTCCTCAAGAGGTTGTAGTGAGGGGTTGATGGCTTCGTTATATTGGGTATCAGGTAGAGGGTCTTGGGTAGCAGGTAGTTGGTCTTGGGTAGGGGGTAGAGGGTCTTGGGTAGGGGGTAGAGGGTCTTGGGTAGCAGGTAGTTGGTCTTGGGTAGGGGGTAGAGGGTAAGGGGTTTTGGGAGATTTAAAGAGGTAGTCTTGGAGCCATTGGCGGTTGTGGATGCGGAGGGAAGTTTGGTGGAGGGTGTTTTCTAGACGGAAGTCGTTTTTTTCTAATTGGTAAGAGGTTAGCGCTGCGAACGGCCATGCGAAATAGGGAAATTCCTTGCATAATTGCATCAACTCCATAGCTGAGCTAGCGTCTATGACTTTGGGTTGATTCAATATTTTTTGGAGTTCTTGGGCGTTCATTTTGGTATCAGATTGAAATGAATAATTACCAATCTAAAGCGATTGCGGCAAATATCTGTTGAACAATGATTTCAGTGAGTTCTTGTGATAGTGATGATTCAACGCTGCTGAATTCAGTTGAGGCTTCGAAGGTTGTAGAGGATGTGAAATCTCTGCTGAAGTCTTTTTCTGGATATTTCGGACAAGTAAAATCAACGGTGATGGTAATGCTGAATTGTGTTTGAGCAGCACCTGTTTGGGCGTTGAGCGCGGCGGGGGTTATTTCGTAGCGTTTGATGACGCCCGACATTTGATAATCGCCGTCTTCCGACTTGAGATTTAAGGTGGTTTCTGTTTGGAATTTGGTTTTTAGCTTTTCAGTGAGGTCAACAGAAAGGCTAGGATTTACGTATGAGGCTTCGTTGGAGAAAAATCCAACACTAAAAGTTTTTACATCATCTGGGATGTTTGCACCTCTAAAATTATAGATGCCGCATGATGAGGTCAATAGTGCAATAGTTGCAATGAGTATTTTGTACATTGACTTCATTCTAGGTCGTATTGTTTGATTTTGCGGTATAAGGTTCTTTCAGAAATTCCGAGATCGTCTGCGGCTTTTTTCCGTTTTCCATTGTTTTTGGTGAGGGCCAAACGGATCATTTCAATTTCTTTGGCCTCTAAACTCAAGGTAGTGTCAATTTCTGAGGAATAGGTCTCAGCTTCTATGAAATCATTGTCATCATCATCAGAAGAAGAATTGAATGTGGGAGTTTCGTATTCATGAACTCTGCTGGTTTCGTTGGGAAGCTGAAGTCTATTGGGAGTAGAAGTATCTTGATTGTAGGAGGGTGTTGAGTTAAAGTTTGGTGAGGAATTGGATAAGGGATCGTTGTTTTCGAGGAGCCCAAAAACCACTTTTTTTAGGTCATTTACGTCTCTGCGAAGTTCAACCAGCACTTTATAAAAGATGTCACGCTCACTCATACCTTCGTAGTTTCCATCCATTTTGCCGAGTAAAATGGGGAGTTGTGATTCTACTTGTGGAAGATATCGCAAAAGAGTAGGGGTATCAACCAAATTTGATGATTCCAGCACGCAGATTTGTTCGGTTACGTTTTTGAGTTGGCGAATATTTCCAGGCCAAGGATACTCAGAAAGTACGCGCTGGGCATCTGGGGTCAATTCTAAAATGTTTCGGTGATGGGTTTCAGCAAAATCGGAACTGAATTTCAAAAACAGCAAATAGGTATCTTGTTTTCTATCAAGGAGTTTAGGTACACGAATTGGCACAGTAGCAAGTCGGTAGTACAAATCTTCTCTAAACTTACCCATGCGAGCACGTTCTAGAAGGTCTCTGTTTGTTGCCGCAACAATGCGTACATCCGTTTTTTGGACAGCAGAACTACCTACTTTAATGAATTCTCCGTTCTCGAGAATACGCAGGAGTCGTGCTTGAGTTCCCAGGGGAAGTTCGCCCACTTCGTCGAGGAAGATGGTTCCTCCATTTACGCTTTCGAAATAGCCTTTTCGTTTATCTGTAGCACCGGTGAAAGCACCTTTTTCATGTCCAAAAAGTTCACTGTCAATGGTCCCTTCGGGAATGGCACCGCAGTTAACGGCAATAAAGGGCGCGTGTTTGCGGTTGCTTAAATGATGAATGACCTTCGAAAAGCTTTCTTTTCCGACACCGCTTTCGCCCTGAATCAAGACGTTCATGTCAGTAGGTGCAACTTTGGTGGCGGTTTGCAAAGCGGCATTCAACAAAGGGCTGTTTCCAATAATACCAAATCGTTGTTTTACCTGCTGCAAATCCATATCTATTTACAAATATACTATAAACTGACAAAATGGCACATGGTTTAGATGTGAATAAACTGTTTAGGAACAAAGAAGTTTAAGCAATAGATTTGAAGTCATTCATCATGGATTTAGACGATTTAGAGGCCGAATTAACATCCCCAGAAGAACAGTCGAATGAAAATTCGAATGATACTACTGTTGGGGGAGTGGTGAAGCCCGTAGCAGGGCTCTTCAAAGATTGGTTCGTGGAATATGCGAGCTACGTAATTTTGGAGCGTGCTATTCCTGCTTTGGAGGATGGTTTGAAGCCGGTTCAGCGCAGAATTCTTCATGCCATGAACGAGATGGATGACGGTCGCTTCAATAAGGTTGCCAACATCATTGGTGCTACCATGGCTTATCACCCGCACGGTGATGCTGCAATTGGCGATGCCTTGGTGAATATTGGCCAAAAAGATCTGTTGATTGATACTCAGGGTAACTGGGGTGATGTTCGTACCGGTGACTCTGCTGCCGCGCCACGTTATATCGAAGCTAGATTGTCAAAGTTCGCCAAAGAAGTGGCTTTCAATGATAAGACCACCGAATGGCAACGCAGTTACGACGGCAGAAAACGCGAGCCCATCAATTTACCCATGAAATTTCCTTTGCTTTTGGCTCAGGGAGTTGAGGGTATTGCTGTGGGGTTGTCTACGAAGATCATGCCCCACAATTTTATTTAATTGTGTGAAGCTAGCATCCAGATTTTAAGGGGTAAAAAAGTTGAGATTTTTCCAGATTTTCTTACAGGAGGATTGGCTGATTTCTCGGGATATAACGACGGAAAAAAGGGAGCCAAAGTTCGAATCAGAGCGAAAATTGAAGAGAAAGATAAGAGCACGCTTCTCATAAAAGAGATTCCCTTCGGAACCACCACGGGCAGCTTGATTGAGAGTATTATCAAAGCCAGTGATAACGGAAAAATCAAGGTAAAGAAGGTCATAGATAATACAGCGAGAGACGTAGAAATTGAAATTCAATTGGCTCCAGGTATCAGCCCTGACATGGCCATCAATGCATTGTATGCGTTTACAGATTGTGAGGTTTCGGTATCGCCGTTGTCTTGTGTGATATTTGAAGATCGCCCGCTTTTTGTGGGTGTCAGTGAGATTCTCAAGGCGAGTACAGATAATACGCTCAGATTGCTCCGAACCGAGCTGGAAATTCAGTTAGGTGAGTTAGAAGAGAAATGGCATTTTTCGTCCCTCGAAAAAATATTCATCGAAAATAGAATCTACCGTGATATTGAAGAATGTGAAACGTGGGAGGCGGTGCTTGAAGCAATTGATAAAGGACTTGATCCTTTTAAAAAGTTGCTACACCGCGAGGTAAATCAGGATGATCTGATTCGCTTGACGGAAATTAAAATAAAGAGAATTTCGAAATTTGATGCCTTTAAGGCAGATGAGTTGATTCGCGGAATTGAGAATGAAATTGATGAAGTGAAGCACCATTTGGAGCACATTGTCGATTTTGCAGTTGAATATTTCAAGCAGCTCATTAAAAAATATGGCGCAGGCAGAGAGCGTAAAACAGAGATTCGTGTATTTGATAACATCGAAGCAAATGTTGTAGCGGCCGCAAACGTGAAGTTGTATGCAAACTTCGAAGAAGGATTTGTGGGTACAGCTCTCAAAAAAGATACTTTCGTAACAGACTGTAGCGATATTGATGATATCATTGCCTTCCGAAAGGATGGCTCCTACTCGGTGGCTAAAGTGACTGACAAGCATTTTTACGGGAAGGACATTATTCACGTAGATGTTTGGCGCAAGGGTGACGAACGCACCACATACAACTTAGTTTATTGGGACGGCAGTGCTAAAAAAGCCATGGCAAAACGTTTCAATGCTACCGGTTTGATTCGTGAAAAAATGTACAACATGGCGAATGAGCATGCTAAGTCGACCGTATTGTATTTCACATCCAACGCCAATGGCGAAGCAGAAAAAGTGACCATACATTTGAGTGCATCAGCAAACGCGAGACTCAAGAGTTTTGAATACGATTTTGCCAAATTGGCTATTAAAGGAAAGAGTGCTTCTGGAAACCAAATCACTAAGTACCCTGTTAAGCGAGTTGATCTTAAAGAAAAAGGCGGCTCTACCTTAGGTGGGGTGAAGATTTGGTGGGATGATTTAACCGGTAGACTGAATGGCGATGAAAAGGGTAAATTCCTGGGCGACTTTAACGGCGAGGACCGTATTCTTGTCATCTACAAAGAAGGAAGTTACGAGATCACAAATTACGAGTTGATCAATCGTTATGAACCGGCTGATGTTTATCATATTCAAAAGTTCTATGCAGATTTGCCACTTCAGGTAGTTTATTTGGACGGAAAATCAAAGAACCATTTCGTAAAGCGCTTCATCATTGAAACAAGCACTTTAGAGAAGAAATTCATATTTATATCGGAAGAAAAAGGTTCTCAGCTCATCGCTTGCTCCTTGTCTAATCCTTCATTGATTCAGCTCACAACTGAGAACAAGAAGAAGGAAAAAGAAGTTTCCGAAGTGAACCTGACCGAATTTATGGATGTCAAAGGGTGGAAAGCTGTAGGAAATCGATTGAGCTTTGACCTTGTCAAAAAGGTGCAGCTATTAACCCCAATGGAGGGAGCACCTGAGGTCATAGATGAACCGTTGAATGAAGATATTTCGGATGATTTACAGGATGATAATCATTCGTCTGATGATGACTCACAATTCCCTGAGCCACCTGATGCAGGGTTGTCTGATAATGGGCAATTGAATTTATTGTAAATGGTAGCTGGTACTTGGTACTTGGTACTTGGTAGAGGGTAGAGGGTAGAGGGTAGAGGGTAGAGGGCTACGGGCTACGGGCTACGGGTATCGGACCACGGACTACTGACTACGGACCACCGACCACCGTCCACCGACCACCGACCACGGACTACTGACTACTGACTACGGACCACTGACCGGCAACCAGCTACCATGTACCAGCTACCAACGACCATGTACCATGTACCA
>JACCED010052901.1_pt1 | contig 20526 bp, 26 predicted proteins | sample 7455021 | NCBI WGS metagenome assembly JACCED01 (sample SAMN15323456, study PRJNA562643) | freshwater metagenome | isolation source: river surface water | place: USA:Blue River Watershed | collected 2017-08-19
ACTGGTTGGCATTGGGCACAGCATAGCTGATGGAGCGGGTCTGCCCGTCATAATGCGTCCAGCTGACTGTCATGCGCTGGCCCGCGCGTTTGAGCACGGCCTCTGTCCCCTCCGCGTTCCACACATAAGGCAGTGCCACCCAGCCAGAGGCACGGTGGATGAGGAGGCGTGTTTCCAAGATACGGATATTCTTGTCCGGCATACGAAAATCAGCCGGATAGCCAAAGCTTTTAATCAGCACGCTGCCCACAGGCAGCTTCAAAAGGCCATCGCCCTGCACTTCAGCCTTTTGGCCGCGTGGCAAATAGAGAAACCGGAATTTTTCTGCATAATCAGAAAATAAAGGCGTGTTGAGATGATAGCGGACAACGCCCGGTGCAGGGGTTTGCCCGTTCACCAACAGCCCAAAATCCTGAAGACGGGGCGGCAGGCTGTCACTCAGGATCAGCGCCTCATTGATGCGCGCCGCCGGACTGGCACTGATTAAGGCCAGCGATAGCCCCGCCAGCAGCACGGCACGCTTCACTTTGCTGCAGCCTCCATGGCGGCAGGCATGAGGATATTGGGCAGGGCTGATGGCGCAGCTGTGGTGGGCGGCTGGTACAGAGCTGGCCGGGCCTGCGTGACGGGTGCCGCTTGGGCTGGGAGGTTCAGCGAGACAGCCGGCACGGCGTCCTTAAAATGGACATTGGCTGCCACGCCGCCGACCCCATCCCAAAAAACAGGGGGGAAGCTGCCGCCCATGGCTTGCGCCAGTTCCGCCCCGCCGGGAAAGGCTGGCGCGAAGCCAGCACGGCCATGGCGGTTGCCCGCAACAAGCACATCTCGCGCCATCGGATTATACTGGGTATCGTTAAAGGCGGATTGATAGGCGACCACCATGACATTGGTGGTGCCATTATCGGCCAAATCATTGCCAAAAACATGGACGTTGCGATTGGCCATGACCATCACGCCTGTGCCTGTTGGCACACTGGCAACAATATTGCCTTTGGGCGCAAAATTGGGCGTGTCATTGGCAATCACGCGATTGTTGAACACGCGGATGTTATGCCCACCTTGTTGCGGCAAATTGGGCAGATCAAAAATCAGGATTCCGCCCGTGTTGCGGGTCGCCAGATTGCTATGGACATCCGCATCATAGCTGTTCTCAATTTCAATGCCGGCGACATTGAACATGGCAGTTGAATTGCGGACAATGATGTTGCGTGATTGGCCAACATAAATGCCGGCATCTGACGCACCTTTCACCACCGCCCCATCAATCAGCACATCGCGCGATTCCACCGGGTAAAGGCCGTAGGCGCCATTGCTTTCCTTGGGCCCGCCTGTCCATTCTACTCGAATATTTTTATAGACAATCCGGTCTGCCCCTTTGGATTTGATGCCATCGCCGCGGGCATCTTCCACCGCAAAATCGCGCAGCACCACATCATCCGATGTCACGAGCAGCCCTTCGCCAGCGCCTTTTTGCCCGGCAAAGCTGAGCACAGTTTTGTCTGGCCCAGCGCCACGCAGCGTGACGCCGGCGACATCCAGCGAGAGCCCATCCGTCAAATCATAGCGGCCGGCTGCCATCTCAACGATGTCTCCGGGTTTTGCGTCAATCAAAGCCGTTTGCAGCCGGTCTTGCGCATCGGGGCCCGGGGCAACCATCAGGGTGCCAGCATAGGCGGGGGCCGCGGCCAACAAGGACCATGCGGCGGCTTGCATCGCTCTCCATTTCATGGCCTAAGCATTGCATCAACTGGCACCTATGCCAAGACCGAATTCAATTAGGGAGAGTTGTCGATGCGCCATTTGCTGACCGGCCTTGTCCTTCTGGCTTCAGCCAGCCCCAGCTTTGCTGCAACATCTGTATCGGGCCGTTGGTATACGGAAGAAAAAGACAGCATTGTTCAAATTGGCCAATGCGGCCCCGTGGTCTGTGGCAAAGTTGCCAAAGTTTTGCGAGCGGCGCCCAATGGCGGCAAGCCAGTGGATGCCAATAATCCAGACCCCGCTTTGCGCAATCGCCCAATTGAGGGGATTATTCTTCTGTCCGGTTTCAAAGAATCGGGAGATGAATGGGAAGGCCAGATTTATGATCCGCGCGCCGGCAAAACCTATCGCTCCACTCTTAAAAAGCAGCCCGATGGCACCTTGCGGGTGAAAGGCTGTCTCGGGCCATTTTGCCGCGCCGTAAAGTTCACACCCGCCCCCTAATTGGGGCGGGTTCGCGCTTATTTTTTCAGGCCAATTTCAATTAACCGCTGCACCAAGAAATCATTGGCGGCGATTGGCTTAGGATAAAGATTAGGCGTGTCCGCGCTGATGCAGCCCGGCAGCGTCTCAATCAGAAAATCTGAGGCGAGGTGCAGGAAAAAGGGCATCGAATAGCGCGGAATATGCCGCCGCTCAGGCGGCGGGTTCAACACGCGGTGAATGGTGGACGGCAGATGGTGGTTGGTCAGCCGTTCCAGCATATCGCCCACATTAATCACCATCGCGCCCTCAGGCGGCGTGATCGACAGCCATTCCCCCTCGCGCGTGAGCAATTGCAGGCCACCTTCTTCGGCACCCAGCAACAGCGTTATCAGGTTGATGTCACCATGCGCGCCCGCGCGAATGCCCGGCGCATCCGCCGGAATGGGCGGATAATGCAGCAGGCGCATCACCGAATTGCCATTTTCAACGGCGGGATCAAACCAATTGGGGGCCAGCCCCAAATAGCGCGCAATGGCCGAGAGCAGGCGGTTGCCAGCCTCATCAAACGCCGCATACATTTGGTGGAAGGTCGGCTCAAAGTCTGGCAGTTCCTTGGGCCAGATATTATCGGGCATATGGTCGCGAAAGCGATGGCCGGGGGGCAGATCGCGCCCGATATGCCAAAATTCCTTCAAATCGACGTGCGTTGCATCTTTGGCAATTTCGGTGCCAAAGGGCGTATAGCCGCGCTGGCCCGACAGCTCAGCGGAATAATAGCTGCGCTTCACCTCTTCGGGCAGCGCAAAAAATTGCCGCGTCAAATCCCAAGCCCGATCAATCAGCCCGGCATCAATGCCGTGATCTGCCACAACGGCAAAGCCAAAGGTACGAAAGCTATTGCCAATTGCTTGGGCAAAGCCGTCAGGGTCGCGCGCCTGATCGGCAAGCGATAGCGTTGGGATCTGGTTCAAAACATCAGTCATAAAGGCGCTCTAGGCGCAGATGCGCGTCTATTCCAGCCCGCTATTGACCAACTTCAGTTCATTTGACGGCGCTGACTTTTGTGACAGACGGCCATCGACACGCGCGCCCGTTTCCACTGAGATGCTTTCATAGGCCACATCGCCCAGCACACGCGCTGATTTTTCAATGACCAGCTCGGTTGCAACTACTGTGCCTTCAACAGTGCCGGCAATGGAAGCGCGTTGCGCAGTTACATTGCCCTTGATGCGGCCCGACGCGCCCAAGGCAAAGCTGGCACAGCTCACATCGCCAATCAGCTCACCATCAATCAGCACATCGCCACCCGCAGACAAATTGCCCGTTAAGGACACATCATTGCCAATGACAGACCGGCCATGCGCGGCCATTGCCGCGTCCGTTCCTTTGCCCCATGCCATCGTGTCTATTCCCCCATCTAATTCGCTTGTGGAGCAAGGTTAGGCAGACCGAAGTGATTCGCCAAATAATTTGGGACTGGCGGGGCTAGAACAGGCCGCCGCCGAGCATTAGGCGCAAGACGCCAATGACAATCACAATCAGGTTCAGCGTCCGCCCGCTGCTTTGGCCCGATGTTGCCCCAATGCCCAGGCCAAGAATAGCCAAGGGAATGATGAGCCAATTGGCCCAGCCCAAAAAGGGAATGAAAGCAATGGCCACCATCACCAGCGCGACACAGCCAATTAAAAGAGAAATCATATTGCGCATATCAAGATCCTGACCCTCTTATAGGTCCATTGCAAGCCGGACCTGTCCTCCCTAATTCACATAGCTGTCAGCGACCATTGCAAGAGTCGCGCCCCTGAGAGGAAGTGTTGAGGAACATTATGGCTTACGCTCATACGCATGATGCCAATCCGCATTGGCTGCCGCGCCTGCCGCGCACCGCCACGGACGAGATCCCCGGAACAGATGGCTGGCCGCTGGTTGGCACGACATTTCAGCAATTGCGTGATCCCCATGCCTTTACGCGCAAAATGGCCGCAACCTATGGCCCGATTTATCGTGTCCGCAGCTTTGGCGGGCGCACGGTGCAGTTGCTGGGCCCCGAAGCGAATGAGCTGGTGCTGTTTGATCGGGACAAGCTCTTCTCGTCGGAACAGGGCTGGGGGCCCATTCTCAATTTGCTCTTCCCACGCGGGTTGATGCTCATGGATTTTGAGCAGCATCGTGTGCATCGCCGCACCTTGTCTGTTGCCTTCAAGCCCGAGCCAATGAAGCTCTATTGCGAAGCGCTGAATGACGGCATTGCCCGCCGCCTGAAAGACTGGTCGGGCAAGAAGTTTGAATTTTATGCTGCCATTAAGGCCCTGACGCTCGATTTAGCTGCTACGTCCTTTTTGGGGATCCCGTGGGGCCCAGAGGCCGACCGGATCAATCAAGCTTTTGTCGATATGGTCCAGGCTTCAGTGGGCGTGGTGCGCATTCCCATTCCTGGCACCAAAATGGCCAAGGGGGTTGCAGGCCGCGCCTATCTGAAAGAATATTTTGGCCGGGAAGTTCCCAAGCGCCGCGCCTCTGACGCGCAAGATATGTTCAGCCAAATCTGCCGGGCGACCAATGAAGATGGCAGCTTGCTCAGTGATGATGAGATCATCGATCACATGAACTTTTTGATGATGGCAGCGCATGACACGATCACGTCCTCCGCGACATCCATGGTTATGCTGCTCGGCCAAAATCCAGAGTGGCAAGACACACTGCGCGATGAAATGTTGGGCTTGGGTCTTGCAGGCAATGATCTGCCCTATGATCGGCTGAATGATCTGGTTCTCACAGATTATGCCTTTAAGGAATCGCTGCGCTTAATGGCACCCGTGCCCTCTATTCCGCGCCGTGCAGTGAAAGATTTTGATTTTGGCGGCTATCATTTCAAAGCCGGCACTTATGTGGGCATTAGCCCGGCCTTTACGCACAAAATGCCAGAGCTTTGGCCTGAGCCGGACAAATTTGATCCCATGCGCTTTACGCCAGAGCTGGTGAAGGCGCGGCACAAATATGCATGGGTGCCCTTTGGCGGCGGCGCGCATATGTGCCTTGGCCTGCACTTCGCCTATATGCAGATGAAAATTCTGATGTGGCACATGCTGCGCGATCATCGCATTGTGCTGCCTGCGGGCAGTGGTGCTGCTTGGCAGGCCTGGCCCATTCCCAAGCCGCGCGATGGCCTGCCGGTGCAGATTGCCCCGCGCGAGGCTTGACCGCCATTTCTCCTCGCTGTATTATCTTTCTAATACAGTGAGGAGTCCGTCATGTCTGCGCCTGTCAAAACCTTTGTGATGCTGAGCCTGTTCGCAGGCCTGTCTGCTTGCGATACCAGCAGCCAAAATGCAGAGGCCACCAATGCGCCGGGCACGAATATTTCTGTGTCCGCCAAATCAGAAAGCGGCGCTCCGGTGAGCATCAAGGCAGATAGCGAAACGGGCCGGCTTGCAGTTAAATTACCGGGCGTTGATGCAACCATCGCCATGCCCAAAATCATGCTGAAAGACAGCAATTTCGATTTAGACGGGGTAAAGCTGTTTCCCGGCGCCACAATTTCGACTGTCTCGGTTGTGGCCGATGGCGCATCCAGTGCTGATGCCGCCAAGGTTAAAATCGTGTTTCAGGCTCCGGCTTCTCCCGCAGCTGTGAAAAGCTGGTTTGAACAAGCCTTTAAAGAGAAAGCGGTCGCCGTGCGGGCCGCTGGAGAAAGTTTGATTGGCCAAACGCGCAATGGCGGCAATTTTCGCATGGAGTTTGCCTCAGCCCAAGATGGCAAGACCAACGGGACGATTTTGATTTCCGAGCAACGTTAGGCTTTGGCTTTTGCTGGCCGGCAGGCTCATCTGCCTTTAGTGGACAGGCCGAGGAGATCCTGATGCGCGCTTTTCGACAAGTGGATGTGTTCACGCGCCGCCCCTTTTTCGGCAACCCTGTGGCTGTCATTCTTGATGGGGCAGGCCTGACGACAGATCAGATGCAGCAAATTGCCCAATGGACCAATTTGTCTGAAACAACTTTTGTTCTCCCGCCGGAAGATGCGGCGGCCAGCTATCGTGTCCGCATCTTTACGCCGCGCGCTGAGCTGCCCTTTGCGGGCCATCCCACTTTGGGCACCGCGCATGCCGTGCTGGAGGCTGGGATTGCCCAGCCCGTTCAGGGCAAGCTGGTCCAGCAATGCGCGATTGGCTTGGTCGATGTGACGATTGAGGGCGATATGCGGGCCTTTCGTCTGCCGCGCTATGCGGAACAAGATGCTCCTCAAGCTGACAAGTTGACGGCCGCCTTGGGCGTGCCAGGCCTCCTTGTTGCGGCACCCAAGCTGCTCGATGTCGGGCCACGCTGGGTGATTGGCGAATGCGCCTCGATTGAGGCGCTCGCTCAGCTGGTGCCCGATTTGGCAGCCCTTGCCGATTATGATCGTGCGCATCACACAACGGGCCTCACGCTCTTTGCAGTTGGGCCAGAGGGCGTCAAAGTCCGCTCTTTTGCGCCTGCGGACGGCATTGCGGAAGATCCTGTCTGCGGCAGTGGCAATGCAGCCGTTGCGGCGTATCGCCTGCTGCGCGGAAAGCTGGCAGATGGGCAAAGCTATCAGGCCTCGCAAGGCCGCGAGGTTGGCCGGGATGGCGAAATTCATGTCCGCATTTCGGGCGGGGATGTGCATGTGGGCGGGCAGTGTGTGACCTGCGTATCAGGTATGATTGGGCTGTAAATCAGGGCTTGAGCGCGGCTGTGCTTCTCTTCTGCGTGCAATGCGGCTAAGGCACGGATGATGCACCCGATCTTTCTTGTCATGACGGGCGGCGCTTTGGGCGCTGCGGCCCGCTATCTGGCGGCCAACGCCTTTGGGCTGCGCGGGGATTGGCCCATGGGCACATTTCTCGTCAATCTGCTGGGCGGATTGTTGATGGGTGCGCTGGCGGCTTTTGTCCTGCGCGGTAGTGCGTCTGAGGGCGTCCGTCTTTTTGTAGGCGTTGGGATTTTGGGCGGCTTCACCACATTTTCGGCCTTTAGTTTGGAAGGCTTTAACATGATTGCACGGGGCCAATGGGCGCTGGCAATCGGCTATGCGCTTGCTTCTGTAACGGGATCAATTCTCGCGCTTGCCATTGGCTATGGAGTGGCTCGCGCATGAGCACAGAAGTTCGTCAGTTCACCGTTGATGCCGAAGATGATGGCATTCGATTGGACCGCTGGTTCAAGCGGCATTTGCCTGATGCCAATTTTAACACTGTCTCGCGCTGGGCGCGCACGGGCCAGTTGCGCGTGGATGGCAAGCGGGCAACCCCGGGTGATCGGGTTGAGTCTGGCCAGCAAATTCGGGTGCCCCCGGCAGATCCTGTTGCACCAGCCACGGCCAAGCCCAAAAAAGAGCGGCCCCGCCTGAGTGAAGATCAGATTGCCTTTGCCGAAAGCCTGGTGATTCATAAGGACAAGGCCGCGTTGGTTTTGAACAAACCGCCGGGCCTTGCCACACAAGGCGGCACAGGCACGACGGAACATGTCGATGGCTTGTTGGATGGCCTGTGGTTTGAACATGACCAACGGCCAAAGCTTGTTCACCGGTTGGACAAGGATACTTCGGGCGTGTTGCTGGTGGCGCGCACATCGCGGGCCGCCGCCTCTTTTTCCAAAAGCTTTTCCAGCCGCACCGCGCGCAAAATTTATTGGGCCATCATTGTCGGCGTGCCGTCCATTGAAGATGGCATGATTGACTTGCCGCTCTCCAAACAGCCCGGCACGGGTGGTGAGAAAATGCATGTTGATGAAGAAAATGGGGCGCCCTCACGCACGCGCTATCGCGTGATTGATCGGGCCGGGAATAATGCGGCTTGGGTAGAGCTTCAGCCACTGACTGGGCGGACCCACCAATTGCGCGTCCATATGGCCGCCATTGGCCACCCCATTGTAGGGGATGGCAAATATGGCGGGCGCGAGGCCTTTTTGACGGGCACGATTAGCCGCAAAATGCACCTTCACGCGCGCCGCTTGCGCGTCGACCATCCCGATGGCGGGCAAATTGATGTGCGGGCAGACTTGCCCCAGCATTTTGCCGAAAGCCTGAAAGATTTGGGCTTTGATCTGGCGGATGGCGATGCGTTGCCCTTGGATGAGATTAAGTTCAGCGAAACGCCCGAGGGCAAAAAGCGCGCCCAAGCCCAAAAAGCCAAGGCTGCCCGCAAGGAACGTAAAGGCGAGCGTCGCGGGCGGGGCGCTGCGCGGTCAACAGGCCCTGCCAAGCGCGACAAGGCGCCCTCTAAGCGCCCACGGAGCTAGGATGCACCCCAGCCCCGCCTTTCGATGGGAAGATCGTGCGGCTTTGCAAGATTTCGCCCACACCATTGGCTTTGGTGTCCTCTTTGCCCAAACGCCTGAGGGGCCGCGCGTTGCGCACGTCCCCTTTGTGGTGACGCAAGAGAATAGCTTTGCCATCCATCTGGCGCGGAGCAATGCCTTGGCGCGGCATTTGGACGGGGCAACAGCTTTGCTCGTCGTCACTGGCCCCGACGGCTATGTCAGCCCGGATCATTATGGTATTCCGGACCAAGTCCCCACTTGGAATTATGTGGCGGCCGAATTTGAAGGCCAGATTGCGCGGCTTGATGAGGCGGCCTTGCTGGCCCAAATTGATGCCCTGTCGGCACAGGAAGAAGCACGATTGGCGCCCAAACGCCCCTGGACGCGGGCAAAGGCAAATCCCGCAGTGATTGACAAGCTGCTCGCCGGCATTTGGGGGTTTGAATTGCACGTCACGCAGTGGCGCGGCACGGCCAAGCTGAGCCAGAACAAGCCTGAAGATGTCCGCCTGCGCACGGCAGATGCGCTTGAAGCCGAGGGCAAAACCGCCTTGGCCCATTTGATGCGGATATTGCCCGCATGAACAAACTTGCCCTGTTTGATTGTGATGGCACACTGGTGGATAGCCAGCAGAATATCATCCTGTGCGTCAATGCGGCGTTTGAGCGCGCAGGGCTGGTCCCGCCGGCGCGGGCGGCCACAAAGGCCATTGTGGGGTTGAGCCTGTTGCCTGCCATGCAGGCGCTGCTGCCAGATGCGCCGCATGATCTGCACGTGCAATTGGCAGAAGATTATAAAACAGCCTTTCAGCGGATGCGCGGGCGTGGCCTTGTTGAAGAGCCACTTTTTGACGGCATTGCCGCGGCGTTGGATGCGCTGGAGGCAGAGGGCTGGCTATTGGGTGTGGCGACAGGCAAATCTGACCGCGGGTTGGATTTATGCTTGCGCCACCATGGGCTGCGAGATCGATTTATCACGCTACAAACTGCGGACCGGCACCCCTCCAAGCCGCACCCTTCCATGGTTGAACAGGCCATGGCCGAAGCCGGGTCTGCCCCCCACACAACAGTGATGATTGGCGACACCAGCTTTGATATGGCAATGGGCGTGGCCGCAGGCGCGCGAGCGCTGGGGGTGAGCTGGGGCTATCACCCAGTGGAAGACCTATGGGCGGCAGGCGCCTATCATGTGACGGACCACCCAGATTTTTTAATGGAGGCACTGGCATGAGCCCTTCTGACGACATCGCCGCCAAGCGTTTTGCGCTGATGAACTTAGCCCGCTTTGCATCTGTTGCGCTGGTCTTTGTCGGCATTGCCAATATCGCGGGCAAGCTGTTGCCTGAGGCTAAGCCCTTTTTGGGCTATGCCCTGTTCTTTGCCGGAGTTGGCGGCTTTTATGGCCTGCCGATTGTGTTGAAGCGCCGCTGGCGCACGGGGGATGAATGAAGCGCTTTTACAAAAGCGTGACGACCAATGATGCTGGGGGCGTGCTGTTGGATGGGCGCCCCGTTCGCACCCCTGCGCGTGTGCCTTTGGTCATGCCAACGCCCGCCTTGGCAGAGGCAGTTGCTGCCGAATGGGCGGCGCAAGGCGAAGAAATTCGCCCGCAGGACATGCCTCTGACGGGCCTTGCCAATGCCGCCATTGATCGCGTGGCGCCCGAGCAGGCGGCCTTTGCGGCCAGCCTTGCCCAATATGGCGAGACCGAATTGCTCTGCTATCGTGCCGATGGCCCGCCAGACTTAATTGCCCGCCAGCATGAACGCTGGGATCCATTGCTGGATTGGGCGCGCGAGCAATATGATGTCGATTTTACGCTGGTCACCGGCATCATGCACCAGCCGCAACCTATGGCCACTGTGCAGCGCTTAGGCGGTGCCGTGGCCTCAGCCAGCCCGCATCAGCTGGCCGCCCTGTCCCCTCTGGTGACGATCAGCGGCTCGCTGGTGGTGGGTCTTGCGCTCTTGGAAGAAGCTGTGCTGCCCGAAGATGCCTTTGCCATCGCGCATCTCGATGAACTGTGGCAGGCTGAACAATGGGGCGAGGATGAATGGGCGCTTGACGCACGCAATGCCCGCAAGCGGGATTTTCTGGCCGCCTGCCAGTTTTTAGAGCTGCTTTAACCCCGTGAGAGCTTAGTCCCGGCCAGATTTGCCAAGGCTGCGGACAAATCCAATCAGCCCCGTTTGGCGGCTGCGCTTGAGGCGCTCGGCCTCCAAAATGGCTTTCACATTTTGGAAGCACTGCTCCACATCGTCGTTCACCAGCACATAATCATAGCCATCCCAGTGGCTGATTTCGGCTGTGGCGCGGGCCATGCGCCCGGCAATCACCTCTTCGCTATCCGTCCCGCGTGCGCGCAAGCGCCGCTCCAATTCCTCCAGCGAAGGGGGGAAGATGAAGACACGAACAACATCGCCGCCGGCTTGTTGGTACAGCTGCTGCGCGCCCTGCCAATCAATATCAAACAGGACATCGCGGCCCTCAGACAAGGCCTTTTCCACGGGCGCGCGCGGCGTGCCATAGCGATTGCCAAAGACGTGTGCCCATTCGAGAAACTCATTCTCCGCAACTTTTTGGCGGAAATGCTCAACATCAACAAAGTGATAATCTTGGCCATCCACTTCGCCGGGGCGCGGTGGCCGGGTGGTCGCAGAGACCGACATTTCAAGGCCCGCATCTGAGGCCAGCAACTTGCGCGAAATGGTCGACTTGCCGGCACCCGAGGGCGACGACACAATGAAGAGAATGCCACGCCGCTTAAACTTGTGCGGGTCTTTGGGATCAATCTGGGCCATGGCCGCTCTTGCAACGACAGGCTGCGCGCGTCAATTGCCAGACCGGTCCAGCTTGGCATGACTTGCGCCCAACATCTGCTCTGGCCGCACCAAGGCATCAAAGCGATCCGCAGAAATCAGACCCAATTCTAAGGCGGCCTCGCGCAGCGTCTGCCCGCTTTGGTGCGCGTGTTTGGCAATGAGCGCGGCTTTGTCATAGCCAATTTCGGGGGCGAGCGCAGTCACCAGCATTAGTGATTTTTCGACAAGCTCGGCAATGCGGGTGCGATTTGGTTCCAGCCCATTGATACACTGGGTGGCAAAGCTCGTCATGCCTGTTGCCAGCAAGTCAATCGACCGCAGGATGTTGGCGCCAATCATGGGCTTAAACACATTCAGCTCCAAATGCCCCTGCATCCCGCCAATGCTGATCGCGTGATGATGGCCCATGATTTGGGCTGCCACCATGGTCAGCATCTCGGCCTGTGTCGGGTTCACCTTGCCGGGCATGATGGAACTGCCGGGTTCGTTTTCGGGCAAATGTAATTCGCCAAGGCCAGCGCGCGGGCCAGAGCCCAGCAACCGAATGTCATTGGCAATCTTGGTCAATGCGACCGCAAGAGTATTGAGCGTCCCTGAGAGGTGGACCAGCGCATCTTGCGATGCGAGGGCCTCAAAGGGGTTTTGCGCCGGGGCAAAGGGCTGGCCGGTCAGTGCGGCAATTTCGACACACATAGCTTCGGCAAAACCCGGCGGTGCATTTAGGCCCGTCCCCACAGCAGTGCCGCCAATGGCCAGCCGATCTGTTCCTGCTGTCACGGCAGGTTCAATGCGCCGTCCGCAGCGATAGAGTTGATGCGCATAGGCTGAAAATTCCTGCCCCAAAGTGAGGGGCGTTGCGTCTTGCAAATGGGTGCGGCCAATTTTGATGATGTCTGCCCAGTCGCGCGCCTTGCCTTCAAGCGCAGATTGCAACTGCGTCAGCGCGGGCAGCAATTTCTGCCGCACCGCAGAGGAGGCGGCAATGTGCAGCGCGGTTGGAAAGGCATCGTTGGAAGATTGGCCTTTATTGACATGGTCATTGGGATGGACAGGCGCCTTGCCGCCGCGCGTGCCCGTCAGCAGTTCATTGGCCCGCCCGGCAATCACTTCATTGACATTCATATTGGTCTGCGTGCCAGAGCCTGTCTGCCAGATGACCAGGGGGAATTGATTGTTCAGCGTGCCCGTGATGACGTCGCTAGCCGCGCGCTCAATGGCCTCCGCAATCTCGGCGGATAGGCCATGGCGGCGGTTCACGCGCGCTGCAGCCTGTTTGATCAGCGCCAGCGCGTGAATGATGGCGATCGGCATCCGCTCGCTTGAGCCGAACGGAAAATTTCGGAGGCTGCGCTGCGTTTGCGCGCCCCAATAGGCATCGCCGGGAACAGCGATGGGACCGAAGCTATCGCTCTCGGTCCGCTCGTCGCTCATTTCTTGCGGCCAAAATCCACGGTGACGACATTGGACCCATCTTCAATGGGCAAGGCGCGTGGGCCATCATTTTCAGCCTCGCCATGCTCTGGCACATCATCTTCGTCGAAATTAACTTGGAAGTGCAGCGCAAATTCCACAGCGGGATCCACAAAGGCCGTAATGGCATCAAAGGGGATGACCAGCTTGGTTGGCACTTGGCTAAAAGTCAGGCCCACTTCAAAGCCATGGTCATCCACATTCAAGTCCCAGAATTTATTCTGGAGCACGACTGTCATCTCGTCAGGGAAGCGCTGGCGCAGATGATCGGGGATGATCACGCCTGGCGCCGAGGTTTTGAAAGTGATGTAAAAATGATGGGCGCCCGGCAAATCGAGGTTAGATTGGATGCCACTTAGCACCCGCCCCACCACGGCGCGCAGGGCCTCCTGCACAATGTCATCATAGGGAATCAGGCTGTCGGGCATATCGTCTGTCATAATGAAAAGGACGTTGGACGCTTGGGAACCTGTGGTCAAGCGGTTGCGCGCACGCACAGGGGCGCTATAGGCCTTGGCCCATGCGGACCGCGACGATTCAGCGCAAGACCAGCGAGACCTCGATTGAGGTTGAGTTGAACTTAGATGGCACGGGGCTTTACCAAGTCTCGACGGGCATTGGCTTTTTGGACCATATGCTGGAGCAACTCTCGCGCCATTCGTTGATTGACCTGAAGGTCAAAACAGTCGGCGATTTGCATGTCGACCAGCACCACACCACTGAAGATACGGGCATTGCCATTGGCGAGGCTGTGCTGAAGGCGCTGGGCGATAAAAAGGGCATTACGCGCTATGGCCATGCCTATGCGCCGATGGATGAAACGCTGACGCGCTGTGCGCTGGATATTTCAGGTCGGCCTTGGCTCGTCTTCAAAGCAGAGTTTGGCACGCCGCGGTTGGGCGAATGGGATACTGAGCTGATTGAGCATTGGTTCCACAGCTTTGCTCAAGCCGCCGGCATCACGCTGCACGTTGAAAATCTCTATGGCAGCAACAACCACCATATTGTGGAAAGCTGCTTCAAGGCGCTTGCGCGGGCGCTGCGGGTGGCAGTGGAAATTGACGTGCGCAAGGCAGATGCCATTCCCTCGACCAAGGGGATGCTGTGAGCCTGGCGCTGATCGATTATGGCGCGGGAAACCTCCAGTCGGTCAGGAATGCACTGAAAGCGGCTGGCGCTGCTGATGTTTGTGTGACCGCTGATCCAGATGCTGTGCGCCGTGCGGATCGCATTGTCTTGCCAGGTGTTGGCGCATTTGCCCATTGTATGACGGCTTTGACAGCCATTGACGGTATGGTCGATGCGCTCAATGACCGTGTTATCACACAGGGCCAGCCCTTTTTGGGGATTTGTGTTGGTATGCAACTCATGGCCGAGGCGGGGGAAGAACATGGCCGCCACCAAGGGCTGGGTTGGATTGCTGGCACGGTGCGCAAAATCACCCCCGCGGACGCGGCATTGAAGGTTCCGCATATGGGCTGGAATGATGTGGTGCCCACAACCCAACATCCCTTGCTCCAGACGGGCGAAGCCTATTTTCTCCATAGCTATGCCTTTGAAGGTGCAGATGTGCTGGCGAAAACGGATCATGGCGGGCCAATTGTTGCGGCCATTGGCCGTGATAATTTTGCCGGCGTGCAATTCCACCCGGAAAAAAGCCAGCGTTATGGCATTGCCCTTTTGTCGCGCTTTTTGGACTGGCAGCCATGAGCCAAAGCAAGCCCTTGATCATCTTTCCCGCAATTGACCTGAAGGGCGGCCAAGTCGTGCGGCTGGCTGAAGGCGATATGGATCGGGCCACGATCTATGGTGATGATCCCGCCGCCCAAGCCAAGCTTTTTGCGCAGGCGGGGGCAACCCATCTCCACGTTGTCGATCTGGATGGCAGCTTTGCGGGCCATGCCGTCAATGCCAGCGCTGTTGAAGCTATTGTCCGCGCCTTTCCGGGCCGCGTGCAATTGGGCGGTGGCATTCGCAATATGGCGGCCGTTGAGCGGTGGGTTGCGCTTGATGTCGCGCGGATTGTGATTGGCACGGCGGCCCTGAAGGACCCAGATTTTGTGAAGGCAGCGGCCAAGGCTTTGCCGGGGCAAATTGTTGTGGCTGTCGATGCGCGCGATGGCTTTGTCGCCACTGATGGCTGGGCCGAAACATCGGATATGGCTGTGGTGGATTTGGCCCGCCGCTTTGAAGATGCGGGCGTGGCCGCTTTGCTGTTTACGGATGTCGGCCGCGATGGTCTGCTGAAAGGGTGTAATGTCGAGGCGACAGTCGCGCTCGCACGGGCGACCGACATTCCCGTCATTGCTTCAGGCGGCGTTGCCGACATTGCTGATATTCATGCCCTGAAACCCTGTGTGGCTGATGGCGTGGAAGGCGTGATTACGGGCCGGGCGCTTTATGATGGGCGGTTGGATTTGGCCGAGGCGCTGAAAGTTGCGGCGCAATGAGCGTGCGTGTCCGCGTTATTCCTTGTTTGGACGTGGCCAATGGCCGCGTTGTGAAGGGCGTCAATTTTGTTGACCTGATTGATGCGGGCGATCCCGTTGAAGCGGCGCGGGCCTATGATGCGGCAGGCGCGGATGAGCTGTGCTTCCTTGACATTACGGCCAGTCATGAAGGCCGCGATACGATCCTTGATGTCGTCGCGCGCACGGCGGAAGTCTGCTTCATGCCGCTGACAGTGGGCGGGGGTGTGCGCTCAGCAGAGGATGCACGTGCGCTGCTTTTGGCCGGTGCAGATAAAGTGGCTGTCAATTCCGCTGCTGTCACTCGGCCCGAACTGGTCGCGGATATTGCGGGCCGATTTGGCAGCCAATGCGTGGTTGCCAGTGTCGATGCCCGGCGCAGTGGCGATCATTGGGAAGTCTTCACGCATGGCGGGCGGCGGGCGACTGGCATTGATGCAGTGGCCCATGCCGTGCGACTGGCAGAGCTGGGCGCTGGGGAAATTTTGGTCACCTCGATGGATCGGGATGGCACGCGCGACGGTTATGATCTGGACCTAACACGCACCATTGCGGATTCTGTATCCGTGCCCGTGATTGCATCGGGCGGCGTGGGCCATTTGGACCATCTGGTCGCGGGTGTGCGCGATGGCCATGCCAGTGCCGTTCTGGCCGCCTCTATCTTCCATTTTGGCGACGCGACCATTGGCGATGCACATCGCGCGCTGGCGGCCGCGGGCCTTGCGGTGCGCCACCCCGTGACTGGCTGAGACGCGCCAAGGCTTGACGCCGGGCGGGCTGCCGCGCACAGACAGGCCATGTCCGACACGCTTTTTCGCCTTGAACAGACTATTCACGCCCGCCGCGTGGCTGACCCGTCGACATCCTATGTCGCAAAGCTGACAGCGCGTGGCCGGGCGAAGATTGCGCAAAAACTGGGTGAAGAGGCAACCGAAACCATCATCGCCGCGCTAAGCGAGGATGATAAGGCCCTGGCGGGGGAAGCGGCGGATTTGTTGTTCCACTTGCTGGTTCTGCTGGCGGATCGCGGCGTGGCGCTGGCGGATGTGCTGGCAGAATTGGATGCGCGCGAAGGCCTGTCGGGCCTTGCCGAAAAAGCTGCTCGTAAGGAGTGATCTGTGCCAATTGACGCGCTTGCCCCCTATGATGACCAGAATGTGTTCGCCAAAATTTTGCGCGGCGAAATCCCCAATAAGACAGTTTATGAGGATGATTGGGCGCTCGCCTTTCACGACATCAATCCGCAAGCGCCAGTGCATGTGCTCGTGATCCCCAAGGGTCGCTATGTCAGTTGGGATGATTTTTCGGCCCAAGCCAGCGAAGCAGAAATTATTGGGTTCATCCGGGCCGTTGGTCATGTTGCCCGCGAATTGGGGCTCCCCGCCCCCGGATATCGGCTCTTGGCCAATATTGGCGGCCATGGCCATCAAGAGGTTCCCCATCTGCACGTGCATCTTTTTGGCGGAAAACAAATGGGGGCGATGCTTCCCCGCTGATATTTTGTTGCGCGGGCCGGATTAGGCCTTAGGTTGCGCCTCAAAGACATATCCTTGGGAGAAGTTCATGTTGTTTCAACGCGTCAAACCGCTTGATGCGATTCTCGCAACAGCCGAGAAAAAGGCTCTTACGCGAACGCTTGGGGCGCTGCAGCTGACGATGCTGGGCATTGGGGCCATTATCGGCACCGGCATTTTTGTGCTGACGGCCTCGGCAGCCGATAAAGCTGGCCCGGCCATGATGATCTCGTTCCTCATTGCAGCTGTCGTCTGCGCGCTGGCCGCTTTGTGCTATGCAGAATTGGCAGCGATGGTCCCGGTTTCCGGCTCAGCCTATACTTATAGCTATGCCACTTTTGGCGAAGTTGTCGCCTGGATTGTCGGCTGGGCGCTGGTGCTGGAATATGCCATTGCCGCCTCGGCTGTCTCTGTTGGCTGGTCGGGCTATATGGTCAGCTTGGTCGAAGAGATATTCAAGGTGGATATACCGAATACCTTCGTCAAAGGCCCGTTTGATCCCGTGGGTCCGGGTGAAACGGCTGGCCTGATCAACTTGCCGGCCATGTTCATTGGGCTGGTCTGCATGGCCTTGTTGATTGTTGGCACGAAGGAAAGTGCCCGCTTCAACGCCGTGCTGGTGGCGATCAAAGTTACAGCCTTGTTCCTCTTCATGGCACTGGCTCTGCCGGCGATGACGAGCGATAATTTCTCACCCTTCATGCCCAATGGCTTTTTCGCCAACGAAGTCATTAACCCCATTACCAATAACATGGTGACGGTGGGTGTGGCCGCGGCAGCAGCCTCGATTTTCTTTGCCTATGTCGGCTTTGATGCTGTGTCGACTGCGGCTGAAGAAACCATTAATCCGCAACGCAATATTCCCATTGGCCTGATTGGCAGCCTTGGCATTTGTACTGCCATTTATCTGCTGGTGGCAGCAGGTGCGATTGGCACCATTGGGGCGCAGCCGGGCGGTGCCCTGTCGCAATCCGATGATGCGTTGGCCTTTGTGCTGCGTGAAATTGGCCATGGCTGGGCCGGGGATTTGGTGGCTGTGGCCGCTGGGATCGCGCTGCCCTCAGTCATCCTCATGATGATGTTCGGCCAGACGCGTATCTTCTTTGTGATGGCGCGTGATGGCCTGATGCCCAATGTGTTTTCGCGCTTGCACCCGCGCTTTGGCACGCCGCATGTCGTCACCATGTGCACGGGCGCTTTTGTCGCTCTGTTTGCGGCCTTGTTCCCGGTGGGTCAGCTGGCTGATATTTCCAACTCGGGCACGCTTTTTGCCTTCTTTACAGTGGCCATTGGCGTGTTGATTTTGCGGCGGACGGATCCGACACGGCATCGCCCGTTCCGTACGCCTTTGGTCTGGGTTATCTGCCCGCTGGCGGCTGCAGGCTGTGTGTTCCTGTTCTTCCAGCTGTCAGGCTATACCGAAGTGATGTTCCTTGGCTGGACGCTCATTGGTCTGGTTGTGTACTTCCTCTATAGCCGGTCGCGCAGCCATGTTGGCCTTGGCCATGTCGAAGTGCATGAAGTGGATAGCGATGTGCCGCCGTCCAGCGTGCCGCCGATCCGCTGATCGACAGCTTCAGACACAGAAAAGGGGAGGCCAAGGCCTCCCCTTTTTTTGTCCCTCATTCGTTATGATTTAGCCGAGCCGCGCGGCCACCAGCGCCTTCAAATCGGCTTCGGGTCGTGGGCCATAATGCGAGATAACTTCGGCTGCGCACACAGCCCCCATTGTCAAGCATTCCGCAAGGCTACGTCCTTCTGCCTGACCTGACAAAAAGCCTGCGGCAAACAAGTCTCCCGCCCCGGTGGTGTCGACCACTTTGGCAATGGGTTCAGCAGGCACATCACAGCGTTGGCCGCCCGATATGGCAAGCGCGCCATGTTCACTGCGCGTGACGACCAGCGTCTTCACCAATGGGGCGGCCGCGGCCACCGCAGCTTCAAAATCATCCGTCTGCATCAGCGTGCGAATTTCGCCATCATTGGCAAAGAGGATGTCAATTTTCCCATCCGTCAACAAGGCGCGAAAATCATCGCCGTGCCGATCAATCACGAAATTGTCAGAAAGCGTGAACGCCACTTTACGACCGGCAGCGCGAGCAATGGCAATGGCTTCGCGCATGGCGGCACGCGGTTCTTCCGGGTCCCACAAATAGCCTTCAAGATAGAGGACGGCTGCCTTTTCAATCATCGTGCGGTCCAACGCTGTGGCTGGCAAAAATTGCGAGGCGCCCAAAAACGTATTCATCGTGCGCTGGCCATCAGGCGTCACAAAAATCAGGCATTGTGCGGTTGGTGGCTCTTCGCCCCGCATCGGCGTTGTAAAGTCCACCCCAATGGCGCGAATGTCGTGCGAGAAGACTTTGCCAAATTGGTCATCGGCGACTTGCCCAATAAAGCCGCATTTGCGGCCCAAGGCGGCCATGCCTGCAATAGTGTTGGCTGCAGAGCCGCCACTGGCCTCATGTGCCGCCCCCATGCGCGCATACAGGGCATCCGCCCGCGGTGCATCCACCAGCTGCATTCCGCCCTTGGTCAAGCCTTCCTCAACAATCAGGCTATCTGGTGCTGGCGCAATGATATCTACAATCGCATTGCCAATCGCTACGACATCAAGCTGGGCTGCAGTCACACGCATTTCCTTTGGACAAATTTATTGAGGCAGCCCGCTATCGACTGGGGGCCAACAAGGCAATCGTTAAGTGCGCTTGGCTGTCCATGCCCAGAAGACGACGCATGGGGGATGTTCCAATATTCTCATTCCATCTCAATGCGCGGGAAATGCGGGGCGGGAAAAACACGCGCGCGGCGCGCTGAAATAAAAGGGGTATCGCCCATGCCACGCCATCGGTATCGCAGAGATATGGACAAGGCACGTGTGGGGCAGGTGGCTGTTATCTTTGCCTCGGTACGCACAGGTGAGGATGAAGCGGGCTATCAGGCGGCGGCTGCTGCTATGGCGGCGCTTGCGGCGCAGCAGCCGGGCTATTGCGGCATGGTGTCCACACGGGGCCCCGATGGCATGGGCATGACTGTTAGCTATTGGACAGATGAAGCCGCGGCGGCTGCCTGGCGGGATGATCCAACGCACAAGGCTGTTCGCGATGCGGGGCGAGATCGTTGGTATTCCTCGTACTCACTGGATGTTGCGCTGATCTCGCGCCATTATGACTGGACGAAGAATGACTGATCCGCGCGCCAATAATCGAGATTTTACAATGCTCTTCCTTGTGATGCTGATCACGGGGGCGGGCAATACGGCGCTGCAATCGGTGCTGCCCACTTTAGGCCGGACAATTGGCGTGCCTGATAGCGTGATTGCCGCTGCCTTTTCGGTCTCGGCGGCGATTTGGGTCTTTACGGCACCGCGCTGGGCCCGCCGGTCTGATCGTGATGGGCGGCGCGAAATGGTGATACTGGGGCTGATTGGCTTTATCTCATCCGTTGGCTTGTGCGGCGTGATCCTCTCGCTCGGCCTGCATGGCATTTTGGGCCCGCTGGTGACGATGATTGCCTTTATTGCGGCGCGAATGCTCTATGGCATTTTTGGCGCGGCTGCGCCGCCGGCGGCACAGGCCATGGTTGCGCTGCGCACCAGCCGCAAGGATCGCACTAAGGCGCTGACGATGCTGGGGTCGGCCTTTGGGCTTGGAACAATTTTAGGTCCAGCAGCGGCCCCTTGGCTGGTGGGCATGCCTGTCGTCGGGCTGGCAGGCCCCGCTTTTGTTTTTGCCGCTATTGGCAGTGTCGTTCTCTTCTTCGTCTGGCGGTATCTGCGCGACGA
>JACCED011122554.1_pt1 | contig 20522 bp, 21 predicted proteins | sample 7455021 | NCBI WGS metagenome assembly JACCED01 (sample SAMN15323456, study PRJNA562643) | freshwater metagenome | isolation source: river surface water | place: USA:Blue River Watershed | collected 2017-08-19
CAGCATCAAGGTGGTTAGTTGGTTCATCAAGCAGTAATAAATCTGGCTGTTGAAGTAAAAGTTTGCATAGAGCTACGCGGCGGCGTTCACCACCGGAAAGCACTTTCACATCTGCTTCACTTGGTGGGCAGCGAAGTGCATCCATTGCCTGCTCAAGTTGGCTATCTAGATCCCAAGCATTGCGATGATCGATCTGTTCTTGAAGTGTGCCCATCTCAGCCATCAGAGTGTCAAAGTCGGCATCTGGATCGCCCATTTGTGCGGAGATTTCATTGAAGCGATCAAGCATTGCTTTAGTTTCGGCAACACCAAGTTCTACGTTTTCTAAAACTGTTTTGTCATCATCGAGATCTGGTTCCTGAGCAAACATGCCAACAGTGAAACCAGGGCTTAAGAATGCATCACCATTGGATAGCTTTTCCACCCCAGCCATGATCTTTAACAAACTTGATTTACCTGCACCATTTGGACCAACGACGCCAATCTTTGCGCCAGGTAAAAATGAAAGGGTTACGTCATCAAGAATTACTTTGTCGCCATGTGCTTTGCGTGCTTTTGCCAGGGTGTAAATGTACTCAGCCATGCGCTCAATTCTACTTAAGCGGCATAGGTGCTACTTTCCTCACTCATTACTTTGATCCCACGCTGGAATTTGGCAGTTCCCCTAGATAAATCATGACCAATTAATTCAGCGGTGATATCCAATGAGATTCCAGTGCGCTCATCACGTTCCCAAGTTCTGACATTTAACCTGCCAACCACAAAGATCGGGTCACCTTTATTAATCGATTCAGTAACGTTTTCGGCTAGCGCCCGCCAACAAGAAACTGTGTACCAATTGACATCACCGTCAACCCAGCGAGAAAGTGCGCGATCAAACTTTCGCTCGGTGGCAGCTAAACGAAAACTAGCAACTGGAATACCTTCAGCAGTTGAATTAAATCGGATATCTGAGGCAACATTGCCGATCACTTGGATTAATGAATTACTCATAGAAACTCCTTATTTCTTTTCTTTTGACTAATTGGCTATTTACATCTGGGGCAAGAAGTGAAACAAGAAAGTGATTAAAGGCTGTGAAATTAGTTCGCCTGTGAATAACTAAAAGTCACAAGCGATTACGATCAAGGTATGGGCAATTGGGATAGTTGGCTTGAAAAGCAGACTTCTATTGAATCTTTTATTGATTCTGCCCAAGTTCAAAAACTAGAAGCAACGCTTGATCGCGCCCCATCACTTGCATCAGGTGACAAACTTCCACCTGCATGGCATTGGCTTTACTTCCATGAACAAGCCAAGGCATCAGATCTTGGCCACGATGGTCACACCAAACTTGGCGTAAGTATGCCTAACTTTCCGCTTCCCCGTCGAATGTGGGCTGGTGGAAACATCAAATGGCATAACCAAGTTGAAATCGGCAAAGAAGCCAAACGAAATTCCAAAATTTTAAGTATTGAAGAAAAATCTGGTCGAACTGGCGATTTAATTTTTGTAACTGTCGAGCACCAAATACATCAATTGGGAAGATTGTGTATTCAAGAAGAACACAACATCGTTTATAGAAGTGCAGCCAAACAAAGTTCCACTGCCCAGCCAGAAATAGCCAGTACTGATTCTGATTTTCAAGCCAGTTGGAAATTGGATGAAACAACCCTTTTTAGATATTCAGCGTTAACTTTCAATAGTCACCGAATTCACTACGACGTGAACTACACCCGCGAAGTTGAGGGTTATGCCGGGTTAATCGTGCACGGACCACTTTTGGCAACTTTGTTACTTGATCTAGCCAAGCAAAATAATTGCAGCTTCGATGAATTTGAATACAGGGCAAAAAGCCCGGTGACTTTGCCAAATGGGTTCACAGTTCATGGAAAACGTGAGCTAGGTCAGACTAATCTTTGGATTGCAAATGAAAATGGTGCGCTAGCGATGCAAGGAATATTGCGTTAATCATGAGCGCGCCCGGAGGGACTCGAACCCCCAACCGACAGGGTAGAAACCTGTTGCTCTATCCATTGAGCCACGGGCGCTACTTTGAACTTTAAAAGTTCCGCCCTAATTCTACGGGTTTTGAATTAAACCCTAGATTGGCCGATGCGGCATGATCGCATCGACTGGAATTTGGCCAAAGCGACCTTTTTGATAATCCTCAACAGCCTGCATAACTTCTTCTTGGCTGCTCATTACAAACGGTCCATACATAAATACACGCTCATGAAGTGGCATACCACCAATTAGGAATACTTCAAGATTTTTATCTTTACTGTTTTGAATTTCATTGGCTCTTAGTCGAACTGTGTCGCCATCAGTGAGCACTGCCATCTGACCTGTTTTAACTGGGTGACCCGCAGGTCCAACTGAACCCTCTCCTGCAAGCACGTAAGCAAGTGCATTGAAATCTTCACGCCATGGAATATCGGCTTGCGCGCCAGGTGCCACGGTCACATGTGTGATTGAAAGTGGGGTGTGTGAAATTCCAGGACCCCTGTGTCCAGCAACTTCTCCGGCTAGCACGCGAATCAAGGCGCCACCATCAGCTGTTGAGACAAGTGCGGAATCACGACCTTGCAGATCTTGGTACTGAGGTGCAATTCTTTTCTTTGCTTTAGGCAAATTAATCCAAAGCTGAACACCATGGAATGTGCCACCTGACATGACTAATTTCTCTGGTGGGGTTTCGATGTGCAAGATGCCATCGCCAGCGGTCATGTATTGGGTGCCACCTTCAAGAATGGTGCCACCTCCACCATGTGAATCTTGGTGGATGAATTGACCATCCATTAAGTAAGTGAAGGTTTCAAAACCACGGTGCGGATGCCATGGTGTTCCCTTTGGTTCACCTGGAAGGTATTCGACTTCACCCATTTGATCCATGTGAATAAATGGATCTAAGTCTCTTGGTGATATTCCTGCAAATGCGCGTCTTACCGGGAAGCCTTCACCTTCGTATGCTTGCGGCGCATTGGTAATACTTTTCACTTGGCGAACTTTGCCTAATGGGTTTACTAAAACTCTTGGTAATGCCATGGTGTCTGCGGTTACTGCTGGCATTTATTAATCTCCTAGGTCTTTAGTTGAATTTTCAACTATTTTAGTTTATGTCTATAACTAACCAATTGCAAGCGCATTTATTCCAGATACGTGCCCGACTTTGGGTGCGCTGAAAATTAAACTTTAGCGAAACCTGGTACCCATCTTTCAAATTCATCGCGAACAGAAAATTTTGATTCAAGTTGGCACAGAACGCCAAGGCTGCCAATCCAGGTTCGGTGAATCATTAGGTATTCAGGTGGCAGGTTTATCTTGAAAGCTATTGACCAGTCTGGGTTTCTTGGGTCAGCGGTCTTGGCAAATAAATCTTGCAACCATTCTCTTGAGTGTTGAAATTCTGGTACTGCACTTGGCTCAGTAAAAGGAGCTAAGTAATTGAGTAATGACTTTGGATCAATATTTATGTTTTCCTTTAGGAACCCTTCTGATTTAAGTCCTGCAACAACTTCAGCGTCATTTCCCTGCATGGCAATGCTTAGTAATTTGCCCATGCTAGTGGGCAGACCGTCTGGAAAATCTGCAGTTGCCCCAAAATCTAAAATAAGTAATTTTCCATCCGCCATTATTCGGAAATTTCCAGGGTGCGGATCGGCGTGTAATAACCCTGCAATTTTTGGTCCAGACAAAAGAAATCTGAAAAGTAAAAGTCCATACTTATCGCGATCTTCTTTTGTGCCGTGATTAATAACTTCTAAAAGTGGTTTTGAGTCAGCCCATTCTGTAATCATCACTTCAGGTGCGGCTGATAAAACATGTGGAATGAAAAAGTCTGGATGGCCTTCGTAAGCATTTGCAAAAGCTTTTTGCGATTTTGCCTCGTGTAAATAGTCGAGTTCTTCAACTACTTTTGACTTGAGCTCGGTTATTAGTGCTTTAACATCAAGGCCTGGAATTGTTAGACCAACTAATCTTGCCAATCTGGAAATCTGATTCAAATCGGCAATCAAAGCGCCAGCTGCACCTGGGTACTGAATTTTCACGGCAACGGTTCTGCCATCTTTCCAGGTAGCTTTATGAACTTGTCCGATAGAAGCGGCTGCGGCTGGCACTTCATCAAATTCTAAAAATCGGCTACGCCAATCTGGGCCCAAATTCTTTTTCATTTGTTTAAGCACGCTGGCCGTTGACATTGGTGGCGCAGAATCTTGCAATTTACTTAGTGATTCGCGGTAAGGCCCAACCAGAGACTCTGGCAACGATGATTCAAAAACGCTCATGGCTTGGCCAAGTTTCATAGCCCCGCCCTTTAGCGTTCCCATGACTCTAAAAAGCTGTGCTGCTGTTTTTAATTGAGCCTCAATTTTTGCTTCATCACTGTCTTTACCAAGTATTGTTTTGCCTGCTCCAATAGCCCTGCGCCCAACGTGAGCTGCAGGAATACTCATCATCCGAGCACTTCTTGAGATTGAATATTGTGGAATTTCAGGCACACCTAATTTTGACTTAAAACGCCATGGTGCGCATTTCATGGTTTTGGTACAAAATGCGAAATCTGGTTTTTCGAGTTACCATCAAAGGGTGATAAACATTGCTGAACTTCTGCGCATGGGCGCTGACATGCTTGAAAAGAGCCAAGAACGTGTCGTTGAACAAAGAAGTGAAAGTGGACGCGAAGTTGATCCACAAGCAATCTCTGATGCGCTGTTCGTTCTAGGCGCAACTGGCGTTTCGATTGTCCGAGAACTTATTGACTCACTTCCTGAACGTCCAAGATTTAGGGCAAATTCAGATAACTCAATCTTTAGCACTGAAGAAGTTGAAAAGGTACTAAGCCAGATTGTGGCTCGAATGGGATTGGTTGAAGAAAGCGAGCTTGCTGCTCTTAGAAAACGCCTAGTTGATCTTGAATCTAAATTAAACAATTAACTTTGATTAGAATTACTGCGTGACTGAAACCCAAGGCGAACAACGCAATCCAATGGATCGCATTGTCTGGATCGATTGTGAGATGACCGGTCTTGATTTCAAAAATGACTTACTAGTTGAAATTGCCTGCATTATTACTGATGCTGAATTAAATGCAGTTGATGAAGGTTTCCAAATTGTCATCAAGGCTCCGCAGGAAAAACTAGACAACATGGATCCTGTGGTCGTTTCAATGCACACCGAATCTGGTCTACTTCCTGAAATTCCAAATGGTGTCTCACTTGAAGAAGCCGAAGCTGCACTTTTTGAATACATCACTGAACGTGTGCCAGAAGCCAATAAAGCACCGCTTGCCGGCAGTTCAGTTCATGTTGATCGAATCTTTATTCAGCGCGATATGCCAAGAGTTGACTCATACCTGCACTACCGAATCATCGATGTTTCATCGATTAAAGAACTTGTTCGTCGCTGGTACCCACGCCTTTACTTTGCAAGCCCAGCCAAAATCGGCAATCACCGCGCATTAGGTGACATCAAAGATTCAATTATTGAACTTCGCTACTACCGTGAAGTTGCATTCGTGGATCAGCCTGGCCCAGATGCAGACAAAGCCCGCAAGATTGCGGACAAACTTTCAGCAAATTAGTCGAACTTCGCTTAGTTCATTACAATTATTCAGGTTGTCGCTTTTTAATAAGTGATGGCACATGGTGGGTGTAGCTCAGCTGGTAGAGCACCTGGTTGTGGTCCAGGATGCCGCGGGTTCAAGTCCCGTCACTCACCCCAAATAGTCGTAAAGCCAATTAGTTGTACTGAGTTGCCTGACCTTGGCGAGTAAAGCCAAGTAAGGTCAGGCCAAAAGCTTTTGCAGTTTCAACAGCCAATGATGTTGGCGCGGAAACAGCAACAACTGCAGAAATTCCAGAACTGATCGCTTTTTGAATAATTTCGTATCCCCCGCGACCAGAGATTGCAAGGGTATAACCACTAAGTGGAATTAGATTATTCATCAGCGCATAACCAACAACTTTGTCCACTGCATTGTGACGGCCAACATCTTCACGAACGATAACTAAGTTGCCATTGGGATCAAATAATCCAGCTGCATGTAAGCCACCAGTTTTTTCAAATATCTTTTGGCGTGGACGCATTAAATCTGGAAGCGTGACCATCTTTTCGATTGGCAAAGTTGCTGGGGTGACATTCTGGCAACCGCGTTCACGTAGATCATCTATTTGAGTTGAACCGCAAACCCCACAAGCACTTGAAATTGTGAATCTGCGATCAAGAACTCGGTTAAGTGCTGGAGTACCAGGCTTAACGTGAGCAACGATAATATTTTCGCGCTCACGTGGAGTTAAGTCCGCATCTTTACAAGATGTGATTGCAATTAAGTCATCGCGAGTGCGAAGTAGTCCTTCTGACCACAAGAATCCTGCGCCAAGCTCATTGTCGCTACCCGGAGTTCGCATGGTTACGGCTAATTGCTGTTTACCACTTTCAGTTTCCAGGCGAATTTCAAGTGGCTCTTCGCCAACCACATAATCGGTAACTGGTGAATCTTTACCTGTTTTTTTAACGGTAATTCTGGCTGTCGCCGAGACTGGTTCCTGATTATTCACTTGGGGTCCAGTCTTTTATTGCCTGCTCAACTTTTTCAATTAATTCTTTTTCACTTGCTCCAGTTTTTCCGGCAGCAAGGCCAATTAAGAATGTGGTTAGAGGTGCAGATTTGCGCTCAACATTGTGGGCAACATCGCGGGTTAGATCAAGAAGTGCATTAACTGGTATTTCAGTTTCAGGAATACCTAAAGTTGCGGCAACTTGTTTTAACCAAACAGGAGTTACTTCACTCATTCCAGATTCCTTAACCGCATTGATGGCATCAGCCCAAGTATCAATATCTAATACTTCGCTAGTTGCCACTTTCACTTCAACCATATTTAACTGTTGCATTAATCGTAAAGGTGAAGCGTTAACACCTTTTGACTCCTGCAGTAAATCTTTAATTAGTCGGGATTTAACACAGGCCAGAAGTGGTTGGCCTTGGCCATTTTCCCTAACAGCCCAAGCGCCATCATGGCCAAGGGCAGCCAAACAAATCTGATTTACTTGATCGCTATTTATTCGTTGATCACCTGCACTGATGAATACATATTCAGAATTAATTTGGGTAAGAGCCGCCCAAATTCCCGCAGCTGGTCCCCCATCAGCACTTAAGTCATCCACCCAGGTAACGCCATTTATCTCTGGTCGATTGGAGCCTGCAACAATAACTTTTCCAGGGCAACTGGCAACAACTGAAGCTAATAAAGTTTTTTGATTAAGACCTAGGGGAAGCATTGCTTTATCAATGCCGCCAATACGAGTGGCCTTACCGCCGGCAACAACTATTGAATCAATCTGAGATAGTTGCATATTTTGCACAAATAAAGCATCGCACACGTTTGCAGGTAGATTAATCCCATGGCTAATTTGGCGAACCACAATGTGGAATGGGATGACGCCCGCCAAATTTCATATGACAATGTCTCACCGGTAAGTATTCAGACAATCGAACTTCTACATTCAATTGGCCGTACTTGTGCTGTTGATTTAGTTGCGAAATCAGATTTGCCACCTGCTCACACAGCGATGATGGATGGCTATGCAGTTGCAGGCTCTGGTCCATGGAAGATCATGGGTGAAGTTCGCGCAGGCCAAGCTGCGTTTGAATTAGCTTCAGGTGATGCGCTTCGAGTTAGCACTGGTGCACACATTCCCCCAGCATGTTCTTTTGTAATACCAAATGAAGATGCAATTATTTTTGATGGCGATATTGCAAGCAAAGTTCCAGTTCCTATGGGTAAACACATCCGCGTCCCAGGTGATGAAGCTAAAGCTGGCGAAGTTATTTTGGCTGCCGGTCAAAAAATTACTCCAGCTGCAGCAGGTCTAGCTGCTAGTGCAAGCATCGATCAAATAAATGTTCGCGAAATCCCATACATTGATGTATTGATTACCGGCGATGAATTAATCAGCTCAGGTGACGCTGGCCCGGGCCAAATTCGAGACTCACTATCCATTCAAATTCCATCCTGGATTAATCACATTGGTGGGCAAATTGGGCAACTAACTAGGGTGCGCGATGATGCATCCGAGACTAGAAATGCGATTGTCTCTTGCCTTGCACCGATAATCATCACAACAGGTGGAACGGCTCATGGCGACTTTGATTACATTAGAAGTGCGCTACGAGATTTAAACGCTGAGTTTTTAATTGATGAAATAAATATGCGCCCGGGCCACCCAAGTGTTTTAGCAAAACTTCCAAGTGGCCAACTTGTAGCAAGTCTTCCTGGTAATCCACTTGCAGCGCTGGTTAGTTTTTTAACTATTGTGGCTCCAGCAATGAATCGACTCCTAGGTCAACCACTTAGTGAGCTAGAAATTTCTTCACTTAAGCAAGAATCAGAAGCGGATCGAACTCGCGTGATTCCAGTTAGTTTTACTGACGGCAAAGTTAGTCCGACTGAATTTCGTGGATCAGCGATGTTACGTGGCTTAGTTTCAGCAGATGCTTTGGCCGTTGTAAAACCTGGAAAGATTCCAGGGACCAGCACAGTTCGCTTACTTAGACTTCCTTGGTAGGAAATTATGCCTTGGCTTCTTGATGAAGTTTGGTAACAGCTTCACGAACATCAGCACTATAGCTTTCAGGACTCGCCTGAACATCATGAAAAATATCTGCTCGCATTTGTGGTGTCCAGAATTTCTTCAGATGTGTTGCAATCACTTCAGATTTAACGCCAGCAAAAGGAATGTTCTGGTCAATTTGATTAACCATCATCTTTAGTTTCGCTACATCCATCTGGACTTAAGCCTTCATCAAGACATCATCAAGAGAATTGGTTGCATCCTGGCTTGAATCAGCTGGTCTGATTTCAACTGCGGTCACTTTGTATTCTGGACAGTTGGTTGCCCAGTCAGAGAATTCAGTTGTTATCACATTCGCGCCGCTTATCGGATGATGGAAAGTTGTGTATACAACGCCAGCTGGAACGCGAGCCGAAACCTCTGCTCGCATAACTGTCTCACCGATACGACTTGAAATCGCAACTTTCTGGCCATCGACGATTCCGCGCATTTGCGCGTCGGATTCGTGAATTTCTAAAACATCTTCTTGATGCCAAGTGCTATTCGCTGTGCGACGAGTCTGTGCACCAACGTTGTATTGGCTAAGAATGCGCCCTGTTGTTAATAGCAGTGGGAACTTGCGATTGGCACGTTCTTCTGTTGGTACAAATGGTGTCTCAACAAATAAGCCCTTACCGCGAACAAAACCATTAACGTGCATGATTGGTGTTCCTTGCGGAGCTGCATCATTTACTGGCCACTGCAAGCTGCCAACGCGATCAAGAAGTTCAAAGCTGACATTCTTAAATGTTGGGGTGATCGCTGCAATTTCATCCATGATTTGAGCAGCATTGTCATAGTGCATTGGATAACCCATTGCAGTTGCTAGCTCAGAGATGATTTGCCATTCTTGCTTGCCATTCTTAGGTGCCATTACTGGACGGACGCGGTTAATGCGACGTTCAGCGTTGGTGAATGTGCCATCTTTTTCAAGGAACGAAGTTCCTGGGAAAAATACGTGAGCAAACTTAGCTGTTTCGTTGATGAACAAGTCTTGAACAACAACTAGATCCATTGCTTCAAGAGCGGCCATGACGTGCTTAGTATTTGGATCTGATTGAGCGATGTCCTCGCCATGCACGAACATGCCACGGAATTCACCAGAAATTGCGTTATCCAGCATGTTTGGAATGCGCATACCTGGTTCAGGAAGAAGTTTTACATCCCATAATGTTTCAAACTGTTCGCGAACTGCATCATCTGAAACGTGACGGTAACCAGAAAGTTCGTGTGGGAAAGACCCCATGTCGCAAGATCCCTGAACGTTGTTCTGTCCACGAAGCGGGTTAACTCCAACACCCTCGCGACCGATGTTTCCAGTTGCCATAGCAAGGTTTGCCATGCCCATAACCATGGTTGAACCTTGGCTGTGTTCGGTAACACCTAGACCGTAATAAATTGCACCGTTTCCACTTGTGGCAAACAAGCGAGCGGCCTTGCGAAGTTCTTCGGCAGGAACTCCTGACTGTGCTTCAACAACTTCTGGGCTGTTTTCTGGAAGAGAAATAAATTTCATCCAGCGATCAAATGCTTCGTTATCGCAGCGTTCAGCGATGAAGTTCTTATCTGCTAAACCTTCAGTTGCAATTACGTGCGCAAGTGCATTGATCACTGCAACGTTAGTGCCTGGTTGAAGTTGTAGATGGTGATCAGCCTTTACGTGTGCTGATTCAACAAGATCAATCTTGCGTGGGTCAACAACGATTAGCTTTGCACCTTGACGAAGGCGACGCTTTAGGCGTGAACCAAATACTGGGTGGGCATCTGTTGGATTAGCACCAATTAGCAAGATCACATCAGATTTGCCAACAGACTTGAAGTCTTGGGTACCAGCTGAAGTTCCAAATGTTGAACTTAATCCAAAACCTGTTGGTGAGTGACATACGCGAGCACAGGTATCAACGTTGTTGTTACCGAAAGCTGTGCGGATCATTTTTTGTACGGTGAAGATTTCTTCATTTGTACAGCGAGATGAAGTCACGCCACCAATTGAGTTGTCACCGTATTTAGCCTGAATCTCTTTGAACTTGGTGGCAGCGTATGTAATGGCTTCATCCCAAGAGACTTCAGTCCATTCATCAGTGATTTTTTCGCGAATCATTGGTGAAAGGATGCGGTCTTTGTGGCTGGCGTAGCCAAAAGCGAAACGGCCTTTAACGCATGAATGGCCTTCATTAGCGCCACCAGTTTTGGCAGGCACCATACGAACTAATTCATCGCCGCGAAGTTCAGCGTTGAAAGTACAGCCAACACCACAGTAAGCACAGGTTGTTTGAACTGTGCGAGTTGGCATGCCAAGTTCAATAACGCTTTTTTCTTCTAGGGTTCCGGTTGGACATGCCTGAACGCAAGCACCACAAGAAACACATTCACTTGATAAGAAATTAAGTCCGCCTGGGCTTACTTTTGAATTAAAGCCTCGGCCTTCGATGGTTAAGGCAAGTGTTCCTTGGATCTGATCGCAGGCGCGAACACAACGATTACAAACGATGCACTTGCTGCTATCAAAATCAAAGTAAGGGTTGCTCTGGTCTTTAACTGCGCCAAGGTGATTTTCACCTTCGTATCCGTAGCGAACATCGCGTAGACCAACCACACCAGCCATATCCTGAAGTTCACAGTCACCATTTGCAGCGCAAGTTAAACATTCAAGCGGATGATCAGAAATATAAAGTTCCATCACATTGCGACGAAGTTTGCCCAGCTTTGCAGTCTGGGTGCGAACAACCATTCCTTCTTCAACCGGAGTTGTACATGAAGCAGGTGTTCCCTTGCGACCATCAATTTCGACTAAACACATGCGGCATGAACCAAATGGTTCAAGAGAGTCAGTTGCACAAAGTTTGGGAATCGAACAACCAGATTCACCAGCTGCGCGCATGATTGATGTTCCAGCTGGAACTGAAACTGGTGAGCCATCAATGGTTAGAGTGACGGTCACATCTGAAGTGGACTTTGGCGTACCAAAATCTGGTTCACCAATGCCATCACGGATTGGCGATAAGCCACGAGGATCAGATAACAAGGTCATGTTTATCTCCTTAATCCAAAGTCTGCTGGATATAACTTAAGCGCGCTACGCACTGGAAGTGGCGTTAACCCGCCCATTGCACATAGTGAACCGTCAGTCATAACTTCGCAAAGGTCTTCAAGTAATTCAAGGTTTTCGGCTTGGTTTTCACCAGCCACAATTTTGTCGATGACTTCAACCCCACGGGTTGAGCCGATACGGCATGGTGTGCACTTGCCACAAGATTCTTCGGCACAGAATTCCATGGCAAATCTTGCTTGGGCAGCCATGTTTACAGTGTCATCAAAAACAACAACACCACCATGGCCAAGCATGCCGCCAGCTGCTGCAAGTGATTCATAAGCCATCGGTACATCCCATGAATTTTTATCTAGGTAAGCGCCAAGTGGTCCGCCTATTTGAACTGTCTTAATCGGGCGCCCGCTATTTGTGCCTCCGCCAAAACCATCAACTAGTTCACCAAGGGTGATACCAAATCCAGTTTCAACAATTCCACCTTTAGCGATGTTTCCTGCTAATTGGAAAACTTGAGTTCCGCGTGATCGTTCAACGCCAATTTCTTGGTAAGCCTTTGCGCCATTTGCCATGATCATCGGCACTGCTGCCAAAGTCATTACGTTATTAATGACAGTTGGTTTTCCATAAAGACCACTAAGTGCTGGAATTGGCGGCTTTGGACGAATCATGCCGCGCTTGCCTTCAAGGCTTTCAAGCATTGCAGTTTCTTCACCGCAAACATAAGAACCAGCACCACTTCGAACTTCTAGATCAAATGCGAAGTGTGAACCACAAACTGATTTACCAAGAACACCTGCTGCATATGCATTTTCAATGGCTTTATTTAGAACAGCAATTGCATGCGGGTATTCAGAGCGGCAATAAATTAAACCTTTAGTTGCGCCAACTGCAATACCAGCAATAATCATGCCTTCAACTAGAGTTAGTGGATCGCCTTCCATGAGCATGCGATCAGCAAATGTTCCACTATCGCCTTCATCAGCGTTACAGCAAACATATTTTTGATCTGCGGTCGCACCTAATACGGTTTTCCACTTAATACCTGCTGGGAATCCCGCGCCACCTCGACCACGAAGGCCAGACTCTGTTACTTCTTCGACAATTTGTTCTGAAGGAAGTGAAAGTGCTTTTCGTAAACCAATTAAGCCGCCGTGTGCTTCATAATCATCAACTGAAACTGGATTAATGATGCCAACGCGAGCAAATGTTACGCGTTGCTGTTTTTTAATCCAGTCGTATTCGTCAACTACACCAATTGATTTCTTCGTTAGTTTGCCATTTAGTAAATCTTTAGCATCACTTGGTTCAACGTTTGCATAACCAACTCTGCCCGCATCTGTTTGAACTTCAACTAGTGGTTCAAGCCAGAACATACCGCGAGAGCCGGTACGGACAACTTCTGCGCCAGCCTTTGCTAATGCATCTGCAACTTCATCTGCACCGACAGAAAGTGCAGTTGAGTCACCTGGAACAAATACCTTCATCGGGCTTCCTCATTTGCTTTGGCAATAAGTGATTTTGCTGTGGCTCTGGCAACTGGCTTGCCATTAATAAGCGCTGCTGGGCCAAGTGCACAGTTACCTAAGCAGAAAGTCTGTTCCATCTGAACATCGCCTTGTTTGGTGCCTTTATGAACATCAAAACCTTTTTTGTGAAGCTCTTCGATTAGTTCGCGACTGCCATTTGCTTGACATGCCTCAGCTACGCAAACTTTCACGATGCATTTTGCAGGTGGAATTGATTTGAAATCGCTATAGAAAGTGAACACGCCATAAACTTCAGCGCGAGACACATTACAAACCTTTGCCACAACATCAATTGCTGAATCTGGAACAAAGCCAAGGACCTCTTGAGTCTTTTGCAATGCCCGAAGCACTGCAAAATTGTCACCGCGGAACTGTTCAAGTTCTGCAGTTAAGTCATCAACTACGAATTGGGTCACTTTGACTCCCCGATCAGGGCTACTAGTTGTTCTTCTAAGTATTGGTCCCCCACTTGAACTATTTCAAGCGGCAGGCCAAGTAGTTCAGCGGCTTCATTTGCTGCTTGGGTTAATTCTTCAGTTTGGTGCTGGGCTAACCACATTATGCGCTTATAAGAATGGAAATAGTCATCCCGTAGTTCTGGGTATTTCTCAAGTCCCATTTCTTTCATCACGCTACGGCGAAATGACTTAACTAAATAATCTGTCAAAACAAAAGTGCCAGGCTCCTTGGCAAATTCCTCACGCATTTTTTCAGCGGTGGCAAATACGTCATAACAATGTTCGCCAGCCAAACGCTCAACTGAATACTTGTCACAAACTTTGTCCAGTTCGCCATAAGTTCCACAGTCTGCATATGCAATAGCCACTTTTTGATGCTGGCCCTGAAGTTCGTTAACTAACTTTTCAACTTCAGGTGCGATACCTTCTGGCCTGTTGTGCAATAACGGATTAACTGGTTCAACATGTAAATCCCAGTTATTTCTAGCTGCTATCTCGTGCACGTGTGATGCCAGCGCACCACAAGCAATCACTGCAACATTCCCCTTGGTGTTTGTCACGATGGCAATGCCAATTCGACAAAGAATTTTTCTTGGAAATCTGGACGATCTGAAAGTTCAACGTAAGTTACTTCGTCAAGTAGTGCATCTGCGCCATGGCGTTCGGTGTCAGAAAGTAAAACCATCTTGGCACCTTCACCAGCAACGTTTCCTGCGCTAACAATTCGCATAACTGGAAGTTTTGGAACTAAGCCAATACCAACAGCGGATGTCGGTGAAAGGTACGAGCCAAATGATCCAGCAAGCAATACCTGCTGCACATCATCATCTTTAAGATTTAGTTCTTCAAGCAGTAAGCGCCAGCCGGTAGCAATCGACGCTTTTGCGAACTGCAGTTCGCGAACATCACGCTGGGAAAGGAACACTGGTGTTTCACCTTCGCCGTAAAGCACAAATGCACGGTCACCTTCTGCCCTGGTAATTAACCGGTCAGCAAGTTTTGGTGCGATTTGTTTTGCCTCATCATCTGTGACAAATCGACCTGAATTATCAAGCAATCCTGCTTTATTAAGCGCATAAACGGCGTCAACTAAACCAGAGCCACAAAGACCAATTGGCGTAGCATCGCCGATTACACCCAGCACTAATTCGCCATCTTTAACCTGAACAACTTCGATCGCGCCATCTGCAGCGCGCATGCCACATGCGATAGAAGCAGCTTCAAACGCTGGACCAGCTGGCGCTGCAGTTGAAAGGATTGTGTCGCCGTTCGTTAGAACAATTTCACAGTTAGTGCCAACATCAATTAAAAGACGTGTTCGCTTGTCGCGATCCATTCCAGTTGCAAGTACGCCAGCAACAATGTCGCCGCCAACATAAGCGCCAAAACTTGGGAACAAATAACAACGGGCAGTGCCAAGCACATCAATACCAATTTCACTTGCTGACATAGTTGGCCACTTTTGTGAAGCAGTAATAAATGGCGCTACACCAACAGGTTCTGGATCAACACCAAGTAATAGTTGAACCATGGTTGCGTTGCCTGCAATGGAAAGTGCATAAATTTGCTGCGCACTAATTCGCGCTTCAGTGCAAACTTCAGCAATCAATTCATTGAAAGTATCAAGCGCTGCCTTTTGCATTAGCGGCCCGGCTTGCGGGTCCATCATGGCAGCGGAAATTCGAGAAATTACATCTGCGCCAAATGGCTGCTGTTTGTTAAGCATGGACTTAACGGCCATCGGTGTTCCAGTAACTAAATCGAGCAAAGTTGCTACAACTGTTGTGGTGCCAAGGTCGATACCAACGGCATAGTTTTGTTCAGTTGTGTCACCTGGTTCAACTGCGATTAATTTTTCATCAACTACAACTGCAGTGACTTTAAAGTTTGACTGACGAATAACAGTTGGCAACGTTCTAAAGACTGCTAATTCAGCTTCAAATTCCAGATCCCCAGTTGCATCGCGAAGGCGATCGATATCAGTTCGCTGATCGTGCAAAGTCGGTTCAGTTAATTCCACGTAGCGTTTTTGCACACCTGGACGCAAAATAACTTGGCGACCAACACCAACAGTTGCAGCTTTTGGCCGTGTAGCAAGTGGGGGCACATCAACTTTTAGATTGCTATTGGCTCTTGCCACACATGCAAGGCGCCAGCCATCTTTAAGTTGTTCCGGTGTGAATGCACGAATATCCAGTCTGGATATTGGAACTTCTCCTTCAAGAACTTGAATTTTGCATTTCTTGCAGGTGCCGTGGCCACCGCAAGTTGAATCAATCGCTAGACCATTCCAAGAGGCAGCATCGAAAACACTGACGCCTGGAGGAACACGAAATTCTTGATTGCTTGGAGTGAAGTTGATTGTGACGCGACCAAGACCAGCGGCAACTTGCGTGCTTTGGTTATCTTGGTCGCTCACAATATCCTTCGTTCAAAGATTGTCTTAAGAAAGTTTAATTGCCTTGATTACTCGGCTTTTGACTCGCGGAAATTGGTAATCCAGTTGCCACCCCAGGCATCTAAGCCAAGTAGTAAATCAGCTGCGCGAACTGACTGCACAACTTCTTTAGTGCGGCCATCCATGATTGCTGAAGTTAGACCCATTGACATTGCCATTGGCATGAATGCTGCGTTTAGTGCATGGCGATTTGGTAGACCAAAAGACACATTTGATGCGCCAATTGACATATTTAGGCCGTACTTTTCGCGCACTCGGTACATAGTTTCAAGTGTGTGCTTAACTGCTTCTGGTTCTGCGCCAACTGGCATCGCAAGTGGATCGATTAAGAGGTTTTCAAGTGGAATACCTTCTTTTTCAACGCGGCGAACAATCTTTTCAACAATTGGCATGCGCTCATCGGCTGTCATTGGAATGCCAGTTTCATCATTTGGCAGAGCAAGGATTGCTGCGTCGTACTTCTTAACCAAAGGCAAAATTGCATCCATGCGATCATCTTCACCAGTCATTGAGTTAATCAATGCTTTACCTTCGTAGACTGCAAGACCTGCATCAAGTGCTTCAATTACAGAAGAGTCAATACAAATTGGAAGGTCAGTTAACGACTGAACTAGTTTGATTGCTTTTGCAAGTAGTGCTGGCTCATCAGTTAATGGAACACCCATGTTCACATCAAGCATGTCGCAGCCACCAGCAACCTGATCAGCTACGTCAATGTTGATTGTTGAAAGGTCGTCATTGCGCAAACGTTCTTGGAAAAGCTTGCGTCCGGTTGGGTTTATGCGTTCGCCGATAATACAAAACGGCTGATCATGACCGATCGTTACTGTCTTGCTAGCTGAGCTAACTATTGTGTGCATAGTGCTCCCTTTCTTAGTTAGGTGTCACCTGGCGCACTCGGCCAAGATCAGTCATTAGTCGATCTAATGTGTCGTCATGTCTAAAGTCGGTGATGTGTAATCCGCGAACTGTTGGTTGCGCTAAGGCATGCTTAGCAAATTCCAAAGTCTGTTGGTAAGCAGCTTCACTTGGATCGGTCGCATTCTCCACACGTGCAATTTCATTCGCTGGAATATCAATTCCTGGAACAGATTCGTGCATAAAGTGAAGTGGACGAGCGCCTTTTACTAAAACAATGGTTGGAATGATGGCAATTTTGCCTTCAAGGCCAGCGGCTTTAACCCCAGCACAAAAACGCTCGAGCCGATCTTGGTGGTAACAGATTTGCAATTGTAAGAATTTCGCGCCGGCTGCATATTTTTTAGCAACGCGCTGCACACGGTATTCAAATGGCGGTGCACCTGGATTTTCCACTGCCCCAATAAACATATGTGGCGCTGGATCTAGTTTGCGGCCAGACATATATTTTCCGCGCTTCAGAGTGCTCATCAACTGAACTAATTGCGGGCCGTCCAAATCAAATACACGACGGGCTTCTGGCTCATCACCAGCAGTCACATCGTCTCCTGTTAACGCAACGAAATTTTCAACACCAAACATTGCTGCGCTCACTAAGTCTGCCTGCTGAGCCAAACGATTTTTGTCACGGCAAACAACTTGCATGATCGGTTCCAAGCCAAGTTGTTTCATTGCAATCGAAGAGGCCACATTTGAAACGTGAGCATGCGCAGCTGGATTGTCCGTTGCATTAACGCCATCAAACCAACCACGAAAACGATCTGCATGTTTTTTAGCTTTTTCCATGGCATTTCCATCAAGTGATGGAAATTCAGCGGTGAAAACTTGTTCGCTGGTTTTAGTTAATTTGTATTCAAGCGTGGACATTTAGTGCTTGGCCTCTTCAGTTGTCTCTGCCCAGCCTTTTGGTGTCCACTTATCTCTTTTGGTAAAAAAGTTGATCCAAGATGATCCACCTTTTAGTCGGTTATCAACTGGTGGACGCAAATGGTTAAATTCTTCTTTCCAGGTATTAGGCAAAGGCCAGGCTTGAGTTCGCTCGAAGCCTTTTGTCCAAACACAACGCATTTCAGGCTTAACTTCACAGTGTCCGTCTTCGCGCACTCCACCACATGGTCCATTGCGAAGTGTCTTTGGACAATTCATTGGACAAGTCATACCGGTTGAGTGCAAAACACATTGACCACACATCTGACAGCCCCAAACTGGACCTTTGACGACGTGTTCTAGAGACGCGATGAATTCAGCCATGGCGTATTACTTATGCACCGCGCTTGGCTGCAATTAGTTCTTTAGCCTTGCGAACTGCAGTTGCCGCATCCGCTGCGTAGCCATCAGCACCAACCACATCTGCATATTCTTGAGTTACCGGGGCGCCGCCAACCATAATGATCACGTCATTGCGCATGCCAGCTTTAGAAATTTCATGAATGTTGACTTTGAACATTGGCATTGTCGTAGTTAGGAATGCTGACATACCAACAACATCAGGTTGATGCTCCTTGATTGCATCCACAAACTTTTCAGGGGCAACCTGAACGCCAAGATCAATAACTTGGAAGCCAGCGCCTTCCAGCATGATGTTCACTAAGTTCTTGCCAATATCGTGCACATCGCCTTTAACCGTGCCCATTAGGAATGTGCCAACAGTTTCGGCGCCGGTGTCTGCAAGTAGCGGGCGAAGAATGTCTAGCGCGCCACTCATCGCACGACCTGCAATAAGCATTTCAGGAACGAAGTAGTCGCCGCGTTCAAAGCGTGCACCCACTTCTTCAAGCGCTGGGATAAGTGAATCAAAAAGTATGGTGTCAGGTGACATACCCTGGCCAAGACCTTCATTTGTTAGTTCAAGTACGCGCGGACCATTTCCGGCCATGGTTGCTTCGTACATTTCCTTCAGGATTTCATCGGGGGTCATGCCGCTCCTTCATGTTGTGGTCTTGCGTTTCCTGATAATTCTCGCTGCATTAGCGAGGCAATGCGAGATTCATTTTCTGGGGCAATCCGTTCTGCTGGCCCAGTAACAGAAAGGGCAGCAATTACTTTGCCCTTTTCGCTATAGACCGGAACTGCAATCGCCACCAAACCTGGTTCAAGTTCATTGCGAATTACGGCATAGCCACGTTCGCGAACTTTACGAAGTTCTTCATCTAAAACTTTTTGATCGGTGATTGTCTCTGGGGTACGTGGATTCAATACTTGTGGGGCGCTTGCGCCAGCAAGCGCCATTAAAACTTTTCCTGCGGCGCTGCAATGGCGCGGAACACTTTGGCCAACCCAATTGCGACTTCCAAGAATATAGTCACCTGCAACCTGGGCGATATTGTCGATACCTTCATGACCAGCAACTGCCAAACTGACTGTTTCTTTAGTCTTTTGGGCGATACCCTCCATGGCTGGAGTGACAGTATTAATAAGAGCGGTATAAGCACCGCCCTTTACTGCAAATTGGTTGAGAACTGGGCCAGCTTCAAAGCCACCAAATTGGCTTCGGGTTAATAGACCAGCTCGTTCAAGTGCATTAAGAATGCGTGAAGTGGTTCCTTTGGCAAGTCCAGTTGCCCCCACTAATTCGCTTAATGTTTGAGGTTCTTCACTATCTAGAACTCGAACTAATAAATCACAGGCGCGATCGATGGCTTGAGTACCAGTTACGGATTTCTCTTCCATCTTTGTCTCCTTATTAATAAGGTGGAACCCTGTTTTAGGTACCCTAGATAATTTTCACCATCTGGAACACCTGTTCCATATAGTAGTGTACTCTGACTACAGTTCGTCAAGCGATTTGGAGAATAAATGTTCCAGAATAAAAGCCCGCGCTTTGAGATTCTTTCCAAGGATGCAATGGCTGCCTTGGATAAAGGTTGGCGCCGAATTGTTTCTGAAATAGGCATCGAGTACTTAAGCGAAGAGGCATTAGACCTTTTCCGTAAAGCTGGCCAAAAAGTTGAAGGTAACAACGTTAAGTTCGACCCTGAATTTATTTTGGCTCAGGTTGCTAAAGCTCCAAAAGAATTTGATTTGCAAGCGCGTAACCCAAAGAACTCAGTTCGAATTGGTGGCGAAAACATGGTTTTCGCTGGTAACTACGGCTCTCCTTTCGTTCTTGAAGATGGCGTACGTCGCGATGCCAAACTTCGCGATTACGAAAACCTATTAAAACTCAGCCAGATGTTTTCAACAATGGATGTAGCAAGCAGTGTTATCTGCGAACCAGAAGATACTCACCTAGATACCCGTCACTTAGATATGACTTACCGTTTGCAAACGCTAACTGATAAGCCATACATGGGTAACGTCGTGTCTGCTCAGAATGCACGCGATGTAATCAAGATGAGCGAAATTCTTTTTGGTGGCCGTGAAGCTATTGAAAAAGCACCGGCAACAATTTCACTAATTAACTGCAACAGCCCTCTGCGCTGGGATGATCGCATGCTTGAATCCCAGTTTGAATACAGCCGGGCTAACCAAGCAGTTATCTTGACTCCGTTCTTGCTAATGGGCGCGATGTCACCTGTAAC
>JACCED010118171.1_pt1 | contig 20515 bp, 26 predicted proteins | sample 7455021 | NCBI WGS metagenome assembly JACCED01 (sample SAMN15323456, study PRJNA562643) | freshwater metagenome | isolation source: river surface water | place: USA:Blue River Watershed | collected 2017-08-19
GCGTCGGTGCGGATCGCCACCGCAACGGCGTCGCTCGGGCGGGCAGAAATCACGATGTCAGATCCCGCGAATGAAAAATGCAGCTCCGCGTAGTAGGTGTGATCACGCACCTCGGTGATGACGATCTTGGAAAACTCCGCCCCGAGTCCGCGCACGACGTTCACCAAGAGATCGTGAGTCAACGGGCGCTCAGGGACGATTCCTTCGGTCGCATAGTGAATTGCAGACGCTTCTGGGGCTCCGATGTAGATCGGCAGCACTCTCCCACCCTCCCCGATCTCCTGCAACATCATGATCGGCGACTGCGAAGGAACCTCGAGGCGTACTCCCTGAAGTTCGATCCGCACGAGCATGCGCCAAGACTACTCAAGCAACTGGATCAGCGCCCGTCGGAGTATGGACGCGAAAGCACGTCGATGAAGCTCCCTCGCAAGCGTTCACCCAACTCCACGAGCTCGTCCAGCATCTCGAGTGCCTGCTCTCGCGCACCCGGATTGCGCTGCTGCAGATAGGGAACGATGCGCTGTTCGAAGAGTGCCATCTCACGCTCCGCCGAAACCTTCCACGCCTTCAGATGTCGGACATCGATACCGAGTGCGATGAAGGCTGCACATGCATCGATCACCTCACGATCGAGTTGCGAGAACATTTCGAGGTCGCCGACCATCCGCGGAGACACCAAACCCGACTTCACGATTTCGCGCAACGTCGCTTCGTCAACACTCGATTCCGCGAGCAACTCTGCCCTGTTCATCGAGGTGGTGTCGTCTTTCTTGGGTCGCCCCTTGCGCTTCGCCGTTGCAGCTCCAACGGAACGCGCAGCTGGATGGCCTGCGGGATTGCGCACGCCGGGACTCGTCTCGTCATACGGCCGAACCATGCCATCGGACGTGTCGCTGTCGAGACGCGTCCGTATCACCTTGAGCGGTAGGTAGTTCTCTTTCTGCTCGCGCAAGATGAACCGCAAGCGATCCACTTCAGACTGGCTGAACTTTCGATAACCGGATGGAGTCCGCTCTGGTTCGATGAGACCTTGGCTCTCGAGGAAGCGAATCTTCGAGATGGTGACATCCGGGAACTCCTCGAGCAAGAGACCAAGGACTTCTCCGATGGAGAAATAGTTCTTGGTCGTCACGATGCGCTCTCGAAGAAGACCATTCGATAACGACCGATCTGCACTTCGTCACCGTGGCGGAGGGCGACCTCTTCGATCCGCTCCTGATTCACGTACGTCCCGTTCAACGACCCGAGGTCACGGAGCACCACCTGGCCGTCAGATTGCTCGAGATGAGCATGGCGACGACTGACCGTCACGTCGTCAAGGCAGATGGTGGAGTCCGGATGACGCCCGATCACCGAGTCATTTGCCGACAGCGAGAAACGCGCACCTTCGTTCGGACCATTTCTCACCACGAGAAGAGCCTTCTTCTTCCCCGATTGATCAACGGTGACCGAGATGTTGTCCTCGACGCCCGGCGCATCCTGGAGGGCGTCAACCTTTGCAATCGTGACCGTCCGCATGTCGGGGCCATCCAAGATGCTCCCGCAGGAGGAACAAAAGGATGACTGGGGCGGATTGCGATGCCCACAACCGTTACAAAACACGTACGACATAGCGCCTACGGTAGCCCTCGCTTCAGGCGACCAGAGACGAGTGCCGCCCGAATCTTTGGTACGTAGAGCACGCCGGTGACGTAACTCAGAACGAGCCCGGGCACGACACAGACCCAACCGACCACACCCGCGAGCTCCGACGTCGGGTGGTCGCCCGCAGACAGGATCAACAGTGGAATCCCCACCATCAGCAAGAAGGTGTACCGCTTCCCCATCGTCGTCACGGGGAATCGCTCCATTCCGAAGGCCGTCGCGACCGCCATGGCGCCGCCGACGAGGACTTCACGCGACAACACCAGTACCGCAAGCCACGCCGGCAACGCACCGTCGACGAGGGCAGCCCCCGTTCCGACGAGGAACAGCAAACGATCGACCACTGGATCGAACACGGCACCGAAATCGCTGCGCTGATCGAACCGTCGTGCAACGTATCCGTCGACCCAGTCGGTGATTCCCAGGAATCCGAGCAACAATGCCGCAAGTGGACGATCGTTCCACTCGAACAACAACCAGAGATACAGCGGCAGGCACGCCAATCGGGCTGCGGTGAGAGCGTTGGGAATCGTCAACACGCGATTCCCACTCATCTCCACGACAACTAGTGTGGCAGCGTGACGAGCGTCTTCACAAAGATCATCAACGGAGAACTTCCGGGAACCTTTGTCCATCGCGACGACGAAGCCGTGGCGATCATGACCATCAATCCGATCGCAACTGGTCACGTCCTCGTCATACCCCGCAAGGAGATAGACCGCTGGACCGATCTCCCGGTCGATGCCACGACCCACCTCTTCCACCTTGCACACCGAATCGGTAACGCCCAGGTTCGTGCGTTTGGCTGCCAGCGATCAGCGCTGATCATTGCCGGCTTCGAAGTCCCCCACGTGCACCTTCATGTCATCCCCGCCAACTCCCTCGCTGACGTGTCCTTCGAGAACGCTGCTCGAACCGTCGAACCAGAAAGCCTTGCCCACGCCGCGGCGCTCATCTCGCAACAGCTCTGAACTAGAACAAGCTGTCCTGTGACCCCTCGAGGCTGATTGGGTCAAGTAACGCTGCATCGTTGTTGCGCACCGAATTGACCCTCGTTGACACGGGCATCATCTCCACTTCCGGACTTTGACGGGCGCTTGCGACCCATGACGGGAGTTCTGCCTCAGGATCGAGCCACTCTTCCATCTCCGCTGCATCGAGGAGCAACGGCATCCGATGATGGATCGACGACAAACGTCCAGTCGCTTCGGTAGTCACCATCGCAACCGTCAGCAGGGTCACCCCTTCGTCTTCAGGATCTCTCCACGTCGACCACAGCGAGGCAGCCGCAAACATTCCCCGATGTCCCAAGTTGCCACGAGACGACGGACGCACCAGATAGGGCTGCTTCGGACCACCCTTGTTCACTGACACGGTGTCCCACTCGTAATACCCATCGAGGGGCATCACCGAGCGATGACGTGAGACGAGATGGCGAAAGGTTGGCTTTTCGGTCAAGGTTTCTGCACGAGCGTTGATCGCGTTCGATGCGCGCTTCTGATCCTTGGCCCAAAATGGCACCAAGCCCCACGACATCGGTTCGACGATCCGATGAGTTTCGTCATGACGAATCACGTAGACCGCGGTGGTCGGTGGCACATTGAAGGACGCCTTCAAGGGCACGTCGCCACTCGCATCGAACGCCTCGACGACCTCTCCGAGGCTCGAGACTCGCAGGAATCGCCCGCACATCGCTAGTGCAAGAGACCGTCAGGAACCGAGAAGATCCACACGACGACGGGAGCGACGACGAGCGAAGGAATCAAACTTCCCAGCCGAATCTTGGTGAGCTGAAGGAGGTTGAGACCAATCGCCAAGACGGCGAACCCGCCCGTCGCAAACATCTCCACTTGCATCCGTTCGGTGAGCATGGCGTCGATTGACGTTCCAGCCAAGGTCAGAAGTCCTTGAACCACGAATACGGACAGTGCGCTGAACGCAGCACCGATTCCATGAGCCGCAGTGAGGATCATCGACATGAAGCCGTCCAAGGTTCCCTTGATGATGTACAGCTGTGGGGTCTTTCCGCTCGCATCCTCGAGAGCCCCGAGAATCGTGAGCGGACCCACACAGAACAACAACGACGCCGTGACGAACCCGCGAACGAATGACGATTGATCGCTCCCGGAGGCAAAGCGACGTTGCAACGCCGATCCGAGGCGCTCCAATCCGTCCTCGACGTGCAGCAGCTCACCCAAGATCCCACCGAACACCAGCGCGACGAGCGGAATCACCATGTTGTGGGTCTTCATCACGTCTGACAAACCAAGGCCAATCGTGACGAGTCCGATCGACTGGACGACGAGATCCTTGATCCGATCCGGAATCTTCCGACCGAAAAAAACACCACAGCCACCGCCGAAAACGACGGTGGCTGTGTTAATCAGTGTTCCGAGGCCCCGCATGACTGTCAGGGCTGACGGAGAACTACGACTGGTCTGGCATCTTCAACAAGATCCACGTGTTGGCCGCGGTCTTGATGAGAATTCCCTGCTGATAGGTGCCCGAATCGAAACTGGCAGCACCTGGCGCCGAAATTCCGTTCACCGTCACGCCTGCTGCGCCGGTGAGCGTCGGCGAACCAGTGGTGCGCGCGATCTCGATGCGAGTGCCAACTGGGAAGTTCACGGTTGCATCAGCAGGAACGGTGATGTCCGTTCCGACCGTCACCACGAGAACCTTGCCAGCATCGGCCAACTCGAGCGTTGCTGCCGACGTGCTGATGGTTCGAATGCCGACCGTGCCTGAGTACGTACCAGCGGCTCCCGCTGGACCCGTTGCACCGGTTGCTCCCGCTGGACCAGTTGGGCCCTGCTGACCCAAGGTCAGCTTGGTTTCCGTGGTCCGACAGGTGCCAGCCTTCGAGTAACGCAGCGCGCCCGTCGACTTCGACGCACACACCACGACCGATGTCGGGGACGCCGACACCGAGATGAAACTTCCTGCGACCGAACCGAGGGCCACCGATGCGACCACCACTCCAGCCTTTGCAATAAACGACTTGCTCGACATACACACCTCCTGCACTCAAGGCTATCGCCACCCCAATGGCCTCCTGAGGATTCTCATACACTTCCAAAGTGGGGATTCTTTGGGCTTTAGGGGCGGCAACCACCTATGGGATAGCCGACTACCTCGGGGGTCGCGCGACTCGGCGCTCCCCAGCCCCGGCAGTGACCTTTGCCGGCCAGTCCGTGGCACTCCTTTTGCTCTGTGGGCTCGTCTACACGAGCGGTGTTTCTGCCATGTCCCAAGTGGATTTCCTTTGGAGCATGGGCGCCGGCTTCGGTGGCGCCCTCGCACTCATCACCTTCTACCGAGCAATGGCGCTCGGACCGATGACGGTGGTTGCCCCGATCACCGCCGTCGTCAACATCGCCATGCCCGTCATCGTCGGCGTCGCCCAAGGTGAAAGACCGAGCGCGTTGGCCTACGTCGGAATCGCCCTGTCACCGATCGCGGTGGCACTCATCGGCGACGTCTTGTCATCGAAGGGTTCGGTTGTTCAGTCTCAAGCGATCTGGCTGTCGGTGTTCGCCGGAATGGGTTTCGGATTGATCTTCGTCTGTCTCGCACAGACGTCCGACGATGCTGGACTTTGGCCACTGCTCGCCCAACGCATGACGAGCGTTCCGACGGTGGCGATCGTCAGTCTCGTTGCATACAAGACGTTGCGCGTGCACAAGAGCGTGGGCTACTTCGCCATCCTCTCGGGTGTCCTCGACACGCTCGCCAACTCGATGTACTTGACCGCAGCACGAACCGGAATGCTGTCACTCGTCGGAGTGATCACGTCCCTGTATCCCGCATCGACGGTCATCCTTGCCATGCGCATCGACAAGGAGCGCATCCATCGAGGCCAGGTGCTCGGAGTTGCAATTGCCTTGGGCTCGGTCGTCGCCATCAGCATCGGAGCATGATTGTTGGTCGGGCTGGCGGGATTTGAACCCACGACCTCTTGTCCCCCAGACAAGCGCGCTAACCAAGCTGCGCTACAGCCCGTATTCGTTTGAGCCTACCTTCGCATTGCGTGTTCAGCGGAAGAGATCGATGAGTCTCCACGCAAAATAGGCACACAACAGAAACACGAGCAGTTTGAAATGCCAGGGTGCACGGACGTCTTCGTCACCTTCACGAGCGAGTGCCTTGAGATCGAGGTTCTGTGCAGTGATTCGACCGTGTGCGTCGTGACGCTCGACCGGGGTCGAGCACTTCGGACACGCGCCATCCTCACCCACCCCAGATGGCGTGAAATAGCGAGCGCACGGTTCGCACCACGGCACGGGGTCAGTCTCCTCGCTTACGAACGCGCATCTTGATCGGTGTCGATCCAAAGTCGAAGTGCTCTCGAATGCACCGCTCCAAGTAGCGCAGATACGGCTGCGGCAATTCGCGATTCACGAACAACGTGAACGTCGGCGGATCGTTGGCCCCCTGCAGGGCATACAGCACGCGTGCACCGCTCCCTGCTGGCTGCTTCTGCTGGGCTTCGGCAATGACTCGATTGACGTCACGGGTCGGGACACGCTTGTGATAGTCGTTGATCGAATCCACGAGCATTGGCTGCAGCCGGTGGACACCCTTGCCCGTCAGGGCCGACATTCGCAGAATCGGTGAATCGCCGATGAAATACAACTTGCGGGCAATGTCGAGGTCCATCTTGACCTTGTCGTCGTCATTCAGGAGGTCCCACTTGTTCAGCACGACGATGAGCGGGCAACCGGCGGCATCGATGCGCTCCGCGAGTCTTTGGTCTTGCGACGTCACACCTTCCGTCGAGTCGATCACCAAGAGCGCGACGTCAGACTCGTCCACCGCCCGCAATGCGCGCACGAATGAGTAATACTCCGCGGATTCATCAACCTTGCTCTTCTTGCGCATGCCCGCCGTATCGACGAAGACGATCGGCCCATCTGCCGTCTCCACTCGAGTGTCGATCGCATCGCGTGTGGTGCCCGGCATGTCATGAGTGATCGAACGGTCCTCGCCAACGAGCTTGTTGAACAGCGTGCTCTTGCCGACGTTGGGTCTTCCAACGAGCGCGACACGCGGCACACCGTCTTCGAATCGCTCGACAACCTCGACGTCATCAACGTCGACTGCTTCGACCGCGGAGATGATGTCGTCGAGGAGATCACCCGATTTGCGTCCGTGGAGGGCCGACACTGCCACGGGGTCTCCGAAGCCGAGATGAAGAAAGTCCCAGCGATCTGCATCACGTTTGTCGGAATCGACCTTGTTCGCAACGACGACGACCGGCCGACCCAAGCGCCGCAACCACGAAGCAATGAGCTCATCGTCGTCGGTGACACCGATGGTCGTATCGACGAGGAAGAGGATCAGGTCGGCGTTCGCCGCCGCCTCCTCGACCTGCTGGCTGACCTTGGCATCGAGTTCGGTCCCACCTGGCATCCATCCACCGGTGTCGGAGAGCATGAAGCGCTTCCCCGTCCATTCCACTTCTCGTTCGAACCGATCACGGGTGACTCCCGGCTGGTCTTCCACGATGGCCACCTGCGACCCGACGAAGCGATTGAACAGCGTGCTCTTTCCGACGTTCGGTCGACCGACGATCACCACTGACGGAAGACGCGTGCTCACCCGTTCATTCTACGGGCGCGTCATGGCAAGAGCCGAACAACGCAGGCGTCATTCTGCTTTCGTAGGATGAAGCCAATGCAACATCGCGTCGATCGCATCCTCCTCGCCTCGCCACGGGGCTTCTGTGCAGGTGTGGAAATGGCGATCAAAGCGCTCGCGTGGATGGTCAGGACGTTTCCCGCACCCGTCTACTGCTATCACGAGATCGTTCACAACAAGACCGTCGTTGAGCGTTTCCAGTCGATGGGCGTCATCTTCGTCGACGACATCGCCGAAGTACCGCCGGGGTCCCCCGTGATGCTTTCTGCGCATGGCTCTGCCCCACAGGTGGTCGAATCGGCGCACGACGCGGGGCGTTATGCGGTGGATGCCGTGTGCCCACTCGTCACGAAGGTCCACCACGAAGTGAAGGTGCGCGCAGGAAAGGGCTACCGAATCGTCTATGTCGGCCACGAAGGCCACGAAGAGGCCGTGGGAACGATGGCGGTTGCACCGCAGGCAATCTCGAGGGTGGAGACGATTGACGACGTCGCATCGTTGCCTGCGTTTGCAGAACCCGTTGCTCTCCTCGCACAAACGACACTGTCGCATCGCGATTGGAAGGGTGTCGCAGACGCAGTCAAGGTGAAGTTTCCGCAACTGTGGTCGCCGGGGCGAAGTGACTTGTGCTTCGCTACGACGAACCGTCAGTCGGCACTCATGGAGATCGCATCCAAGGTGGACACGATGATCGTGGTCGGATCGGCCAACTCCTCAAACACGGTCGCACTCGCCAAGCTGGCAAAGGACGAAGGTTGTCCACGGGTCCTGCGCATCAACTCTGTCGAGGAACTGACCGAACCATTGCAGGGTGTCATCGGTTTGACTGCGGGCGCCTCAGCTCCGGACGAGATCGTCTCCGAAATCATCGACGTGCTGCGCCCCGCACACGGAGTCGAGGAAGTACGAGCAACGGACGAGGACGAATACTTCCCACCGCCGCGGAACCTGCGTGAACTTCAAGAAGCGGTGTCACTCACGCACAGCCGAATCATCGGCAAATCCCGTCCACGACACGGGCTCAGCGATCGCAAGATCGGCGCGAGCACCGTGCTCGCGGCGCTCCGCTAGTTTCGCGGCACCTTGCTCCACGCGACATCACGATCGACTCGGACGTCGCCCGGCAACCCGAGGACACGCTCTCCGAGGATGTTGCGCATCACCTCACTGGTTCCGCCCTCGATGCTGTTCGCTCGAGCACGCAGGAAGGCCTTGGGAACGGAGTCGAAACCCATCGCCGTCTCTGGTCGCACCATCTCATAGGAGCCGTAGAGCATTCCCTCGGCACCCAGGAGATTCACGCAGAACTCATACGTCTGCTTGTTGAGATCTGCGCTGGCCATCTTGCCGATCGAACCTTCGGGGCCCGGCACGCCCATCTTGCGACTCTGGCCTGCTCGGATGTTCGTCAGACGAAGCACTTCAGCACGGATCCACAGCTTCATCAGCTCATCCTTGCGGGCGGCATCCTGCTCGCTGGGATCGAGCTTGTTCCACAACTTCACCGCTTCACGTATCGGGCCAGAGCCCTGTTGGGGAATCGCCCCTCCAATCGCAACTCGCTCGTTCATGAGCGTCGTCAAACTCACTCGCCAACCGTCACCGGGTCCGCCGAGCGTCTCTGCGACGGGAACACGCACGTCCGTGAAGTACACCTCATTGAACTCCGCTTCCCCGGTCATCTGACGTAGCGGTCGCACCTCGACACCAGGTGCGTGCATGTCGACAATCACCGCAGTGAGTCCAGCGTGCTTCACTGCCTCAGAATCGGTTCGCACAACGAGAAGGCCATATCGAGACAGATGCGCAAGGGTCGTCCAGACTTTCTGCCCGTTCACCACCCACTCGTCTCCATCGCGCACCGCGCGTGCCGACAAGCCGGCGAAGTCGGAACCCGAGCCAGGTTCGGAGAAGAGCTGACACCACACTTCTTCACCGCTGAACAATGGTCGGAGGTAGCGGCTCTTCTGCTCGTCTGTTCCCCATTCGACGACCGTCGGTCCACACATTCCGTACCCGATCGGATTTCGTGCATAGGAGCTTGGCCCACCAGCCGAAAAGACCTTTTCGTTGATCACCTTCTGATGCCGTGGCGACAGTCCCAGTCCTCCGAGACCGACCGGGAAGTGAACCCACGCCAGTCCTGCGTCGTACTGCGCCTCGAGAAACTCCCTCGCAGGAGTCTTCTTCGGCGGACACGACCCCAACAGGTCATCGATCCGGTCGACAAGTTCCTTCGTTTCAGTGTCGGACATCGCTCTCCTCCAAGGTGCGGACCAAACCGTAGTCGGAGTTCAGTTCATGGGTCCCATGAGGCGAGCAAATTCCTTTTCCACCTCTGGTCCAGAACCGGGAAACGCCGTGCGAAGCCGCATCACCCAGCGCACCCCGGCGAGGTCTCCACTCCGCCGATACCGGCTGAGCAAGTTGTTCAAGATTCGCCACAACACGGCGCGCGACGAGATCGGCTCGAGGAAGGACTCGTTGAAATTGCTGAGACCGGTCATCGACTCATAGAGCCCGCGTGCTCCGCCGGCCGACATCGGATGGGCACTGTGGAATGGATCGACGTACGTGGGACGAGCCAAGCCGTCCGACACCAGCACGTGTCCTGGCATACCGATGATCGACGCCGGTATCGACTTCCTTCGGCACACCTCGTGGACCACGACCGAAAGCAGGATCGGCAACCCGCGACGCCGTTCGATCACCAAGTGCAGCATCGAATTCACCGGGTCGTCGTAGTTCTGTCGGTCGCCGTCGAAGCCGAGCTCGTCCCGCAAACTGCGCACGACACTGACCACATCGGTTCCCTCCACCGTCATTGACAAGTTGTCGAACTGATCAGCCAGAATCGATCGTGCTCGCTCGTAGCCGCCGGATTCGCAGATCAGGCCACAACCGAGGACCAGGTCGGGCGACTCCGATTCCTGCACCAGCGTGCGAAAGAGGTCAAACGAGCTCACCCTTTCGCCTCCACAAAGGCTCAGACTACCGTTGGGGCATGTTCCCAGGTCACGTCGCTCTCACGCATCCCGATAAGCCAGCAATCGTCATGGCTCGTTCAGGAAAGACCATCACCTATGCAGAACTCGACCGCTCCGCCAACCAAGTGTCACAACTCCTCTATAGCGCTGGTTTGCGTCCCGGTGACAACGTGGCGATCTGTCTGGAAAACCACGAGAAGTTCTTCGACGTCGTGTGGGGCTGCCACTACGCCGGTCTGATCTACACCGCATGTTCGAGTCGACTGACCGCCGACGAACTCACCTACATCGTCAACGACTGCGGAGCAAAGGCGCTGATCACCTCGTCGTACCTCGCACAGCAGGTGTCCGCGGTTGCCGACAAGATTCCGAACGTCACCCTTCGACTGATGATCGACGGGGCGATCGATGGATTCGAGCGCTTCGAGGACGCAGTCGCACGGTCTCCCATCGAGCCGCTCTCCGACCGCGTCGATGGTTCGGACATGTTGTATTCCAGTGGCACCACTGGGCGCCCGAAGGGAGTGCGGTTGTCGACCACGTCGAGTCCGTTGGGATCACCCGTGCCGCTCGTTGGGCTGGGCCAGTTCCTCCTCGCGATGGACGACCAGATGGTCTATCTCTCTCCCGCACCGCTGTATCACGCTGCCCCGTTGCGCTGGAACATGGCGGTCCATCGACTCGGCGGAACGTCGGTGATCATGGATCACTTCGATGCCGAGGAGTTCCTTGCGGCTGTCGAGCAGCACAAGGTCACCCACACACAGACCGTCCCGACGATGTTCGTGCGGATGTTGAAGTTGCCCGACGAGGTCCGATCCCGTTATGACGTCAGCTCCCTCAAGTGCGTCTTCCACGCCGCGGCCCCATGTCCGATCCCCGTCAAACTCGGCATGATCGACTGGTTCGGACCGATCATCCACGAGTACTACGCAGGCAGCGAAGGAAACGGTTTCGTGTACTGCAATTCGGAGTCTTGGCTCGCCCATCAAGGAACCGTGGGGCAATCGCTGAATGCCGTGATCCACATCTGTGACGACGAGGGCAACGAACTGCCGACCGGTGAATCGGGAACCGTCTACTTCGAGTCCAACGCACAGTTCGAGTACCACAATGACCCGGAAAAGACGAAGGCTTCCCGTGATCCGCTGGGTCGGGGTTGGACCACGCTCGGCGACATCGGCTACCTGGATGACGACAAGTTCCTCTATCTCACCGACCGCAAGGCCTTCATGATCATCTCGGGTGGGGTCAACATCTATCCCCAGGAATCGGAGAACGTCCTCATCACCCATCCCAAGGTCACCGATGTCGCGGTCTTCGGCATTCCACATGACGAGTTCGGCGAGGAAGTCAAGGCCGTTGTGCAACCGGTGACGATGCCCTCCACCGACGACGAACGACGAAAGCTCGAGACGGAACTCATCGCGTACTGCAAAGAGCATCTTGCCGATCTCAAGTGTCCCCGTTCGGTCGACTTCCGCCCGGAGCTCCCTCGCCACCCGACCGGCAAGCTGTACAAGCGTCTGTTGAAGGATGAGTACTGGGCAGCAGCCGGTCGAAGCATCTGACCTCCGTGGCGACCCATCCCTTCCTCGACTGGCCAGGCCCAATCGCCTTCGCCCACCGAGGTGGTGCATCCGACTCACCGGAGAACACGATGTCGGCATTCGCCAAGGCGGTGTCACTCGGATATCGCTACGTCGAGACCGACGTCCATGCTTCGCGCGACGGAGTGCTCTTCGCCTTCCACGACGACGACCTCCTGCGAACCTGTGGAGTTGACGCGAAGATCAACGACCTCGATTCGTCCGAGGTCAAAGCGATCGTGATCGACGGCCACGAGCACATCCCCACGCTCTCCGAACTGGTCACCACGTGGCCAGATCTCCGTGTCAACATCGACTGCAAGGCCGATCCGGCCGTCGAACCGTTGATTACCGCACTCCACGACCACGACCTATTCGATCGCGTATGCATCGGATCGTTCAGCGATCGCCGATTGAGAGCAATCCGTGAGGCCTGTGGCCCTCGACTGTGTTCATCGATGGGGCCAAAGGAAGTGGCGATGCTTCGTCTGCGGAGCTGGACGAAGACGAACGCGCGAGATCTCGCACCGCTTGCGGCACAAGTTCCACCCCGTCAGGGGCCCCTACCGATCGTCGACAAGCGTTTTGTCGCACATGCACACGACCTAGGTCTGCACGTCCACGTGTGGACGATCGACGAAGCCTCCCAGATTCACGAGTTGCTCGACCTCGGAGTCGACGGGATCATGACCGACTCACTGACCACGCTCGTTGCCGCACTCCACGAGCGCGGCCAATGGTCCTGATCAGGCGTCTTTGACGCTCCAGGCGCGCTTGGCGACCGGGTCTTTGTCGCTCCATGGGAAGTTGATCCACTTGTCCGTGTACTTCCAGACGTAGTCGCACTTCACGATCGACTGGGACTTCTCGTACAACACGGCAATTCGACTGTCAGCCATCTGGTCCTTACAGAACTCGAGCACGTGATTCAAGGTGTGCCCCGTGTCCGCAACGTCGTCGACGATCAACACCTTTGAGTCCTTCAAATCGACGAGGCTTGGGACCGGTGGCAGGATCATCGGAACGGCAAGTCGCTCATTGACGCCGGTGTAGAACTCGACGTTCATCGTGTAGGTGTTCTTCACCGAAAGCGCGTACCCAAGCGCTCCAGCGGACATCAGTCCGCCACGCGCAATGGCCAAGATGATGTCTGGCTCGTAACCACTTTCAGCAACCTTGACCGCTAGCTCACGACTCGCCGCACCAAAGGACTCCCAGGTCATGATCTCGCGGTCTTGGCTCACCGTTTCTCCTTCTCGATGCGTCTCGATCAATCTAGTTCATGCACCCTGCTCGAACGGGCAGTGACGACATCCACTCGAACAGCAATATCCCCTCGACGCCAAGAAGGACGCCGTCATGACCGAAAGACCCGTCGAAGGATCGCGGTAACACGGTTCGCCGACCGCCGTGGCTGCCGCATGCAGTTCCATGATCTGGCGATATCGCGGGTGGGAATCCGAGAGCCGACGTGTCAACGGCCTGGTCAGCCCATCCTCGCGCAGTTCAGCCACCGCACGACCATAGTTCACTGATTCTTCATCATCGATGGACGTGACACCTGTCTGCGAAACTCGTCCCGTGACGCATCGCACGACGACGGCCGTGGACGTGACGGTGCCATGGGGCCACCATCCGTCGACGTTCCGCCCACTCCAGCTGGGTTCGTTCGACCCGACCATCCGCATCGGGCCCAGCGCGCTCATCGCCGTCCATCACGACTCCGTCATCGAAGTCCGGTGGACGACAATCCAGGGTGAGACTCACTATCGCGCAACGTTTGAGGGTCAACCATCCGATCCGCTCCACGTACTCACCAGACTCATCGGCTCTCACGTCTCGAAACCAACGGTCCCCTCAGACCATCCAGTGGTCGTGCGCGCTGCGAACCGTCATCGGCATCTCCGCATCGCAGCATCGGGCCTGGTTTTCATCGAGTCGGTCAAGGCCGTTCTCGGTCAACGAATCACCGGACATGAGGCCGCTCTCCAATGGGCCCGCCTCGTGCGCGCCACGTCAGCGCCGATCCCTTCCTACGAACAATGTGGTCTGTACGAGTTACCTGATCCCGCAGCGCTTGCACACCTTTCGACCATTGACTTCCACCGAATCGGAGTCGAAGAACGCCGCGCGCGAACGATTCGCCAACTTGCAGACCTCGCCGTGCGAGGAAAACTCTCCGACGTCACGTCTGCGGAACTCCTCGCATCCCGAACCGCACACGTCGCCGGCTTCGGACCATGGTCGATCGCGGTGGCGGCGGGAAACGCGTTCGGCGACACCGACGCCCTTCCTGTTGGAGACTTCCATCTCAAGAACACGGTGGCGTGGGCACTCACCAATCGACCCCGTGGTTCCGACGAAGAAATGCTCTCCCTCCTCCAGCCGTACGCGGGCTGGCGTTGGTGGGTGACGAGGTGCCTCAGTTTCGATCACCATGCTCCGCGCTTCGACCATCGTCGACGCAACATTGACTTCAGGGCGATGTAACGATCCCCATATCGGTCCAAAAACTCGGCCAACTCTTGGAAACCACCGTGGGATCGTCGAGGCTCACCCCTTCGATCAGGGTTCCAAGCACGCCAAACGCCATGGCAAGTCTGTGGTCGTGATGGGTGCGCAGTGAACCACCGTGCAGGGTTCCACCGTCGATCTCGAGTCCGTCGTCCGTCGTCCGCACACGTGCACCCAACTTGGTGAGTTCCTCGGCAAGGTCACCGATTCGATCACTTTCCTTGTTGCGCACGAAACCGACACCAGTGATTCTCGAAGTCCCAGCACACTGCGTTGCCACGACGGCCCACGTCGGCACGAGATCCGAACACTCCCGCATGTCCACCTCGATGGCGCTGAGTCGCACGTTTGGATCTCGCGTCACGACGACGTCATCACCGTCGAACACGACCCCACAACCGCACTGTTCCAACAGTTCAACAAATCGATAGTCGCCTTGGTCGGACGCCAAACGCAGTCCGGGGATGCGAACGGAACCGCCATGCAGTGCAACGAGCGCAAGTGGATACGACGCAGAAGACGCATCGGGAGGAACCACATAACTCGATGCCGACGGCAGTGACTCGGGAATGTGAATCGTCGATCCGACGATTGACGGGTGGCAACCGAAGTGCCGCATGACGTCAACCGTCAGGCCGAGATAGGACGTTGACACCGCGTCCCCGACAAGATCGATCGTCAACCCTCCACCGAGGAGTGGACCGATCATCATGAGCGATGAAATGAACTGACTCGACACGTCGGCGGGCACGGTGACGTGTCCGCCAGACAGTGCACCTCGTGAGATCGACACCGGGAGTCGGCCCCCATCACTCGACACCTCGGCACCGAGTTCACGAAGCGTGTCGACCAAGTCCTTCATCGGACGTCGACGCAGTGCTTCATCGCCGGTGATCGTCGTGCGACCGGCGATCAACGCACTGACGCCGATGAGGAACCGTGAAGTCGTCCCTGCGAGCCGTGCATGAATCGTCGCCGCACCGGTCCGTTCGCGGTCGATCGGTTGCCCGACGTGAACCGTTGAGCCCTCGATTCGGATCCCGGCTCCGAGTTCAACAAGCGCATCCAGCATCGCGGCACAGTCGTCGCCCTCGGGAACGTTGCGCACGACGCAGTGACCCGCGATTCCCGACAGAACGAGTGCCCGATTCGCGAGGCTCTTTGATCCTGGTACGTCAACCGTGATGTCGAGGGGGCCCCGTACGGCACGAATCGTGGCCATGGTCATTCGATTCGCTGGACGACCGGTCGGAATCCCCGTGCGAGCAAGCCTCCACGGAAGACGTCCGCCTGGGCGGTATCGACGACGACGATCAAGACGCCCCTCGATCCCTCCACCGAGTGCGACACTTCGAAGTTGGCGATGTTCACACCGAGCTCTGCAGCGAGCCCGAAAATCTCTGCTGCCGCACCCGAACGGTCGGGAATCGGAATCCTGAACTCGCACACGTCCAGGAGATCTTTGACTCGACCTGGAATGTTCGACCTCGCCACTCGAGCTCGCTGCAGTCGATCCTGCAGGCCCTTGCTGTCGCCGCGTTCGACGATCTCACGCATTTCGCGAAGGCCTGACTGCATCAAATCGAGAGCTCCGAGGATTGCATCCTTGTTCTCCCTGCACACGTCCAGCCAGATCCCTGGATGACCGCTCGCGATTCGAGTCATGTCACGAAAACCACCGGCGGCAAGACGCAGGACGGCGACATGCTCCTGTGATCGTTCGCTTGCGAGTCCCATCAACGTGGCGGCCGTGAGATGTGGGAGGTGACTCACGATGGCGACCAATTCGTCATGACGAAACGCATCGAGAGCGACGATCTCCGCACCGAGTTCCTTGACGACCGATGCGACCTTTTCGAAGGATTCATCGGCCGTCGAGGATGACGGACACAGGACCCATGTCGCTGTCACGAAGAGATCGGGATCGGCGCCCGCCAATCCGACGAGTTCGCTTCCTGCCATGGGGTGGCCACCGACGAATCTCGGATCTGAGATCGCCGTCACGACTGGAGCCTTCACTCCTCCGACGTCGGTAACGATGCCAGTCGTCTGTGCCAGCGCCTCACGAACCGCGTCCGTCGTCGCCGACACTGGGGTAGCAACGAAGGTGATCTCGGCATTCCGATCGAGGACGGAGTCGATGATCAGACCCTTTTCGCGTGCCTCCTCCACCCGCGAGGCTTCAACGTCGTGACCGTGAACCGACCATCCTCGCTGTCCGAGTGCCGCGCACAATGACCCGCCAATCAGCCCGAGTCCGACAACATTTGCGCTTCGCATCGCGCTACATGGTATCCGTGGGCTCGCCAGCGACTGCCTCGATTAATGAGCGGATCTCCGCCAACGACAGTTCTCGCCAGTCTCCCGGTCGAAGCGACTTGTCGACGAGAGGACCGATTCGTGTTCGTACGAGTCGCAGCACTGGATACCCGACCGTCTCACACATTCGACGAACTTGACGATTACGACCTTCGTGGATAACCACACGCAAGACACCAGGCTGCAACTCTCCCACTTCGGCAGGACTCGTCACGCCGTCGCCGATGTCGACCCCTCTCCGCAGTGCCGCTAGCGCCGAATTCGAAACAGGTCGACCACCCGAGTCGACGTGCGCGATGTATTCCTTCTCGACACCGAACTTCGGATGAGTGAGACGATGCGTGAGGTCCCCATCGTTGGTGAGCAGCAGCAATCCCTCGGTTTCGGCATCCAGACGGCCGACGGGATAGACCCGCGGTTCGGCAGGAACCAGATCCACGACCGTCTCACGATCATGGGTGTCCTTGGCAGTCGAGACCACGCCCGCAGGCTTGTTCAGGAGGTAATAGACGAAATCAGGTCGCACTCCAACCGGCGCGCCATCGACTTCGACGACATCGACTTCGACGTCGACGCGTCGACCGAGTTGTGCGACCTCCCCATTGACGCGTACACGACCCGCCTCGATCATTTCCTCACACACACGCCGCGATCCCCAACCGCGGGCCGCAAGGACCTTCTGCAGGCGCTCTCCCTCGGGAGACTCGCCGTCGGTCACGCCTGCTCGGTGTCGCCGCTCGCCTGCGGAACGATGCGCAGTCCTTGCTCGAGCGCCTCAACGACCCGAGCATCAGGCACGAACTCCGCAATCGATGGAAGCGCCTCGATCGACTCGAGACCAAGGCGCTCCAAGAACGATGGGGTCGTTCCATACATGACCGCCTGGCCAGGTCCATCGTCACGACCGACTTCGGTGATGTATCCGCGCGCTTGGAGCGTGCGCATCACTGCGTCAGGATCGACTCCGCGGATTGCAGCGACTTGACCGCGCGAAATCGGTTGCTTGTAGGCGATGATTGCCAGCGTTTCGAGAGCTGCTTGGGAGATACGAGCCTGTTGGCTGTCGAGGACGAATCTCTCGACGTACGCAGCGACGTCGGGATGCGACTGCAAACGGTAACCACCGGCGACCTTGACCAACTCGAAGCCGTGACCAGCCGATCGATACGCATCCGCAAGACCGGAGCACAGCTTCTCAATGACCGCGACGGGCTGCTCGAGCAGTTGGGCAAGAAGCGACGGATCGACCGGCTCCATCGCAACCATCAAAATCGCTTCCAGCGCGCGGACGATCTCCACGTCCTCGCGCGCCACTTCTCTTCCCTTGTCGCTCATGTCATCCCTCGTAGTCATCGATGTCGAATGTCGGATCAAAGTTCATGTTGTCGCCGCCGATCCACGTGACGACGATGTCCCCAAAGCGCTCATGTTGTTCCAAATCGACGCGACGCTGCTTGAACAGTTCCAGGAGCGCCAGGAAACGAACGACCACGTGGATTCGGTCTCGAATTGCAACCGTCAACTCACGGAACGTCACGCGTCCGATCGAGGGCAACGTCTCTACAAGTTCGAGCAGTGCATCCGCAACGCTCACGCCGATTGGCGCGACGTGATCCAGCAAGATCGACGTCGGTGGCTTCGGCATGATCGAACGCACGAACGCTCGCTGCAAACGCAACGGCGTCACTCCCTCGAGGATGTCGGGCAAGAGTTCGGCGAAACGTTCATCCGGACCACTCCTCCTCGGGAACGACAGCGCGGATCGGTCCATGAGCGACGAAAAGAGTCCCGCAACGTCCTTGAACGTCTTGTGATCCAGGAGCCTCGACAGCAGGAGATCCCGTTGTTCCCACAGGGCAAGCTCTTCGTCGAGATCGACGTTCTCGCGACTCGGCAGGAGCCTGCGGGTCTTCAACTCGACGAGCGTTGCGGCGATCAACAGGAATTCGGTGGCAACTTCGAGGTCAAACTTTTCCATCTTCGAAACCTCGGCAAGGTAGGCCTCGACGATGGTCAGGAGACTGATCTCATGAATGTCGACCTCTTCCTTCAGGATGAGGTGCAAGAGGAGGTCGAAGGGGCCGTCATAAACCGGGGTGGCCACTTCGTACGTCACGGACACATCGTAATCAAGGCAGAAAGCGCGACAAGCCTTCAACTAGCGTGTCGATGTGGCTCGCGTGCTCTCGTGCATCCAACCGACCGGTCAGGTGCATCTCGGCAACTATCTCGGCGCCCTCCGTAATTGGGTGTCTGGTCAACATGCGGGTGACGTTTTCCATGGGATCGTCGATCTCCACGCACTGACGGTCACCGAAACCCCGGGAACCCTCGGCGCAAACACGCTCGACCTCGCAGCCATGCTCTTTGCCGTCGGACTCGATCCGAACGTTGCCACGGTTTTCGTCCAATCACACGTTCCAGAACACACCCAGCTGGGCTGGATCATGGAGTGCACGGTGAGCTTTGGGGAGCTCAGTCGAATGACTCAGTTCAAGGACAAGTCGGCAAAGAAGGAAGCCGACTTCGTCTCCGCTGGACTCTTCACCTACCCCGCGCTCCAAGCCGCAGACATCCTCCTGTACGACGCGCAAGAAGTTCCGGTCGGAGACGATCAACGGCAACACATCGAGATCACTCGCGATATTGCCCTGCGCTTCAATCACCGATTCGGAGAGACCTTCGTCATTCCGAAGGCCGTGACACCCGCAGCTGGTGCGCGAGTGATGGACCTCCTCCACCCGACGAACAAGATGTCGAAATCCACCGACACCGATGCGGGGATCATCTTTTTGACCGACAGCCCAGCAGACATCGAGAAGAAGTTCAAACGTGCGGTGACGGACAGCGACAATGTCGTCGCCTACGACCGCGAAAAGAAGCCGGGAGTCAGCAATCTGCTCGACATCCTGTCAGTGGCTTCGGGGACCCCCGTTGCAACCTTGGTCGGGCAATACACGCAATACGGCAAGCTGAAGACCGAGACCGGCGCGGCAGTCATTGCGATGATCGAACCAATTCGCTCTCGTTATCTCGAACTGAAGAACGACCCCGCAGAACTCTCACGTCTACTCCGAATCGGAGCAGATCGGGCCCAAGCAGTGGCGAGTTCGACGCTTGCACGTGCCTACCGTGCAATCGGACTCGCACCGCGCTGAGTCCTCACTCGTCGTCGGCGTGGGCGAAGGACACAAAGAATTCCTTGCGCCCCACTCCCGACATCAACGAGATCACGGTCGAACCGACACCCGCTTCCCGCGCGAGTTCAATACCGATCGCTTCGTGCCGTCGATAGGAACGTGCCCGCGCACCGCGTAGGAGTCCGAGCGTCGCCGCGATACGCGAGAACGTCCCAAGCATCGCAACCGACTTCCCAACGTCATGCAACAAGACCGCTGCGGACTCGTCCCGCGTCGCATCGGCGAGTTCCCTTTGAAAGCGCTCGAACACGCGAACACTGTGCCGCTGATCGACGGCTTGCATGTTCGTCCACAACGCAAACTCAGGGTCGGTGAGAACCCGACGAACCACCGAGACGTCGTGAGCACTCGCCCGGTTGTCGACGAAACTGAGCCACGTGCGCCGCACAAGATGTCGAAGCGACGCCATCAGGAACGTCTCGCTCGCGGATGCGACTCGACATACGTTGCAAAGAGGAGATCGTTGTCCACCCGCGTGTAGACCTGGGTGGTGCTCACCGATGCATGACCGAGAAGTTCCTGCACGACGCGCAGGTCCGCCCCGTGACGCAACATGTGAGTTGCACACGAGTGACGCATCACGTGCGGAGAAATGTCCTTCTTGATCCCTGCGATCGAC
>JACCED011600230.1_pt1 | contig 20508 bp, 11 predicted proteins | sample 7455021 | NCBI WGS metagenome assembly JACCED01 (sample SAMN15323456, study PRJNA562643) | freshwater metagenome | isolation source: river surface water | place: USA:Blue River Watershed | collected 2017-08-19
CCCGAGTCAAAGTCCGGCGTATTCTTCACGCCCAACATCTCCCCGCCAACTTTCTCTGGCACAATATCCCTCAACCACTGTTGCTTTTCACTCTCTGCATACCACGACAGTCTTTTTAAGGAACACAACGTCTATTTTCCTGCCGAACTGGACAGGGCGTTTTTGAAACGTAAGGCAGAATTTTTCGCAGGTCGGTATTGCGCAAAGCACTCGCTACTAGCCCTTGATGGCACAATTGCGGACGTGCACATAGGCCCACAGCGATGCCCTATTTGGCCCGCACACGTCGTTGGGTCAATTAGCCACAGTGGCAATCAAGCCATCGCTGTTACAGCACTAAAGGAAAATTTTCGCGGGCTAGGAATTGACATTCAATATGAAGTTGACGCAAAGACCTACAAGGCCATAAAGAATCAGATTTTGTTCGGAAATGAACATGAGGTTATTTTCAATGGTAGCGAACTAGATATTCGAGTGTTGTTCACGATTGCATTTTCTGCCAAGGAGAGTTTTTTTAAGGCTGCATTTGCAGAGGTTGGTTGGTATTTTGATTTTTCTGCAGTCAGCATAAAAAGCATCGACCAGGAGGGTAAAATTATTCACATGTGCATCAATGAAACGCTAAGCAAGAAATTGGTTGTCGGAACAGAGTTTCAAGCGGAATTTAGACACGCACATGACAATAAAATAGTAACACTCGTGCGCCTTCACTAAGATCGACTGACAGCTAGTCAAGCACCTTTCGGTAAATTGGATTGGTAGTTACTGCAACTGCAGTCACACACCATGCTGATATTCTAGTGCTTTGGTCGCCATTTTTATCAGGATTTTCTTTACAAAAAATAATCCTGTGCAGCGCCCTCAAGGCAAAGCATTCCTGTCAAACTCTCCTGCAGCAACCAATAACTATGGAGTCATATATGAAAAAGCTCACGCTGCTGGTAAGCGCCCTTGTCATAAGCGCCTGCTCCACGCAAAACACACCAGTAACCACCGCAAGCAAAAAAGACACCCTGCGGCTTCATACAATTACCCAAGGTCTCCCGGCCGAACAACAAGCGCGGTACCCTGCGCGCCACCCGGTAGAAACCCTGTCATTTTTTGGCGTTAAACCGGGCGATACAGTCGTAGAAGTTTTGCCCGGCGATGGCTGGTATTCAAAAATACTGGTCCCTTATTTGGGTAACGATGGACAATTGATCGGTGTGGACTACAGCCTGGATTTGTGGCCAAAATTTGGCAGCTGGGCAAATACCGAATTCATCGAAGGACGCAAGCGCTGGCCTGCCGAGTGGGCTGGTAATGCCAAAACCTGGGGCACAACCGATAAGGCGTCAGCACAGGCTTATACCTTTGCCAGTTTGCCGGCTGACCTCACCGGCAAAGTAGATACGGTGTTATTTATTCGCGCGTTACACAACCTTGCGCGCTTTGAAAAGAATGGCGGTTACCTGACGCAAGCTTTGGCTGAAACTCGTCGGCTGTTAAAGCCCCACGGCGTGGTTGGCGTAGTGCAACATGCGATTGCCGAAGATAAACCCGATGCTTGGGCCACTGGCGAAACCGGATATTTAAAACGCTCCACCATCATCTCATTTATGGAGCAAGCCGGGTTTGAATTAATTGGCGAGAGCGATATCAACAAAAACCCAAAAGACAACCCGGTTGCCGGTGAAGTCGTGTGGCGCTTGCCCCCCAGCCTGAATGCTGCTGAAGCTGATAAGGCCAAATATCAAGCGATTGGTGAATCCAATCGTGTAACGCTGTTGTTCCGAAAAAAATAAATCCGCATAAATAACTCGCGGAAAAAATAAAAAGCCAATCATCGTTGCGATGATTGGCTTTTTATTTAGCAATTTTTTAATCACACTTTTGAGTTTGTGTTTTTATCCAAGGCTTCTTTTACTAGGGTTTATTGGAAAACACTAACAGCTCGGAAGGACCGAGATCGCGCACCGAAATAAAATGAATTCCACTGTGATGTATATGCACCGACACATGATCACCAACGCGATTTTTTTCCAGCCCTGGATTCGCAGACTCTTCTGTGCTCATCACTAACAGCATTCTACTGGCTATCGGATTTAACGCGACGTCCACCAAAATATCGGCACCGCGCGCGGCCGTGCCATGGGGATTTAACACCACCAAACACTCTTCATCATCCAGAATCCGTGACCACGCGATAATTTCACCGTTGCTGTACACACTAAACGCATTATTTAAAAATGACACCGGCCGCAAATATTGGCGCCCCAAGCGCAACGCAGGAAACGCCGCGCGCGTTTTTGCCATAGCTCTGATGCGCACATACGCCGGACTTTGCGCATCAAAACAGTGATGCCCCTGAGTACCGCAGGGACCAAAGCCCGGTAAATTTTCATCGAGTGGATTCTGCGCATCCAAACCGGCCAAACCGCCTTTACGCGGATGCTCGGGACCAAATAACGTCTCGCGCAAATAGCGATCACTGGAACCAAAATTTTCAAGCCAGACACGCTCGTGCATTTCTGGCCCACCCAGGCTTTGCTCAGTACCGTAATAAATGCAGGGAATTCCCAGGGTAAATAATTGCAGGCCAACACCCGCGGCAACTTGCTGTGGCGTTGCGGATTCTGCGGAAAAACGCAACTTTTTGCCAAACACGTGATCGTGATCATCGAGAATGGAGACATGTTTTGCGCCCAATGCACGATGAGATCCCATTACCGCGTTACCCGGATCAAAACCGGCAAAATAGTCAGCCGGATGTTGCAATCCCTTCGCCACCTGATTCAGGGTCACACGCATTTCGCCAATATCCAGCGCCGCATTTAAATTGCGCTGCAACACATCCAAATAGCGATCCTGCCCGAAATCGCCGCCCGCGATTTCGCCTGCCAATAAAAAATCGTGCTTGCCAATATTGGCAGCGAATTCTTTGATGCTGCCACAAAAATTGCGCGCCTGTTCATAGGAAACGTGCTTGAGCGTATCTATGCGAAAACCATCGCAATCGGTCAGCGCAATCCAATATTTGTAACAGCGGGCAAGGTCACTCATCACTGAAGAGTTGTCCAATGCAAAATCTTTCAGTGTAATAAAGTCGGCTCGCTTGTGTTCGGCGTAAGGGTCATCAATATCGCCCGCCCCCAAGCTGCCAGCACCAGCGCGAGTGTAGGCGGCAGGGGTTTGCAATTCGCTCGGCCAGACACCTTCATCAATGCTAGTGATTACAGCAGTATCATCGCCCTGCTGATTGCGCCAAGCCCCAAAGCCGTGACGATGACTTGTGTAATGCGGCGTGTATTTACCGCCTGGTAAATCTGCCGGGTAAGTCCAGTTTTCGCCCGAGTGATTAAAGATAATATCCAAAATAATACGCATGCCTTTAACGTGCGCTAAGGCTACGAGATCAACCAGCGCCTTGCGATCACCAAAGTGCGGATCCACGTCGAGAAAATCCTGAATTCCATAACCGTGAAAGGAATTCATGTGCCCACGCTGCTTAAACACTGGACTCAACCACAGGCAGGTCACCCCCAACTCTTTTAGATAATCCAGCTTGGAGGCAACCCCGTGCAAAGTGCCGCCCTGCCAACGGTCACCACCGGATTCCGACCATAGATCCCAACGCCAATTGGCAGGGCGCGCGGCTGCCAAATTAGCGCGATCAAGCAGTGGGCGCTGCGCCTCTTTGCCATCGCTAAAGCGATCAACCAGTAAAAAATAAAGGGTTTCATTGCGCCAGTCAGCCGGCGACGGAAAGTGATCCAGCCGGCGCGGCAAATTCACGCTGGCAATCGAGTCGGGGCGCGAAGCCAAAAGTTGTTGTTGCACAAATGACATGGAAATCTCCTTCGGCGAACGCCGCATTCCAAATGGGAAGACTCAAAAATCTAGCACCGCCACAAAGCCATAAACCAGCGTAAAAATACCGCTCCCTAGCTTGTTTTTTCACTACCGGATAACTGCTGATAACTGACGATTATTGAAACCATAGCGCGTTACCACCACAACTTCGCGTTCCAATGGGGATGCATATTTAAACGCCACAAAAAACAACATTTTCAGCACTATTAACTAGACTGAAGAATCAACACCGCTGGGTTTTATTATGTTTAATCGCCTGGTCATTTGCTTAATCATCAGCACAGTAATTCCCGGTGCAAGTCAGGGTGCAGACACCGAACCCATGGTGGTTAGCTATCACCGGTCCGAAGGCTATGACAGCCAAAATCAATTTCAATTTGAATTGATAGAACGGGCGATGGAAGTGACTCGTTCAGAATTTGGCCCCTTTGTGCTCCGCCCCTACGGCGGCGCCCCCACGGCCAAACGCCAATCAATTTTGATGAGTGAGGGCAAGCTAATGAATATCCAATGGGCGTCCCCCGGGACACCCATTGCTCAGGCGGAGGTAATTCCCATCCCGATCAATATTTTGCGCGGCCTACTGGGTTTGCGCATTTGCTTGATTAACCAGAGCGATCTACCTCGTTTTGCGCAAATTCAGACACTGGACGACCTGCGTCAAATCAAAATCGGCCAAGGCCAGGACTGGACCGATACACTGATCTACCGATCTAACCAAGTCCCGCTGTTTGAGTCTGCAGGCCTAACGCAGCTATTTCCACTTCTTGCCACTCATCGCATTGACTGCCTTCCCCTGGGCGCCAATGAAATAGTCGTTAAATATGCCGAACAACAACCATTGCACCCGAACATGACAATAGAGCCAGCACTGCTGCTCTATTACAACTTTCCCACCTACTTATACATCAGCAAAAACCACCCGAAACTGGCACAGCGGACACTTGCCGGTTTGCAGATTTTGAAAGCGAGCGGGGAGTATGACCGCATGTTCTGGCGCTACTTTGCCAAGCAACTGGCGCCGCTGGATTTGCATAAGCGACGGATTATCTGCCTGAAATCACCCTATATTCTTGAACCTGAGCAGTGCACAGGCCCTATAGCGCTGCCCGACATCACCCCACCTGGCGACGTTCAAACCCAACCTGCAGTCGAGCACTGATAAAGCCTAAAAAATGTAAACGATAGCAAGCCGATTTTTCAAATAACTTCCGCAATTTCATTAGCTAAAAAATATGCAGGCAATTTTTCAAAAATAATTTGATATGTGTACCAATCCACTTTTTTTAGCCGCTTTGATAGCTTGCATTTGCCTGCCACTAAGAAATATCATGTAACCGATTACAAAAACCAGTGGTCGCTTGCCATAACCAAAATAATTTTGCTCCTGTTTCCCCTCTACTGGAAGCACGTGCGGCAAACGGGTGATGTTCGGTAATCACCGTTTTGATAACACCGATGTTTACAGCACCAATCCCATAAATCTCACCGCCAGGGGCATGCTTTTCGTCACTGCGTTGAGCCCGGTATTGGTGGAAAAATTAACTGATAACAATAACCACCAACGCATCCGCCGGCGTCATTCGTCACGGCTGCAAAAAGGAAAACCCATGAAAAACCTGATCCCACGCAAGAACTCATTACTGAAGAAAACCGCCCTGGCTGCACTCACCGCCGCCATGGTTTCCCCTGCTTTTGCCGGATGGAGTGTGAGCGGAACCCAGATTTTGGACCCAAAGGGCAATAACTTTATCTATCGCGGTATAAACCACGCCCACGTTTGGTATCCGGACCGCACCACTCAAGCCCTGAAAGACATAGCCGCTACTGGCGCCAACTCGGTGCGCGTAGTCCTGGCCAATGGCACTCAATGGACCCGTACCAGCGGCGCCACCGTGACCGACATCATCAATCAGTGCAAAACCAATAAACTGGTGTGCGTACTGGAAGTACACGATTCCACCGGTTTCGGCGAATCAGCCGCAGCGACCAATATCTCTAATGCCGCTAGCTACTGGGCGAGCGCCGATATCAAAGCCGCAATCACCGGTCAGGAAGATTACGTAATCGTAAATATTGCCAATGAGCCCTACGGCAACAATACCTCCGCCTCCACCTACACCAATGAAACCATCGCCGCCATCAAGACCATTCGCAACGCCGGTATTACTCACCAAATCATGGTAGACGCGCCGGCCTGGGGCCAGGATTGGCAGTACGTGATGCGCGACAACGCCGCCAGTATCTTCGCCGCTGACCCACTCAAAAACCTGGTGTTTTCGGTACATATGTACGAGGTGTACAACACGGCCGCGCGCGTACAGGAGTATTTTTCGACCTTCCGCGCCAAAGGCTACCCCTTGATTGTGGGTGAATTCGGTACAGAAAATAACGGCAACAACGTCGATGAAGCCTCGATTATGCAATATGCGCAGGATTTAGGAATCGGCTATATGGGCTGGAGTTGGAGCGGTAATGGCAGCTGCTGCGTACCACTGGATATCGCCAATAGCTGGAATGCCGGTTCACTCAGCACCTGGGGCAATTACCTGATCAACAGCACTAACGGGATTAAAGCGACTTCACGTCTGGCGACCCATTTCGGTGGCACTACCACCAGCGCCTCCAGCAGTTCGCGTTCCAGCGTGACGCCGAGCAGTTCATCCGTGCCGTCGTCAATTCCGGCAACCAGTTCATCCAGCATTCGCGCCAGCAGCTCATCTTCGCTGAGCAACACCGGCGGCACCTGCAATTGGTACGGTACTCGATACCCAATTTGCGTGAATACACCGTCCGGTTGGGGTTGGGAAAATCAACAAAGCTGTGTGGGGCGCACCAGTTGCGCGGCCCTGCCTGCCCCTTGGGGAATTGAAGGAGGAACAACTTCCAGCACCCCCTCGACCAGCAGCCGTAGCTCCAGCAGCACGCCCGCAACGTCCAGTAGCCGCAGCAGTAATGCTCCTTCGTCCAGCAGCACGAGCAGTGCGAGCAATAACGGGGGATTGAGCTGTACTTATGTAGTTTCCAACTCCTGGGGTTCAGGTTTTACCGGTGCGATCCGCGTCACCAACGCCGGCACCAGCGCCAAATCCGGCTGGACTGCCAGTTGGCAATATAGTGGGAGCAATCGCATCACCAGTACCTGGAATGCCACCCTGAGCGGCAGCAATCCCTACAGCGCTACTGGTGTTAGTTGGAACACCACCATTGGCGCAGGGCAAACGGTGGAATTCGGCTTCCAGGGCAATACCAATGGTGGCAGCGTAGAAATGCCAGCAGTGACATGTCGCTAACCCAATGAAAAAATTACGCCTGTGAAAAAAGAGGCGTTCCACTAAACATAAAACCCCGCTTTTTACGGCGGGGTTTTATTTTTTGCAGTAGGTTTTTCTGCGCGAACTAATTATTCAACCAATCGCAACGAACCAAACACACTCGCATCCTGATAGCCCAGGTTGTTTTTATGGCCCGGCGTATTCACCGAACCCATCATACTTTCGCGCTGCGGGCTGCCATCATTATCGATGTAACAGGCCGAGAAACCCATCAACTTACCGCTGAATAGTTTAAGCGGGGTATTGGTTTTCCAATCGGCGTAATCCTCACCGTAGATGCGCACGCGCAACTCCCAGAGATGCTTGCTGCCGTTACTCACCAGGCGGCTGGTGACGTGATCATTCAGCAGTTTTGGTCCCGAGGTGGTGTAATCGACCACATCGCCATAGGTGCTGATGTGATAGGCCCAGGCACTGGTGTTGTAACCGTGTTGGCCGCCGTTTTTATTTTCGTCGATAAACAGTTCGACCGTGTCATCTTCCCAGTAGCGATCCAACGCATCGCGCACGCCGTCGTAAATGCGATCGTCAGTGACATCGAACAGCAGGTATAAGTAGTCTTCATCCCACAGGGCTTTATAGCGGCCGCTGTAATCCTGCGCCGATGGATTGGATTGGGTACCCAGCCAGAACACATCAATCGGCGCCCAGGCAGCGCGCTCCCACACCGTATCAGCGCTGCCATCAATGACCGGGGCAGACGCTGCGCGCGGCGCATCATAGTGATTCGGCACGCTGCTGGCGCTGGAAGAACTGCGAACACTACTGCTAAACGCTGATGAGCTCACCAACACATTACCGACCGTCACGGGAATGGTTTTCACGCCATTGCCAAAGTCACCGTAAGCCGTGAGCTTGATGTTGTAAGTGCCTGCTGCCGCATAGGTATGGGATTCCAATAAGCGACCACTGCCACGGCTGCTGGTTTGGCTGCTGCTGGTCTGAGCGGTATCGCCAAAATCCCAGTCCAGCGCGCGCGCCTGATAGGACGTACGCGCATCCACCTTCACATTTAAACCGTCCACTGTGTAGGTAAAGTGTGCCGAGCCACCGGTATCCTGGAAGGCACCACATGGCAGGGCAGCAGAGCCTTGCACGGTGTCGGCAAGTTCCCCGTCGGATACGGTCAAGGTGACAGGGGTGGCGGGGCGAATTAGGCCACAATCATAAAACGATTGTTGGAGAGAGCCACTAAACTGCCCTTCACCAAAATCCCACAGATAGGTCAATCCACCAGTTTTTTCAGCATCGTATGAGGTGTTGGCATAAGCGATTATACGTTGGTTATCGCGCACGACATTGAGTACAGCAATCGGCGGCTTATTACTACCGGCACCCGTTAGTGTAATGAACTCCTGTGTTTCACTAATTGATGTGCCGTCATCCACTGAAACAGTAACCGGGTAAGTTCCCGGTGATTTGTAGGTGTACCAGACATCACCGTATAGAAAAGCACTGCCACTACCAAAAGCGATGGTGTAGCGCAGTTTATCCGCATCCTCGTCAGTGGATGCCAACGCGTTAGCACGCACAGTCAATCCATTTGCGGTTAACGTCAAACGCGCTACCGGGGGATGATTAACCCCTTTGGAACTGCTTGATCCTACCGAAGACACCGATGAGGGGCGCGAACTCGCGCTGGAAAAACTGGAATTCGAATTACCTGCACTGCCAGTCGATCCTGCGGAAAAGCTGCTAACACTCCTGCTAGTCGACACACTGGAGTAGCTGCTGGTCGAAGGTGCACTGATAAATGGATTGCTGGTGGATGGACTACTGGTCGTCGGCATACTCGTGCTTGGACGGCTAGTCGTCGGTAAGCTGATCGCAGATCTGCTAGTCGACGGAATACTAGTCGTTGATGCGCTGGTAGATGGATTGCTCGTTGGTGATGAACAAAGACTACCATTCACAACCGGACGTGCCGCCGGCGAGTTGGCAACGCCTTTATTCCCCTGCACGCCAAACTCCACACTTTGACCCGGATTAATCTGGTTATTCCAACCCACTCCAGTTGCGGTATAGGGGTTACTGCCACTGACGTTGGCATTCCATCCGCCGGTGCGGGTGGTGCCGTCAGAATAGGCCCAATTGACCGACCAATTGTTAATAGGTGAACTGGTGTCATTGGTGATGCGAATGGCAGCCACAAAACCGGTATTCCAATCGCTTTGCACGATATATTCGCAGCGCGCCGCAAAGCTGCTGGAGGCCTGAAGCGCTAAACCAGCAACCAGCAAAAATGCCGATTGCCGCAATCGTTTTTTAGTAGTGATTTTCATTGTTCCCTCGACGATAAATAAATTGAACGCTTGCCCGGGATGGGAAAAAGCGTCGCATTGTCGAGGGTAATGCGCCTCAAAGAAGTGCAGCAGTCACTATTTACAAAATAATGGCGCTTAACTCAGATAAAGTTTACATTCGCATTTTTGGTAGCGATGATTACCAATGTTCAACCATAAAAACATACTATTTTTATCAGCCACGAACAAAAACAATCATTCGCAAGCAACAAATAACAAGCATCGATCAAATCATTTTGAGCAAATCTTTTAAATCACTGACATGACGTCGGCTGATCACCGGGCGCGTTTCAATATCGGACAGACGCACTTGATACTGCCCTTGCGCTGAGCGTTCAAGCGCCTCTATGTGCCTGATAGACACCAGCGAATTGCGATGCACGCGCACAAAGCGTCCGGCAAATTCTTCCTCCAACTCCTTCAAGGTTTCATCGAGCAAATGTTCACCGTTGCGATGATAAACCGTCACGTATTTGTGATCAGCGAGAAAATAGCGCACATCGTCTATCGGGATTAACTCCACCCCGCGCCGGGTTTTGGCACTGATTTGTGTGCGCTGATTTTCCTTTTTGGGGGCAGGATTTTTTTGTGCTGCCACGCGCTGGATTTTGTTCAGCTTGGTAGCCTTTTCCAATACTTGCAAAAGCTGTTCAGCCTTTACCGGTTTAAGTAAATAGCCCACCGCGTTAGTGCCAAAGGCATCCAGCGCATACTGATCGTACGCAGTACAAAAAATTATCGCCGGGGGGTCTTCCAAGGCGGCAATATCGCGTGCGAGCGACAAGCCATCGCGCCCGGGCATTTGAATATCCAGCAGCACAATATCGGGATCATGGCCGGTGATCGCAGCCATCGCCTCTTCCGCGCCATCGGCTTCTGCAACAACAGAGAAGCCTTCAATCTTCTCCACCATGCGCACCAGTCGCTGCCGCGCCAGAGCTTCATCATCGACAATCAATACATCCATAATTATTTTCTCTGCGGATGACTAAAAATGTATTTGACCGCACAGCTCTCACACTGTTATCGGGCAAAAAATATAGGTCGTAAATACACCGTTTTCCGCACTGCTGGATAAGCGTGCGGCACCCCCGAAATGCGCCGTTAACCGGCGGCGAATATTATCCAATGCCATGCGATTATGGCGCTGGGAATGTTCGTGGTTTTGCGAATTTCGTTTTACCAGGACATAAGGGTTGCTAATGACGATACTCAGTTGCTTATCGTTTTGCGAAACCTTGATGGTAATTTTCCCGCCCTTGGGCATTGGCTCCACCCCGTGGAAGATCGCGTTCTCCACCAGTGGCTGCAACATCAAACTCGGAATTTTCACTTCACTAGTGTAGCTGCCGATTTGCCAATCCACCTGCAAGCGGCGCCCCAAGCGCAGTTGCTCAATCTCCAGATAGTGCTTGCATAAGGTCAGCTCGCGCTCAAGTGGAATGAGCGAAGGTTCTGCCAGGCTTGCGCGAAACAGTTCCGATAAATCTTCCACCACCCGCTCGGCGGTTTCCGGTTCAGTGCTGATCAGACTGGCTATTGAATTCATACTGTTAAATAAAAAATGCGGGCGAATACGTGACTGCAACGCTTGAATACGGGCCTGCATTTCCGCTTGCTGTTGATTACGTAATTGCTGCTGCAGGTAGAGATAACGTAACAAAATACCCGAGAGGATTGCCGCCAGCGCCAGATTGTCCACCAAGAGCCAATAATCCAAGCCCACCGGGCGCTCTACCACCAACACCAAATCACTAACACCATAAATTATCCATTGCCCCACCAGCGACAAGACCAAAGTAATTAGTAGTACTAATGCGTAACTTACACTCCCCGCCTTAATCTGGGTTTGACGAGCGAGCCAGAAGCGCATTCGGCAGAGTGCAATCGCACTGCACAAGACAATCCATTGCACTTGCACCGAAACCAAAGCCAATTTATCCCAATTGAAATTTCTCAGCCCCGAGGGTGCACTAATGGTTAACAAAAGCGCTAACAGCTCTGCAACCAACACCAGCAGGAATACCGCCTGGCTATTGCATAAATCAGGCAGAAACGGCGTAAGCGGCTCGCGCACTTCGGCACGGGTATTTTTGACCCTGGGTGCAGACATAAATCCTCTGTGGTTTTTCCTCGAGTGGCCGATCACTGGCCCAACTTATTGGCAGTAGCTTGGGCTATAATGCCCGGCTTTGTGGCACCAGGGCAGTTTTCGCTACGCAAAAATGCGAATCTTAGCCTAGCTCCACCAACGAACTTCTTCATTATTCAAAGATTGTGGACCCTTCCTCATGAGCCAGAACGACCAGCCAATCAAACCCTGGGGCGGCCGCTTCAGCGAAGCGACTGATGCATTTGTCGAGCGCTTTACCGCGTCTATCGGTTTTGATTACCGCCTCTATCACCACGATATCAACGGCTCTATCGCCCACGCCACTATGCTGGCGAAAGTCGGCGTGCTGTCTGAAGCCGAGCGCGACCAAATTATTGCTGGTCTGGAAGAGATACGCGCAGAAATCGTGGCCGGCAAATTTACCTGGTCGGTAAGCCTGGAAGATGTGCACATGAACATCGAAGCGCTGCTGACCCAACGCATCGGCATCACCGGTAAGAAACTTCATACCGGCCGCTCGCGCAACGATCAAGTGGCGACCGACATTCGTCTCTATATGCGCGACGAAATCGACGCTATCGCTAAAGAGCTGACCCGCTTGCAACAGGGCATGCTGCAATTGGCCGACGCCAATACCGATACCATCATGCCCGGTTTCACCCATTTGCAAACCGCCCAGCCAGTGACCTTCGGTCATCACATTCTGGCCTGGTTTGAAATGCTGCAACGCGACTACGGCCGCCTGCTGGACTGCCGCAAGCGTATGAACTATTTGCCACTGGGCGCCGCCGCGCTGGCCGGCACCACCTACCCGATCGATCGTGCCTACACCGCGCAATTGCTGGGCTTTGAAGCGCCGACGGAAAACTCGCTGGATTCCGTGAGCGACCGCGACTTCGCCATCGAATTCTGCGCCTTTGCTAGCATCCTGCTCACGCACATGTCGCGCATGAGCGAAGAGCTGGTGCTCTGGACTTCATCGCAGTTCAAATTTATCGACCTGCCCGACCGTTTCTGCACCGGCTCATCAATCATGCCGCAGAAGAAGAACCCCGATGTCCCCGAGTTGGTACGCGGTAAAACCGGCCGTGTTAATGGCCATTTGATCGCGCTGCTGACCCTGATGAAGTCCCAGCCACTGGCCTACAACAAAGACAACCAGGAAGACAAAGAACCAGTATTTGATGCAATCGATACCGTCAAAGACTGCCTGCGCGCCTTCGCGGATATGGTTCCTGCGATTTTGCCGCGCAAAGCCGAAATGTACGAAGCAGCCAAACGCGGTTTCTCAACCGCAACCGATTTGGCCGATTACCTGGTGCGCAAAGGCGTTCCCTTCCGCGATGCCCACGAGATTGTGGGCAAGTCAGTGGCTTACGGCGTACAGACTAACAAAGATCTGTCCGAGATGAGTCTGGAAGAACTGCAACAGTTCTCTAGCGTGATCGAAGCCAATGTATTTGAAGTTCTGACGCTGGAGGGCTCGGTCGCTGCGCGCAATCACATTGGCGGTACCGCACCTGCACAAGTAAAAGCGGCCGTTGAGCGCGCGAAATCCAGCCTCGGTAACCGCACCACCGTTTAACCGCTCCACTAAATGTTCAAGTAAAAAATGCCGCCTCCTGTCATGGGAGAGCGGCATTTTTATTGCTTTGACTTTCATAGCACCCGAAAAGATTACGCGCCATTACAGTTCGTCCCCATTTGGCGCATTTTTCATTATTATTTCATCCATCCGCTGGTATTTGCATCGGAATGAACTAGGCTGAAGATTCGGCAGTCTATTTTTTCGCCAACACAATCACGAGGCGCACAATAAGGGAGATGGGCAGAAAATCCTTGCATTCAGGAGATTCAGAAGAAGCACTGGCAGCAAAAATACAGCTGCTGGAGGAGGAGCTGTCGTCCCTGAAACAAAGCCTGCACGCCAAACACGCCATTAACCAGCTGCGCGCCAGCGCCCAACTTCCCCTCAGCTCTACCGAGAGCGATCAGGACGCGCCTGGTCCACTGCGCAAAGCTGAAGGCGCTACCTTTGATGAAACCTGGGTACAGGAAACCCTCCGATACTTGGTTAAACAGCAACATCCGCACAGCATTCAGCAGGTTCTGCGCAAAGTGGGTAGCCTGCTGGGCTTGCGCGAGATAGGCCTATGGAGTTGGGATGCACAGGATGCACAACTCAATTTACTCAGCCAATGGAGCGCTAGCGACCTGCCGGATGCCAGCCGCTGTCGGCTGCAAGCCCCGGATTGGCTAAGGTTTGCCGTGAAAGCTGACTCCAGCGAATTACGTAAGCTGCAAAACGGAGAGGCGCTAGCGTTGTCTGCCACTGATCCCGACCTCGCCTCCGCGTCCGAGCCCTTGCGTCAGTTGGGAATCTTCAACAGCCTGATTATCCCGCTCACCGAGCAAGCCCAATTGCGCGGCTTAATGAGTTTGCACCGCGACAGCCCCAACACCTGGCACCCACAGGACACCAAGGCGCTGGGCAGTTTGCTGAACTGGTTATTCCGCTTCATGCAGCAACACGAACACCTGCGATTAATGAATGACCGCGACACCCGCCATCAATATGCGATGGAAGCCAGTAACGACGGCATTTGGGATTGGAATTTATTAACCAACAAAATCTATTTCAGCCGCAGTTATTTGCGAATGCTGGGTTACGACTACGAAGATCTGCCCGGCAATTTAAATACGTTGCGCGATTACTTTGTCCACCCCGAAGACCTGGACAATATGTTGCACGAATATCAAACCACCATCGACAACAAACGCGACTCACTGCAATTACAATTCCGCTTGTTGCATCGCGATGGCCATGTGATCTGGGTACATTCCAAAGCCAAATTCTTTGAGCCAGATCACCAGGGCCGCCCCACTCGCTGCGTGGGCGTTAATACCGATGTGACTGATTTTATGAACTCGCGCGAAGAGCTGCTCAATGCCAAGGCGCAAGCAGATCTTGCGAGCAAAACGAAAAGCGAGTTTCTCGCGCGCGTTAGCCATGAAATTCGCACACCCATGAATGCGATTATCGGTATCGGCTACCTATTGCAAGACACCACTCTGGATGAGCAGCAAAAAAGCTATTTGATGAGCATTAATTCCGCCGCGGATTCGCTCTTGCAAATCATCAATCAACTGCTCGACTTCTCCAAAATTGAAGCGGGGCGCGTTATTCTGGAATACGCCCATTTCGATCTTGATCAGTTATTTGAAAAAATTTCGCGCCTGTTTGAAATCAGCGCGTTACATCGCACGGTCAATATTGTGTATGACATCAAAGCCGATGTGCCACGCTTTTTGCGCGGCGATGCCTCGCGTTTGAGCCAGATCCTCAGCCATTTGATTAGCAATGCGTTTCAATATTCCAACACTAGCCAAGTAGTTGTCCGCGTGCGCCGCTTGCCGCAAACACAAAAACAAGTTGTGTTGCAATTTGTCGTAGAAGACAGCGGCCTGGGAATGACCAATGAAAAATTGGCACACATCAAAGAACGGCTGGTGTTTAACAAATACCATGCCGACACCGAAAGAAATTCCTACGGCCTCGGTATTTGCAGTCACCTTGTGCACTTAATGCAGGGCGAGTTTCAAATTGATTCCCAATTAAATAAAGGCTGCAAGGTAACCTTTAGTGCCGCGTTCGAGCACAGTCACCTGGGTGAAAAAGCCTTGGTAAATCACCCGCGCGATTTAAACAATATTCGCGTGTTGATTGTGGATGACAACACCATTGCACGCACCATTATCGCGAGTACCGCGCGCAGTATCCATTTGCAAGTGGATGAAATTGACAATCCCTTTAGCGCCATTGAGCGCATTCGCCAGGCAGACAATCTGGGGCAGCCTTATCATTTTATTTTACTCGATTACCGCATGCCCAACATGAATGGTTTGCAGCTCACCGGTTTAATTAAGTCGGATAACAGCTTGAAACAAAAGCCCCGGGTGTTTTTGATTTCCGCCTATCATCGCGATGAAATTTCCAGCGCCGACCCCAACGCTATTTTGGTGGATGAATTCTTAAGTAAACCCGTCAGTGAGTCGCGTTTATTTGATGCCATCAGCCAGGCCATAGGGCGTGAAAGCCTGCTACAACAAATCAGCCCGGAAGTAATTGTTGCCAATGACACACTCGATGTATTGGACAATACCCGTATGCTGATTGTGGAAGATAATATTGTTAATCAGCAGGTGATTCGCGGCATATTGAAAAAGAAGCATATCCACACCACCATCGCCGGCAATGGCATAGAAGCATTACAAATATTGGAAAACACCGACGAAGCCTTCGATGCAATTTTGATGGATTTGGAAATGCCGGAAATGGATGGATTGGAGGCCACGCGCCGTATTCGCGCAGGCCAATTGCGCAACAACATCCAGCTGCAACACATTCCCATTGTCGCCGTCACCGCCCAAGCGATGCGCGGCGACCGCGAGCGCTGCCTGGCCATCGGCATGAATGGTTATCTGTCCAAACCGGTAAATCCGGAATTGCTCTACAGTACACTCGCCGATATTCTGCGCAAGAAAAAAATGCCCAGTAGCAACCCGCAGCGTTAATCAAGGCCAATCCGATTCATGCAATCCAAGCTTATTCCATCGCGCCCCATCGACATTCACAACATCGATGAGGGTGTGGACCGCAAGCAACTCAGCCAACTAAAACAGCGCTTTATGGATTTGAATCGCATTCGTCATGAACGCACCTGTGCTGCATTGTCTGATCGTCAACAACAGTTTTTGCAATTATTACCACTGCTGTTTCACGTAAACCATCCGATGCTGCCCGGCTATTGTTCGCACTCTACGCCAGCTGGCATTTACCAATATTCACCCAACAACGATGAATTGCGCCTGGCAAAAATTATTGCGCGCAGCTTTCAATACAATCGCGACCTGACCGAAAAACAAGCGCAAATAGATGCACTGTTTTTAATGGGAAGTGTCGGCACTGTTGCACAAAGTGATGCGAGCGATCTGGATATTTGGGTGTGCCATAGCTTGGGTGATGAGCCGCAACAACTACAGGAGCTGGAGCGAAAATGTTCGCTCATTAGTCAATGGGCCGAACAGCAAATCCACCTTGAAGTGCACTGTTTTTTAATGCAAAACGGTGAATTCTCCAACTTGCGCGGCCAGCAGTTAAGCACGGAAGGTAGTGGCTCTGCGCAACATTATTTGTTATTAGACGAGTTTTATCGCACCGCATTGTGGCTTGCCGGTAAGGTCCCGCTCTGGTGGTTTATTCCTGCTTCGCAAGAGGCAGACTACGCAATCTATCGTGAAAAATTATTAAGCAAACGTTTTATTAAGCCGGAAGAAGTCATTGATTTTGGCGGGTTACCGGAAATTCCTGCGAATGAATTTGTGGGTGCCGGTGTATGGCAACTCTACAAGGGCATAGAGTCACCGTATAAATCCGTACTAAAACTTTTATTGCTCGAAGCTTATGCGAGCAATATGGCAAACATGGCAGTGAGTGCAGAAGATGCTGACTCACTGTCCGCTGATATGCAAATTACCGAAGACCCATCAGCACATCACCAGCAGAAACTATCAACGACCAGCGAACCACTGGCCCTCAGTTTCAAGCGCGCCATCTACGCCGCCACGCCGGATGCCGATCTCCTCGACCCTTATGTCATGGTGTATCAGCGGCTGGAAAATTATTTGAACTTGCACCATCAATTGCAGCGTCTGGAATTAGTCCGCCGATGTTTTTATTTTAAAGTCAATAAAGCCCTATCGCGCACCAGTCGAAATCCGAATAAATCCTGGCAACGAAAATTATTGGAAGAACTGGTAAAAACCTGGCAATGGTCCACCCATCAATTGCATATGCTCGACAACCGCGCCTATTGGAAAGCGCCCCATGTTATTAGCGAACGAGCGTTATTGGTTAACGAATTAAACCAAAGCTATCGCCTACTCAACGAATTAAACAAGCATCAAGGGCAAGACATTGCCATCAGCAATGAAGAGCTATTGATACTCGGGCGCAAACTGCATGCTGCCTTTGAACGCAAAGCGGGAAAAATAGAATGGATTAACCCGGGCATCTCGCGTGACTTAAGCGAAGACCATTTGTGTTGCATTCGCGAGCAAAGCGAAGCTGGTGAAAGCTGGCAATTATTGCGTGGCAGTTTTAACGACCTGAGCTTGCGCAATATAAATGTGGAACCCATTAAACGCTCACGCAACCTGATGGAGTTGTTGCTCTGGTGCCATGCCAATGAAATTATGGCCAGTCACACTAAAATAGATATAGTGGGTAGCGGATTTGTGCTCAGCAGTTTACAAAAACAACAATTGCTGCAAACCTTGCAACAATGGTTGCCATTACCGCTTGCTACCGATCACCAGCAGTTTACACGGCCAGCGAGCGTGGAACGCTTACTGTTTATTATTAATGTTGGCGTGGAGCCTCAATCTGAACTGCATAAAAAAGGCATGCAAATGCTAACCAGTCAAAAAGATGCTTTGGGTTACAGCGGCTTGCGCGAAAACCTGATGCTGAACGCAGATGTAATTCAGATCAACTCCTGGGGCGAGCTGTTATGCCGTCATTACGCCAGTGATGCTCTGGTAAATTGTTTGCAACATTATTTTCGTTTAATACCTCCCGGAAAACATGCGTCATTGCCCGAATTAACCGTGCGCTGTTTTAGCATTGGTCAAGGAAGCAATATTGCCCAGCGCTTGACCGAGCTTTGGCGCGACATTATCAGTTGCTTCTACTCCGGAACGCGGCCGCGCACCAGCCGTTATGTTCTGGAAGTCGGTGATGAATACTTGTTGCTGCAATTTTTCCAGCAGCAACCGCAAATTTCTCGTTTTAAAACCTATGAAAAACTGCTGGAAAAACTCAGCCAGCCTCAGTTGGAATTTAGCCCTATTGTCATAGACAGTTATTGCCTGCGCGACAAACCCTTGCGCCTTATCTGCAATACGCTAAAACCCAATGGCATTTATGTGTTTTATCAACAACAAAACAGCCAAGCCATTATCACACTGATCGATGAAAAGGGCTCGTTGTTTAGCGCTCGCACCGAATTCCATAACCAGCAAACGCTACTTCGCCCACTGGTGCATTTTATTCGCGCCGCGCTACAGCGCTTGCATATGGATGGTGACCTCAACAATAAACATGTTGAACAGGAAACGATTTATCTGTATGAACTAATGGGAAACTTTAAACAACAGCACGGATTTGTGGAGGCGCGCGGCCTACAGCGTGAAGTCAGTCAATTGCATTTTATCAATATCAAAGCCATCGCCGAAATGGATGATCAGGAACTACGCTTCACAATTTTTTGCGATGAGCAGGAATTTTCTACATTGGCGTATGGCGCCGATTTATTTAAAGCTGTCGCCAGCTATATTATGCGTCGTCGCCAGCGCAATGAGCGTTACCCCTGTTACATTACCGACCTGGATCTATCCCTCTGTCGCGACGTTCTCGCCCAGCAAACCGGTTTACAACTTGGCCATTATCTTCAATTAAAAGCTGATTTGGAGCGCCGATTGAATCAAGCTCTCGCGCAACTGTGATTTCTCGCCCACCAATTCTTAATTCGCACCAGCTACCTACCCCGATAGACCGCGTTAACAACTATTAATTTTTGTTTAGCGGGCTGGCTGTGTTTATTTGCTCAGGCATAATTTCAATGCGGCAACCTAACCACAGCGCAACGTGGAACCTTTCAGTCACACTGACAAAAACCCGCACAACCAACATAACAAACACAACAGAGAGAAAATCGGCAATGAAAACTATTTATGCAGCAGTAACCAGCCTGTTATTCGTGATTAGCTCGTGGGCACAGGCCGGTGAATTAACGGGAGCCTGGGAACTTGAATATGCGGTTTACAAAAACAGCACAGGTGAGGTGGTTGGCGAAATTAAAGATAAAACAACCCTTTCCCGCAAAGTATTATCTGACCGACACTTCACCTTTATCACTTGGGATAAATCCGGAAAATTTACCGTGGCCGCTTCAGGCACCTACGGCCTTCAGGGCAAAGATTATAAAGAAACCGTAGACGCAACGTCTGAAGCACGCTTGATGGGAAAAACTTATGAATTTAATTGCGAAATTAAAGAGGGCGTTTGGATTCACAAGGGCTTAGAAGATGGAATTTTAATTGAGGAACATTGGCGCAAAATTAACTAGCATTGCGCCAAGTCATCCTCCTGCTACGGATTAACCTCTGCCTGAGAGCCGAGCACACTCTACCCGGCTCTCAGAGCAATGAGCTATAAATAAATCGCTTCTCCATTCGCAATCCGAATGGATTTTTTATCAAAGCTGGTGAAGGTAAAAGACACGGGGTACTCCGCATATTCCAGGGTACGTTTTTTGAGGATCTCTATAGCAATCTGCTCCCCTAATCTTAGGCTACGCGTATTGTCTGTCCGCCAATGTACTCCTCCCATACTCCGCCCCATAGCAACATTCGCTGCAACCTTATTAAGCTCCCCCCCAACAGTCATCGAACTTTTTTTCTTAACTTCTTCAGCATTCAAACACGAGGGTGGCGTAGCGGTTGGCCCGCTCAAACTCGGATACAAAATGCCCGCGACTGGAAGAGGTGACGGCGGCTCCTTGGGACCTTTTATACACTTGGCCGCGCTGGTAAACAGCGATTCAAATTTTTGATCTTCATCGAACCATGCTTTGAGCACAGTTACACATGCACCAGCCACAGTTGCGTGCCCAGCACCATAAGCTGGGTGTGCAGGGGACCCGGCAGAAAAGGCCATTGGCAGTAACAACTGCTGTTTTCCGTACTTGGTCTTTAACATCCCAGCGATAGCTGAAGATAAAACAACCTCCGCGTCTGCATCATTTAAATCATAATTGCGTTTTAATGCGGGATCATCATCTGC
>JACCED011294521.1_pt1 | contig 20500 bp, 18 predicted proteins | sample 7455021 | NCBI WGS metagenome assembly JACCED01 (sample SAMN15323456, study PRJNA562643) | freshwater metagenome | isolation source: river surface water | place: USA:Blue River Watershed | collected 2017-08-19
CGTTAGGCAAGGGCATTGCCGCCGCGTCTTTGGCCGCCATCCTCGAATCGCGTGGCCTGCAGGTAACCCTGCTCAAACTTGACCCCTACATTAACGTCGATCCGGGCACCATGAGCCCGTTTCAGCATGGCGAGGTCTTCGTCACGGAAGATGGCGCTGAAACAGATCTTGATCTTGGGCATTACGAGCGCTTTATCTCGTCCAAGATGCGCAAGGTGAATAACTTCACCACCGGCCAAATTTATGAATCTGTTCTGCGCAAAGAGCGCCGTGGTGACTATTTAGGGAAAACGGTACAGGTTATTCCGCACATCACCAACGAAATCCAAGATTTCATTACCCGTGGTGCCGAGCAGTCTTGGGATGGTGCAACCGACGTCGCGATTGTTGAAATCGGCGGTACGGTCGGCGATATTGAGTCGCTCCCATTCCTCGAGGCTGCGCGCCAGATGAGTTTGCGGCTCGGGCGCAACAATGCCGCCTTCATCCATTTGACCCTCGTGCCCTTTATAGCTTCGGCAGGTGAACTCAAGACCAAGCCGACGCAGCATTCTGTACAAAAACTTCGCGAAATCGGCATCATTCCGAACGCGCTGCTCTGTCGCGCTGATCGTCCGATTCCTGACGAAGAGCGCGCCAAAATTTCGCTGTTCTCAAACGTGCCGCTTGACGCCGTGATCTCCGTTTGGGATGCTGATTCAATCTACAAGATTCCATCCATGCTGCATAAGCAGGGCCTCGATAATCTTGTCTGCGAGGCGTTGAACTTAAATCCGCCCGCCGCTGACTTATCAATGTGGGATAAGTTGGTTTACTCGCTTGAACATCCTGAGCGTGAAGTGCGTATTGCGATGGTCGGCAAATATGTAGACTTGACGGAGTCATATAAGTCTCTGACCGAGGCGCTGATTCACGCTGGTATTCATACGAAGTCGCGCGTCAATGTTGAATACATTGACTCTGAAAATATTGAGCAGCATGGTGTGAGTGTCCTCAAGCCATTTGATGCCATTCTTGTTCCTGGTGGTTTCGGTAAGCGTGGCACCGAAGGCAAAATCGCGGCGATTCGCTATGCGCGCGAGTACAACGTGCCCTATCTTGGCATCTGTCTTGGTATGCAGTTGGCGGTGATTGAATTTGCTCGACACGTTGCTGGGCTGGCTGATGCCAACAGCACTGAATTTGATCCAGTCTCGCCTCATCCAGTCGTTGCGCTGATTACTGAGTGGCTCGACCGCGAAGGCCGAATTGAAAAGCGCGACGAGCAATCCGATTTGGGTGGCACGATGCGCAAAGGTTCGCAGAAGTGTCCTGTCAAAGCCGGCACCTTGGCCAGTAAGATTTATGGTCCCCAGGTCAATGAGCGTCATCGCCATCGCTACGAGGTCAATAACGTGTACGTACCCCGTCTCGAAGAAGCGGGGTTGGTCATTAGCGCGCGCACGCCTACCGAAAATCTGCCAGAAATGATGGAGCTACCGAACCATCCTTGGTTTGTCGGGGTGCAGTTTCACCCAGAGTTCACGTCGACTCCGCGTGATGGCCATCCGCTGTTCACAAGTTATATCCAGGCAGCCTTGGCACATCAGACACAACGCAAAGGGACCTGATGAAGCTCTGCGGATTTGATATCGGTCTAGAGAAACCTTTTTTTCTGATCGCGGGTCCCTGTGTCATTGAGTCCCGTCAGATGGCATTTGATACCGCAGGACAGTTACTCGAGATCACTTCTGCCCTAGGTATCCCATTCATTTATAAAAGCTCGTTTGATAAGGCCAACCGTAGCTCTGGTACCTCGTATCGTGGTCCCGGAATGGACGAAGGCTTGCAGATCTTGGCCGAGGTGCGTAGCGCCTTAAAGGTGCCGGTCCTCACGGATGTGCATGACAAAGATCAGGTGTCGGCGGTTGCTGCAGTCGTTGATGTATTGCAGACCCCTGCGTTCTTGTGTCGACAAACTGATTTCATCGAAGCTTGTGCCGCGAGCGGCAAGCCGGTCAATATTAAGAAGGGACAATTCCTAGCGCCTCACGACATGGTGCAGGTTGTCAACAAAGCGCGTCATGCGGCCCGCGCAGCGGGTGTCTCGGAAGACATCATGGTGTGCGAGCGTGGGGTTTCGTTCGGCTACAACAATCTTGTGTCTGACATGCGTTCGCTTGCCATTATGCGTGAGACGCAATGCCCAGTGGTGTTTGATGCTACCCATTCAGTTCAGTTGCCAGGCGGGCAGGGAACTTCATCGGGTGGTCAAAGAGAGTTCGTCCCTGTGTTGGCACGCGCCGCGGTCGCGGCAGGTGTGAGCGGCCTTTTTATGGAAACGCATCCTGATCCATCGAAGGCGATGTCAGATGGCCCGAACGCGGTGCCGCTTGCAAAGATGAAGTCGCTGCTAGAGACCTTGATAGATCTTGATCGAGTTGTAAAGCGCAATGGATTTTTAGAAACCCAGTTTACCTAGTGCCGCTCGCCCAGATTATTTTGAAAAACTATTGAATATTCTTATCTTTCAGGAACCAGAGAAATGAGTGCAATCGTAGATATCATCGGTCGTGAAATCCTTGATTCGCGTGGTAACCCAACGGTCGAATGTGATGTGTTGCTCGAGTCGGGCGCCATGGGCCGTGCCGCAGTGCCTTCGGGCGCGTCGACCGGTAGTCGCGAAGCCATTGAGTTGCGTGACGGCGATAAGGCACGTTACCTGGGCAAAGGCGTCTTGCGCGCTGTTGAGAACCTCAATACTGAAGTGTCCGAGGCCTTGATGGGGTTGGATGCCCAAGAGCAAACTTTTCTTGACCGCACACTCATTGAGTTAGATGGTACCGAAGGCAAGTCGCGCCTAGGCGCCAATGCGATCCTGGCGGCGAGTATGGCCGTGGCGCGTGCCGCAGCCGACGAGTCGGGCTTGTCCTTGTATCGCTATTTTGGTGGCAGTGGTCCGATGAGCATGCCCGTGCCGATGATGAACGTCATCAACGGCGGTGCGCACGCGAACAACACACTCGATATGCAAGAGTTGATGATTTTGCCAATCGGTGCGACAAGTTTCCGCGAAGCGCTTCGCATGGGCGCGGAAACATTTCATGCGCTTAAGAAAATTATTCATGATCAGGGTATGTCGACTGCCGTTGGTGACGAAGGCGGCTTTGCGCCGAACGTTCCTAATCACGAGGCTGCGATCCAGTTGATTTTGCGTGCAATTGAAAACGCAGGGTATGAGCCAGGAACGCAAATCGCGCTTGGACTCGACTGCGCTGCCTCAGAGTTTTATAAGGACGGTAAGTACACCTTGCACGGTGAAGGTGGTATTTCCTTGTCCTCCAAAGACCTTACAAGTCTGTTGGCGACGTGGTGTGACAAGTATCCAATCATTTCTATCGAAGACGGCATGGCCGAAAACGACTGGGAGGGTTGGAAGCATCTGACAGAGCAGCTGGGACGTAAAGTACAGCTAGTTGGTGACGATTTGTTCGTCACGAACACCAAAATCCTTAAGCAGGGTATCGATCAGCACATTGCAAACTCGATCCTCATCAAGATCAACCAAATTGGCACCTTGACCGAGACCTTCGCTGCGATTGAAATGGCTAAGCGTGCCGGCTACACCGCAGTTGTGTCGCATCGCTCGGGTGAGACAGAAGACTCGACCATTGCGGATATCGCTGTAGCGACGAATGCGATGCAGATCAAAACAGGTTCGTTATCTCGTTCTGATCGTATGGCTAAGTACAATCAGTTATTGCGTATCGAGGAAGAGTTGGCTGAAGTCGCAACTTATCCCGGGCGTGACGCGTTCTACAATCTGCGGTAAAACCGAATTGCCGCAGTCGATGATTGCGGCAATATCTTGAGGTGCTATGCGTCTTTTGTTTGTCGGATTGTTATTGCTAGCCGGCCTGATCCAATATCCCTTGTGGATGGGTCGGGGCGGTTGGTTTGACGTCTGGGATTTGCAAATGAAGGTGTCTGATCAACGCACCGTGAACGATGGTTTAGCGAGCCGTAATAAAGCGCTGGCGGCAGAAATTGAGGATCTCCGTTCTGGCACAGAAGCGGCGGAAGAGCGTGCGCGGACCGAGCTCAGTATGGTCAAGCAGTCGGAAGTATTTGTTCAGATCCTCCCTCCAGGGGTCAAGCCGCCTGAAGTCAAAACACCTCCACCTCGCGTTGGCGTCAAGCCAGCGCCGACACCTGCCCCTGCAGCGCCTCAGGCTCGTCCGACCCCGCCGCAGCGTTAATCGCTGGGCGTTAGTCAGGCAGGTCGCTTTGCATCAGAATCTTATGTTCCACAACGATCGGCACCATTCCTGCTGAGCGCATCTGCACGTGTAGATCTGAATGTCGCGATTTCTGAGCGGTGCGCAAGTGCGCAATCGCTTTGATTGTCGACCGAAGCCAGGGTTGCTTTGGCACATACACATACGTCAGTCTCAGGTGTAGGACAGCGTCAGTGGGTTGGCCGTGGCGGCGTGGCTTGATCACGAAAGGTTTGTCCTGAGCCTGCCGCGCGCCTTCGGGCGATAAAACTTCAGGGTAATAGGGATGCAGTCCCTCGCGTTGGGTCATCCCAGTATGGCGTTGCTCGGCCACTGCACTCGCATATGTGGGACGCAGGCCCTGAGCGAGTATCGGGCGCCAGCGCAGCGGATTTGCATGGGTCACGGCAGCGACGCGGGCAGCCTCCTGCAGCGCTAGGCTGCTGAGATATCGAGTTTGGTGCATCTGTGCGAGTTCGATACAAAGTCCTGCTAAAAAAAGTATGACTAACAGCGCAAGAGTCGCTTCCACGAGCGCTGTACCCTTTTGTTTTGCAGCTTGCAGGTGTTCGTTGCTTTTCATCGACAGAAGTATTTGTCGTTTTTGCGAAATGGTCGATTCGGATAAGTTCGTAAGTTGAGGCTCGGGTAAAATAAACTAACTTTTTCAAGGATAAGTAATGACCTCGCCCACTGCTGCTTTCCCTTACATTCCCGGCATTCGTTTATTGCATTCCCCAGGCCCTTCGAATGTACCGAAAGCTGTGTTGGATGCCATGACAAATCAGCCCATTGATATGGGTGATCCGCGCGTGGATGCATGCATTGATGCGTGTGAGGAGGGCCTGAAGGGGTTGCTGAATGCGCCTTCCGCCGAGGTCTTTATGTACGCCGCCAACGGCCATGGCGTTTGGGAAGCCATGATTGTGAATTTGTTGGCCCCAGGACAGAAAGTTCTGATTCCAGGCACAGGACATTTCTCTGACTCTTGGGCGCTGATGGCCGAAGCGATGGGGGCAGTCGTTTTGCGTACGCCCTATCACGAGGGTTACCCGATCGATCTTGGCGCAGTCCAAGAGGCACTGCGCGCGGATACTAAGCATGAAATCGTCGCGGTCTTCGCGGTGCATACCGACACGGCGAGCAGCACGACGAGTGACGTGCTGGCATTGCGTAAAGCGATGGATGAAACAAAACATCCCGCGCTCTTCGTTGTTGATGTCGTGGCATCGCTGGGTGCGGTGCCCTTTGAGATGGAGAAGTGGGGTGTCAACGCTGTGATTGGCGCTTCGCAAAAAGGGCTGATGGTGCCTCCAGGTGTTGGATTTTGCGCCGCTGATGCGCGTGCGATGGAAGTCTGCGCTGCTAACCCAGCTCCACGTTTTTATTGGGATTGGTTACGCCGCCGCAAAGGTCCGTCGTATAGTCGCTTTTGTGGCACGGCACCGCAGAATTTGTTGTTCGGTATGCAGGCTTCGTTTGGATTGCTGGCCAAAGAGGGCTTGTCCAATGTTCATGCGCGCCACGCACGTTTGGCCGGTGCGGTGCAGGCTGCCGTCCAGTCGTGGTCTGAGGCAGGTAATTTACAGTTTCTTTGCCGTGTTCCCGAAGCGCGTTCTGTATCGGTCACTGCAGTCCTGGTGAAGCCAGGCATTGATCCAGAGCTTATCCGCAAGACTGCACGTGATAAGTTTCAGGTATTGATTGCAGGTGGCTTGGGCCCATTTGCCGGTCGCGTATTTCGTATCGGTCATCTCGGGGATCTCAATCCAGCGATGATCCTAGGTTGTTTGTCTGGTGTTGAAGCCGCGATGCAGTCCTTGGGTATCGAAGTTGGCGAGCGTGGTGTGCGTAGCGCGGTAGAGTATCTGGCGCGCACCGCGGATAAATAAGCGTGTCCTTAACCAGACTGCTCGCTGTTGTCTGGTTGAGCTTAGTTGCGATTTCCGCGCACGCTCAATCGGACCTGATTGCTCAGCGTGCAATCTATGTGGACGACTCGCGAGCACTCGGCATACAAGATGTCGTTGATAAGGACTTTGAGGCATTTCAGGGCCTACTCAAACGCTCCCTGACGCCCAAGGTTCGTTGGATTCGCCTTACAGTCGATAAGAGCGCGACCACCGATAAATCCGCCGTTTTGGTTCTCGGGCCACACTACATCGCAGAGATTGCATTGTATGAGCGACAAAACGGTGACTGGCGACGACGCGTGGTGGGCGATCGCTACCCCGTTAAACAGGTGGGTTGTCCGTCAGGACAGTATTGTTTCTCGATCGAGCTAGACAAGCTGGAAGGTGACGATCTGTATTTGCGGGTCAATACAATCAATGGCTACTACCTGACGACGAAGCTGCTTGATCAGCCCTCTCTTAACCACGAGAATACAGAGCAAGCGCTGAGTGCCGGCTTAGAGTGCGGTGCCTTGCTTGCTTTGATTGCACTCTCCGCATTATTGTTTTTTAGTGGTGGTGGAGCACTAGCCGTTTACTTTTTAATGACCCAGACGTTTGCATTGTTGTTAACGTTGAGTGTTCTGGGTGTTTATACTGAATACCTGACACCCGAGACGGCGTGGTTGGACAACTTTTTGTTCAATGTGCTTTACGTTATTCGTCTCTTTTTCTCTTTGATGCTCTCTATCGCATTTTTACAAAACCTGGCAATACCGCAGTGGTATACAAAGCTCGTACAAGTCGTGGCGACGGTGTTTGTCGTTCAGCTCTGTTACCTATTGCTTGCGCCTGTTTCTTTATACGCGTTGGCTTTCAACTTTACGTTCGTCGTTTTTTGGCCAATGGTCTGGATAGTTGCTTTGTATCAAGCGCGTATTCGGCCGCTATTCCATCGTAATTTGATGCTTGGCTTAGCAGGGCTGATGATTTTTATGCTTTGGGCTGACATGATGCCTGCAATCGGCCTTTCTAGCGCTGATCGTATGCTTGTGCCTGGGAATTTTGGGGGGTTGCTAGTCTCAGTGTTCATGTCGATTTTGGTGGCAAGTGAGATTCGAGTCCGTCGTCTTAAAAATCAAGAAATAACGACAGAGCTGGCCCGCATTCAGGCGCGTAATGCGCTTGAAATTCAACAGGTTCGAGAGCGCAGCATGATGATTGATATGTTGACCCACGAACTAAAAAATCCGCTCGCTGCGATGCGTATGGCAGCAGGATCTCTGAAAGTGAGCCTGCTGCAATTGCCTCCAACAGAGAACGCCGAGGCGAACGAGCGCATAAGCAGTATGGTTCAAGCGATCCAGGGGATGAATACGGTGATTGAACGCTGTATTCAGGTGGATTCTCTTGACCAGAAAAAAATGGTGTTTAAGCCGGAAGAGCTGAATGTCGAGAATGTATTGCAGGATGCTATACATAATTCAGCCGACTCATCCAGAATAAAATTGAACGTTGCGTCAGATAGTCTAAAAGTTAAAACTGATCCGAATCTTTTTGCAGTGATTGTCACAAATCTACTGGATAATGCATTGAAATACTCCCTTAAAGACTCACCGATCGTGGTGACTGCGGGGCAGGATCATGAGGGCGTTTTTACCCTAAGCGTAGAAAATACGATTGGATTAGCGGGTACGCCGGATCAGGCGAGTATTTTTTCTAGATATTATCGAGGCGAGCACGCGCATACCTTCCCAGGGACTGGGCTCGGTCTGTACCTTGTCAAGTCGATTTGCGATATGTTGGGCGGCACGGTTAAGTGCCAAATCAATGATCAAAAAATATCTTTTTCAGTAAGTATAAAAGCATGATTAGTGAAAACGCATTGAGTGCAACGAATCAGAGTTTGCGAATCGCCGTAGTCGAGGACGATCCATTATTGCGCAAAGAGATTCATTACCATCTCAAGCAGCAGGGGTTCATCGTCTATGCGCTAGATAGCGGTGCTTCGCTCGATCAATTATTGTTGACTGAGCCCATTGATGCGCTAGTGCTTGATTTAAATTTACCCGGTGAAGATGGCTTGTCCATATCGCGGAGGATGCGAACCAGCATTCCGTCGATGGTTATTATTATGTTGACTGCTCGTACGGCGATTCCCGATCGCTTGAAAGGCTACGAGTCGGGCGCTGATATTTATCTGAGTAAGCCTATTGCGCCTGAAGAACTCACTGCGGCGCTGTTGAGTCAGTATCGTCGTGCGCAACAGGCTGCTGCACCATCGGCGGCCTTGATTTTGTCGCTACAGAACTTGTCCCTGAGTTCTACGACTAATCAGCAAAAAATATATCTGACAAATAGTGAAAAAGTTTTCTTGGTTGCATTAGCGCAGGCGACACACCACTTGCTTGAAAGTGAAGTGATATGTGAAATATTAAGCCAGCGTGCTGATGTCAGTAATATCGGACGACGTTCGCTCGAAAGTCTTGTTAGCCGTTTGCGTAAAAAAATCGCAGCCGTCATCCCCGCAGATGCTGAGTCGCCAATTAAAGCTGTCTGGGGTGTGGGTTACCAATTATGCGTGCCTGTTGAGTTACGCCCTTAGTGCACAGCATTGAAGAGCGCGAGCGCCTCTTTCGCTTCAAAAGTGTAGGGCTGGCCACAAAACTCGCAAGCGATATCAATCGCGTCACGGTCTTCCAGCATGTCCTGTACTTCTGGTTTTCCAAGCATTCGTAACATGTCAGCGACACGCTCGTGCGAGCAAGAGCAACGCCAAGTGATTGCGCGTGGCTCAAACGAATGCAGCAGCTCATCCCAAAACAATCGATGTAGCAACGTGTCTTGATCGATACTCAACATTTCGGTTGGGTTTAGCGTCTGCGCCAAGTGTTGCGCACGTTCCCAGGATTCTTCTGCTGTTGACAGCGCTGCTTGCTGGTTACCGCCTTGCACAGGGAGCCGTTGTAAGAGCAGGCCTGTGCATAAACGGGAATCCGCTGCAAGCCAAATGCGTGTCTCAAGCTGTTCGGAGCGCAACATGTATTGCTCGAGAGCTTCTGCAATCGTATCGCCTTCGAGGGACACAATGCCTTGGTAGACCTGACGCCCAGGTGTATGTTTGGGCGGATCTAGGACAACAATAAATTTTGCCGTGCCGCCAGGATTCACCAGCGACTGCAGACTCGGTGCCTCGGGTAGTTTACGTTCACGCATTTTGACCGTCGCGCGTACGCTGAGATCTGCCCGGCATTCAACGACCATCAGAGCGATAGCGCCATCTCCCTGGAGCTGTAATAGCAGAGAGCCATCAAACTTAAGCGTCGCTGAAAGCAGCGTTGCCGCGGCAACGAGCTCTCCGAGGAGGGCGGCAACGCTTGGGGGGTAAGTGTGGTGAGCCTGTGCAGCCAACCACGTTTGCGTGAGTTGCACCGACTCGATACGAACGCTGCGATCTTCGAATAAAAACTTTTTAAGTGAGTCTGACATGCAAGCCAAAGAAAAGGATTAACTAACGCGTTTGAGTTGCTGACGATACATCTGACCGCGACGCGCGTAGTTTTCAATATTGTTACGAATCGTTGCGATTTCTTCCTCGGAAAGCGTGCGTGTAATTTTCCCGACTCCAATCACGAGGCTGCCGTCTGGTATCTCACGTCCCTCTGGAACAATTGCACCGGCACCGATCAGACAGTTGCGGCCGATCTTCGCGTGATTCAAAACGATAGCTTGCATGCCGATTAATGAGCCAGATCCAATTTGACAGCCATGTAGCATCGCCTGGTGTCCAATCGTGACATGGTCTGCGACGATGAGGGGGGCTCCCGAGTCGGAATGCAAAACACTACCTTCCTGCACGTTGCTGTGATGACCAATATCAATCACAGTGTTGTCACCGCGTATGCTGACATTCGACCAAATGCTCGCGTGCTCGCGAACGATTACATCGCCAATGATGTCTGCCGAATCAAAAATGAATGCTGTCGGGTCAATGCGTGGGGTGAGGTCACCGAGTTGGTAAATCGCCATGTTGGGAACGCCTGTAGAGCAAGTAGAAGAGTTGCAGTTTACCCGACCGCTTTGGGCTTATTGGCCAGACGGCTCCGGCGCCCCGCAAACCAGAAGTAACCATCGGTGTCTTGTTGGACGAGGTCTCCCGTGCGCCACCAGTTGCTGGTGCTGAACTCGAGGTTTGCCGCCTCATTGCGCCAATACTGCAGCGGGATGACCGGATCTGGGTAACCGAATCGATCTTGGCGATAAATCGCGAGCTCACCGATCTCGCCAGCGTCGGCGAGCGTGCCGTCCTCTCGCAGTACCGCTAGCTTGTGTCCCGGAAAGCAACGGCCAAGGCTGCCAACGCGCTTCGGCCATTTATAGTTACTGTCACCGAGTACGCAGCTCAGCTCTGTTTGACTAAAGATCTCGCTCGGGATCGCGCCTAGCACGTGCTCACACCATGCGAGTGTTGGCGCGTTTAGCGTCTCTTCACAGATGACGATGTTTTTGAGCGTCGCTAGCTTGCTGACGCTCGCGCTTGGCAGGTTCGCAGCCCATTGTTTTAATGCGCTTGCAGGCATGAGCGCATGGCTTACCCGATAGTTTTCGATGAGAGTGGGTATTTGTTCAATACTCAATGGATCGCTCGCGCCCACGATCGGGATACCAAAATAGAGTGCGGGAAGGATCCCGCTAAGTAAACTACTCGAGCGTGCCCAATCTAGGGGTGTCCAAAACGCTTCGGCATTGGCAGGAAACCAATTCTGCGAGGCAACAAATCCAGGCAGATTGCCCATGAGTACCGAGTGAGGGAGTAATACGCCGCGTGCAGGGCCAGTGGCGCCAGCGGTGTAGAGCATGAGTGCTGGATCACTCGCAGCCGTCAATACGGGTTTGAAGGCGTCTGATTGCCTGATTAATAGGCTGCGCCATGGCAACACGCGGTCATCAGCGACATCGATACCGACAAGTTGCGTCAGCTTATGACAGCGGTGCAGTATGGGTAGAAGGTTGGTTGCGCCCTGTGCATCAAGGAAGGCGACGCGTGCTTCCGCATCGCGCAAGCGGTACTCAATCGCTTTTGGAGGAAGCTGTGTCGAAATCGGTAAAACGACGGCTCCGATGCTGTAAATCGCAATGTGCGCAGCGATTGCCTCGGCGCGTTGCGACATTAAGAGCGCAACGCGATCGCCGCGCTTGACCCCCATCTTCAAGAGGCCGTTTGACAGTTGATTTGCCGTTGCGCCTAGTCGCTCGTAGGTCCAGACATTGCGCCCACTATTTGCACTTTCTGTGAATAAGGCGATACGCCGCGCATCTGCTGAACTACTTGTCCAGCGATGACAGCATTCCTGTCCAATATTGAAATTGGCGGGCACTTGCCAGCGAAATGAATCGCACAATGAAGCGTGTTGGTCCAACATCCTGAGGGTTCGATCTGTTTCAGACCATAAGCATGGCGCAGCCAGGCAAATGGTGCAACAAAGACCTGCACAGGGAAGAGCAAACTAAGGGTTTTTACTAGGCTGAACGCTAATCAAGCGCGTGCCAGCGATACGATCGTGCAAGAACTGAGCGTCTCGAGTAAACCAAGTCGGTAGGAATACCAAGAAAGGCGTCACCACGATGAGCATCAGAAAGGCTGGCCAGCCCGATAGTGTTGCAGCACCCCAGATGAGCGCAGACCCTGCCAGCGGAATCGGCCACATCAGCGCGTAACGCGTGAGCATCTGTCGCCAACTTAGACTGCCACCCGTGACGCTTTGTAGTCGTATGTGCCACGCCTTCATGGGTAGAGTTTGCCCATTACGACGCCAACAAATTAAAAAATATGCCCCAATCGCAATAAAAAGCCACACTTGACGTGTGCCGCGAAGGACTAAGCCATGGCGACTTTGAGTTAGGGTGTCAAATAGATAGCCAGCCAGAAATGTCACGGCAAAGAGCAACACGCCCTCATACATCATCGAGGCGAAACGCCTGCTGCGGGACGGTGTCAGGTGCGTAGCCTGAGTGTGTTGGGTGGCGGGTGTTGGCTGAGAGCGAGCATTCATAACGGGCATTATCCCGCACTTTTGCCCGCTCCTTTGCCGAGGATCTTCGGGTTACTTAGATCTGCTTAGACCATGTCGCGCATGTTGGTCTGCGAACGGGCTAAGGCGATAAAGGTCGCTGTGCTGTTCACGAGTTTGCCGATGCTGCGCAGTGGACGAAAACGGAATTGCTGGTCAATTGCTTTGGCCAACAGGTCGCGTTCAAGCGTATCGGTCAAGCGTACGGTGTTTGTAGTTTGCATGATGATTTCCTGATTGGATTAGGGATAACCCTATTATTAGGGAAAACCCGAAATCATGCAAACAGTATTAGGGGATAACCCTAGTGTTGCCACAAATGTTGCGCTGCGACAACATTTTTGAGTGGCTTAGTCCCGATAGCTTGCCGCTACAAGTTCAAAGTTAAAGAGCCTGCAATCCAAGGCGCCGTTGAATACCGGTGTGCGTCGATTCGCTTTTAGGCGTAAATGTTTGGGCAAATCGAGATCGGAGGTAATGATGTTTACTTGCCAGCCGGCGAACTCTCGTTTGAGGTTTGCGGACCATTCGCGCCAAAACTCTAAGTCTTCCTCGTCTAGGCGTTCGCCGTAGGGAGGATTGGTGACCATCCAGCCCGACGGTGCGGGTGCAATGGCATCGCGCGCATCACCGAGCTCAAAACGGATGGTGTCCTCGGTTAGATAAGCACGTTCTGCATTACGCTGCGCTGCTTCGATCGCGAGCGGATCCGCATCGATACCAATGAGTGGTGTTTCAAGTTCGGGGAGAATGCGGCTGCGGGCTTCGTCTTTGACCTCGTCCCAGTGATGTGCATCGTGATCCCGAAGACGTTCAAATCCAAAGGGACGCGTGATTCCAGGAGGCACGCCGAGCGCAATCCAAGCCGCTTCAATCAAGATGGTGCCGCTACCGCAGAAAGGATCAAGTAATGCCGCCTCTGGATCCCAGCCAGATAGCGCGAGAATTCCGGCTGCGAGGTTCTCACGGAGTGGAGCATCGCCTTTATCGAGCCGCCAACCGCGCTTGAACAAAGATTCGCCCGATGTATCCAGATAGAGCGTGGCGGTGTCGTGTGAGAGAAATAAGTGCACGCGTGCGTCAGGTCGCACCGTGTCGATCGAGGGACGCTCACCCTCTAATTCACGCAAGCGATCACAGATACCATCCTTTGCGCGCAGGTTGCAGTATTGCAAACTCTGCATAGGACTCTTGACCGCTGAGGTGTCGACGCGCAACGTATGTTCAGCGCCGAACCAACGTTCCCAAGCAATGCTACGTGCGAGTTCGAGAATATCGTCCTCGTGTTGCACAGGCGCTTGACCGACGCGCACTAGGATTCTCGTGGCGAGGCGTGAGTAGAGATTTGCTCGTTGTACACCCCACCAGTCCGCCACAAAATGACAGCCGGCCCGAGTGGTGGCCACCTTGTCGTACCCCAGCGCACTGAGTTCCGCGGCAAGTGCTTCCTCGAGGCCCATCGGGCAGGGCGCGAAGACTTGAAACCTTTCAAACTCGTTGCCTTGAGGTACAACTATTTTAGGCAAGGCCTTTGGGCCATTACTTCGAGGGGAGCGTGTTTTAGGTGCAGTGGCCGTATAGGTTGACGCAAAGCTCTCGGGCGGCGCAGCAGAGGTTTCTGCACTCGGCTCAACCAACCGTTTCATTTTGTCTTTGGCGAGTTTTTGTTGCGCCACTTGACGACCACGCGCGCCTGCGCGCAAGCGGGGTTTCTCGTCACGCGCACTCGGCGTTTTAACCGTACGCTTCTTTATGCTCAGCGTGGCGCGCTTTGGGTCCTGCTCTGACATAGAAAATCTTTAAAAAGGCTTGATCACGACAAATGCTGTCGCTGCAGTCAGGATCAATACTGGCACTTCATTGAACCAGCGATAAAAAACATGTGAACGGCTGTTGGCGCCCGCTTCGAATTTACGTAGCAACACTCCACAGCCATGGTGGTAGCCAATTGCCAGGAGTACGAACACCAATTTGATATGCATCCATCCGTTGCCAGGGCCGCGCCCAATCCCATAGCCAAGGTATAGCCAGAGCCCTAATCCAATGGCTGGGACCGCCAGAATGGTCATGAACCGAAATAGTCGGCGCGACATCCCAATCAAGACCTGTTGTGTCTTTGGATCCTGCTGTTGTGCCATGTTGACAAAAATACGGGGCAGGTAAAACAAGCCTGCAAACCATGAGGCAACGAACACAATATGAAACGTCTTGATCCAAAGCATTTGCTTGACCTTATCCTCGGAGTTGTCCGTCGCCTTGCAACACCCACTTGAGCGTTGTGAGACCTTCCAAACCTACAGGTCCGCGCGCATGTAACCGGTTTGTTGAAATTCCAATCTCGGCGCCTAAGCCGTACTCAAAGCCATCGGCAAAACACGTCGGAAGATTGACATAAACAGAGCTTGAATCAACTTCGCGCTGAAACTGCTGTGCGGCTTGGATCTGCTCGGTAACAATAGAATCTGTATGTCCAGAACCCCAACGCGTGATGTGCGCGATGGCATCTTCAATCGAAACGACGACCCGAACGGCTAGGATAGGGGCGAGATATTCAGTTGCCCAGTCTTCATCGGTCGCGAGCGACGCACTCGGTAAAAAAGCTTGTCCAAGAGAGCAGGCACGTAACTCGACACCGTGTGCCACAAAACGTTTGCCGAGTTCGGGCAAAAATTTTGCTGCGACGTCTTGGTGTACCAACAGCGTTTCCATTGCGCCGCACACACCATACCTGTAGGTCTTGGCATTAAATGCAATGTCTGCCGCCTGTTGCAGATTAGCGTGTCGATCTACATAGACATGACAGTTGCCATCTAAGTGCTTGATCATGGGCACACGCGCCTCATCAGCCAGTCGCTTGATTAACTCCTTGCCGCCACGAGGGATAATCACATCGATGTAATCGGTCATCGTGATCATCGCGCCAACGGCCGCTCGATCTGGAGTGTTTACGACTTGAACGGCATGCTCAGGTAGTCCCGCTGCGTGAAGACCTGCGTGGATGATTTTGCCGAGAGCAAGGTTCGAGTGGAGTGCTTCGCTACCGCCACGCAAAATTGTTGCATTGCCGGATTTGAGGCAAAGCGCCGCTGCATCGATCGTGACGTTTGGACGCGATTCGTAAATGATTCCGATCACTCCGAGTGGGACACGCATTTGTGCCACTTGCATACCGTTGGGGCGAACCGTGGTCGCCGTCAAACTACCAACTGGGTCAGCCATGTTGGCGATTTGACGCAAGCCCGCAATCATTGTGTCAATACTCCGATCCGACAACGTTAGCCGGTCGATTAAGGGGGCGTCTAATTGCTTTGCCCGAGCGGCTTCAAGGTCGCGCCGATTGGCAGCTTGAAGGCTGCTGCGTTGTACGTCCAGTGCTTGAGCCATGGCTTCAAGTGCCATGGCCTTTTGCCGATCATTGGCACGCAGCATGGTGTGCGAGGCAATTCGCGCCTGACGTCCAATTTGCTGCATCGTATCGTGTATGGTCATAGTGTAGATACTCGTTAAGGCCTAGCTGGCGAGACGGCGACGCGCATTGCTAATCGGCTCATTTCTTCCCAGGGATCTTGAAGACGCCCCGTAACATTCAGCCCCTTGATTAAGCGATCGACTTCGTGCGCATGCTGAACCGCAGCAGGCCAACTACGGGCAGGTACACGTGCAATCGCCTCGCGGGCTAAACGCTCGTGTTGTCCAAATATACGCTGTGAGCGTAGCACGCTCCCCATGTCTTGTCCCGTGGAGGCGGCCTGCGCTACGCGGGCAAGCGAACGTATCTCTTCGCCTACGGCCCACAGACCAAGCGGTAGCGCCTCGCCCTCTGCTTTGAGTCCGGACATCATCCGCAACATTCTTGGAACATCGCCGGCAAGCATCGCGTCCCGCAGTCCAAACACGTTGTAGCGTGCCACGTTCATTACGGCTTGTTCAACTTCTGTCGGGTCGAGCATGCCAGGCTCGAACAGTAGTCCAAGTTTGAGGATTTCTTGATGAGCCGCCAACAAGTTACCTTCGACTTTATCTGAGAGCCAGTTAAGCGTTTCGGGTGTCGCCTGCTGTGACTGCCTCGCAAGCCGCTTCGCGATCCATTGCGGCAATTGCGCGCGGTCGACGTTCGGCATATCAAGAACAGTTCCTGCACTGAGCAACGCAGCAGCCCACTTGCTGTCGCGGGTCGTTTTATCTAACTTAGGCAGTGAAACAATCGTCAGTACATCGCCGTCCGTTACACCCGCGCAACGGTTTGCGAGCGCAATCAGTGCGTCAGCGCCTTGCTTGCCAGGTTTACCAGTCGGTAGGGCGAGCTCGACAAGCTGCTTATCACCAAATAGCGAGCCGCTTTGGCTCGATACGCTGAGCGCGCTCCAGTCACTGCGCGCATCCATTAAAAAAGACGTACGGTCCAGGTATCCAGCGGCCTTACCGATCGTACGTAATGCGTCTGCGGTTTCAATCGTGAGCAGCGGATCATCACCGATTACGATGTAGAGTGCAGCAAGGCTCGCACCTGGCCGACGAAGGCCTTCGAGGATGCGTTCGGGATCCACTGTCACCCCACCTCTATTGAGGGTTGATAGAAACGGGTGGCGGTGTGAGCGAAGGGTTTTGCCACATCGGAGGAACTACTGTCGGCTCGTTCACTGGTGCTACCGTTTCAATTTCTTCGGCTTCTTCGCCTTTGGCTGTGGCTAACATTTCCCAGCGCTGCGTAATATCCGGAGCTGTGATGCGTCGAACGATTCGTGTCACTAGACTTTTTTGCATATCTCTAAAGAGTGTGGCGGCTTCGCCTTCTTTCGCTTGAACAACTCGTTCGTCGTAAGGCATGCTGCGGGCGGCCGTTAATGTTGTCGCAGGAAGAACGATCTGGTCTTTAGCGTTGACCAATCTAAATGTGAATTTTAGGGTCAGCTCAAATTCCTCAACCTTGCCCTGTGCGTTGAGTGCAACGATTCGCGTTTGTCGCTCTTCACCAAGCTGCTCTAGACGCGCCTGTGCGAGCTTGCGCACTTGCTTAGCCTTGATGTTGTCTTGCGCTGCCTTGCTCTCAACATCCTCATCCTCTTTCATGTCCTGTGGTCGGACAATGATGTCATTAAGTTCGATTAGACGGGTGTTAGGCGAGGCGGCCCGAATCGCCCGACGCACATCTGCGCCAAACTGAGAGTTCTGTGGAATAGTGATGTGCAGGGAATTAAAAGGCAGGGGCGTCGAGCCCTGCATTTTGAATCCACAGCCAGCAAGTAACAGTCCACTCATGCCAATGATGATCCAACGCCACGCTAGAGCGAGTGCGAAACGAAAGCAAGAGCGGTCTGTCAGGTGCTTATGCATCGGGCTTTGTCCTATTAACCGACTACGTTGACGAGTTTACCGGGCACCACGATGATGCGCTTGGGAGCGCGACCCTCCAGATTGCGCTGGACGGCTTCATGCGCTGCTGCGAGTTGCTCAATTTGCTCGCGGGTGGCCTCACGTGCAACACTCAGGCTACCCCGAAGCTTACCGTTGATCTGTAAGACGAGTTCAATTTCATCGGTGACCAATGCGCTTTCATCGACTGCAGGCCAAGGCGCATCAAGCAAATCACCATAAATATCGCTATAGCCCAACTCTGCCCACAGGTTCCATGTTACGTGCGGAACAACTGGGTAGAGCACACGCAGCAACACCCCGAGCGTTTCTGCAACGGCCGCTTTGGCAAAAGCGGAATCCCCCAGCGATGCATCGTCGATAGCATTGAGCATCTTCATGCAGGCGGAAACAACGGTGTTGTATTGAATACGCTGATAGTCGTAGTCTGCTTGTTTCAGCAACGTGTAGATTTCGAAGCGAAGCTTTTTAATCTCGTTGCTCGCGGCTGACCAATCGGTGGTGGGTGTTTTGAGGCCAGCTGTGACGTCTGCTTTCTTCTGGAAGCAAAGAGACCACAGTCGGCGCAGAAAACGGTTCGAGCCTTCGACGCCCGAATCCGACCACTCGAGTGTCTGTTCAGGTGGGCTGGTGAACATCACAAACAATCGGGCTGTATCAGCACCTTGGGTATCGATCAAGGATTGTGGATCGACACCGTTATTTTTTGACTTCGACATCGTACCCACACCACCGTAGGTAATGTCACGTCCATCACTTTTAAGTTTCGCACCGATGATGGCGCCTTTTGCGTCGTAGACGTTTTCAACATCTTCGGGCCAGAAGTATTCGATGCCGCCTTTCTCATTCTTTGCTGAGTAGATGTGATTCAGCACCATCCCTTGGCAAAGTAGCTTGGTGAAGGGCTCATCGAATTTGACTAATCCTAAGTCACGCATGACTCGCGTCCAGAATCGAGCGTAGAGCAAATGCAGCACTGCGTGTTCGATACCACCGATGTATTGATCCATCGGCATCCAGTAGTCATTACGCGCGTCGACCATTTGTTGGTCGTTACCTGGCGACGTGTAGCGCATGAAATACCAAGACGAGTCGATGAAGGTATCCATCGTGTCGGTTTCACGCTTCGCGGGTTTGCCGCATTTGGGGCATTGGCAAGATAAGAAGCCTTCGTGCTTAGCAAGCGGGTTGCCGCTACCGTCTGGAATGAGATCCTCGGGCAGCACAACAGGGAGGTCTTTCTCTGGAACTGGAACCGCACCGCAGTCTGTGCAGTGAATAATTGGAATGGGTGTGCCCCAGTATCGTTGGCGCGAGATACCCCAGTCACGCAAACGCCAAGTCGTTTGACGTGTCCCCAAACCTAGAGCCTCTAGTTTGCTGGATATTGCATCAATAGCTTGTGCAAAGTTCAGGCCGTTATATTCCCCAGAATTAATCAGGTGACCTGATTGCTTGTCAGCATACGATTCGTGCCAAACCTTGTTGTCAAAAGGCTTGTCGCCAACCTGAACAACCTGAGTGATCTTGAGGCCATACTTGTTGGCAAACGCAAAGTCGCGCTCATCGTGGGCCGGCACGCCCATTACGGCGCCATCCCCATAGCTCATCAACACATAGTTACCTACCCAGAGGGCAACTTGTTGTCCCGTCAGAGGGTGTGTCACGGTAAGCCCGGTATCCAAACCTTCTTTTTCACGTGTGGCGAGTTCAGCCTCTGTGGTCCCGCCTTGTTTGCACTGTTCAATAAAGGCAGCGAGGGAAGGATTCGTGCTCGCGGCGTGTGTGGCAAGCGGATGCTCCGGGGCAACCGCGCAGAATGTCACCCCCATGATGGTGTCAGCGCGCGTGGTGAACACGAACATCTTGCCATCTTGAATTAGCTTGCCCTGAGCATCTTTAATGTTGTGTGTAAACGCAAATCGAACACCTTCGCTTTTACCGATCCAGTTTTCTTGCATGGCGCGTACACGGTCAGGCCATCCGTCCAAACCAGTTTGCACTTGTTCAAGCAGCTCGCTCGCATAGTCAGTGATGCGGAGGTAGTAGCCGGGAATCTCACGCTTCTCGACCGGCGCACCAGAGCGCCACCCGCGGCCGTCGATTACTTGCTCGTTTGCCAGTACTGTGTTGTCGACTGGATCCCAGTTCACAACTTGCGTTTTACGATAAGCGATGCCTTTTTCTAGCATCTTTAAAAATAGCCACTGATTCCATTTGTAGTACTTGGGATCGCAGGCGCACATCTCCCGCGTCCAGTCGATGGCTAAGCCCATCGCCTTCATTTGCTTCTTCATGTAGGCGATGTTGTCGTATGTCCACTTTGCTGGTGGTACGTTGGATTTAATCGCTGCGTTTTCAGCGGGCATTCCAAACGCATCCCAACCCATCGGCATTAAAACGTTGTAGCCGCGCATGCGTAACTGCCTCGCCATCATGTCATTGATGGTGTAGTTACGTACGTGTCCCATGTGTAACTTACCGCTGGGGTAGGGAAGCATCGAGCAAGCGTAAAACTTGGGCTTGAGCTCACCCGCGGCATTTTTTGCGCCCTCGGTTACGAGGTATGCGTCACGAGAGTCCCAGTTCGCGTGGGCAGCCGCTTCGACGGCGTTAGGTTGGTAGCGTTCCTGCATGAATACAGCCAAAAAAAGGTGAGGCGCACCATGCGCCAATCGACCTTGTCATTATAGGACGGTACACCCCCTGTGCCCTAGCGGTGACAAAGTAATAAATGCGGAAAATAGGGCACAAAAACAAACAGCCTCGCTAGGCGAGGCTGTTAGCACAGAAACCAGGGAAACGCTCGTGTTACTTGAGCTTGGTTTCTTTGTAGTCGACATGCTTACGAGCAACTGGATCAAATTTCTTGATCAACATTTTCTCGGGCATATTGCGCTTGTTTTTA
>JACCED010876328.1_pt1 | contig 20495 bp, 18 predicted proteins | sample 7455021 | NCBI WGS metagenome assembly JACCED01 (sample SAMN15323456, study PRJNA562643) | freshwater metagenome | isolation source: river surface water | place: USA:Blue River Watershed | collected 2017-08-19
CCGACCGGAATAGCAAAGTCTGAAGTTGGGGTTGAGAGTAGGGAAATTGTAACGGTCATAAGGTACTGGCCATTGGACATACGCTCAAAATCGACGCTCGTGGCGGTAGCCTCAGCGACCAGCCAATTACCTTTGATCCCGAAGGAAACGTAACCGACCTCATACTTTGTACCGTTGCCATCGACTGTGATGCTCTGGTCGATCATCACATTTGGTCCACCCCCAGATGTGATGGCCTGGGTGGCCAAAATTGTGCCTTGCTCAGTCGCCACAGGGACATTGCGGTTTACGCGGATCTTCCCTGCTGGACCGCTCTCACCTGAGACGGTGAAACCTGTTGGGACGCCTTCGGCGTCAAGGCCTGGCCACTGAGCAGCCTTGCCTGTCTTGACGTATACGCCTGAAACCATGGTTGATGACTTCTTAGCTGGCATCGAGATGGATGGGGCAGGAACTGCTGAATCCGCACTTGGAGCAGATTCTGCAACCACAACTGCTGAATCATTAGAAGAGACCGTAGGCAGGATGCCTTCACGGCCTGCCATTGAGTTAAAACCAAGGAAGGCAGTAACTACCAATAGTAAGGAGAGAGCAACTCTTGAAGACTTGGCAGCAAGCTCAGATGCCTTCTTATAAGTGGTTGACAGCATATCGAGAGCTGTGAGGCCACGCTCTTGATCGATAACGAGCTCTGAAAGTACGCGGCGAAGGGATGCGCGAGCGCGTGAAACTGTGTGTCGCACTGCAGATTCCTTGATTCCAAGCTCTGCGGCGATCTCTTCTGTTGAACGGCCTTCCATCTCCCACATCACAAGCGCTGCGCGCTCAGCAGGGGAGAGAAGGGCTAAAGCCTGGCGAATAATCGCTGCATCCTCAGCCTGAGAAAGTACTTCTGAGTGATCGCCTGAAACCTGCCACTTGGCCTCAACCTCAGCTTGGGCATCATCGATAACCACAAGGTTTGGACGGCGACCTTCCATGCGGAAGTAGTCGATGCAGAGGTTCTCAATGGTGCGGTGGAGATAAGAGAGTGCGTGCTCTTCTGATTCAAGCTCAGGGGCTGCAAGCATGAATTTAATAAGTGAATCTTGGGTGATCTCTTCAGCCTTCGCTGAATCCTTCAATACGCGATTGGCATGCGCGAGTAGATCTGAACGGTGCTCAGTGTAAAAAGCCCCTAGTTCAGCAACTGTCCATACGCTAAGCGCCACTTTTTTGATCCTTCATTAACCGGTTTTGTCCTGCAGAGCCAGCCGTCGCTGCCTCTTTCCCCTACTACGAATCCCATCCTAGTTTGTAGCGGGAAGGGGATAAAACGGACAAATAGACTAAAGTCCCATGAGTTCGGCTTGCTCATCAAAGTCTGGGACAGTGGCCCTTACTTGCTCAAAACTCCCCGAAGCTACTAATTCCCCTGCAGCGAGGTACACAACTTTCGACATTTCCCGAACTGTTGATAGACGGTGGGCTACCAAAATAACAGTGATTGACTCATCCAGGGTGTTAATGGCTTCACTTATTTCAAATTCTGTTTTCCCATCCAGTGAACTTGTTGCCTCATCTAGAATCAGAAGTTTTGGAGAGGTAAGGAGAGCACGAGCGATGCCTAATCTCTGTTTTTGCCCACCACTTATGCTTACTCCTCGTTCACCTAACTCAGTATCCAGCCCAAACTCACTCTCTCGAACAAAATTGGCTAGGTTTGCAACTTCAAGCGCTGACCAGAGATGCCCTTCAGCGATGTCTTCGGTGTCATAACCTAGACAGAGATTTTCTCTCACAGTTCCTGGAACTATTTCAATATCTTGGGGTACATAGGAAATTGCCCCTGGCCATTTTCTAATAGCTTCCAATGGAGTAAGGCCAGATAACAGAACTTCTCCTGAATCTGGTAAGCGCATCCCCAGAATTGCATCTAACAAAGTCGATTTCCCAGATCCCGTGGGTCCGACGATAGCAACTTTTTCTCCAACTAAAAACTCAACGCTAATTTGTCTAAGCGTTGGTGCCTTCAAATCTGGATATGAAATCTTCACATTGTTTAAACTTACCAAGGGTTTGAATCCTAAATGTGTTCTAGAAAATTCTGCAGGTATTCTTGGCGCAGGAATCTTTGAAAAGTTGGGGCTTTCTAACATTTCTAATGTTGATTGGCTCATTCCCATGTGATAACTAATTTGTAACAAACCTTGTTGGATTCGCAGCACGCTGGGCGCAACTCGTGAACCAGCCGCCATAAAAATAGCAAGCGTCGAAATTGCGCCTACTGCATCTTGGGCTACAAATTGATAACCTGCCAGTAAAACAGCTCCCACAATTACAGAGGACTCCATGATGTATTTACCTATATTGGGAAGCACTGCCATATTTGCCATATTTGCAATTGAACGATTCCGAATTTCCGAAATTCTTTTGGCCTGATAACCAGACCGGTCATGAACATTCAATTCTCTCGCTGCCCCAACGCTTCCGTAGATTAATCTGCTAGTTGTCACGCTTAGCGAATCATGAAGTCTGCCAAATTTCTTACTCTTTTTTGACAAAACTATGTGCAGAATATATGCAAGGGTGAGGAAATAAATTAGCGAAAAGAAAGCCAAAACTGGGTTTACAAAAGTTAAGCCTATAGATATGACTAAAAGAATTATCAGATCCGAGCCAAGCATTAAAGTGTTTCCGATATATCCAATCACCAAAGAATCTAGTCCGGTAGTCAGATTGGTAATTAACTGTTGCGTAGAAAACTTATCTCTTAATGAGATGCTGTCGCGCATTACTACAGATACTTGATTGGTAGAAAGGCGCTGGGCTTCATGGCTCAAGACTTCCAAAATTCTCCTATTAAAATAGAGGGAAAATAGAGTTCTTCCCACAAAGATTCCGGCTGAAATGCCTGCCAGAATTCCCACTTGAGATTGAAACGTTAGGTTATTCAGGTGAACTAAATTCATCAACTCGTTGATCTGACTCGATGTCGGGCGCGACTGGACGCCTGCTATCGACAGGGCGCCAACAACGCCAATCAAAGCGACTCCCAAAAGATCTAGAAAGCCTAAGAAGAGTTGAACACCTAAGATTTTCAAAAGTCTTTTGTGAGTAATTCTAGGAAATAGCCTTAAAACTCTTCTGAGGAAGTCCACATCAAGAAAACTTCTAATTTTCAATTCAGCTCGCCCTTTTGGTAGAGCCCCTTCCATATGGGGATCTGGTGGACAGTGGATAGAACTAAATTCACCACTCGTTGTGAGACATCTGGATAGAAGTACTCTTCTGGGACATTCTCGCGATGTTTCTTGCTCATCGCAAAGGTTATTGACTCTAAAATCGAGTTTTCATCTATTCCAGACATTGTAATAGCTCCCGATTCTAGGGCTTCAGGGCGTTCCATTGAATTACGAAGTGTCACTGCGGGAAATCCTAAAATTGCTGACTCTTCGCTAATAGTTCCGCTATCTGAAAGAACAACCTTCGCATGTTGCTGCAAGTAGATATAGTCGTTAAAGCCAAAAGGGTCATGGAAAATCAACTTCCCATCTAACGTTAGTTTGAGTTGCTCTATTTTGATCCTCGTTCTGGGGTGAGTTGAAACCAGAATAGGTGCATCGTGAACTTTTGAAACTTGATTCAATGCATTTAATAAAGTAGATAAACGGTCAGGAAAATCTACATTTTCTTGTCTGTGAATACTCGCTAACAAAAATGATTTAGATTTAAAACCTAACTTATTCAAAATGTTTGATCTATCTATCTGATCTTTGTTTTTTTCTAATATCTCAAAAAGTGGCGACCCCATCTTTGCTACAAACCTTGGATGAAGTCCTTCATTTAATAAATTTTGTCTAGCAATTTCGCTATATGGAAGGTTAAAGTCTGCCGTATGATCCACAATCTTTCGATTGATTTCTTCTGGGACATTCGAATCGAAGGACCTATTTCCTGCTTCCAAATGAAAAACGGAAATGCCCATTCTCTTAGCAATAATTGATGAGAGGGCGCTATTTGTATCACCTAAAATTAGAATACCATCCGGCCGATGATTTAAGAATTCTCTCTCAATCAGCGGGAACATGCTCGCCAGGTAATTTGCTAGAGACCTCGGCTGAATATCAAATTCACAATCAGGCTTTCTTAAATTAAGGTCTTGGAAAAATACGGAATTGAGTTCTGGAGCCGGATTCTGACCTGTGTGAACAAGCCTGTGTTCCGTGGACAGATCGAGAAGCTTAATAATTTCGGACATGCGGATGATTTCTGGTCGTGTACCGACAATTGTAGTAATTCTTGTTTTTCGCATTTTATTTTCTCCTGCTACAGATATTCATACTCGGGTTGGCTGGAAACGAGCTCAACGACCTCTTCCACGCTCAATTGTCGAGCATTTTCGGATGTAAAGGGCACTTGAGAATCTGCTTTCTGACCCTCTTGGAAATAAATTTGATAATCTAATTTTCTCGTATCTAATGGGACTCTGAAATATTCCTGCTCCGTAATACTCCTCATGCGTTCCTCAGCTCCAAGCAGAGCTTCGTGCATTTTTTCACCGTGGCGAATTCCTATTTCTTTGATTTCCACTTTCCCGCGCTTATTCTCAATAATCTCGAGAGCTGCGATTAGAGTTTCAACCGTACATGCAGGCGCTTTTTGAACGAATAAGTCTCCTGAATCAGCATTCATAAAAGCATGTTTCACCAGTTCGACTGAGTCAGATAAAGACATAAGGAACCTTGTCATGTGCTTGTTCGTGACGGTAACCGGTTCGTTTCGTCTAATCTGATTTACAAATAGTGGGATAACTGATCCTCTAGACATCATCACATTGCCGTAACGAGTAACAGCAATCTTAGTCTCCGAATTATTTCCGTCTCTGGCTTTGGAAAATGCCACTTTTTCCATCATCGCTTTCGATATACCCATGGCATTAATTGGGTAGACAGCCTTATCGGTGCTAAGGCAAACAACAGTTTTTACTCCTGAATCGGAAGCGAGATTCAAAACATTTTCACTTCCAAGCACATTGGTCTTGACTGTTTCGATGGGGAAAAATTCGCCAGACGGAACCTGCTTAAGTGCGGCGGCATGAAAAATATAGTCACATTTACTGACTGCACTCTTCAAAGTGCTTTGGTCTCTAACGTCACCAAGGAAGAAGTTTAGCCTTTGATCTTTAATTGTATTTCTCATCAAATCTTGCTTGGTTTCATCGCGGCTCAGAATTCTAATTTCTGCAACGTCAGACTTGAGTAATTCTCTGACCATCGTGGAGCCAAAAGAACCAGTACCACCAGTAATGAGGACTACAGCTCCATGTAGTTGGCTACGCTTCACTTTATCTCCAAACTTGGCTCAATTGCGTAATGGTAACACCTCTCCTAATAAGCGTTGGATTGTTGGAACATTATCGTATCCAGCATTTTCCCAAAGCGTGCGATTTCTACTTTGATTAATAGTGGTCAGTGTTCGATCAATTGAGATTTCTGTTTTACAAGGCATGATAGTCAAGTCTTTACGATTACCCCGAATTGCGATTTCACTAATTAGATCGTGTTTTGACATCTTATTATCTGGGACCAAGTGAATTATTCCGGGCTCAAAGGAATCTTTTCTGATAATTCCACTGATTATTTTCGCGAGTGTCACAGAAGTTACGCCGTTCCAAAGATGATTCGTATATCCCTTAAGCGTGCTGTTGGGCGCTGACGAAAGTACCCAGCTAAAAAGTTCTACCGCAGTCTCAACTTCTGGGCCAATCACGGAGGTACGCAAGTTCATTACAGCCAAGTTCTTGATTTCACCTGCTGCTTTTGTCTTTCCATAAATGTCAGTTGGGTCAGGTGGTGAATTCTCATCATAATTGCCATCCTTGCCTGAAAAAATACAATCTGTGCAGATATTTATAAGTTTTAGGTTGTTGTTAAGAGCGTACTGAGCTAAGCGGTTCGGATACTCAGAGTTCAAGTACCAAGCATCACCTTCTAGCCCTTCTGAGATTTTGTGGCGTATGAGTCCAATGCAATTCACCAGGTACGAGCCTGTGGGGAGAAAATCTAAACTATTTTCAAAATTAGGAGCCTGCACATCCAAAAAAAACTTAAAATCAAGATTCTGCCTTCTCGTTGATCCATAAATAGTGAATTCTGAATTTTGAAGTGCCTTGAACAATCCTGCACCTATCATTCCATCTGAGCCCAGAATTACAACTGTTGGCATAGCATTCTTCATGCTACTAATACTAGTTTATCCTCCTATTCACATTCTAGAGTTGTATGCTGGTTGCGTGGCAGATTCGCAAAATAATGTCCAGAGAGTGCTTGTAGTTTGCATGTTCGACAGTATTCATTCTGCTCGCTGGCTTTCACAGTTTTCTGACAATAAAAATGTTGAAATCTTGTTATTTCCCTCTAAGAAATTTCGAAGACTGAATTCCGAACTTTGGGCCATCTTAAAACGTAATAGCAACATTCGGTTACCCAGATACGAAAGGTGGATTCCAGGATTACTTCTGGGTTACTACTCGTATCTGAAATATGAAGTACTCCCAAAAAAATTTTTTGGTGTGGGCAATAATCTAAGAACACCTGCATTAAAAAGGTTATACGTCGCTTACAAACCCAACATTATTCATGCACTGGAAATTCAGGGTGCTGGATATCTAGTGTCGGACGTGCTGAAGAATTCCATGCGGCCAGATAAAGCAATAATCACAAATTGGGGCAGCGACATCTATTACTACAGTAAAGACGAATCTGAAAAACTTCGAATTGCCGAATGCCTAAATTATTTCACCCACTACAGTGCTGAATGCCAAAGAGATTATGAGTTGGCTTTAAGGTTGGATTACAGGGGGTTATTGCTTCCATGTATGCCAAATGGGGGAGGAATTGATTTATCTCAGATTGAATCCCCAACATCATTAAGCTCAACTAGAAACTTGTTACTTGTAAAGGCGTATGGGGGAACTTTTGGGCTTGGACAAATCTCTATAGAAATTAGCAAGAATGTACTCAGAACATTAGAAAAATCTAAAGTTTTTTTTTACTCAGTAACGGATGATTTGATTGCACAAGTAAAAGATTTAAAAGACTTGTTTCCTGACCGCGTGGAATATTCAACAGTTCGCAAGGGGTTGTCGCATGACTCATTGATTGAGAAGTTTAAAGCCGCCAGATGCTATTTAGGTATGTCCAGAAGCGATGGAATCAGCACTTCATTTCTTGAGGCTCTTACTTACGGTGCATTTCCCATTCAGACAGATACATCGTGTGCCGCAGAGTGGATAGATTTGGGTGCAATCGGCTATGTAGCAAATTCAAAGGATGTTGCGCTTATTATGGATAAAATCCAAGCAGTGTTTTTGAATAATGATTTAGTAGATTTTGCACAATCGACCAACAACGAGATTGCTAGAAAATACTTGAACTTTGAATACTTAAAATCTAAGGCACAGATCTTTTATGAGCCACTAGGTTAGTTTGACGCGCCTTGCTATTTTTATTATTGCCCTACTTACTAGGGAAATTTGAGTAATCCTCCTTAACTGTGGTGCCACAAGAATGTACAGGAGTACAAATTTATTTTTGGAAAGCAGATTTCTTTTATCAAAAGATAAGCTGTTTTTTAGGTATCTTCTTCCAGGAATCATAGGGTCAAAAAAAGTGAGCACTGCGGCTCTGTAATATGCGTTGCTGAGAGCTTTATTGGATAGCGCAAGTTTTTGTGGGTGTTTCTGAAGAAAATCACTTATAACCTTAATTCGTTCCTGGGCCATTTCAACAGATCTTCCACCGACCGACAATGAACTTTCATGAGTTCGCCAAACTGCAAGTGTCTCAGGTATTCGCTGAAAAGAGCCTCTTGTGCTCATCTCAAGCCAAAATTTATAATCAGGAACATATTTCATGCTTGAATCCCAACCGCCCACCTCCCTTGCCGTTTCGGTGCGAAAAATTCCACCTGGGCCGACCAAGCAATTGAAGTTACCGATAAGTTCATCCGAACTATATTCTTTGGTAATAATCCGCTTTACATCTCTTCCGTGTTCATCAATAATTTTCCAATCTGGGTAAACCACAACTACGGTGGGTTTCAATTCTAATATTTCTGCAGCTTTTCCAAATAAATCGTTCGAAAGTAGTGGATCGTCTGCATTTACAACTAAGGAGTATTTTCCTGCCGCAAGTTGTATTCCATCATTTATGGCTTCCGCTTGTCCTGCATTTGGTTTGGAAATTACAGTTATACGGTCTTTGTACTCATTAATAATTTTGGCCGTAGAGTCTGTTGACCCATCGTCGATAACAATGTATTCAATTGACGTAGACATGAAATGAACTAACACAGATTCGATGGTGGCTCTAATGAATTTTTCACCGTTATACACAGGTGTGATCACCGTGAATTTGAAGTCATTTTTCATATCTCTCTCCTGTCTGTTTCACCGCAATCCCTTTACTTCCCCTGTTTTCTTTGAAAGCTCCACATTGCTTTAGTCTAGAGATGCTAGTCTGTGGCTGTTGGATTCCAGGCTAAATTAGTTAGCTACCTGGATATATTTGAAAGAACTGTGAGACAAGATGGCGCGGGTAGCATTAATTACCGGAATTGCAGGGCAAGATGGAAGTTACCTCTCTGAATTACTCCTAGACAAAGGTTACGAGGTTCATGGGCTAGTTCGAAGAAATTCGGTTCCTGAGCACCAAGAGTCCAGGCTTGATTTCCTTGGTGATTCGATTGCTTGCCACTACTCAGATCTCGCAGACGTCGGGAGTCTTTATCGACTCATAGACTCCGTAAAACCAGATGAGATTTACAACTTAGCAGCGCAAAGTCATGTGAGAATCAGTTACGAAATTCCGCAATTCACTACGTCGACAAACGCATTAGGTGCATTGAATTTGCTTGATGCTATTCGAATGACAAATTCAAAAATTAAGTACTATCAAGCGAGTTCTTCTGAAATGTTCGGAAGCTCAGTTGATGATGATGGTTACCAGAGAGAGACTACGCCCATGCGTCCTGTTTCACCTTATGGGTGTTCGAAACTATTTGCTTACAGTATTACCCGCAACTATCGAGCCGCTTATGGGCTCTTTGCTGTGAACGGGATTCTCTTTAATCATGAATCGCCACGACGGGGTTCAAATTTTGTAACCAGCAAGGTGATTAAAACAGCTGTGGAAATTAAGCACGGTCTAAAGAATTCTCTTGTGATGGGTAACCTTGATAGCTACCGTGACTGGGGTCATTCACGAGATTACGTTCGTGCAATGCATTCTATACTTAATCATGATTTGGCAGATGATTTCGTTGTTGCAACAGGCGAAACTCGATCTGTGAGAGATTTGCTAGAAGTTACTTTTTCTAAGCTTGGTATGAATTATCTTGATTATGTGACTCAAGACGAGAGATACATGCGTCCAGAGGAACTTCCGTATCTGAAGGGTGATGCATCGAAAATTAAGTCTCAGCTTGGATGGAAGCCTGAGGTTACCTTTGATGAATTAGTGTCGGAGATGACGGACTTTTGGGATAAAAAGGTTTCTGACAGTATCCGATCTAACTAATTCGAGCTTTAATGATGGTAATCAGTCTCTCAAAACCTTCGTTGACCGACCATCGTTTTTTTGCTTCCGGGCTTGTAATCCAATCTTGACCGACTCGCTTTACTCTCTCTAGTTCAAATTCAGGTGTGCTGAGAACCGCCTCAACGAATTTGTCTGGTGAGCTCTGCAAGCAAATTGCAACATCCGCTGGTATTTCGTAAGGTGCAAGTGAGGGGCCAGAGTAGAGCGGTATGCAGCCCGCAATTAAAGCATTCAGTAACTTTTCCGATACATATGTGGAGTCATTTTCAATCACTATCGCAAATTTACTTTGAGAGAGAAATTCGTGGGCAGACTCAACGCGTCCCAAATAATCCATCCAAGGAGAATGCACTTTCAAGGGAAATTGGGCTTGAAAGTAGTCAATTTTCCCATAAAACCTTGCCGAACTTACGGCTGCAGATATTTGTTTTTTGGCCTGCCAGACTAGACTCTGATCCCAATTCTTTCCTGCCAACCTGATATTAATTTTGTTTCTTAAGAACTCATCGATTACTTTTTTTCTCAATTTATAATTTGAGCCTGGTACAAAGCTGTATTTGTTCTCATTGATTATCGCAACTCCAAATTCGGCTTTATTACGGAAAGAATCGATTTTATCAAAATCGATGTACCCACTTTGCCAGTAAAGATTTTTAGGCGTTTTCAGTTCATTAGGGGAGATAACTATAATTTGCCCATAGTGATCCTCTGTAGCCTTTCGATATTGAAATGGGTTTACAACTATTGGTTCAACACGAATCAAAGTTCGGTCTTCTACGGCAAGAGATTTTCCAAAAAAGCTAATCGTGTGTGGGTACGATTCTAAATCGAAATGATGCATCTGGCCAGATGCATTGCATTCCACGAGAGAAATTCCTTCTCTCTTCAGCAATTTCGGGAAATTCAACCACTTAGGATCGAGGGTTTTGCTTGTTGCACATTTTCCGAGAATTGAGAGAGAAATAGATCTGCTAATTAAGAATACCTACCCTTTTATAATGCTTTCTACTCTGAAGGTATCCGACTCGTAGTCTTGTCCTCCGCGTTGCCCTTCAGAGAATGCGACGAAATTGCAACCTTCGTCCAAAATTCTAAGGGCGTGCACTTCATTTGCAGCGGAGGTAATTAGATCTCCCACCTCTGCAATGACGAACCTAGATTCGTTCAAATTATGTCGATCTGCGTACCAATACTCCAAACTTCCTGCAGTAATGAGGATGTGTTGAACCGAGTGTTCATGATAGTGATTTCCACGTATTGCACCTGGGGTTGAGGTAATGAAAGCTACGTGATCAATCTTCGCGTTGTAGAAAACATCCGCAATTGATCCCCTTGGATCGTGGAATACAGATTTTCCTGCCTCCCCATCATATATGTGGAATTTATTCATAATTGAGCACCTTTGCGTCTGGATTAATCATTGAAATTTGTTCCATAATTATATCGGTTATGTTCCAAGCCGTGGTAAATACGTAAAGGTTCTCTAATCCGGCTAATTCTTGGTCCTTGACTATAGGGATTCTAGACAATGGTGTGTACTTGCCGACTTTGTGAGGTGAATTGTCAGTTATGTATCTAATAAGAGTGGAATCTAATTTATAAAAGTTTATAAATGTGTTGGCTTTTGCTGCCGCCCCTGCCAACACAATTGAAGCATTTGGTTCGGACAGTAAAATCTGGTGTATCTTAATCAGCAGTTTGCTTCGTCTACGATTAACTTCCGCCATGAAGGTGGCATAGGTTTCAATTTCCTGGAGACCTGCTAGTTCTTCTGCGTGAGTCAGATGGGCCCAGTTGAGTGGTTTATAAACACCTTTCTTGGCTAAAGTAACCTTGAGTGAGCCGCCGTGATACTCGTTTAGTGATATCTCAAATATTTCAAGATCGGTGTACTCGACTATTCTCGTTAAGCTAGCAATTGTAAAATAGGAAATGTGCTCGTGGTAAATCTGGTCAAAATTGCCGGATTCAACACTACTTAGCAAATATGGGACTTCAAATATGAATTTTCCATTTGTAGACAGTAATTTCTGTACCCCTTTGAGAAAATCAATTGGGTCATTTGAGTGATTCAAGACGTTGTTCGCTACGACTAGATCAAAGGTAGCATCTGTAGCGAATAACTTTTCTGCTTCATGCAGGCAAAAAACTCCATTTATGGTGCGGATTCCTTGATCGTTTGCAATTCTCGACATAGCTTCGGACGAATCAAATCCCAGAACCTTGCAACCTTTAGACATGAATTGACTCAGAAGGAACCCGTCATTTGATCCGATTTCCAATACATTGCCAATCGAATCCTGGGATTCGATCGCATTATTGGCAAAACTAGTCCAGTGATTGCGGGCATACTCGGAATTAGACGAAGTGTATGAATAGTCATACATTCCATAGCGATCATCGGGGCTTGTTAAGTGAATTAATTGCACCAAACCACATTTTAGGCAGAGGCCACATTTTAGAGGAAAGACTGGCTCAGATTCATTGATTCGCTCAATTGGGATGAAAGTATCAGCATAAGGGTGCATACCAAGGTCGATTATTTCGACAAGTTCACTACCGTCAATAATGCATTTTTTACTCGAAAATGACTTTGTCATTTTCAACCCCCTCATATGGGCCAGTTTTAATCTCTAACATCGTGGCTGGACCTTCTAACACTTCTAACGAATGCCCTCCTGAATAGAAGATGGCTAAGTCAAAAGGCTTAAGTATTGCCTCGTGAACTTTCGTGCCATCATTTTCAAAAATCTTTGCAGATATTGAGCCTGAAAATACCATCCAAGCTTCGATTGGATTTTGAGAAAATTTCTTCTTGTCTAGATGGCTATGTGCCTTAACCTTCAGTCCAAGTTCCAGATTTCGTAAGCTCAGCTGAACAGGGAATGATTCTTCGATTAATTCCATTCTTTTGTCTGTGCTTTCAGAAATATTCACCACTTTCAACATAAGTTTTTCCGGTGAATTGGGAGAGAAATAATCAATCATGGTGTTTTTCTTGAAATAAGGAGTATTGGGTTAAATCCGGATAAAGCTCCCAAGTCAAATCTTTAAATTTGGATTCATGGATTGCGTTAAGCAGTAGAAGGCCACGCGCAGCATCTTCCGGCGTCATGTAAAAGTGCCATCCGAATAGGAGCAAATGATCTGGATCATCGTAAGGGCGAGTCAAATCTCTTCCGTCATAGCTTGCTAGTTTTAGCCAATTAAAGGCATCTATATCATCGGTGAGGATTGCCCCACCTCGACCAATTGGCAAATTTTTCTTTATTTGGAATGAGAGCACTTGTAGATGCCCTCCTCCAACATACATCCCGCGCTTGAATCTACCTGCAGAATCAATTATTTTAGTTGGAAATAAACTATATTCCCCCACCCACCTCTCATCTCTAAACACATAACTTGCGCCCGCGTTGACAATCTCCATTGGGACAGAAGCGTATGTATGTTTTGGAATACTCACTTCACCCGTAAATTGCAAATACTTTAATGCGAGAAATATTCCATGGCTAGCACAATCAACTGCTACGGCATACTTTGCACCAGTAAATGACGCAATCTCATTTTGGAAAGAATCTACCAAATTTCGAGGATCTTCCCAGTCGTACCCAAGCCTTCGGGCTTGTTCTGGTTCTGGTCTTCGAAATTCAGGACTTAGTGCACCCAGGGGCCACGGATTGTATTGATAGTCGTTCGACACTCGCGGGCTCCTTTGAGTACTAGAATGCGTACCCTAGCAAATGAAGTTGGAGACAGCATTGGAATCCCCTTCAAAACTCATTTCCGCAAACCGGCTTGATGTTTTTACCAAAACACCGCTTGCTTATGCTTGGGCTAATGGGTTCGATGACTCCTGGGGTCAGGACATGTACAAAACTTATATGTTAGCAACGCGTCCGCTTGATGGCTTTTCAGAGGATAATTTAAAAAATTCACTAGGAGACTACGTCCGGTCTTTCCGTGAGCTCTTTGATTCAATCCGGAAACAAGGGTTCGACCCCAAATTCGGATCTATACCTTCCACGGGAATGGGAATTACAAATGGTGCGCATAGGCTAGCCTCCGCACTCGTTTTAGGTGAAAATGTGGTTCGGGCAGATACGGTCGATGAGAATCACAACTACGGTTTCAGATTTATGCAATCCATCGGATTTCCAGAAAACTATCTTGAGGCAACCGTCCTCGAATACCTAAATTATGCAGAGCTCACAACGGTTTTCTGCGCCATGGACATTTCCTCATCACTGGCGGCGGATATTCAGAAATCATTAGATGGGTCAGGGTTTTCCACGGTTTATGTCAAGGCTATCAAATTTTCCGAGGTCGGACAGCGCCGCTTGATGAAGATTTTATATGGGGCAAATGAATGGTGGACGAAAGATTTTTACGAGTCTCTTGCGCTAGAAAGGTTCAACAACCGAAACTCAAGTTATTTTTTCTTTGTAGTGTCAAAATCGCTGGAAGAACAAATTCGATTCAAATCTGAGATACGTGTCAAGTTCTTTGATGAACACACCTTCAAGAAATTCCATAGCACCGATAACAATTTGGAGACTTTGCGTATTGCCGAATCCATATTGAATATAAATTCGCTATTGATTCTCAATGAGGCTCCTATTGATAGCGAGAGAAGACTTATCACAGCAATAAGAGAACACCCATATTTGCAAAAGATTGATGCCAAGAAATTTGCTATCGATGGGAGTGCAAATTTGGAAATTCTGGGGTTAAGAAATGCCAAGGATTTAGATTTTATCGAAATCGAAGAAAAGTATCTAGAGCTTCCTCTTAACTCCCTCTCCCATAACTCAGAATATCAATACCTCCCAATTGAACCCGCGCATTTGATTCTTGATCCGCGAAATCACGCCATCTTGGAGGGATACAAATTTGTGAGCATTCCTCAAACGATAGGCTTCAAGGCCCATAGGGGTGAGGATAAAGACCTCTTGGACATCTTAAGTTTATGCAGTAGAACTATTTCTGGATCAATTTATGGTGACGAAAAAAGTCGCCGCGACGTAGCTTACTTGAGATTTAAAATGCGCCTTAGAAAGCGTGTCAATAGGATTATGGCACCGTTGCCCGCTGGGTTTCAGAAGCTAATCCGGAGAAGTTATGTGCTTCTTCGTAATTTATTCAAATTTAATTTCCGTTAATCCTTGGCTTCTGATTGAATTGAATATAGGACCTTCCGCTTATTAAACGAAATAGAAATCTGAAGTGTCCAAGAAGTATTAGCTTACATTCTTGATTATTTCCTAGCGACTTAATGTACTTAATTGAATTTGCGATTGCTGAACCTAGGATTGACCATAGGACGTACCTTCCCATAATTATCGTCGGGTATTCCCGTGAAAGTTGCCATCTTATACCGTTAGTAAATCCAATTACGTCACCTAAATTGTCTTTTCCGGAAATCGCTTCTAGGTGCTGATACTTCATTTTTGAGATTGCAATAAGAGGGCCATACGCTCTGAGTTGCAATGACATTTTTAAATCTTCACCGTACATCCGTAATTGACTATCAAACTTTGTCAATTCGAGAATCTTTCGCTTAATACTCATTGACCCTCCTGGAATCCACTCAACTTCGCAAGAACTAGTTGAGCACGTGACTGGAGTTGTGTAACCTGATTTTAGGACCGCCCCATTTGCCAAGGAATCAAGGCAGAAGAATCTGCGCCATAGATTCGGTTTCGCGCGCCTCACTTGCGCAAGAGTTCCCGTTATTGCAGAAAAATTTGAATTTGAACTAGCGTAAGCAGAAAGGTGATGAAAGTAATCTGAGGAAAGTCGGCAATCATCATCTGTAAAACTAATTAAATCTATCTGATTCAACTCCTCACTAGAGATAATGTGTTGTATCCCCCTATTTCTTTGATGGGGTAGTCCAGGCTCAGATCTTAGGTATGAAATAGTTTTTATCAGTTGTGATTCACCGCGGGAAAGCAAATTTAACGTTGAATCATCTTCACTGGAATCCACAACAACTATTGCCCCAGGAAGTGCGTTTAGATTCTCCAGATTCTCCAGCAATCCTGACATATAATCTGGACGATTTCTGGTGCAAATCACGAGCGCAATCGAATCTTCGATTTTTTGCAAATCTTGGCCTCCTAATTCAACCGAGCTTCTGTATGAGGCTATACTAACTAAATGACTGTTACTTCAACAATAAACCGATTGCTACGAAGATTTGTTGGAATAGAAGTTCACAAAACCAAAGCAAGTTTCGATGAAGCGAGACTTTATGCAATTCTATCGACGAATGTGTCTCTCATTGTTGACGGTGGGGCCAATGAAGGGCAATGGGCCAAACGAATAAGGCGTGATGGGTACACCGGAAGATTACTCTCCATTGAACCCGGATCTAGTGCATTTAATAAACTTCTAAAATATTCTAGCGACGATGAGGCTTGGGAAACTTTGAATGTGGCGCTAGGGTCAAAAGAGGAAACGGCAGAATTGTATTTGTCGAACAACGACGGTATGAGCAGTTCGCTCAAAAAACCGGGGAGGCATTTAGTGGATTTTCCAACCGTTAAATTTGCCGGAAGCGAGAGAGTATCTGTGAACACTTTGGAGAACTTGTTAAGTCAAGTTCACGGGAATGTGATGTTGAAACTTGATATTCAAGGATTCGAAATGGAAGCCCTTGAAGGCGTAGGTTCCGCTTTGGATAAAATCTCCGTCATAGAAGTTGAGATGACGCTACATCCTATGTATCAAGGAGAAAATTCAGTTGGCCAAATTTTATATACTATTGAAAATATGGGGTTCGAGCTCTTTAGTATTAGTGAATTCGGGAAAGGCAAAAATGGACAGGTTTCCTATTTTGATGTCATAGCACTAAGAAAAAACAATACAGTTTAAAGGTGCTATCTCTCAGCGTAACATCTAGTCTAGCACTACAACTCCGGTTGGCGTCGAAAGTTGCACGGATACGATTCCTGATTGGTCATCATTTTGTGCCTGATCTACCCACTCAATGTTGACCCCACCAAGTGACGCTAATACTTCTTCCTTAAACCAAGAATCTGCAAGCTGATTTTTATCCGCGATAACAATCTTTTCAATCGCAGCCAGGGGCATTCCATCTTGTGAAGGATGGTCGGCTGACAGCCACTGAATAAAGAATGGAAATTCGCGTGTATCTGCAATTTCCTTTACGCCGATCTGTTTCCACTTTAGATCTGAGCCGTCAGGACGCGTCCGATGTCCTTCAATTGCATCTCGGCCAAACTTCTCTTCAATTGGTGCGAGGTCTTTTGTGCTGAAAACCCAGGTAAACCAGCCCCCACCTTCGTTTGCTTTTTTTGATACTGCTTTACCCCAAGGTGTCTGTTCTGTTGCTGGATGATCAAGTGGGCAAACCACTTCGATGTACTGGCGGTTTTTCAATGAAGCGGTAAAGTTTCGTGTTCCGAATCGGGGGTGAATTCCGCCGTCAACAAATGCGCTGCCAAGCCGCGAACCTAGGCGTTGCACTGTGTCTGCAAGTTGATCATGGGAGGTCACATAAGAAACATGGTCTAGACGCATGGTGGAATTCTGCCCTATCTTGAAGGGTGCCTTTTACCATCTTGCAAATTCCGCTGAGTAAATTCGCGTAACTTGAGCCAGTTGAAGACTTCCACTTGTGTAAGAAACCCTATAGATGCCTCTGATGGACGGCAGAGAGCCGTGAGACAGGAACTGGGAGTTTGCTACCCAAAATTTTGAGTCGGCTTCCCCAATCGCAAGGTAGTCGTAGCCTTTTATCGCTCGCGGCAAGGCTATGTCACAAGTCCACACGTCCCCCTCATACAGCGGCTTCCCTAAAGATGGACAGGACCAGTTGGACTCTCTCGGTAAAACAAGGTAGCTGTAAATGTACTTTTCATATCCGTTCGAGCCTTGGTGAACATAGTAAATCTTGGCATTTTTGGGAACATGTTCAAGAGTTGAAAGAACCAATTCTTCTACTCCGAGCCGAACAGGTAGTTTGTTGAAATCTGTGTATCTTCCACTTACTTCTTGCACTAATGCGGATGGGGTAGCGAGTAAAAGGAAAGATGTTACGCCCGTAATCAAAAGTGACGAGTATCGAAGCCCACCTAATTGTTTCATCAACATTCCAATAACCAAAATGGCCCACGCTAAAAAGAACGAGCCCGAGTACCGAACTAATGCAGCAGATCTAACTCCTTCATACTCACCAAAAAAGAACATGTAGAGAGAAAGCAAGAAAATTTGATAGAAGATTGCGAGCGTAAGAATAAGGACTGCATTTCTAAGTGCTAACTTTTTTTCTAATCGGTTAGTCGTTAAGGCCAGAAAAATATGTATGAATGCGAGGATAGCAAGTATAGAAAAGAGGCTAATGTGAAACACTTGGACCACTTTTGGAGCTGTCGAAGAAATACCCGCCAAATTATCTTCTCCATGCAATGATCCGAAAAAATTAGATTTATACGAAGCCCAAGTTTTAGTCCAGCGCACTCTGGTTTGTTCAGAAGCAAGACTTGCTAAATTGAAACTCTCAACGCCTGGGTTCAATTGAATAAATCTAAGGTATAATTGCCAACTTAAGTAGGTGATACCCGGTAAGGACAACAAAATTGCCAACTTTTTCCAAGCAACTAGTTTGTTAGTCACCCCCCTCGAACTTGCAAGAACGCTGATACTTAATATGAGGGCACAAAATGCCAAAATGAAACCTGTGGGCTTAATTAAAATCAGATTACTGGTCAATAATGCTACGAGCAGATAGTCTCTAATTTTTCCTTTATTTGAGATTGTGAAACCAAGGCAAGCCGCAAACTGAACTGCCAATAAACCATCTGCAAGCAAATTGCTCATCGTAAAGCCAAATAGGAAGTACAGAGATATGGAAGCAATCCACGTTGGAAAAATTAACGCAGAATTCTGATTGAGTATGAGTGCTGCTGAACCTAATAGTAAAGTTAGGGCAAGAATATTCTGAGCAGTTTGCACATTTGATTCCGACCAAGAAGTATTCTTCAGGAAGAGGTACTGAAAGAGCTGCTGAAATGGGGGGTAACTTTGATAAAAGCCCTCTGCAATCGTTCGAGTTGCAGAATCTATGTCCCCAAGGCTATTTTCGGCATACATAGTTTTAATGTTCGCTGCCCAAGATGGAAACTCATCAGACATTGTAAAGCGAAAATCTTTAGGGATAGTAACGGTGAAAGCTAGAAATGGAAGTAAATAATAAGAGTGTTTGATGACCATCAAGAATCTGATTGACCTTCGTTTCTTATACAGCGTTACACAAAAAATATAAGTTCCGAGAATCTCCACGAGATAAAATCCAAGTAAAAGGAGATTTACAAGAGAAAAGACATAAAGAGTAAGGATAAGCAGTTGAACGCCTACAAAAAATGAACCCGGGCGGTTAATTCTGAACAGCTTATGTGCCAGAGACATCCATCCAAGCAAAGTTAGGCAGAACAACCCTACACCAATCACGTCCATATGAACTCCATGCTTTAGTTGAAATACTACGCAGACCTATCTTCTTAGATTAGGCTATCAATAATGAAATACGCAGTTATTGGATCGGGTCCATGTGGGTCTCTAGCTTCACTATTACTTCTTCGAGCTGGCCATCAGGTTGAACTTTATGATGTCGATTCAAATCATTCGCTTAATCCGGACGGCTTATCCTTCAAAATGAAATTAGTGGGGGGCTCTTCCGCTCCCTATGACATCCAGCAATTTTTGAAGGTATATAAAGCCGAAACTCCGTTAGGAATCTATCGTTCTAAAATATCCGGAGGCTTTTCAAATGTTTGGGGCTCTACTTGGGGAGCACAGCCGTCGCTAGGCGATAGTGACTGGATTGAGCACCATAAATCTGTCACGAGCCTATTGCTCGAAGAAGGTTATCTGGAGGAAAATTCAAACAAATCGTGCAATTGCTTCAGTTCCTTGGCTAATCCAATTGAAGAACTCGGAACACTTCAAAATACAAATGCTAGTAAAACGATGCTAGCGCTGAATACTGCAAAATGCGATTGCATCCAGAATGGGCACTCAAGTTGCACCCATGGGGGAGTTTGGAACTCAAAGAGTCTCATTGACATATGTAGCACTTTCGAAGGTTTTTCGCTGAATACCGGGAAGGATGTTATTAAAATTTATAAAAATGACTTTGGCTTATTGTTGGCTGGACAATCATTCTCTCATGAGTTTGATTCGGTGATTCTAGCGGCGGGATCAATTGGTTCCGTCGAAATTTTACTCAACTCATTACCTGAAATCTCTGATCTATCCCTCAAAGATACCAGGATGGCATTTCTACCTTTACTACGGTTTGGAATTAGAACAAAACACAAGGGGGGTTTTGCCTTCAGTCAATACTCATTAGATACCCTGTTCGGACAAACCCAACTTAAAGCTCATATCCAGCTATATTCAGACTCGGAAATATATCGGGATAGGCTTCTTGGGAAAGTTCCAACATTCTTGTCGACCATCGTAGAACCCTTCTTGAATTCTCTGCTTCCTCACCTGGCAATTGCAATAGTTTATGTAGATTCTGAAGCCTCCCCCCAGGTTCGATTTAAAAAGTCGGAGGGCGAACGTAAGCTTCTTGTCGATTTCTTAAACCCTATGGTCTCAGTTCGAGGACTGAAAACTCAATTATGGAAGATCTTTCGCAGAATTGGATTCTTCCCGTTGTTACCACTTCTCTCCTGGTCCAGCCCAGGGGAAAGTTACCACTTGGGTGCTGTCGGAAATCATCTACTTGATGAATTTGGCTCAGTGAGGAATTTGCCTGGTTTGCATGTCGCCGGTGCTATCGCGTTACCCCAGATAGAACCGGGGCCAATCACTCACTCAGCAATGGCTCAAACATCACGGCTTATTGAGAGACTGCTTACCAAAATCTAGAGAGCACTTGGC
>JACCED011524205.1_pt1 | contig 20492 bp, 19 predicted proteins | sample 7455021 | NCBI WGS metagenome assembly JACCED01 (sample SAMN15323456, study PRJNA562643) | freshwater metagenome | isolation source: river surface water | place: USA:Blue River Watershed | collected 2017-08-19
AACCTTCAGGGGCGACTATGAGCAACAAGATGTGGGGCGGCCGCTTTGCCAGTGGTCCCGATGCCATCATGGAGGAGATCAACGCCTCCATCGGCTTCGATTACCGCTTCGCGGCCCAGGACATCCGCGGCTCGCTCGCCCATGTTGCCATGCTGGCTGAAGCCGGCATTGTGAGCCGCGAACATGCGGACGCCATTACCAAGGGTCTAGAACAGGTTCGCGGAGAAATCGAGGCAGGCACCTTCACCTTCTCGCGCGCGCTCGAAGACATTCATATGAATGTGGAGTCGCGTCTGGCCGAAATCATCGGCCCTGATGCAGGGCGTCTGCACACGGCACGGTCCCGCAATGATCAAGTTGCACTCGATTTCCGCCTGTGGGTCCGCGACACGGTCGATGAACTCGATCAGCAAATGCTCGGCTTGCAACAAGCCCTCGCTGAACGCGCCGCCGATCATGCAGGCGCGGTCATGCCGGGCTTTACGCATTTGCAGTCAGCACAGCCCGTCACCTTTGGTCATCATCTTCTTGCTTATGTCGAGATGCTGGCGCGTGATCGCAGCCGTCTGGCCGATGCGCGCAAGCGCCTCAATGAATGCCCGCTGGGTGCAGCAGCCCTTGCTGGCACAAGCTTTCCGATCAATCGCGAAAAGACCGCGAAAGCCTTGGGCTTTGATCGCCCCACCGCCAATTCGCTGGATAGCGTGTCAGACCGCGACTTTGTGCTGGAAGTGCTGGCCACTGCGAGCATCTGCGCGGTGCATCTGTCACGCCTCGCAGAAGAGATCGTCTTGTGGGTCACGCCGCAATTCGGCTTCGTGCATCTGTCGGATAAATTCACTACCGGCTCTTCCATCATGCCACAAAAGCGCAATCCTGATGCGGCGGAACTGGTGCGCGGCAAGGCAGGGCGCGTGATCGGCGCGCTGAATGGCTTGCTGATCGTGATGAAGGGCCTGCCATTGACCTATTCGAAGGACATGCAGGAAGACAAGGAAGGCACATTCGACGCGCTGCAATCGCTATCGCTTTGCCTTGCTGCAATGACCGGCATGATCCGCGATCTGGAACCTGATCTGAAACGCATGAAAGCGGCCGCAGGCGCGGGCTTTGCGACCGCAACAGATCTGGCAGACTGGCTGGTGCGCGAATTGAAGATGCCCTTCCGTCAGGCTCATCACGTCACCGGCTCTCTGGTGAAGCTGGCCTCGAATAAAAAAGTGGGGCTTGAAAAGCTGACGCTGGCGGAAATGCAGAGCGTCGAGCCCCTCATCAATGCACATGTGTTTGAGGTACTGGGCGTCGAAAAATCGGTGAAAAGTCGCAAGAGCTATGGCGGCACAGCGCCAGCCAATGTGCGCCAGCAGGCCAAGCGCTGGCTGACGCGCCTCGCCAAGGAGACGCGTGGCGCCTGACGCGCTTTGGCCCTATAGTGTCTCACCCAATCGGAGCCCCGCCCCCGTGTCGATCCAGAGCTTCAGCCGCTGCGCTCTCCTTGCCCTCGCTGTGACCACAAGCCTGACCGGCTGCGGACGACGCGGTGACCTTGAACCCGCACCGGGTTCTGACATCTCGGCGCGTCAGGCGCGCGAAACGGCGCAATCGACCGGCTCCAGCATTGTGCTGAGTTCACCTGCAACGCCCGAAGGCCCGAACCCGCAGCGCCCGGTGCGCGGCGTTGTGGCACCGAAGGAACCCTTCATTCTTGATCCGCTTCTGTGAAGCGAGCCTGCGCCCGAGTCCGGACCCATGCATCACTTTGATTATCGTAACGGCATTCTTCACGCCGAAGACGTCGCGCTGCCCCTGATCGCTGATCAGGTCGGCACGCCCTTCTATTGCTATTCCTCCGCCACACTTGAACGCCATTTCGACGTCTTCTCGCAAGCCTTTGCTGATGTACCTTCGCTCGTCTGTTTTGCGATGAAGGCCAATTCAAATCAGGCCGTCCTGAAAACTTTGGCAGCCCGCGGCGCCGGCATGGATGTTGTGTCGGAAGGCGAGCTGCGCCGGGCGCGTGCAGCTGGCGTGCCAGGCTCGCGCATCACATTCTCAGGTGTTGGCAAGACAGAGCGCGAAATTGCGCTCGCATTGGATGAAAAAATCCTCTGCTTCAATGTTGAGTCCGAACCGGAGCTTGAAGAGATTTCGCGCATCGCTGCGGCGCGTGGCGTGAAAGCACCAATTGCCGTGCGCGTGAATCCCGATGTCGATGCGCGCACACATCACAAGATTTCAACCGGCAAATCGGAAAACAAATTCGGCATTCCAATTTCCCGCGCGCGCGCCGTTTATGCCCATGCCGCGAAGCTTCCGGGCATTCATGTCAGCGGCGTGGACATGCATATCGGTTCGCAGATCACCGATCTCGAACCTTTCGACAATGCTTTTGCCTTGCTCGCTGAATTCGTGCGTGATCTGCGCGCCGACGGGCATGTGATTGATCATGTCGATTTGGGTGGCGGACTTGGCATTCCCTATCGTGAAGGCGAAGACCCGGATGCCTATCATCCCGAACGCTATGCGCAGATCGTCAAGAAACACGCCAACAGCCTTGGCTGCACACTCGTCTTTGAACCCGGCCGCCTCATTGTTGGCAATGCGGGCATCCTCGTCACGCGCGTAATCTATGTGAAGGAAGGCGAGGGCAAGACTTTCGTGATCGTGGACGGAGCGATGAATGACCTCATCCGCCCGACCCTTTATGAAGCCCATCATGATGTGAAGCCGGTGCGCGAGGCGCAGCCGGGTGCAATAACGATCACGGCTGATGTGGTTGGTCCCGTCTGCGAGACCGGCGATTTTCTGGCTCAGGCGCGTAGCCTTCCCGCCGTCAAGGCAGGCGATCTCATTGCAGTCATGTCGGCGGGCGCCTATGGCGCGGTGCAGGCAGGCACCTACAATTCCCGCCTGCTCGTCCCCGAAGTCCTTGTGAAGCAAGGAAAATGGGCGGTTATTCGTCCCCGCAGCTCCTATGAGGAGCTGATCGGGCTCGACAAGGTGCCCGACTGGCTCGCCTGAAAGCGCCACAAAGTCGCCACCAGACGTGATCACCTTTCTGCGTGAAGGACTGGAAACCCGCGCGCGCCGTGTTAGCTTGGAAGCGAGCAGGCAGGAGAGTGATGCAGCGTCGCCAGACCACAAGCACCGGCCATGAGAGGCTTGAGCGGCTCGCCGCACAGGCGCGCCTCGTGCTGGCCTTTGAACGGCTATGGCCGGTCGCCACGGCCGCCCTCTGTTTGCTGGGCCTTTTCCTTGTCCTGTCTTTTCTGGGCCTTTGGCTGGAAGCCCCGCGTTGGGGGCGCATTCTCGGCGTCAGCCTGTTCGGGCTCGCGCTGGCGGCTCTGGCGGCAAACCTCCTGCGGCTGCGCTGGCCCAACAGGGCCGATGAACTGGCGCGACTTGATCGCGATTCCGGCCTCGCCCATCGCCCGGCCACGGCCTTAACCGATCGTCTGGCCAATGATGGTGAAGACCCTGCAACGCGTGCGCTGTGGGAGCTGCATCGCAAGCGGATGGAAGATGCAGCCCGCAAGTTGCGTGTGGCAGCACCTTCGCCCCGCCTCGTCGAGCGGGACCGCTATGCGCTGCGCGCTTTCATTCTGGTGGCCGTGATTGCCGCTGCCTTTGTGGCCGGGCCTGAAAAATATGCGCGTGTGCTCGCAGCCTTTGACTGGCGCACGCAAGGCGCCCTTTCGCAGGGCTATCGCCTTGATGCCTGGGTCGATCCGCCTGCTTACACCGGCAAACCGCCCATCATTCTCAATCTGCGTGATGATGCCGCCAAATCAGCCCGTGCCATTTCGGCACCGGTCAATTCAGTCATCATCATGCGCTCGTCAGATGCGTCCAATGTGAGCGCGGAAATCTCAGGCGCGCTGGAAGTGACCAAGGCTGAGGCTCCTGCTGCCCGCATGGTCGCAGGGGCGCAGCCCAGCGATGCCGAGTTGCGCTGGACGCTCAAGGGTGACGGCAAGCTCACCCTAAAGCGCTTTGGCTCGACTGTGGCGAGTTTCGATCTCTCTGCCATTCCAGATCGCGCACCCTCCATCACCTTGAAGGGTGAGACGCGGCAGAACACGCGCGGCTCGCTCACGCTGGGTTACACGATCGACGATGATTACGGCGTCACGCAAGCAGAGGCGTTGTTCTCGCAACCGATCGTCAATGGCCGTCCGGTGACAGGACGCTCGCTGGTAGACGCTCCGAAGATGATGCTTGCCTTGCCGGCTGGAAATAGCGGCTTGGGAGATGCTGAAACCACCGCCGATCTTTCCGAACATGGCTGGGCGGGCGCTCGCGTCACGCTGCAATTGAAAGCGCGGGACGAAGGCGGCAATGAAGGCGTGAGCGAAGCGAAGGAAATCACGCTGCCGCAGCGCAGTTTCGTGAAGCCGCTTGCCCGCGCACTTGTCGAGCAGCGCCGCAATCTGGTGCTGGCGCCCGATGATCGTCGTCGCGTCACCAGTGCCATCAAGGCGCTCATGATTGCCCCTGAACAATTCGGCACAAATGCGAGCATCTATCTCGGATTGAAGAGCATTGATTATCGTCTGAGCCGGGCACGCACGGATGCCCACTTGCTCGAAGTCGCGGCTTTGATGTGGGAAATGGCACTTCGCATTGAGGATGGCGGGTTGAGCGATGCCGAACGCGACCTGCGCGCCGCGCAACAGGAATTGCGCGAAGCCCTCAATCGCGGCGCGCCTGACGATGAGATCAAGCGCCTGATGGATCAGATGCGCGCGGCGCTCGACAAATTTCTGAACGAGATGGCCCAACAAGCCCAGCGCGATTCAGAGCGCAATGACATGCAGCCAATGGACCGCAATGCGCAGGTCATCACGCCGCGTGATTTGCAGAATATGCTGAACCGTCTGGAAGAGATGATGCGCAATGGCCAGATGGCCGATGCCCAGCGCCTGATGGAACAGATGCAGCGTCTTCTGGAAAATCTGCGCAACGCCCAGCGCCAGCGCGGTCAGCAGGGCAACCAGATGTCGCGCGAAATGAATCGCGCTCTGGATGAGCTTGATCAAATGACGCGCGATCAGCAGGAATTGCGCGACAACACATTCCGCAATGAAAATGGCGAAGGCCAGCAGTCACACCAGCAACGCCAGGGCGAGTTGCGCCAGCGCCTTGAAGAGCTGCAACGCCGCATGAAGGGCATGGGGATGCAGGGCGAGCAGGGTCTGGACGACGCTGAACAGGCCATGCGCGATGCCGAGGGCGAATTGGGCAAGGGTGAGCAAGGCCGCGGCAAGGCGGTGGATGCACAGGGCCGGGCGCTGGAGGGATTGCGCAAGGGTGCCCAGTCACTCGCCCAGCAAATGCAGCAGGGTCAGCCCGGTGATCAGCCGGGCGAAGGTCAGGCCGGTAATGGCCCCATGCGCGAAGGCCGACAGGGCAATCCCGACCCCTTGGGCCGCGAATCCCATGATCGGCGCGACAATTCGCGCTCGACCTATGACCCGCTCGGCGTACCTGCCGCGCAACGCGCCCAGCAGGTCCTTGAGGAATTGCGCCGCCGTCTAAGTGACCCCAGCCGCCCGCGCGAGGAGCTGGATTATCTGGAGCGCCTGCTCAAGCGCTACTAAGCAGAGGGCCGGTAGCCTTGCCGAGAGCACCCCTGCGGACTAGTTGAGGGGTCACCGGTAGCGCTGCCGGAACCGGATTCGCTCATGTCATCCACCAGTCTGACCAATAGTATCGTGCTCATGGCCGTCATCGCTGTCGCGATTGTGCTGGTTCTGGGCCTGTTCAACATGCTGCGCGGGGGCAGCCCCAATCTCAGCCAGAAATTGATGCGCTGGCGCGTGGGCCTGCAATTCGTGGCCATTCTCATCATCATGGCCGTGCTCTGGTGGCGCGGCGGCTAGGAGTTCCTCAAATGGTTGTTCTCAATCGGATTTACACGCGCACAGGCGATCTGGGCGAAACCTCGCTTGGCACCGGCGAACGCCGCCCGAAATTCGATTTGCGCGTAGAGGCCTATGGCACCGTCGATGAGACCAATGCCACGATCGGCATGGCGCGCCTGCACACGAAGGACGATCCCAAGCTCGATGCCATGCTGATGCGCATCCAGAATGATCTTTTCGATCTGGGTGCAGATCTGTGCACGCCTGATCGCGGCGAGAAGCTCGACTATGAGCCCTTGCGCATCATCCCCTCTCAGGTGGAACGACTGGAGAAGGAAATTGACGATCTCAATTCGCATCTCCAGCCCTTGCGCTCCTTCGTTCTGCCCGCGGGGACACCGGCTGCGACGGCACTGCATCTTGCCCGCACCGTTTCTCGTCGAGCCGAACGACTGATGGTCGAATTGTCGCGCCGTCCGGCTGAAGCGGTGAGCGAGCCCGCACTGCAATTCATCAACCGCCTGTCCGATTTCCTCTTTGTCGCCTCGCGCTATGCCAATCTCAAGGAAGGCGATGTGCTCTGGACGCCGGGTCAAAACCGCTGACAAGAGCCTGATGCGGCCCATGACGGCGCGTTGACTCAGGACAGGCGCAGCTTTACCACCCTTCACCACAGCGCAAAGGAGCCCTGCGGATGAAAATTCTCGTCCCCGTCAAAAGGGTTGTCGATTACAACGTGAAGATCCGCGTGAAGGCGGATGGCACGGGCGTCGAACTCGCCAATGTCAAAATGTCCATGAACCCCTTTGACGAAATCGCCGTGGAAGAGGCGCTTCGTTTGAAAGAGGCGGGCAAGGCCAGCGAGGTGATCGTCGTGTCGATTGGCCCGGCGCAAGCCTCCGAGACCATCCGCACCGGACTTGCCATGGGTGCGGATCGTGGCGTGCTGGTCAAGACAGACGACCTCGTTGAACCCCTGACTGTGGCCAAGATCTTGAAGGGTGTCGCGCTGGCTGAAGGCGTGCAGCTCGTCATTCTTGGCAAGCAGGCGATTGACGATGATTGCAATCAGACGGGCCAGATGCTCGCAGCCCTGCTCAATTGGGGACAGGGGACTTTTGCATCCAAAGTCGAAATTGCCGATGGCACAGTGGATGTCACGCGTGAAGTCGATGGCGGCTTGCAGACTGTGACCTTGAAAATGCCAGCGGTCGTGACGACGGATCTGCGTTTGAATGAACCGCGCTATGCATCTCTTCCCAACATCATGAAGGCGAAGAAGAAGCCGATTGATGAAAAGACGCCTGCCGATTTCGGCGTTGAAGTCAGCGCGCGTTTGAAAGTGCTCAAGACAACCGAACCACCGCAGCGGGGTGGTGGTGTAAAGGTCGGCTCTGTCGAAGAGCTGGTGCGCAAGTTGAAAGACGAAGCGGGGGTGCTGTGATGACGACGCTCGTTCTCGCTGACGTCAATAAGGGCAAGCTGGGTGATGCAGTTGCGCGCAGCGTGAGCGCTGCAACCCAGTTGGGTGCACCTGTTCATGTGCTCATCGCAACGCAGGGCGCGCAGGATGCTGCAGCTGAAGCTGCCAAGCTTGCAGGTGTCGAAAAGGTTCTGGTTGCAGACGATGCGGCCTATGCGCATCAACTCGCAGAGCCAATGGCCGCCCTGATCGTGTCCATCGCGAAGTCTTATTCTGCGCTTGTTTCTTCTGCCACAACGACTGCAAAAAACATCATGCCGCGTGTGGCTGCGCTGCTCGATGTGATGCAGATCTCCGAGATCATCAGGGTCGTGTCGCCCGACACATTCGAGCGTCCGATCTATGCTGGTAATGCGATCCAGACCGTACAATCCACTGATGCGCTGAAGGTGATCACCGTACGCACCACCGCCTTCGCGCCTGCTGCGGCGACGGGCGCTGCAGTGATTGAGAGCCTGAGCGCTGCCGACAGGCCGGATCTGTCGAGCTTCAAGGGTGAGGCGCTTGCCAAGAGCGACCGCCCTGAGCTGACAGCCGCACGCATTATCATTTCCGGCGGTCGGGCCATGCAGAACCCGGAAAACTTCAAGCTGCTGATCGAGCCTGTCGCTGACAAGCTGGGTGCCGCCATGGGTGCCTCGCGCGCCGCTGTTGATGCCGGCTATGCCCCCAATGACTGGCAGGTGGGCCAGACCGGCAAGGTAGTCGCGCCTGAGCTTTATATTGCAGTCGGCATTTCCGGCGCGATCCAGCATCTAGCCGGCATGAAGGACTCCAAGGTCATCGTCGCCATCAATAAGGATGAGGAAGCCCCGATCTTCCAGGTGGCGGATTATGGGCTGGTCGCTGACCTCTTCAAGGTCATGCCGGAACTCGATGCCGAATTAGGCAAATTGGGTAAGTAAACGCACTGGACCCACGCCGCTGATCGCTTATGATCGGCGGCGTTCAAGCAGGTGTGGAGCGGTCATGACCTTCGAAATCCGGAAAGTCGGCATCATTGGTGCCGGGCAGATGGGCAACGGTATTGCTCAGGTATGCGCCTTGGCGGGTCTCGACGTGTTGCTCAACGACGTCGCGGAAGACCGCATCAATGCCGGTCTTGCCACAGTCGATGGCGCTATGGCCCGCGACATCTCCAAAGGACTGCTGCAAGAGGCTGATCGCAAGGCGGCCATGCCGCGCATCAAGGCGGCGCCGACTTATGAGTCGCTGGCTGATTGCGATCTCGTCATCGAAGCTGCTTCTGAAAATGAAGAGATCAAACGCAAGATCTTTTCCAAGCTTGCGCCGCTGATGAAGCCGCAGACCATCATCGCAAGCAATACGTCGTCGATCTCGATCACACGCCTTGCCTCGGTCACGGATCGTCCGGAGCGCTTCATCGGCATTCACTTCATGAATCCCGTGCCGCGAATGCAGCTGGTGGAATTGATCCGCGGCATCGCCACTGAGGACGAAACCTTCGAAGCGTCCAAGGCCTTCGTGGCCAAGCTTGGCAAGACATCGACTGTCTCCGAAGATTTCCCCGCATTCATCGTCAACCGCATTTTGTTGCCGATGATCAATGAGGCGATCTACACGCTATATGAGGGCGTCGGCTCAGTCGAAGCCATCGACACTGCCATGCGCCTGGGTGCCAATCATCCAATGGGGCCGCTGCAACTCGCAGACTTCATCGGCCTTGATACCTGTTTATCAATCATGCAGGTCTTGCATGAAGGTCTGGCTGATTCGAAATATCGTCCCTGCCCGCTTCTCGTGAAATATGTGGAAGCCGGCTGGCTCGGCCGCAAATCGCGCCGGGGCTTCTATGATTACCGTTCGGGCACACCGATCCCGACGCGCTAGGCATCTGGTATTGCGTGGTCGATCTTCCTGACGCGTCCTTTGAGTAACAATTTTTTGCACCAGTCTCTATTGGGCCGTGAGGAGAGGCTGATGCGAAGTATATTTCAGGCGGGACTTGTCATGATTGATTCGCCACCCGGCAGAGACCAGTTTGAAGAGCTGAAGAAATTGAATGAGCATGGCGCGGAATATTGGAGCGCCCGTGAGCTCCAGCCACATCTGGGCTATAGCCAATGGAGGCGCTTCGAAAAGACCATCGAAAAGGCCATGGTATCGTGCGAAGCCTCTGGCAATAAAAAAGAATATCACTTTGCCAGCGCTGGCAAACCGATCAGCGGGGGCAAGGGCGCCGTCCAGATGGTGAATGACTACCATCTGTCCCGGTTTGCCTGCTACCTGATTGCCCAGAATGGTGACCCGCGTAAACCCGAAATTGCATTCGCGCAGAAATATTTCGCGGTTCAAACCAGACGTCAGGAATTAGCGGCGGATGTGGAGCGCCTCGCCCTGCGCCAGCAGGTTGGGGAAGGGTTCAAGGCGCTATCGGGAGCCGCACAACAGGCAGGCGTTCAGAGCCGCATGTTCGGTGTCTTTCACGATGCTGGCTATAGGGGGCTTTATGGCGGATTGGGCCGTGACGCGATCAAACAGAGAAAGCTGATTCCCGCGAAAGATTCGCTCATAGATCGTATGAATTCGACGGAACTGGCCGCGAACCAGTTTCGGCTGACCCAAACGCGCGACAAGCTTGAGCGGGAAGGCGTGCGCGGTCAGGAACGTGCGATCAAACTGCATGAAAGCGTCGGCAAAGAAGTACGCAGCGCGATTGAACGCATCGGCGGCACGATGCCGGAAGATCTCCCTCCAGCGGAACATATTAAGCATGTCAAGAAGCGTCTAAAGTCATCCAGTTCGAAGCTCACCCTCGAGGGACGGGACGCTTCCGGGCTCTTGGGGAAGAAGCCCACAAGCTGAGCGGGGGATAAATTTCGCAGGGCGTTTCTGGATCTTCACAATCCGGCCATGTGACTTATACATTATGGGGTGAGGAGCCCCGGTATGCTCCGGGGCACAGCGGAAAGAGGTGCCCGGCTTGACGGTTCACTTCCAGCCCACGGTCCCGCCGGAGGCCTGTCCGGCGCTTGTGCTCAATGCCGACTTCCGGCCTTTGAGTTACTATCCCCTGTCGCTCTGGTCCTGGCAGGACACGATCAAGGCGGTGTTTCTCGATCGCGTAAACATCGTCTCCGAATATGACAAATGCGTCAGGAGCCCGACATCAGAGATTAGACTTCCCTCTGTCGTTTCCCTGAAATCCTACATCAAGCCATCAAGGCAACCTGCATTTACCCGCTTCAATGTCTTCCTGCGTGATCGATTCTCTTGCCAATATTGCGGCTCGCGCGAAGAACTCACTTTCGATCATGTCATTCCACGTTCGAAAGGCGGCGCAACAACCTGGGAAAATGTCGTGGCGGCCTGCTCGCCCTGCAATTTGCGCAAAGGCGATAAAATGCCCGCTGATGTGGGCATGTTTCCGGCCCATCATCCATTTGCGCCGTCCGTGATGGATCTGCATCAGAATGGCAGATTGTTTCCGCCAAATTACCTGCATGAAAGCTGGCTTGATTATCTCTACTGGGATTCGCCGCTCGATCCCTGATCAGCCTGCCGCCATTTGCTGTGTCATCTGGCCCAGCGGATATTCCGCTTCAATAATGTAGGGCCCGCCGCCAATCGAATCGCGAGATGAGTAAACCAGAAAAGCATCTGCCATGAAGCTTTGCTGCAGGGGGAAGCTGCGCAGGCTCAGATAATCGGCCACCGCCAGAGCACTCACCCCCTTCAGCCGCGCCAGGGTCACATGCGGCGTGAATTTGCGCGTTTCTGCGGGCAGACCGATGCGGCGCATGATGCGCTCATGATCCATCTGCAGCTCCATCAATTCCGGCGTTGGCAGCACTTTGACAATGAGGGAATGCGGACGATCACCACCGAAGAAAGACAGTTCCGTCAATGAGATTTTCAGCGGCAAGCGTTTGACGCGCCATAAATCAAGATAAATGTCGCGTGCAGTGGTGTGGTCGATGTCACCGATGAAGCGTAAGGTGATGTGATAATTCTCTTCGTCGATCCAGCGCGCACCCGGCAGTCCGCCCCGCAAGCTCGCCAGTTGTTGCGTCACTTCTGGCGGCAGTTCGAGCCCCGTGAACAATCGTGGCATGAGGGCCTCCTGTCCGGGTTTTGGCGAATCACCTCGACCCTTTGAGCCTAGACCATGTTGATGCCCCATAACAGGATGGTGACATCAGGGCTGATCGAGCAAAGCCTCAACCGCAGGCAAAATGTTGCGCACCATGATTTCCACGCCCTGCGGATTGGGATGCAGACCATCGCTCAAGAGCAAGCTGCGATCCCCGGCCACGCCCTCCAGAAAGAATGGATAGAGCGGCACCGAAAATTCCTGTGCCAGTTGCGGATATATCGCGTTGAAACGGGTTTCATAGTCCCGGCCCATGCCGGGCGCAGCCACCATACCGGCGAGCAACACCTTTGCCTTGCGCGCCTTGAGGCTGGTGATGATTTTAGCAAGGGCTGCCTTGGTGATGGCAGGGTCAGTGCCCCGCAACATGTCATTGGCGCCCAGCTCGACAATCACAAGATCAGCGCCCTCGCCCACGGCCCATTCCAGACGCTCCAGACCGCCTGAAGCTGTATCGCCCGAAACGCCTGCATTATGCACCTCGACCTTGCGGCCCTTGGCGCGCAAGGCGCGTTCCAGCACGGTTGGAAAGGCATCTCTGGTGGCCAGCAAATAGCCTGCGGTGAGACTGTCGCCCAGCGCGACAATGCGGGTCACGCGCTCTTGAGCAAGAAGCGGTGCAGGCATCCATGCAAGTGATAGCAGCCAGATTTGAACCTGACGGCGGGAGACCCCATATTGAGGCTCTGCTTTTCCTCTGATCTCGCTCTTCTCGTTCAAGGAACTCTCTCTCATGTCTCATTCCGGGCTCTCTGGCCCTGCCATTTCCATGCGCGATGTGCAGTTGAGTTTGGGGCGAGGTGCGGCGCGCGTCCATATCCTCAAGGGAATTAGTCTCGACATTGGCGAAGGCGAGGCGGTCGGGCTCATTGGACCGTCGGGCTCAGGAAAATCAACCCTGCTCATGACCATGGCAGGACTTGAACGCCCCGATTCTGGCGAAATCAGGATTGCGGGATCACGCATTGATCAACTTGATGAGGATGCGCTGGCCCGCTTTCGCGGTGAGCGCATCGGCATCGTGTTTCAAAGCTTTCATCTCATTCCCACGATGACCGCGCTGGAGAATGTCGCCATTCCGCTGGAACTGGCCGGACGCGATGACGCATTTGATGCTGCAAGACGCGAATTGCAGGCGGTTGGTCTGGGTGAGCGCTTGTCCCATTATCCCGGCCAGCTATCGGGTGGCGAACAACAGCGTGTGGCCTTGGCGCGCGCCCTCGCCCCCAACCCGAAAATTCTCGTCGCAGATGAACCAACCGGCAATCTTGACGAAGCGTCTGGGGCCACGATCATCGACCTCATGTTTGCCTTGAAGCGCGAGCGCGGTGGCACGCTTGTTCTTGTTACGCATGATCTCGGCCTTGCGCGGCGCTGCGACCGCATGATCCGCTTGCGTTCTGGCCGAATTGAGAGCGAGAGCGATGCAACAGCGGGCGTGGCATGATGGCTTTGTTTCGCCTGCCACTGGCCCTTCGGCTTGCCCTGCGCGATCTGCGCGGTGGCCTGCATGGCTTCAACATCTTCCTAGCTTGCATCGCGCTTGGTGTTGCAGCGATTGTCGGCGTGGGCTCTGTGTCGCGCTCGCTATCGGATGGATTGTCGCGCGAGGGACGACGCATTCTGGGAGGCGATGTTTCCTTCGGCATCATTCATCGCGAGATGAATGAACAAGAACGCGCCTTCATGGAGCAAAATGGTCGCGTCTCGACCGTTGCCGTCATGCGCGTCATGGCACGCAAGGCAGAAGGCGTTTCAACGCTGGTTGAATTGAAGGCGGTGCCAAATGTCTGGCCCCTTCTGGGTGAAGTGCGAACGCAGCCCGGCGAGCCTGTTCAGGATTTATTGGCTGCGCGAAACGCGCTTCCGGGCTTTGTCGCGGAAGCTGCACTTGCAGCCAAACTTGATCTGAAGCTGGGCGACAAAGTCTTTATCGGTGACACCCAATTCGAATATCGCGCAGAACTCAAATCCGAACCTGACAAACTCTCTGCCGGCGTCGGCTTTGGGCCCCGCGTCATCATTTCACTTGATGCGTTCCGCAGCACAGGTCTGCTTCAGCCGGGCTCACTGGTTCGCTGGCTCAATCGAGTCACCCTGCCGGATCTGCGTCCGGGCCAGCCGGTCGATGATGAGCGTGTGGATCAATTCATTGCCACAGCGCGCGCGACTTTTCCCGATGCCGGCTGGGAAATCCGCACGCGTACCAATGTGTCTCCGCAATTTGAAAAAAATCTGCAACGCTTCACACAATTTCTCACGCTGGTTGGGCTAACCGCTCTGATCGTGGGCGGTGTGGGAGTTGCCAATGCGGTGCGCAGTTTCGTTGATCGCAAGCGCAATGATCTGGCGACACTGAAAAGCGTCGGGGCAACCGGCTCTTACGTTTTCCTGATCAGCCTCACACAGGTCATGCTGGTTGCCCTGCTTGGTACCATGATCGGGCTTGTGATTGGGGCAGCGCTGCCCTTCTTCATCGCGCAAGCTTTCGGCGCACTCATTCCTTTCCCTTATGAGCCTGCCCTTTATGCAATCGAGCTGGGCAAGGGCATTCTCTACGGCCTGCTGACAGCGCTTGTGTTTTCCATCGCGCCGCTGGGGCGCGCGCATGATATCTCCGTCTCAGCGCTCTTTCGCGATCAGATCGCGCCAGACCGTTTATGGCCGCGCAAGCGTTATGTCATTCTTCTCGCTTTCTCCGCGCTGGCTCTGTTTGGCGCTATCATCAGCCTGTCAACTGATCGGCGCATCACGAGTGCCTATGTGATCGCCACGGTCTTCGGCTTTATTCTGTTGCGCGGTGTTGCCAGCCTCATCATGGCGCTGGCACGTCGAATGCCGCATCTGCGCGGAACGGAATTGCGGCTTGCCATCGGCAATATCCATCGTCCCGGCGCTCTCACCCCTTCTGTTGTCCTCTCACTGGGGCTTGGACTTGCCTTGCTGGTCGCACTGACGACCATCGACGGAAATATTCGCAACCAGATCACCGAGACCTTGCCGGGCAAGACTCCGAGTTTCTTCTTCATGGATATTCGCAATTCGGAAGCTGCCCAATTCGATGACTTCATGCAGGCACGCGCACCTGAAGCACAGATCGAGCGCGTGCCAATGATGCGCGGGCGCGTTGTGCGGCTGAATGGGCAACGACCAGATGAGGTCAAGGCACGTGATGATGCAGCATGGGTGCTGGAGGGTGACCGCGGCATCACTTATGCGAAAGATCTGCCGCAAGGCTCCACCCTGCTCAAGGGTGAGTGGTGGAGCGCCGATTACAAAGGCCCGCCCCTCGTCTCGATGGAAGCTCAGGTGGCAGAGGGTTTGGGCCTGAAGATCGGTGATAGTGTCACCATCAATGTGCTGGGCCGCAATATCACCGCCACCATTGCCAATCTGCGCGGCGTCAATTGGCGGTCGCTTGGCATCAACTTCGTCTTCGTCTTTTCACCCAATACATTTGCCGGCGCACCCCATACGATGCTGGCGACAGCGAGCTTCCCTGATGGGGGCGACCCGCAAAAGGAGCTGGCGCTCTTGCGGGACGTGTCCAAAAGCTTCCCGGCCATCACCTCCGTCCGCGTCAAGGATGCGCTCACGGCCATTGCCGACATGATGAGCCAGTTGGCACTGGCGATCCGCGGTGCTTCCAGCGTCGCGCTTATCGCCTCTGTGCTGGTGCTGGCGGGCGCACTGGCAGCAGGACGACGAAACCGCACCCATGATGCCGTGATCCTCAAGACATTGGGCGCAACCCGGAGGCAATTGCTGAAGGCGATCCTTTACGAATACGCAATTCTGGGCATTGCAACCGCGGTCTTTGGCGTGGTCGCCGGCAGCCTTGCGGCCTGGGGCATTCTGACCAAGGTTATGAAGGTAGATGAATTTGTCTGGCTTTGGTCTTCCGCCCTTGCCGCCACTTCCGTGGCGCTGCTGGTGACGATTGGGCTCGGCCTTCTGGGCACGTGGAGAATACTGGGGCAGAAACCCGCACCTTACTTGCGCGACCTGTAGCGGCAAAGCTCGCGCGAGCGTGACCAAATCCCCACTTGTGCGGCTATCAAGCTCGCTCCATATTAGCACTAGCGCCTTCCTTTGAGGGCGCTTGGGCTTTGCCCTAAACCTGATGAGGAAACCTATGTCCGACTTCGACCGCAACGCATCTGTCTGGGGGACAGGCGTAGCCCGGGCCGGCGCCGCCGAGATCGACCAGGGCCTGCGCTCTTACATGCTCGGCGTCTACAACTACATGACCGTTGGTCTGGCGGTCACGGGTCTGGTCGCGCTGGGCACCAACATGCTCGCCACCACAACCAATGCAGCTGGCAAGATGGCGCTGACGCCCCTCGGCCAGACGCTTTACATGAGCCCGCTGAAATGGGTGATCATGCTGCTGCCGCTCGCCTTCGTGTTCTTCTTCAGCTTCCGCATTGATCGCATGTCTGCGCAGACCGCGCGTGGCGTGTTCATCCTCTTTGCGGCAGCGATGGGCCTGTCCCTTTCTTCGCTCGCGCTCATCTACACGGGCACGTCGATCACGCGGGCCTTCTTCATCACGGCCGCCACTTTCGGCGCGCTGAGCCTTTATGGCTACACGACGAAGAAGGATCTCTCCGGGATGGGCTCCTTCCTGATCATGGGCGTGTTCGGCCTGATCATCGCGAGCCTCGTGAACATCTTCCTGCAAAGCTCAATGATGCAGTTCGTGATCTCGCTGATCTCGGTCGGCGTCTTCGCTGGCCTGACCGCCTATGACACGCAGCAGATCAAGGAGATGTATTTCGCGGGCGACGATCATGAAGTCGCAACGAAGAAGTCGGTCAATGGCGCTTTGATGCTCTATCTCGACTTCATCAACATCTTCACCTCGCTCCTGCAGCTGACCGGCAGCAAGAACGAGTAGGCTCCCTGTGCAAGGCACAACGAAAGGCCCCGCAATGCGGGGCCTTTTTGTTTCAGCTGCTCTGGCCGTCTCACACCCGCTCACCTCATGTGACGACGAGCTTCACCTTTTTCTCAAGCACGCTGATCACGCGCGTCAGCTCATGACCACGACGCAGGATCTGACCGGAAGAGGCCACCACTGAATAGGCGCCTTGCTTGCGCGCCAGCTTCGGATCCTTCTCGATCCGGTAGAGCGGGTATTCAGAGGTCCGGCGATAGATGGAAAAGACCGCCCGCTGGGGCGTGAAATCCATCGCATAATCGCGCCACTCACCCTCTGCGACTTTGCGACCATAAAGATTGAGGATCTCGCGCAACTCGAAACGGTCAAAGGCGACAACCTGCGGGGCTGAAGAAGCGGATTGCGGCTGAGCTGGCGCAATGGAGGAAACCACGCGCGGCGTCCATTCGCCCTTGCTCCGCGAGCCTGATTCCAGATCGCTCATCCTGATCTCCTGAGGCTATCTTGGAGAAGGAGTTCAAATCTCGCAAGCCTGCTCAAGGAAAAGCCCCCGCCAGCGCGCAAAAAAGCGTTTATGGCCAAGACCTAGGCTCCACAGTTTTGCCCGGTTCCGGTCGAAAGGCAGCCCCAGTCGCTTGGCATAAGGCTCGAAGTTGGCTCGCGGGTCGGTTTCGCCGCTCTTCGGATTTGTCAGCCCCCCAGCCCCCCGGGGAGCCTGATCCTGACCACAAGAGACAATCGACCGGCGCGAAGCGAGAGCTTCCGCCGGTCTTTTCGTCAGAGCGCCATCATCTTGAATCGTCACGCCCCTGCCGCGATATGAGAAACGCTGCCGGAGAACCGGCTCTCTCATTTCGCGAAGAAAGAGGCTCACCCGTGACGCCCACCCTCGAGGCCGGGACTGGCCAGTCCCACGCCTTTCAGGCCGACGTCGCCCGCTTGCTGCACCTGATGGTGCATTCGATTTATTCCGACCGCGATATTTTCCTGCGCGAGCTGATCTCCAATGCCGCCGATGCCTGCGAGAAGCTGCGCTATGAAGCTCTCGCCCGGCCGGAGCTTTTGGACGATGAGGCCGCTTTCGCCATCACGCTCACCCTGGACAAGGACAAGGGCCTGCTGACCATTGCCGACAATGGCATCGGCATGAGCGAGGGCGATCTGGTTGACGCGCTCGGTACCATCGCCAATTCCGGCACACGCGCTTTTCTCGAACGACTTGCGAAAACAAGCAGCGATGAGGAGCGCGAAGAAGAAGGCGGTGCAGGCAAGACGAGTGCTGACCTCATCGGGCAATTCGGCATCGGCTTTTACTCGGCCTTCATGGTGGCAGAGCGCGTGGTGGTTGAAACGCGCAAGGCAGGCAGTCAGGAGGCCTTCAGCTGGACGTCAGATGGTAAGGGCTCCTACACGATTGCAGCACTTGCTTTGGAGGAGGCGCCCAAGCGCGGCACGCGCGTCATTCTCCATTTGAACGACGACTCGAAATCCTATCTCGAACCCTGGAAGCTTGAACCCATCGTGCGCGAACATTCGGGCGCGGTAGCAGTGCCCGTTAGCCTGCGCGACACACCCGATGCAGAGCCACGCAGCATTACCGATGGCGCAGCGCTTTGGGCCAAGCCACGTAGCGAAATTTCGCAAGACGATTATACCGACTTCTATCGCAGCCTTGCAGGCCAGTTCGATGAACCTGCACTCACCCTGCATTGGCGCGCTGAAGGACGGCATGAATATACAGTACTGGCTTTTGTGCCCGGCTCGCGCCCGCTTGATCTGTTTGACCCCGCGCGCAAGGGACGCTCGAAGCTCTATGTGCGGCGCGTGCTGATCACCCAGGACCATGATCTTCTGCCGGGTTGGCTGCGCTTTATGCGCCTGGTGGTTGATTCCGCCGATCTCCCGCTCAACGTCTCGCGCGAAATGATTCAGACGAGCCCGGTCTTTGCCGCCATCAAACGTGGCGTCACCAATCGCGTGCTGCAAGAGCTGACCAAATGCGCCGAGAATGAGCCAGCGCACTTTGCAAAGATCTGGGAGAATTTTGGCGCAGTCATCAAGGAAGGTCTCTACGAAGACCCTGAGCGTCGCGACCAGCTCTTCAAGCTTGCGCGCTTCACAACCACCGAACATGACACGCCGCGTTCACTGGCTGACTATGTGAAGGACCTTAAAGAGAACCAGACGGCCATCTATTATCTCACCGGCGAAGATGCCAGGCGCATGGGGGCAAGCCCACAGCTGGAAGGCTTCCGCGCGCGCGGCATTGAAGTTCTCCTGCTGTCTGACCCCGTCGATGCCTTCTGGGTTTCAACCGCACTGGGCTTTGAGGGAAAGCCCTTCAAGTCGGTCACACAAGGCGCGGCGGATCTCAAAACGATCGCGCTCAAAGAAGGCGCGAAAGAGACAAGCGCGGAAACAACCGCCGATGTCGCAACCCTTCTGGCTTTCATGAAGCAAACGCTGGAAAGCGCCGTGACTGATGTGCGCGCTTCTGATCGTCTTGCGGAAAGTCCTGCCTGTCTGGTTGCAGGCGAACATGGTCCTGATCGACGTCTTGAGCGTATTCTGGCGCAAGCAGGACGTGGTGAGGTTTCAAAGCCCGTGCTGGAAATCAATCCGCGCCATGATCTTGTCGCCACACTTGCCAAGCGCTTCAAGAATGATAGCGACAAGAGCCTGATCGAAGATGCTGCATGGCTCTTGCTGGATGAAGCACGTTTGATGGATGGTGAGGCCTTGACCGATGCAGCAGCTTTTGCAGCACGCTTGACCCGCGTGCTGGCCAAGGCTGCAGCGTGATGGAGTTAAGCCTCACTGCAGACACAACACGTCGGCAGGCGATGCGCCTGCTGACGGATCTGTTCGAAGAAGCGGGCATTGAAGACGCCACGATTGATGCTCGCTTGTTGCTCTGTGCGGCCGCAGATTTTGATCACGCTGCGCTCATCCGTGATCCCGATCTGCCACTCGAGCACCATGCCGATCAGCTCATGGAGTTTGCTGCGCGCCGTCTCGCGCGTGAACCTGTGTCGCGTATCATTGGCGCCAAGAGTTTCTGGAGCTTCGACCTGATCGTCACGCCTGATGTGCTTGATCCGCGACCCGATACGGAAACCATCATCGACGCCGCGCTCGACCTGCTGGCGACGCGCCAAAGCGAGCCTTTGCGCATTCTCGATCTGGGCACTGGCTCCGGCGCAATCCTCTGCGCTTTGCTGGATTGTTTTGAACAGGCAACCGGCATTGGCATTGATGTCTCGAAAGAGGCCTGCGCCATCGCGCGTGAAAATCTTAATCGTTGCGAGTTCTCGTCACGCGGCCAGATCCGCAATGGCAGCTGGGAGGCCGCGCGCCCCGGTCCCTATGACCTCATCGTCTCCAACCCGCCCTACATTCCAACGCGTGACCTTGCGGGCCTTGATCCGGAGGTGCGGCTCTATGATCCCGCTCTCGCGCTCGATGGCGGGGCAGATGGCCTGACAGCCTATCGCGACATCTGTGCCCTTTTACCTGAGCTGCTGAGCCCCGGGGGGCTTGCGATTTTCGAGGTCGGTATCGGTCAGGGACCGGATGTAGCGGCTTTGATGGGCGCAGCTCGCCTGTCAAAGATTGCCTGTCGGGCTGATCTGGCAGGGGTGGAGCGCGTGGTGCTCGGCTGGCAACCGTGACCACTGCTGTGGTGATTTTTCGCGCTGCCCCCTTGGCGAGCGGAGGAAAAGCGACTAGGTTCTTTCCAGTGAATCGCCTTGTCGCGGCTGACGCTGAGAGCTCTCTGAAACGTAGAGCAGCGTCCTGAAGGGCTGAACTTCCAACAAGACAAGCTCAGGTCAGGACGGCTCCGGTCGAGATGTACTCCAACAGCCCACGGCGATGATTTTTCAAGGTTTCGACCCGCGTGATGCGGTGCGATGTCGCAGCCACCCAGCGCTGCGAAACGGACCATCCCTCAGGAGCGTGGCTCCGTTTCAGGCGCATGGGCGTTGGGGGGGAGGTCGGGCGGAGGTCGGCAGGCCAGAGGTCAGAGCCGGCGCGTGGATGTACCCAAGGATCGTCAATGAGACCAGGTCAGAACAAGCGTATGCGCGGTCGCAACAACCGCAAGGGGCCGAATCCGCTCACGCGGAC
>JACCED010369003.1_pt1 | contig 20475 bp, 13 predicted proteins | sample 7455021 | NCBI WGS metagenome assembly JACCED01 (sample SAMN15323456, study PRJNA562643) | freshwater metagenome | isolation source: river surface water | place: USA:Blue River Watershed | collected 2017-08-19
AAGGACCAGTTACTACATCATCATCAATTGATATTGTTGGTAATACAACAGTTAAAGCTAACTTAAATATTAGCGGTTACTCTACATTTAATGGACCTATTACCGGTGTTTCATCATTAAATATTAGTGGTGTTACAACATTACAGGGATCAACAACTGTTTTATCAACATTAAATGTTAGCGGTAATACTATATTACAAGGAGCTTCTACTGTTTTATCATCATTAAATGTTAGCGGTAATACTATATTAGAAGGACCAGTTACTACATCATCATCAATTGATATTGTTGGTAATACAACAGTTAAAGCTAACTTAAATATTAGCGGAAACTCTACATTTAATGGACCTATTACCGGTGTTTCATCATTAAATATCAGTGGTGTTACAACATTACAGGGATCAACAACTGTTTTATCAACATTAAATGTTAGCGGTAATACTATATTACAAGGAGCTTCTACTGTTTTATCAACATTAAATGTTAGCGGTAATACCATATTACAAGGACCAGTTACTACATCATCGTCAATTGATATTATTGGTAATACAACAGTTAAAGCTAACTTAAATATTAGCGGCAACTCTACATTTAATGGACCTGTTACTGGTGTTTCATCATTAAATATTAGTGGTAATACAACATTACAAGGAGCAATTACTGGTGTTTCATCATTGAATGTCAGTGGTGTTTCAACATTACAAGGAGCAACAACTATTTTATCAACATTAAATGTTAGCGGTAATACTACATTACAAGGTTCAATTACTGGAATTTCATCACTTAATATTAGTGGAGTTTCAACATTACAAGGATCAACAACTGTTTTATCATCATTAAATGTAAGTGGTAATACAACATTACAAGGACCAGTTACTATCTCGTCATCAATTGATATTGTTGGTAATGCAACAGTTAAAGCTAACCTAAATGTTAGCGGTATAACAACAATACAAGGTGCTACAACTATTTTATCATCATTGAATGTTAATGATTTTTTTAAAATGAGTAATAACATTAAAAATAAACGATTTATTTTATGGGATAATAATCCAGGTGAAAGTTATGATACTGGTGATAATTTTTTAGGGTTTGGAATTAATGCTAATGCTTTACGTTATCAAACACCATCTTCTGATAAACATAAATTTTATAAATCAAATTCTATAAATCCAGACGGTGATGTTGAAGTAGGAACAATTAAAGCTTATAATACATCAATTTTTAATAATTCGGTAACTATTTTATCATCATTAAATGTCAGTGGTAATACTACTTTACAAGGTGCAACTACAACTATTTCATCATTGAATGTCAGTGGTAAAACTATAATTGAAGATGCATTAACAGCAAGTTCAACAGTAAATATTAGAGGTAAAACAACAATAAATGATTCGTTAACTGCAATGTCAACATTAAATGTAGTGAATGATACAAAAATTGGAGGAACTATATACGCATTAAGATTAGACACAGATAGTTCTGGTACATTAAATTTAGGTGATACTAATGCTTCTATAATTAATCTTGGTACTGGATCTGGAGTGCAAACAGTAAATATAGGTACTGGAGGTGGTGTTACAACAATAAATATTGGTGGAGCAGGTGATATTGTTAATATAGCAGGTACAGTTAATAATATAGTTACAACAGATTTACAAATTAAAGATAAATTAATATTACTAAACAAAGATGCTACTGGTTCTGGTACTGCAAGAGGAGCAGGTATTCAAATTAGAGATGCAAATACAGATAATACTTCTTTTATAGTTGTTAATTCTGATGGTAATGGTTTTACTTTAAAACCTCCAGAAGATAGTAGAGAAGTAACCTTTTATATTAAAGAATTTAATGATGGGTTATTAAGATGTAGTGGTAATACAGTATTTTCATCAGGTGTTATTAATACTCCTATTACTATTATATCAACATTAAATATTAGCGGAAAAACAATAATTGAAGATGCATTAACTGCTATGTCAACAGTAAATATTAATGGACCTCTTACAACTAATTCATCATCAACTTTAACTGGTGCAACAACAGTTGGATCTACATTAAATGTATCTGGTAGTACAACTTTATTTGGTGCCTCAACTGTTGGTTCCACATTAAATGTATCTGGTAGTACAACTTTATTGAGTGCCTCAACAGTTGGATCTACATTAAATGTATCTGGTAGTACAACTTTATTGGGTGCCTCAACAGTTGGTTCTACATTAAATGTATCCGGTAGTACAACTTTATTGGGTGCCTCAACAGTTGGTTCTACATTAAATGTATCCGGTAGTACAACTTTATTAAGTGCCACAACCGTTGGTTCTACATTAAATGTTAGCGGTAGTACAACTTTATTAAGCGAAACAACCGTTGGTTCCTCATTAAATGTATCTGGTAGTACAACTTTATTTGGTGCCTCAACTGTTGGTTCTACATTAAATGTTAGCGGTAGTACAACTTTATTAAGCGAAACAACCGTTGGTTCCTCATTAAATGTATCCGGTAGTACAACTTTATTTGGTGCCTCAACTGTTGGTTCCACATTGAATGTATCCGGTAGTACAACTTTATTTGGTGCATCAACAGTTGGTTCCACATTGAATGTATCCGGTAGTACAACTTTATTTGGTGCCTCAACAGTTGGTTCTACATTAAATGTATCAGGCAGTACAACTTTATTTGGTGCCTCAACAGTTGGTTCCTCATTAAATGTTAGTGGTAATACAAAATTAAATGGAGTTATTGCAGGCGATATAACTATAAATTCACTTAATATTCCAAGTAGTGGATCTGGACCAAGAACTATTATAAATATTCAAGAAGGAACATCAGATGGTGGTATTTATGTTGAAACAGAACATATTGGATGGATAGGTCAAATGATAACATTTAAAGGTAATAACTATAACTACGGAAATAAATTAGATAATATTTTAATGACATTAAGACCAGAAGGAAATATTGGCATAAATAATACAAATCCAAGTTATAAACTAGATATTAATGGTAATTTTAGAGTAAGTGGTCCAGCAATTTTAAATGCTGAAACAACAGTTGGTTCTACATTAAATGTATCAGGTAGTACAACTTTATTAAGTGCCACAACAGTTGGTTCTACTTTAAATGTATCCGGTAGTACAACTTTATTAAGAGAAACAACAGTTGGTTCTACATTAAATGTATCTGGTAGTACAACTTTATTGGGTGCCTCAACAGTTGGTTCTACATTAAATGTATCTGGTAATACAACTTTATTAAGTGCCACAACAGTTGGCTCTACATTAAATGTATCCGGTAGTACAACTTTATTGGGTGCATCAACTGTTGGTTCTACATTAAATGTTAGCGGTAGTACAACTTTATTTAGTGCTACAACAGTTGGTTCTACATTAAATGTTAGCGGTAGTACAACTTTATTGGGTGCATCAACTGTTGGTTCTACATTAAATGTATCCGGTAGTACAACTTTATTGAGTGCCACAACCGTTGGTTCTACATTAAATGTTAGCGGTAGTACAACTTTATTTAGTGCTACAACAGTTGGTTCTACATTAAATGTTAGCGGTAATTCAGTTGTTAATGGAACTTTTACAGCTAATTTAACATCAACTCTAACTGGTGCAGTAACAGCTGTATCTACATTAAATGTTTCTGGTATTACAATTTTAGATGGTACATCTTCATTAAACGGTATAACAACAGTTGGATCTACTTTAAATGTTAGCGGTAGTACAACTTTATTTAGTGCTACAACAGTTGGTTCTACATTAAATGTATCTGGCAGTACAATATTAAATGATACAACAGTTCAAGAAACTTTATCAATAAATAGAATAATTTTTAATCCATTAAATACTTTTAATCTTAATACGAATGATTCAATAGGACCCTTACATGGTTTAGAATTTTTAAATCCAAGTACAGATGTAACAGGAATAAAATTACTTAAAAACGGATCAATTACTGGTGCAACAGCAATTTTGGTAAATAAATCAATTTATACAATTTCATTTGCAGAACTTGAATCAAATATTGCTTATCCAAACATAACTCATTTATATCCTAAAACAACAATGATGATTGTTTATGATGGTAGTGAATGGATTCCTACAAGAGATACTTAAAAAATAATCAACAAGTTTTATAAAATAAAAATTATTTTATTTTATAATTTAATATAATGTCATACAATATTGTAAAATTTGGACCTATTACTGCTACTTCATCTTTAAATGTTAGTGGTAATACAACTTTATTAAGTACTACAACAGTTGGATCATCATTAAATGTATCCGGTAATACAACTATTAATGGTACTACAGTTATCACCGGTAATACAACTTTATTAACTGCCACAACAGTTGGATCATCATTAAATGTTAGTGGTAATGCAACTTTATTAAGTGCTACAACAGTTGGATCATCATTAAATGTTAGTGGTAATACAAATTTATTAAGTACTACAACAGTTGGATCATCATTAAATGTATCCGGTAATACAACTATTAATGGTATTACAGTTAGATCATCATTAAATGTATCAGGTAGTACTATTTTACAGGGATCAGTAAGTACTAATTCACTATTTGTAAATAATTTTGCAATTGTAAAATTAAGTGGAACGGATTCAAATAAAAAACTTGTTATTTGGGATGGAAATCCAAATGAAAGCGTAACATCTGGAACTCAATTTCAAGGTTTTGGTACAAACAGTGGAACTTTACGTTATCAAACACCTTCTTCAGATCGTCATGCATTTTTTAAATCAAGTTCTAGTATTCCAGATGGTACAGTTGAACTCGGAAGTTTAACAACTAATTCATCATTAAATGTATCTGGTACCACCACACTATTAAATGCAACAACAGTTGGTTCTAGATTAAATATATCTGGTACAACCACATTATTTAGTGCCACAACAGTAGGTTCTAAATTAAATGTATCTGGTACTACAACATTATTGAGCGCCACAACAATTGGTTCTACATTAAATGTATCTGGTATAGCAAATTTTGATAGTCAAGCAAATGCTTTAGGAGGTGTTTTAAACAATAGCGAAATTATTGATGGTCCACTTGGAAATGCATCGATTACAAATTTTGAAAATTATTGTACAAGTTCTAGTCTTGTTTATGCAAATAGTCCTGTCGATACTAATAAAGTTGTTATATCATTAGATGGTAAATATCAACTTACAGCAAGAGCTTATAATAATTCAGTTCCAACAACAGATAATCCAGTTATTTCGACAAATTACGGAAAAACATGGTCTGGAGTTCCTAGTATAACTAATTTCGGTGGAACAGGGATAGAAGGAATTGGAATGTCAGGAAGTGGTAAGTACCAATATATTTATGCTTATAATGTTGGTACAGGTACAGCAGCAACTGGATTTTGGAGAAGTTCTGATTATGGTACCACATGGGCTAAAATTGGTGGTGTTGATGCATCAGCAATTGCTGTATCAAGCACTGGAAAATATGTATTAGCCGTTAGATCTGGTAATTATAGATTATCATCTGACTATGGTGTTAGTTTTATATCCTTTTCAATAACTGGATTAACTGGTAGTCCTGGTAATTGTGCAATGTCAAGTTCTGGTCAAATAATGGTTATTGGAAATAGTAGTGGAAAAATTTTTTTATCTAATAATTTTGGTAAATCTTGGTCATCTTATACTTTATTAACTACAAATAATAATCCTGTTTCAATATCAGGAAATGGTCAATATATTTTAACAGGAAACTATTTATCAGTTGATTATGGTGCTAGTTTTAATGAAATTATTGCTTTATCAAGTAAAAATATTTCATATACTGCAATTTCCACAAATGGTCAATATCAAATTGTTACTATATCCAATGCTAATGGGGGTTTTTGGGTTTCTTCTGATTATGGAAATAATTGGGAAGAAAAATTTAATACCCGTACTTATTCGTATGTTTCAATGAGTTCAACTGGTAGAATTGTATCTTTGGCATCTACAAATGGTATTTATGTTAGTTATAATTATTCAGACGAAATTACAGAAAGACTTAAATATAATATAACGGTTGGTTCTTCACTAAATGTATCCGGTAATACAACTTTATTTGGTGCCTCAACAGTTGGTTCCACATTAAATGTGTCTGGTAGCACAAATTTATTAAGTGCCTCAACAGTTGGTTCCACATTAAATGTGTCTGGTAGCACAAATTTATTAAGTACTACAACGGTTGGATCCACATTAAATGTATCTGGTAGTACAACTTTATTTGGTGCATCAACAGTTGGTTCCACATTAAATGTATCTGGTAGTACAACTTTATTTGGTGCATCAACAGTTGGTTCCACATTAAATGTGTCTGGTAGCACAAATTTATTAAGTACCACAACAGTTGGTTCTACATTAAATGTATCTGGGAGTACAACATTATTTGGTTCCTCAACAGTTGGTTCCACATTAAATGTATCCGGTAGTACAACTTTATTAAGTACCACAACAGTTGGTTCTACATTAAATGTATCTGGTAGCACAACATTATTTGGTGCATCAACAGTTGGTTCTTCATTAAATGTATCTGGGAGTACAACTTTATTTGGTGCATCAACAGTTGGTTCCACATTAAATGTATCTGGAACAACATTTATTAATGGAAATTTAACTGTAAACTCTAATATAAACTTTACTGGTAATTTATATCAAAACGGAATATTGTTTACAGGAGGTCCAGATTTATCAAATCCTACGACAGCTTTATCATCATTTAATGTAAGCGGTAATACCATATTAAATAACACAACAACTGTTGGTTCTACATTAAATGTATCCGGTAGTACAACTTTATTTAGTGCATCAACGGTTGGTTCTTCATTAAATGTATCTGGTAGTACAACTTTATTAAGCGAAACAACAGTTGGTTCTACATTAAATGTATCCGGTAGTACAACTTTATTTAGTGCTACAACAGTTGGATCCACATTAAATGTGTCTGGTAGTACAACTTTATTTAGTGCTACAACAGTTGGATCATCATTAAATATATCTGGTAGTACAACTTTATTTAGTGCTACAACAGTTGGATCCACATTAAATGTATCTGGTAGTACAACTTTATTTGGTGCCTCTACAGTTGGATCATCATTAAATGTATCCGGTAGTACAACTTTATTTGGTGTATCAACAATTGGTTCTACATTAAATGTATCTGGTAGTACAACATTATTTGGTGTATCAACAATTGGTTCTACATTAAATGTATCTGGTAGTACAACATTATTTGGTGCATCAACAGTTGGTTCTACATTAAATGTATCTGGTAGTACAACTTTATTTGGTGCATCAACAGTTGGTTCTACATTAAATATATCTGGTAAGACAACATTATTTGGCGCATCAACAGTTGCTTCATCATTAAATGTTAGTGGTTACACATTAATTAATGGTGATGTTACACTAAGTTCAACATTAAATGTTATTGATGATGCAAGATTAAGTGCAACTTTATATACAAAAGGTGTTGTTTTGGGAGCAGGTTATGGGTCTCATATTGAAAGCGATGGTGCATTATATAGATATCCTGGTACTGGAGCTAGTGTATATTTAACAATTGATGATAAATTTTATATTAGAGATGCAACAACTGGGTCAATTTTATCAATTTTTGATACAAATGATAACAGTTTAATTTTAAATGGAACTATATCGGTTGCATCAAGATTAAATGTGTCAGGTATATCAATATTAGATGGAAGATCAACTATTACTTCTACATTAAATGTTAGTAGTTTTACTACACTATTTAGTGCAACAACAGTTGGTTCCGCATTAAATGTATCCGGAACTACAAATTTATTGAGTGCTACAACTGTTGGTTCTTCATTAAATGTATCCGGAACTACAAATTTATTGGGTGCAATAACTGTTGGATCCACATTAAATGTTTCAGGAGCTACAAATTTATTGGGTGCAATGACTGTTGGTTCTACATTAAATGTATCTGGTACAACATTATTAAATAGTGGAATGACAGTATCTGGTTTAATTACAGCGAGGGCTTTTAGAGAAACAGCAGTATTAAATACAAACATAACTGGAACCACAATATTAGATTGCTCAACAAGTTCATCTTTTATTTATACATTAAATGGTAATTGGAACATTACTGGAATTACTGGTATGGAAACATCTGGTAGTATTTTAACAAATATTAACTTGTACTTAAAACAGGGAACAGTTGGTAGTGCCATAGTTACCTGGCCCAGTTCAGTTAAATGGGGAACATTTGGGTTTCCAACTTTATCTACAACACCAGGTTTAACAGATATTGTATCCTTATCAATGTATGATTCAAACAATATATTTGGTTTTTTATCTGGCAAAGGATTTTAATATTTATTATAAATTATTTATTTAATAATAAAAATTAATTAAAAAAATCTTTTTCAGAATTATAATTTGCTAAAATTTGTTCATCAGTTAGAGCCACATTATAATTTCGATAAATAGCAACATCGCCGGTAAAATAATTACCGTTTCCTAATTTTGTCCAATCAGACATTCCAATCCAAGCATAATATGTATTTGGTATTTGTCTTGTTCCAGATGATGACACTGTGCATTTAATACCATCAACAAAACCTTCTAATAGACCAGAAGATTTATATCTCCAAACAGCATGGTGCCAATTTCCATCAGAAACAATTGTAGAATCAGAAATTATAGCTGTATTCCATACTCTAAATTTTAGCTTATTTTGATAAACTTCTAATTGTGATTCATGCCAGCCACTATTACCATATGTATTATCTGTTTCGTCAATTATAACACCTGCATCAGCTTCTAAAGTTCTAAACCACACTTCTTGAGTTTGATTCCACGAACTATCAACTAACGATTGTCTAATATTAGGAGACCTAATATAATTTGAATCAGTAGATCCAGTAAAATTAAAATAAAAATTTGTTCCGTTTGATTGTTTATTTAAAGTTTTTAAAGTTCCATTTTTTGCATTTGTTGAATTATCTATTATTGTTAAACTATTTGGATCTTGATTTCTAGCATCATACCAAAAAATTAAGTTTGTTTTAGTTAATGAAAAAGTATCTTTTGTTAAATTAAAAAAAGTTTGTATATTTGTTGCTGATAACGCAGAGTTATAAATAATAAATTGTTTTATACTACCTGTAAAATATTTTGGATAATTAATTAATATTTTATCACGTTCATCATAACCAATAATTGCATTTGAAAAATCATATGTTTTATCCGATGATGCTGTTTTTGTTCCATTAGCTATTCCGTCCACATAATAAGTCCCTGTAGTTCCATTTTTAACAAATCCAACCATATGCCAATAACCATCATTTATTGTGTTTATAGAGGAAATAGACGAATCAAAACCATTATTAGTATTATAATCCCACAATAATAATTTACCACTTGAATCAATCTGAAAAACTATTATTCCTTGATAATTAGTTTCTGATCTACCTATACTAAATAAATAAGCAGAAGTACTCGTTGTTTTTATCCACATAAAAACACTAAAATTTGAACCAAATGTTGGAGTTAAATTAGTTGTTAATTTTGCATAATGACTTGAGCCATTAAATGTTATAATTTTAGTATCAGAAATTGTTGGAGAATTATACAAAGTAAAATTATTTGAATTTCCAGAATTATCTCTCCATTCACCACTACTAGTTAAACCATTTAAATGACAAATCGAAGAAGGTAGTGTATCAAATTCACTTTTATTAAAATTAAATTTTGTTAATGTTGATGTTAAGGGCATTATTATATTAACATATTTTTTAATTTACTAATTAATTTTTTTAAATTTATTAGTTAATAATTTTTATTAAATTTCTAAAATTATATATTAGTTATGAGTAAAACACCTTTTGTTACAACAGATAAACTAGAGGTTAATCAAAAAGCCATATTTAGAAAGAAAGGTATATTAAATGAATCACAATCTATTTTAATTGGACCTGTAACAGCTATGTCAACACTAGATGTTAGCGGTAATACCACTTTATTAGGACCTGTAACGGCTGTATCATCGTTAAACGTCTCTGGTAATTCAACATTATTGGGACCGTTAACTGCGGTATCAACATTAAATGTTTCTGGACAGACCACATTATTAGGATCAGTTACAGCGGTATCATCGTTAAACGTCTCCGGTAATTCAACATTGCTAGGGCCATTAACTGCGGTGTCATCGTTAAATGTTTCTGGTAATTCAACATTATTAGGTCCTGCAACTGCGATGTCATCGTTAAATGTCTCCGGTAATTCAACATTATTAGGACCATTAACTGCTGTGTCATCGCTTAATGTCTCTGGTAATTCCACATTACAAGGTCCAGCAACGGCTTTATCATCATTTAATGTCTCTGGACAAACAATATTACAGGGTCCAGTAACAACAATGTCATCACTTAATGTATCTGGTCATTCAACATTACAAGGTCCAGTTTTAGCTGTAAATTCACTAACTGTGTCTGGACCATCAGAACTAAATGGTGATATTGTTGCTAAAAAGGATCTTCATGTTAATGGACTCTTGTCTGCAGCAGATATGGCAATTATGTCTGACCGTAAATTTAAATACAATATTAGACCATTAACTTCATCATTAGATAAAGTAATTAATTTAAATGGTGTATCATATTATTTAAATGGTACAAACAATAAAAAAATAGGATTTATTGCACAAGAAGTTGAAGAAATATTCCCAGAATTAGTTTCAACAAATGAAATTGGAAAATCAGTTAATTATCCAAATGTTACCGCGGTATTAGTTGAAGCAATAAAAGAACTTAAAACAAAATACGACGATCTTGAAAACAAGTATAACAATGTATTAAATAAATTAAATAGTTATGAGAATCAATATAAATAAAATCTTAATTGTTATCTTTTTTATTTATCCTTTTTACTATCATTTGTGATAGCCCATTCAGGTAATTTGTATCCAGTTTGTTCATGGATTGTATCAAGCATTGGAATTAGTCCTTTACCTAATTGCTTAATAGTATCCATCGATTTATCCGCATCACCAGTCCAGACAGTAATCTTAGGATTGAGTCCTTTAATTGCTTCAGCATTAGCTTGTGCTAACTTTTCATAAACTCCTTTTTCAAGCATTGTATATGATAACAATGCTCTTGAATCTCCTCCAAATGAATTAACCACTTGTTGAAGACCACGTGCTTGTGCCTCATATAATGCTTGAATACCTTCAGCTTCTTTTTGTTTAGCATATAACATAGCTTCTGCTTTAATTTTTTGAGCATTAGCTTCACCTTCTGCATCTTTAATTGCTTTTTCTGCTTGAACACGTGATTTAGAAACTTCTTCTGCCCTTTGACGTTCAGTTTCCATTTCTAAACGTTTGCTTTCAACAGTTTTCTCCAATTCCATTTTAAGTGCATTTGCTTCTTGTTCAGAACGAATTTTAGCCATTTTAATTATCATATCTTGTTCAGCTCTAGTTTTTTCTAGTTCTGCCTTAGATTTAATAATTTCTTGTTGTTTAGTATTTTCTACTAATGTAGCTGTTGATTCAATTGTAGCAACTTGTTGTCTGGTTTCACCCTCTCTTTCTTTTGCACCAACATTACCCTTTTTATTTTGTTCTGCTACTTGAACTTTAGCTAAGTTTTCAGCTTCTGCTTTAATACGTTGACTTAATGATTTGAAATAATTGGATGTTTCTGAATCTTTAAGTTCTTCAACGTTCGCATTATAAATTTCCAAACCATATTGGTCAAGTTGTTTTTGAACAGACACAACAATATCATCCTTAAATCCTGCTCTAGCAGCAAATATTTCTTCAATTGGTTGGTTAGCTGCCAAACTTCTTGTTTCACCTTCAATAATGCCTCTAATTAACCCAGTTGTTTCTTCAGGATTTTGGTTAAGTAAATATCGAGAAAATTTGGTAAGAGATTCAGAGTCATTCTTTGGCCCAATAGTAAAAACAGCTGGAAAATTAAATTCCATTTTTTCTCGGGACATTGCATTTACTGAAAACTTAAAACTTGATGGGCTCATGTTAATTCTGTCAATGTTTTGAAATGGAAATTGAAAGAATTTTTTGCCTATTTGAACATCATTAACTAAAAGACCAGTACGAACCAACCATTCATGAGATCTTGATGTTTTATATCTGGAAAATAGAAAAACCGTTGCACCTCCTAATGCAAGCAAGCCTATACCAGATTTAATTTCAGTTGAGTATTCTTGATATAATGATTTTTTATTTTGGGACATTAAAAGGCTATAATTTAAAAATTAAATATTGTAGAATTCAATTTTTATACCAAATAAAAACCCAAAATAAAAACGTGGAGAATTTTTATTAGATTTTAATTAAAACACATAAACCTAAAAAATTGATACTTTTAATCATAAAATTAATTATTTATATTATCTAATGTATTCATATATTATTGAAAAAGAATTGGCTAAAAAAGCTGAAATACCAATTGATACTACATCATATATTATGGATCACGAAGATTGGGAAGTCCTAAGAGACATTCATATAAATAATATTGAACCAATTGCATCAAAACCAAATAATTTTTTTGAATCACTAATGTATATACTTGGTGAAACTCAATGGTATGACAAATCAAAAACAGTTTTATCAGATGAAGGTTCTAGTTTAATTGTAAAAAATATTGGAATAAAGTATTTACGTAAACATTGGGTTAATTATAATTATAATTATAATTTTATAACTAATAACTATTTTTCAGTAAACCTTTACAAATATAGTTGTACTGGAGAAAAAACCAAACAAATTTTTCCAGTAGAATCTAAAAATTCTAATACTTTTAATCCTTCTTTCCATATTTATTTTTTCATTCGAAAAGATAATCAAATTACAGGTGGTGATTTTAAAATAATGAATTTGGTTAAAAACTCTAATGGTTTATCATACCATCAAAAAATTCATCACATTGTAAAATCAACTCAAGCCAGATGCGTGATAGTCGGACCAGATATTAATTATAAAGTTACTGATTTTGAAGGTAATGGAGACTGTGATGTTATTTTATTAGATATAGAAGTAAATTCTAAACAATAAATAAAAAATTGAAATTTTTTAAATATATAATCAGCTTAATTTAAATCTAATGCAAATTATTACAAACCTATTATTAATAATTACCACAACCTTATCTATTTGTTGGAGTTTACCTTTTATTATTGCACCATTAATTGGTTGGCAATTTTACAAAATAAAAGACCAAAAATTAGTTAAACTAATTAAAAAACTTCCTGCTAGATCATCAATTCATGCGGATGAAAATTTAGAAGGTTGGATTATTGGATGGCCTTATATAGGCTATCTCAACCATGCGCAGTCTTCATATGGAGAAGAAAAGAAGGAGCTGTTTTTGTTCACTTCTAAAAAGTTTTTTGAAAATACAATGAAAGAAATTGAATCAAAAGATAAAGATGATGAAAAATCTGAACCAAATTTTAAAGTTAAATTATGGGAGCGTCAAGGTAACTATTTTCATCTTTACTATTCTCAAAGAAATTTTGATTGTTCCAGTTATGAACCAAGAAAATCTCAGCTTGAGTCAATTGAATCAATTAAAGAATTTTATTACAAAAATAAATATTGTGTGGTCCTGTTACATGGAGAAAAAGGAACTGGTAAATCAATGATCCCCTGGTTGCTTGCAAAATCAATGAGCTCAAAGGATTGTGAAGTAAGTTTTTGTGACACATTTAAACCAACTGATCCTGGAGATAATTTTCCAAATTTATACAATTCAATTAACCCTTCCAAAGAAGCTCCACTAATTGTTGTATTAGAGGAATTTGACATTACTATTAACCAAATTCATTGGGGTAAAATATTACCTCACAAGTATGTTCCAACTTATGTTAGTGATAAAACATCTTGGAACCAGTTTTTAGACAGGTTTGATAGAAAGTATTTTCCCTGGGTTATTTTGGTACTAACTTCTAATGTTTCACCCGAAGGAATTAATCAACTCGATTCATCTTATATTAGAGAAGGACGTATCAACAAGACATTTAATATAGTTAATTAAAAGTTTAATTAACCAATTTTATTTTATCATTATAATTTAATAAATTAATTATGAATATAAATGATAATTTGTATAATCATAATGATCATATAGACTTGTCCAATCAATATGGGAATATGGAATTATATACAGATGCCAATCCAGATGAAACAATAAAAGTAGGTTATAAAAATAAAGAAGCAGCGTTAGAATCTATTAAAAAAATAAGCAAAAAATCAAAACCATATCAAATCAAGGTTATAATAACTTTATATTATCGGGCAAAATTTCATCCATCTAGAACCCCAGATATGGAATCTGCTATGAAAGTTTTTAAAAAATGGCTAAAAGAAAATAGTCCTAGTTCAGTCAAATAATGTTTTTTATACTTGGTACCAAATATAAAAAATTGAAATAAATTAGTTATTAAATTTAATCTAATTTATTTAATGCCTAACCATATTGAATTTCCAAAATATGCAAAATACCCACAAACCCTTCAAATTGGTTTTAAAAGTTATGAACCAAGAATGGTTGTTGGAAAAAAAATTTTAGTTATACTCGATACAACTGGCTCCATGGGAGAAATGATTAATGAAAAAAGCGAAGGTACCAAAATTAGTTTCGCCAAAAAAATTATCAGTAAAATTGTAGAAGCATATCCTTTTAGTATTGTTGAAATCATGCCATTTTCTGAAACACCTCATGCTATTGTTGATGTGGCTCATATTCCAGAACCAGATGGATGTACATATTTTAGCCCTATCATGGAAAAAGTTGTTAGCTTTGTTAAATCTGGATCAGAATATGTAACTACCATTTTTGTTTCTGATGGTCAACCTTCAGAACCAAAAGACAAAGCACTTGACTCAATTAAAACATTGGGTTCATATTGTCGCGAAGCAGGTACAAATACAATTAGTGTTGCTATCGGAGTTGAAGCTGATGGTAAAGCATGTTCGCTATTTACAGGTAATCGTGGTTATAATTGTTTTGTAAAATATAACCAAGATATTGAGTTTTCATTAATTGATATTGTTAATGGAATTAAATGTAATTTTATCCAAGTGTCAGATGGTAACTGGGTTCCAATTGAAGAGTCTGGTAATTATTATTACTTGAATGATTCTATTGGTTCAGGATCTGATTCAGATTCAATTCCAATTAATCCAACAATTGAAAATGTTCGTAAATACATTAGTTTGATTATTCAAGATGAAATTAAAAAACCAGAATCCATGAATGTGGTTGCTCTAACTGCTTTTATTAAAGAGACAGCATCAGCTTTATCCAATGATAAAGAACGCGAAGAGATTATTGAGTTTTTTACTAAATCCTTGGTAATTGTTGAAAAAACTATTCAAACAATTGGTCTTACTCCTGCTTTATCTGTTGCAACTAAACAAGCATACCAACTATTTTCTAGTCCAAGTGCGGGAATTTAAAGCACCCACTCTAAATTATTCTAATTCTTTTATTTTATAAGTAGTTAGTTGATATCCTAATATTAAAATTAATATCAAGTGTATCCAATATAATTGTTCATCAAAATATTTTTCAGGCATAGTTATTATTGGTTTGACTAGTCTATAAATAAATCCTTCTTTATATGCTTCTCCTTTGATCGCGTATTCTATTTCTGTTAATCCACATTTTCCATAATTTGTTATATATTGGGCAAAAGTAAATAATAAAAATGTTAGTCCTAATTTTTTGGTTTGAGGATCTGGAATAAATATTGAACTTAATACCCCAATTATTAAGCCCAAATGAATTATTTGAATTATGTTTTGTATCATTAAATTAATATATTTGATAAATTAATTTAATTTTATTTTTATAAATTAAAATTTAAATGTGGGTTCGTTTTGAATAATTCCACAAGTGCCTTTAGTTGCTAAAATATAAATAATATAAATGTGAGGGCAACATAAAGCTAAAACAAATGACATGGTATCAAAACCTTTATTGCATCTAAATGATAAGTAGATAGCAATTAAAGACATAATCATATGAAATACAGAATAAATATAACGACCGCTTGATACAGGTTGAGGGCAAAGGCAAATTGATTTTTTTGCTTTTTCAGCTAAAACTCTAGCTTTTTCTTGGGCAACTTGAACTTTTTCTTGAGCAACTGGTTTTAATGCTTTGATTAAAGCTTCAGCTCTTGGTGATTCAGATCTAGGAGTTTCGGATCTTGGTGTTTCAGATCTAGGAGTTTCAGATCTAGGAGTTTCAGATCTAGGAGTTTCTGATTTTGGAGTACTCATATTATAATAAAATAGATAATAAATTATATTTTTTTAAAGATTTTATAAATTAAATTCTTTTTGTTTCTTGTCTGTAGACTTTTTAGCTTTAGAATTACTAGATGATTCTTTAGATGAGTATTTACTTGTTTCTTTTGGAGCAGATTTACTGGTTCCATTTTTCTCAGCAATAATTTTTAACACATCATCAATAGTTATTGAATCAATTGAATAACCTTTTGGAATACTAATAAATTGTTTTTTATTTGATCCAGATACAATGTGAATATAAGGTCCATATTCTCCATTCTTAATATTTAATATTTTATCTTTGACTTTAAATGTTTTTAGTGCATTTGGATCACCTGATTCTATTAATTGTTTAGCATATTCAAGATCTACATCGTTTGGATCAATATCTGCATCTTTAATAGAAATATTTTTATCCCCATACTTAATATATAATCCGTACTGACCTTTATTTAATGATACATATGATTTACCAATTTTACCCAAAGTTTTTGGAAACTCTAAAATACCAAGAGCTTCTTCCAAAGTAACATCATTAATATCAATATCCTTTAATGGAGCATATTTCCATTTTTTAGGATCGTCCTCTTCTTGAATTTTAACATAAGGACCATATTTACCAGATCCAGTATAAACTTCAAGACCTGCTTCATTTGTTCCAAGTAATTTATCAGATGCTGATCCAATTTTTTTAACTTTATCTTTGGCTTCTGAGTTAAGTTTTTCAACAATTGGATTAAAAAGATCATAAAAATTTCTTAAAACTGTAACCCAATTTGCTTTTCCTTCTGCAATTTTATCCAAATGAGTTTCAAATGTGGCAGTAAAATCAACATCCATAATTGGTTCAAAATATTTAATCATAAATTCATTAACTAATTTTCCCATAGCTGTTGGTACTAACTTCTTTTGTTCTTTACCAATTGATACTTCTTTGGTTGATTCTTTTATTTTAAACTTACTTGAATCAAGTTCGAGTTGTTTAGATTGTTTCTTTACACCATCCACATTTTTAATTTCCACATATTCGCGTTCAATTACTTTGGATATAATAGATGCATAAGTTGATGGTCTTCCAATACCATTTTTCTCCAAGTACTTGACTAATAATGCTTCATTATATCTTAGAGGTGGTTTGGTATATTCTTCACTAACTTTCATTTTATTAAGTGCGACTTCATCTTTAACTTTAATAGCTAATTTACCAGTAACTTTTTCTTCATCTTCAGGTGTATTATCATAAACAATTAAATAGCCTGGAAATTCTACATTTTCTAAAACAGAATTAAAGTAGCACTGGGTTTTGTTAAAAATCAAAATACTTGATTTATCATTTAGTGCATCAATTTGAATGGATTGTACATTAACTTGAGCATTAGCCATTTGACTAGCAACTGCTCTCTTCCAGATTAAACTATATAATTTGGCTTGATCACCTTCCAAATTTTGTTCAGGTTGATCCATATGAGTTGGTCTAATGCATTCGTGTGCATCTTGACTATTTGAACTTTTAGACTCATAATTCTTTGGATCAGAATATTCTTTACCCCAGGTTTTAGTAATATACTTTTTAGCTTCTTCAATAGCTTCTTTACTAATATTTGGACTATCTGATCTCATATAGGTAATTAAACCAGCTTCGTATAATTTTTGTGCCACATCCATAGTTCTTTTAACACTAAAATGTAATTTAGTAGAAGCTTCCTGTTGTAAACTAGAAGTAATGAATGGGGCAGAAGGCTTTCTAACTGATTTTTTATTCTCAACAGAAATAACCTTAAATACCGTTTTTTTATTTATTTTTTCCAAGAAATTTTTTGCTTTATCTTCTGACTCAAATTGATACAATTTGTTACCAACACTAAGGGTTGAACCTAATTTAACTTTATCATCAGAATTCTCAAAGTCAAAATCAGCAGTTGTTTTGAAATATGGCTCACTAATTGATTTGGTGATTTCATTTTCTTTATCAACAATAATTCTAACAACAACTGATTGAACACGGCCTGCAGATTGAGCGCTACCATTATGGGCCATATACTTCCAAAGTACTGGACTAATTTGATAACCAACAAGTCTATCAAGCAGTCTTCGAGCTTGTTGAGCATGTACCATGTGTTCGTTAATTACTGAGGGGTTTTCAACAGCTTTTGTTAAAGCTTGTTTGGTAATTTCATGAAAAATAATTCTCTTTGGATTTTTTAAACCCAAAACAGAAGCAAGAGAATATGCAATGGCTTCGCCTTCACGATCACCATCTGCTGCTAATATAATATCTTTGCAGTCTTTAGCTAATCCTTTTAATTCCTTAACAACTTTGGTTTTATCTGGACTAACTTTATAAAAAGGCTTAAAATTATTTTCTACATCAATAGACAAAGTAGATTTATCTAAATCTTGAACATGACCAAACGATGCTTTAACAATATAGTCTGGTCCCAAATATTGACTAATTTTAGCAATCTTACCAGGAGATTCAACTATAACAAGAGTTTTTGACATTATTAATAGATTATATTTTAGTTCTTTATATTAATTTAATCAATTTTTATCTCGGGTTTATACATTGATATTAAAATTGAGTATTTAATTATGATTTATTGATTAAAAAATAATATTGGAAATTACTTAAAAAAATATTTATAATTGAGAATTAATATAGTTATGCCTGTTGATCCAAAAACTTTTTTTAATTTAGACCACAATCATACTCTTGAACAATTAAAGAATGCAAGAAATTCAAAATTAAATTCAATTGCAAGTTCAAATATGTCTTTTAACGACAAACAAGCCTTTTCCGAACAAGTAATTAGACTTTATAAAAAAGCTAAAAAAGATTTAGCTGCCAATTTAGATCAAAATCAATTATCTTTGCAATCACAAGCAAATACTAATTTACATTCTAACACCCATTCTAACACCCATAGTTTATTCTCTCCTTTTAGTGATTTAAATTCTAGTTTTATGAGTTCTTCAAATATATTTAATAGAATGATGCAAAATATGCAACATTTTGAAAATAGTTTGAGAATGAATTCTGGTTTTGATGTTAATAGTAATAATAATTTTAATAATTCAAACCTAAGTCAAAATTCTAATGGAATAAGTAGATCCAGAGTTATGTCCCAATCAAAATCGTATAGCGAAAGAACTTTAGCAGATGGAACTAAAATTGTTATCGAAGTTACAAAAACAAATAATAATGGTCAAACTAACCAAGTTGTTAAAACTTATAAAGTAATGCCAAATGGACAACTTCAACAAATTGATTTTAATCAAGAGGAGATTTAATAATGAATAAAATAAGTTTACTTAATTTTTGATATTTTATCTGCCCATTCATCTGCTAGTTCATACATTTGGTCATTAAAATTATTATAAATATTTTTTAGTTTGGGTTCATATGTATCAAGTAAATGATAAGCATAAGTGGCCCATCCATTTACATGTGCTAATTCTTGAGCATATTTTTGAATTATAGGATCTGATTTAATATTTGTCCATTCATTGGGAATATTATATCCAGATAGTTTAAGCCCTTCCATAATTAAAGGACACCAATATTTTGATTGTGTTTTTAATTCTTTTTCATGTTCCATCACGCACATTGTTCCAATTTTTTCAACTTGACACAATTGTCTTCCAATTTCATTTACTTCACCTGGATATTTATAACTTAGTATAAGTATTTGCATTTTATTAAAAATATGCCCATATTTAAGATTAGAAACTGATTTCCATTTTTTACCCATTATTAATCTAAAATCATATTAAAAAACAAAAAAAAATCAATATTTTATTTAAAGACTTAATAATTATTATATACTAAGAGTAATGTTTAGTAGTTATAAAGATGCTTTATTATTAGGTAAAGCCATAGAAACACCAGTTAAACCAAAATTACCAACGAAAAAAACTTATCCGTTATATTCAACGAGTGAAATTAAAAAAATGTGTATTTGGGGAAGAATCAATGATTTAAAACTTGTTAACCCTGCTTATTTTTCTGAACCCAATATTAATTTATTAGTTAGCTTAATGAAAGAGAAAATTACTGAAATTGAAATTTGGAAAATGGAAGATCAAAATCAATATGATGATATTCAAGTTGAATTTAATGAACGAATAGATGGAATTAATAAAT
>JACCED010101870.1_pt1 | contig 20461 bp, 12 predicted proteins | sample 7455021 | NCBI WGS metagenome assembly JACCED01 (sample SAMN15323456, study PRJNA562643) | freshwater metagenome | isolation source: river surface water | place: USA:Blue River Watershed | collected 2017-08-19
GCTCGGGCATCTGACCGTGGGCCACGGCGATGCGGGCCTCGGGCAGGATCTCTTCGAGCTTTTGCCGGCGGTTCTCGATGGTCTCGACCTCGTTGTGCAAAAAGTAGCACTGGCCGCCGCGCTTGAGTTCGCGCAGCACCGCCTCGCGGATCACGCCCGTGCCCTCGTTGCGCACAAAGGTCTTGATGGCCAGGCGGCGTTGCGGCGCGGTGGCGATCACGCTCAGGTCGCGCAGGCCCTCCAGCGCCATGCCCATGGTGCGCGGGATCGGCGTGGCCGTGAGCGTGAGCACGTCGACTTCGGCGCGCAGCTGCTTCATGGCCTCTTTGTGGCGCACGCCAAAGCGGTGCTCCTCGTCGATGATCAAGAGGCCCAGGTTCTTGAACTGGGTCTTTTCACTCAGCAGCTTGTGCGTGCCGACCACGATGTCGACCGTGCCGTCTTCGATGCCCTTCATTGCGGCGTTGACTTCCTTGGTGGAGCGAAAGCGCGAGATCTCGGCCACCTTGACCGGCCATTTGGCAAAACGGTCCTTGAGCGTCTGGTAGTGCTGTTCGGCCAGCAAGGTGGTGGGCGCCAGCAGGGCGACCTGTTTGCCGCCGGTCACGGCCACAAAGGCGGCGCGCAGGGCCACCTCGGTCTTGCCAAAGCCCACGTCGCCGCAGACCAGGCGGTCCATGGGGCGCGGGCTGATCATGTCCTGGATCACGCAGTGGATGGCGGCTTTTTGGTCGGCGGTTTCTTCAAAGCCGAAGTCGTTGGCAAAGGTCTCGTAGTCCTGCGGGCTGTAGCGGAAGGCGTGGCCTTCGCGTGCGGCGCGACGGGCGTAGATGTTGAGCAGCTCGGCCGCGGCGTCGCGCACCTGCTCGGCGGCTTTGCGCTTGGCCTTTTCCCACTGGCCACTGCCCAGCTTGTGCAGCGGCGCTTCGTCGGCGCTCACGCCGGTGTAGCGGCCGATCAGCTGCAGCTGGCTCACCGGCACATACAGCGTGGCCTTGTCGGCGTATTCGAGGTGCAAAAACTCTTGCAAGGCGGGCGTGCCGTCGGGGTTCTTTTCGCCCAGATCCATGTTGACCAGGCCCCGGTAGCGGCCGATGCCGTGGGCGCTGTGCACCACCGGGTCGCCCACGTTCAGCTCGCTCAGGTCTTTGATCAGCGCTTCAACGTCGCTGACCTGTTCCTGTTTTTTGCGGCGACGGGTGACGGCGCCGGCGGCAAAGAGTTCGGTTTCGGTGACCAGGTCGATGCCGTGCTCGAACCAGTGGAAACCGCTGGCGAGCGCCGCCGTGGCCATGCCGACCTTCTCGTCGCTGTCCAGGAACTCTTGCAGGCTGTCAAACACGGGGGGCGTCAGGCCGCTGGAGCGCACGAAGTCCAGCAGGCTCTCGCGGCGGCCATCGCTTTCGGCCAGGATCAGCAGGCGGTGTGGGCTGCTGCGCAGGTGCGCCTGCAAGCGGGAAAGCGGGTCGTCGGCGCCGCGCACCACGGTGAGTTCGGGCAGGCTCTGGGCGAGGGTGTTGTCCTGCACATCGGCGGTGCCGGGCCTCAGCGCCAGTTGGGCATGTGCGTTGGCCTGAGTGTAGAACTGCTCGGCACTCAAAAACAGCGCTTCAGGCGGCAGCACCGGGCGCTCGGGGTCGCCCGCGACCAGGCGGTGGCGGTCCTTGGTGTCTTGCCAAAAGCGCTGGAAGGCCGGCTCCAGATCGCCGTGCAGCACCAGGGTGGTGGCGCTGCCGGCCACGTCCAGGTAGTCGAAGACGGTGGCGGTGTCTTCAAAGAACAGCGGCAGGTAGTACTCGATGCCGGCCGTGGCCACGCCGTTGCCCATGTCCTTGTAGATGCGGCTTTTGGTCGGGTCGCCTTCGAGCAGCTCGCGCCAGCGGCTGCGAAAGCGCGCGCGCGCCGCCTCGTCCATGGGGAATTCGCGCCCGGGCAGCAGCCGCACCTCGGGCACGGGGTAGAGGCTGCGCTGGCTGTCGGGGTCGAAGGTGCGGATCGAGTCGATCTCGTCGTCAAACAGGTCGACGCGGTAGGGCACGGGCGAGCCCATGGGATACAGGTCGATCAGGCCGCCGCGCACCGCGTATTCGCCCGGGCTGACCACCTGGCTCACATGGTTGTAGCCGGCCAGTGTGAGCTGGGATTTGAGCTGGGCCTCGTCGAGCTTTTGCTTGACCTTGAACTCGAAGGTGTAGCCCGCCAGAAAGGAGGGCGGCGCCAGCCGGTACAGCGCGGTGGTGGCCGGGATCAGCACCACATCGGCCGCCTCGGGGTGCTGGCGCTGGCGAATGCGCCAGAGTGTGGCCAGGCGCTCGCTGATCAAATCCTGGTGCGGTGAGAAGGTGTCATACGGCAGGGTTTCCCAGTCGGGGAACATCACGCAGCGCAGCGCGGGCGCGAAAAACACCAGCTCGTCCATCAGGCGCTGCGCGTCCGTCGCATCGGCGGTGACGATGGCCGTGAGCTGGCCGGCGGCCTTGTCGCGCTGGGCCAGCTGGGCCAGCAGCACGGCGTCGGCCGAGCCCACGGGGCGGGGCAGGGTGAAGCGTTTTCCGATGTTCAGGACAGGCAGGTTCATGGCGCGGGCAAAACAGAAACACCCCCCGCCACAAAAGGAGGGGGGTGAGCGGTTGGACAGACCGGCCGATTTTAGTGGGCCCGGGCGCGCCATCGCCCCCCTCTAGAATCGATGGCGATGACTTTGTTCCATGCCCTGATCCCCTGCGCCGGCAGCGGCCGCCGCGCCGGCACCGCCCAGCCCAAGCAGTACGAAGCACTGGCTGGCTGGCCGCTGGTCATGCACACGGTGCAGGCGCTGGCGCAGCTGCCGCAAATCGCTTCGGGCTGGGTGGTGCTGTCGCCCTTGGACGACTTTGCCTGGCCCGAGACGGGCTGGCCCGCCCACTTTCGGCGCGCGCCTTGTGGTGGCGACAGCCGCGCCGCCAGTGTGTTCAACGGCCTGAACGCCATGCTGGCGGCCGGCCTGGATGGCCAGGATTGGGTGCTGGTGCACGACGCCGCGCGCTGCCTGGTGCAGCCGAGCGAAGTGGCCCGTTTGATCGACCAATGCCGCGACGATGCGGTCGGCGGCCTGCTGGCCTTGCCCTTGCCGGACACGCTCAAGAGCGAGGAGGGCGGCCGCGTGAGCGCCACTGTGCCGCGCGAGCGCAAATGGCTGGCGCAAACGCCGCAGATGTTTCGCCTGCAGGCCTTGCACGACGCCTTGGCTGCGGTGGCCGACACCGGCTTTGCCGGCATCACCGACGAGGCCAGCGCCATGGAGCGCCTGGGTCTGAGGCCGCGCCTGGTCGAAGGCTCGGCGCAGAATTTCAAAGTGACTTACCCGGCCGACTTTGCCTTGGCCGAAGCCGTGATCAGGAGCAGGGCATGAACATCCGCATTGGCGAAGGCTGGGACGTGCACGCCCTGGTGCCGGGCCGCAAACTGATTTTGGGCGGCGTCGAGATCGCGCACAGCAAAGGCCTCTTGGGCCACTCCGACGCCGATGTGCTGCTGCACGCCATCACCGACGCGGTGCTCGGCGCGGCCGGTCTGGGCGACATTGGCCGCCATTTCCCCGACACCGACGCACAGTTCAAGGGCGCCGATTCGAGCGTGCTGCTGGCCGAAGCCATGCGCCGCGTGCGCGCGCAGGGCTGGGAGCTCGTCAATGTGGACAGCACCATCGTCGCGCAGGCACCCAAGCTCGCGCCGTACATGCCGGCCATTCTGGCCGGTGTGGCCAAGGCCCTGGGCGTGGCGCCCGAGCAGGTCAATGTGAAGGCCAAGACCGCCGAAAAACTCGGTCCCGTGGGCCAGGGCCAGAGCATCGAGGCGCGCGCGGTGGCGCTGCTGCAGCGCGCCTGAGCGCTGCCGCCCTCATTCGCCTTGTGGCAGTTGGATCACGGCCATCAGGCCGCCGGTGCTGTGGTTGAACATGCTGAGCGTGCCGCCCATGCGCCGGATCGCGCGCTCCACGATCGCCAAGCCCAGGCCCGAGCCCATGGCCGAGGTGCGCGCCGCATCGCCGCGGTAAAAGGGTTGTGTCAGGTGCGCCAGTTGCGCCTCGGGCACGCCCGGGCCCTGGTCACGGATGCGCAGCCGCACCTGGCCATCGTGCGCATGCGCCTCGATCGCGACCCGGCTGACGCCATCGGCGGGGCTTTGGCCATAGCGGCGCGCGTTTTCCAGCAGGTTGGAGACCACGCGCCCGAGCTCGACCGGGTCGGCCATCACCGTGAGGTCCTCGGGCACATGCACCTCGATGGCCATGTGGGCATGGCCGCGCAGGGGGGTGATGCATTTGCTGATCACGGGCGCGAGCAGCACCGAATGCAAGGCGGTCTGATCGGGCCGCGCGTAACCCAGGAATTGGTCGATGATGTCGTTGAGCTGCTCGATGTCGGCCGACATCGCGGCCTGGGCTTCGGCGTCGGGCACCGAGAGCTCGGTCTCCAGCCGCAGCCGCGCCAGCGGCGTGCGCAGGTCGTGCGAGATGCCGGCGAGCATCAGGGTGCGTTCTTCCTCGACCTTGGCCAGCCGTTCGGCCATGCGGTTGAAGCCGATGTTGACCTCGCGGATTTCGCTCGTGCTGGCCAGCTCGTCGAGGGCGATGTCGCGGTAGCGGCCTTCGCGCACGCGGCTGGCGGCCAGCGAGAGTTGCTTGAGCGGGCTGTTGATCAGGCCGGTGATGGCCGCCGCACCCATGATCGAGAGCACGGCCGCGAGCGCGAGCCAGACCAGCCAGGCGCTGTTGCTCAGCGGGCGCAGGCGGTTCTCGTCCATTTGCAGCCAGTAGCTGTCGCGCTCGATTTGAAAACCGACCCACAGGCCGGGGGCCCCATTCACACTGGAGGCCACCACGGTCTTGGGGCCCAGGCGGTCGATCAGGGCCTCGGCCAGCCGCGTCTCCAGGCTGGTGCTGCCGAAGGGCTGTACCCGGTCATCGGGCTCGCGGATGAAGAGGTTCACATCCTCCTCGTCGGCCAGCAGCTTGAGCAGCGACACGCGTGCGATCGCGTCCGAGTGTTCGAGCGCGTTGCGCGTGAGGTTGACCACGGTGGCGATCTGGTGCGCGTTGCGCAGCACCCGGGGTTCATACTCCTGGGTGCGAAACAGGTGCAGCCAGGCCAGGGTGCTGCACAGGATCAGCAGGCCCAGCAGGATGAAGGTGCGCCAAAACAGCCCCAGCCCCTGGCGCGGCGGCGGGATCAGCGAGCCTGCGGCGCTGTCGGTCGGGGCCTCGCTCATTCGGGCACGAAGACGTAGCCTACACCCCAGACGGTTTGGATGATCTTGGGATTGGCCGGATCGGTTTCGATGAGTTTGCGCAGGCGCGAGACCTGCACATCCAGGCTGCGGTCAAAGGGCTCGAACTCGCGCCCGCGTGCCAGCTGGGCCAGCTTGTCGCGCGACAGGGGCTGGCGCGGGTGGCGTGCCAGCACTTTGAGCATGGCGAACTCGCCCGTGGTCAGGGCGATGTCCTGCCCTTGCTTCTTGAGTGAGCGCGCGCCCAGGTCGAACACGAAATCGCCGAAGGTGATGACCTCGTGCTCATTGCTCGGCGCACCCGGCGCTTCCTGCACCGGGCGGCGGCGCAGCACGGCATGGATGCGCGCCAGCAACTCGCGCGGGTTGAAGGGTTTGGCCAGGTAGTCGTCGGCCCCCACCTCCAGACCGGTGATGCGGTCCACGTCCTCGCCCTTGGCCGTCAGCATGATGATGGGCACCTTCTGGCCCTCGGCGCGCAGGCGGCGGCAGATCGCCAGACCGTCCTCGCCGGGCAGCATGAGGTCGAGCACCAGCAGATCGACGTGCTCGCGTTGCATGATGCGCGACAGCGCCCGGGCGTCTTCGGCCAGCAGCACGTCAAAGCCCTCTTGCGAGAGGAAGCGGCGCAAGAGGTCGCGGATGCGGGCATCGTCGTCGACGATGACGATCTTGTCGAGGCGTCCGGAGGCGGTGTTCATGGCAGGCCTTGCTGCGGGTTCACTGGGCCACCCAGCCGCCGTCCATGTTCCAGGCGACGCCGCGCACGTTGTCGGCCGCAGGCGAGCAGAAGAACACGGCCAGCGCGCCCAGCTCTTCGGGGGTGGTGAACTGCATGGAGGGCTCTTTTTCGCCCAGCAGCTGTTTCTTGGCCTCTTCGTTGGACAGGCCTTTTTCGGCGGCTTTGGCGTCCACCTGTTTTTGCACCAGGGGGGTCAGCACCCAGCCCGGACAAATCGCGTTGCAGGTCACGCCGGTGGTGGCGTTTTCGAGCGCGGTGACCTTGGTCAGGCCCACGATGCCGTGCTTGGCCGCCACATAGGCCGACTTTTCGGCCGAGGCCACCAGGCCGTGCACCGAGGCGACGTTGATGATGCGTCCCCAGTTGGCCTGCTTCATGGCCGGCAGCGCCAGGCGCGTGGCGTGGAAGGCGCTGGAGAGGTTGATGGCGATGATGGCGTCCCAGCGCTCGACGGGGAAGTCCTCGATCTTGGCCACGTGCTGGATGCCGGCGTTGTTGACCAGGATGTCGACGCGGCCAAAGGTGTCGGCGGCGAACTTCATCATGGCTTCGATCTCGCTGGCGCGGCTCATGTCGGCGCCGTGGTAGGCCACCTTGACGCCCAGCGCGGCGACCTCGGCCTTGGGCCCCTCGACATCGCCAAAACCGTTGAGCACGATGTTGGCGCCTTGCGCGGCCAGGGCCTTGGCGATGCCCAGTCCGATGCCGCTGGTGGATCCTGTGACGAGGGCCGTTTTGCCTTTGAGCATGCTGTCTTCTCCGTATCCATTACGATGGTGAAAAATCCATTATGACGCGAGTGTCGAACCCCCTGGCCGACGCCCGTTTGCCTTTGTTTCCGTTTGTGATGCCCGCCATGCTGTCCCCCCGTTTTGACCAGCTGACCTGCGCCCACCCCGGGGGCCAGCACCGCATGGCCTGGTGGTCCTGGGGCGATGCCCAGGCCCCGCACGTGGTGGTTTGTGTGCATGGCCTCACACGCCAGGGCCGCGACTTCGACCGCCTGGCGCAGGCCCTGGTCGATCGCGCGTGCGGCCGGCTGCAGGTGGTGTGCCCCGATGTGGCCGGGCGCGGCCGCAGTGACTGGCTGCCCCAGGCCGCGCACTACCAGGTGCCGCAATACGCGAGCGACATGCTCGCGCTGCTGGCCACGCTGCAGCAGCGCGCGCCGATCGCCACGCTCGACTGGGTCGGCACCAGCATGGGCGGCCTGATCGGCATGGTGCTGGCGGGCCAGCCCCAGCTGCCCATGCCCGCACCGATCCGGCGCCTGGTGCTCAACGATGTGGGGCCGGCCATCACCTGGACCTCGGTGCAGAACATGCAGGCCTTTGTGGGCCGTTACGGGCGCTATGCCGACCTGACGCATGCCGCCGCCGCGCTGCGTGCACTGGCGCCCGGCTTTGGCCCCGTGCCCGAGGCCATCTGGCGCGAGCTGTGCGTGCACATGGTGCGCCCGCACCCCGAGGGCGGGCTGACCTTGCATTACGACCCGGCGATCGGCGAGCCGATCCGCGCCCTCACGCCCGAGGCCGCCCAGCAGGCCGAGGCGGTGCTTTGGGGGCTGTACGACCAGATCCGCGCCGAGGTCCTGCTGATCCGCGGCATGGACTCGGACCTGCTCACGCCCGAGAACGCCCTGGCCATGACCCGGCGCGGGCCGCAGGCGCAGCTGCTGCAATGGCCTGGCGTGGGTCATGCCCCGACCCTGACCGCGCCCGAGCAGATCGAGGCGCTGCTGGGCTTTTTGCTCGGGCCCGCGGCATGAGCCACCTGGGCGCCTTTCCCCTGTCTTCCCCCGCGGTGCTGCAGGCCACGGCCAGCGCCCCATCGGGCCAGGACACGCTGGCGCGCGCGCGCAGCTTTGCCCGCGCTTTGCTCGACAGCGAGCAGCTCGACACCGGCGAAAACATCTGGGCACACGCCGAGGCGGTGGCCCGTATCCTGGCCGAGATCGGCGGCTCCGAGGACATGCAGGCGGCCAGCTACCTGGTCTATGCCTGCCCGCACCTGAACAAACCGCAGGAGGTGATCGCCAAGGCCTTTGGCGACAACCTCGCGCAGCTCGCGATGCAAGCCAACCAGCTGCTGCATGTGCAGCGCCTGTCGCGTGCGGCGCAGGCCGAGGCCCAGCTGCAGGACGATCCCAAGCTGCAAACCGAGAACGTGCGCAAGATGCTGCTGGCGTTTTCGCGCGACCTGCGCGTGGTCATGCTGCGCCTGGCTTCGCGCCTGCAGACCTTGCGCCACTGCGCGGCCAGCAAGCAGCCGGTGGCGCCAGCGCTGGCGCGCGAGTCGCTGCAGGTGTTCGCGCCGCTGGCCAACCGCCTGGGCATCTGGCAGATCAAGTGGGAAATGGAGGACCTCTCCTTCCGTTTCCTGGAGCCCGACACCTACAAGCAGATCGCGCGCCTGCTCGACGAGAAGCGCACCGAGCGCGAGCAATACATGGCCGACCTGTGCACGCGCATCGCGCAATCGCTGGCGACGCAGGGCATTGCCGCCAAAGTCAGCGGCCGGCCCAAGCACATCTACAGCATCGTCAAGAAGATGCGCGGCAAGTCGCTGCCCTTCGAGCGCGTGTTCGACATCCGCGCGTTGCGCGTGGTGGTGCCCGAGGTGGCCGACTGCTACCAGGTGCTCAGCTGGGTGCACGAACACTTTGTGCCGGTGCCCGAAGAGTTCGACGACTACATCGCGAGGCCCAAGCCCAACGGCTACCAGTCGCTGCACACCGTGGTGCGCGACGCCGATGGCCGGCCCATCGAGATCCAGATCCGCACGCGCCAGATGCACGCGCATGCCGAGCACGGCGTGGCCGCGCACTGGGCCTACAAGGAGGCTGGCACCAAGGGCTACCAGGGTGTCAGCGCGAGCAGCGCCTACGACGCCAAGATCGCGGTGCTGCGCCAGCTGCTGGCCTGGGAGCGCGATCTCTCGGGCTCGGCCAGCGAGCGTGGGCTGTTCGACGATCTGATTTATGTGCTGACGCCCGACGCGGCCATTGTGGAGCTGCCGCGCGGCGCCACGCCGATTGACTTCGCCTACACGGTGCACACCAATCTGGGCCACCGCTGCCGCGGTGCCAAGGTCGATGGCGCCATGGTGCCGCTGAGCACGCCACTGGCCAACGGCCAGACGGTGGAGATCATCGCCATCAAGGAGGGCGGACCGTCCCGCGACTGGCTCAACCCCGAGCTCGGTTACCTGGCGAGCCACCGCGCGCGCTCCAAGGTGCGCGCCTGGTTCAATGCGCAAATCAGCGCCGACAACATCGCGCGCGGTCGCGAGGCGGTCGAAAAGCTGCTGCAAAGGGAAGGGCGCACGGCCATCAAGCTCGAAGACCTGGCGGGCCAGCTGGGCTTCAAGTCGGCCGACGGCCTGTTCGAGGTGGTGGGCAAGGACGAGTATTCGCTGCGCAACATCGAGGTGCTGCTGAATCCGCCCGAGCCCGCGCCCAGCGCCGACGAGATGGTGCTGCGCCGCTCCACGCGCGGCAGCCGCCACGCCAGCGCTTCGGGGGTGCTGGTGGTGGGGGTCGATTCCTTGCTCACGCAGCTGTCGCGCTGCTGCAAGCCGGCGCCACCCGATGCGATCAGCGGCTTTGTCACGCGCGGCAAGGGCGTGAGCATCCACCGCCAGGACTGCAGCAATTTCCGCGAACTGGCCACGCGTGCGCCCGAGCGGGTGATCGAGGTGCGCTGGGGCGAGCGCGGCCAGGGGGAGGGTGCGCCGGTTTACCCGGTGGATGTGGCGGTCGAGGCGCTCGACCGCCAGGGCCTGCTGCGCGACATTTCCGAAGTCTTCTCCAAGGAAAAGATCAATGTGATCGGCGTGCAGACCCAGTCCATCAAGGGCATGGCCTGGATGACCTTCACCGTGGAAACGCCCGACGCCAGCCTGCTGCCGCGCGTGCTGCTCAACCTCAAAGCGGTCAATGGGGTGCGCAACGCGAGAAGGCGCTGAAAATCCTGCTACAATGCAAGGCTTGCAGGCGCGTAGCTCAGCTGGTTAGAGCACCACCTTGACATGGTGGGGGTCGTTGGTTCGAGTCCAATCGCGCCTACCAAACAGACAGCCCCGTTTTCGAAAGAAAACGGGGCTTTTTTCTGGCCCTCAGGCCATGCCCTGGTGGCGCAGCAGGGCGTCCAGGCGGGGCTCGCGCCCGCGAAAAGCCTTGAACGACTCGATCGCAGGGCGGCTGCCGCCCGCTTCCAAAATGGCCTGGCGGTAGCGGCGACCGGTGTCGATGCTGGGCAGACCCTCGGCGCTGGCCGTCTCCTCGAAGGCCGCGTAGGCGTCGGCGCTCAGCACCTCGGCCCATTTGTAGCTGTAGTAGCCCGCCGCATAGCCGCCCGAGAAGATGTGGCTGAAGGTGTGGGCCATGCGGTTGAAGGACGGCGGCATCAGCACCGCGACCTCGCTGCGCACTTCGGCCAGCAGCGCCTGCAGATCGCTGGTGCCCTTGTGCTCGGCGTGCAGGCGCATGTCAAACAGCGCGAACTCGATCTGGCGCAGGGTTTGCAAGCCGCTCTGGAAGTTTTTGGCGGCCAGCATCTTGTCAAAGAGGGCGCGCGGCAGCGGCTCGCCGGTGTCCACATGGGCGGTCATGTGGCGCAGCACCGACCATTCCCAGCAGAAGTTTTCCATGAACTGGCTGGGCAGCTCGACCGCGTCCCACTCGACGCCGCTGATGCCCGAGACGTCGCGCTCGTTGACCTGGGTGAGCATGTGGTGCAGGCCGTGGCCGAACTCGTGGAAGAGGGTGATCACATCGTCGTGCGTGAGCAGCGGTGGCTTGCCGTTCACGCCCTCGGCAAAGTTGCACACCAGGTGCGCGACCGGCGTTTGCAGCGTGCCGGTGTCGGGCCGCAGCCAGCGGCCGCGCACATCGTCCATCCAGGCACCACCGCGCTTGCCGGCGCGCGCGGGCGGGTCGAGATAGAACTGGCCGACCAGCTGCCCCTCGCGTTCGATGCGGTAGAACTCGACGGCGGGGTGCCAGACGGGGGCCGCGTCTTTGCGGATACTGACCTCGAACAGGGTCTCGATGATTTGGAACAGGCCCGCGAGCACCTTGGGCGCGGTGAAGTATTGCTTGACCTCCTGCTCGCTGAAGCTGTAGCGTGCCTCTTTGAGCTTTTCGCTGAGGTAGGGCACGTCCCAGGCGTGGAGCTCGCCGCCCATGCCCAGCTCCTGGCGGGCGAAGGCGCGCAGGTCGGCCAGGTCCTTTTCGGCGTAGGGCCTGGCTTTGGCCGCGAGTTCGCGCAAAAAGGCCATCACGGTGTCGGGCGACTCGGCCATTTTGGGCACCACCGAGACCTGGGCGAAGTTGGCGTACCCGAGCAGCTGCGCTTCTTCCTGGCGCAGCGCGAGGATCTCCTGCATGAGCGCGGTGTTGTCGTATTTTTGGCCATCGCCTTCGGCCTGGTCGGAGGCGCGTGTGGTGTAGGCGCGGTAGAGCCGCTCGCGCAGCGCGCTGCTGTGGGCGAACTGCATCACCGGCAGGTAGCAGGGCATCTTGAGTGTGAGCTTGGCCTGGCCGCTGTGACCGTCCTTGTCGGCCGCCGTCTGGGCCGCGTCGACCACGTCTTGCGGCACGCCCGCGAGTTTGGCGGGCGCCACATACAGCGACCAGCTGTCGGTGGCGTCGAGCGTGTTTTCACTGAATTTTTGCGAAACCTCGGCTTGGCGCTCCTGGATGGCGGCATAGCGGGCCTTGGCCTCGCCCTGCAGTTCGGCACCCCCCAGCACGAAGTTGCGCAGCGCATTGCGGTGGGCCTGGGCCTGCTCGGCGTTGAGCGTGGCGGGGGCGATGGCCTTGTACTTGGCGTACAGGCGCTCGTCGCTGCCCAGGCGCGTCCAGAACTCGGTCACGCGGGGCAGGGCGGCGTTGTAGGCGGCGCGCAACTCCGGTGTGTCGGCCACGCTGTTGAGGTGGCTCACCGCGCCCCAGGCACGGCCCAGGCGTTCGGTGGCCACATCGAGCACCCGGGCGATCTCGGTCCATTGGGCCGGGAAGTCGGGTGCGGTGACGCGGGCCAGCGCCGCATCGGCCTCGGCCAGCAGGGTGTCCATGGCGGGCGCCACGTGTTCGGGCGCGATGCGGTCAAACAGCGGCAGGTCGGCGGTGTCGAGCAGGGGGTTGTTCATGGGCATTTGATCTGTTGGTGACAGAGCTACAGGTCTGTCACGCAAGATATTTAGATGGCGGCGCGTTCGGCGGCTTCAAGGGTGTTGACCAGCAGCATGGTGATGGTCATGGGGCCCACACCACCGGGCACGGGGGTGATGTAGCCCGCGACTTCTTTGACGCCCTCAAAGTCGACATCGCCGCAGAGCTTGCCTTGCTCGTTGCGGTTCATGCCGACGTCCAGCACCACGGCCCCGGGCTTGACCATGTCGGCCGTGAGCACATTGCGCTTGCCCACGGCGGCCACGATCACATCGGCCTGCAGGGTCTGGGCTTTGAGGTCTTTGGTGCGCGAGTGGCAGATGGTGACGGTGGCGTCCTGCTGCAGCAGCATCAGCGCCATGGGCTTGCCCACGATGTTGCTGCGGCCGATCACCACCGCGTGCTTGCCCTTGAGGTCGTAGCCGATGCTCTCGAGCATCTTCATGCAGCCATATGGCGTGCAGGGCCAGAAACCGGGCATGCCGGTCATGAGCGCGCCGGCGCTGGCGATGTGAAAACCGTCCACATCCTTGGCGGGGCTGATGGCTTCGATCACCTTTTGCGCGTCGATGTGCGCGGGCAGGGGCAACTGCACCAGGATGCCGTGGATGGCCGGGTCCCGGTTGAGGGCTTCGACACGGGCCAGCAGGGCGGCTTCGCTCATGTCGGCATCGTATTTTTCGAGCACCGAGTGCAGACCGCTGTCTTCGCAGGCCTTCACTTTGTTGCGCACATAGACCTGGCTGGCCGGGTTGTCGCCCACCAGCACCACGGCCAGGCCGGGCGTGACGCCCCGGGCCTTGAGGGCCTGGGCGCGGGTGGCGACGTCGGCGCGCAGTTGCTTGGAGAGTTGGTTGCCGTCAATCAGTTGGGCGGTCATGGGGCGCTTTCGAGCAGGGGGGTGAACAATGCAAAACGCCCGACAGGCGCGGGCGTTTGTGGGGAGGGTGGTGGGCTCAGGCCTTGACCGCGTCTTTGCCGAGCGCGATCTTGAGCAGGTCGGCCACGGTGTTGGCGTTGAGCTTTTCCATGATGTTGGCGCGGTGCGCCTCCACCGTCTTGATGCTGATGCCCAGGTCGTCGGCGATCTGCTTGTTCAGGCGGCCGGCGACGATGCGCTCGAGCACCTGCGACTCGCGGCCGGTGAGCTTGGACAGCAGCGCATCGCGGCTGGCCGCTTGCTGGTGCTCGGCGAAGGCTTCGCGGGCCTGGTCCAGCATGCGCTCGACCAGGGCGAGCAACTCGTCTTCCTTGAAGGGCTTCTGGATGAAATCCATGGCACCCTTTTTCATGGTGTCGACCGCCATCGGCACATCGCCGTGGCCGGTGATGAAGACGATGGGCAGCGGCGAGCGGCGCTCGATCAGGCGGTCTTGCAGCTCCAGACCGGTCATGCCGCCCATGCGCACATCGACGATCAGGCAGGCGACTTCGCGCGGGTCAAAGCGCGAGAGGAAGGACTCGGCCGAGTCGAAGCAGCGCACCCGGTAGTCTTTGCCTTCGAGCAGCCATTGCAGGGAGTCGCGGACGGCCTCGTCGTCATCGACCACGTACACGGTGCCTTTTTTGGGGATCAAACTCATGGGTTTTCAGCTCGGTTGTTCAGGGAGCGCATCCGAGGCCACCGGGATCCAGAAGGAAAAGCGGCAGCCCCTGACTTCATTGGCATTGTAGAGGTTCTGGGCTTCGATCCGACCCTGGTGCGACTCGATGATGCTGCGGCACAAATTGAGGCCGATGCCCATGCCTTCGGCCTTGGTCGAGAAAAAGGCTTCATACAGCCGCTCCAGCACCTCGGGGGGCAGGCCCTTGCCGGTGTCGGTGACGGCGAATTCGACCACGTCCTGGCCTTCGATCTTGCGCGGCACCACGCGCAGTTCGACCTGGCGCTGGTCGGCTGGGCGTTGCGCGTTGTCGATCGATTCGGCCGCGTTCTTCATGAGGTTGATCAGCACCTGTTCGATCAGGATCGGGTCGACCATCAGCTTGGGCAGACGTGCCGCCACGTAGTGCGACAGGCGGACATGGCGGCGGCGCAATTCGATTTCCGCCAGCTCGAGCGCCTCGCTGACGATGCTGCCCACCTCGGAGGCGCTGCGGTTGGGCTCGCTGCGTTTCACAAAGCTGCGGATGCGCTGGATGATCTGGCCCGCGCGCTGGGCCTGGTGGGCGGTTTTGTCGAGCGCCCACAGCAGGTCCTCTTCCTTGATCTGCTGGTTCTTGATGCGCGAGATCATGCCGTTGCAGTAGTTGCTGATGGCCGTGAGCGGCTGGTTGAGCTCATGCGCCACGCTGGACGCCATTTCGCCCATGGTGATCAGGCGGCTGGCCGACTGCGCGCGCTCGGCCTGCTGGTCGGCGAGCTCTTCGGCCTGGCGGCGCGGCGTGATGTCGGTGGCGATCACCATTTGCGCGAGCCGGCCGTCGGCCCAGTTGATGTAGCGCGAGCGCACCTCGAGCCACTTGCCCAGTGTGGGCAAAAACAGCTCGGCATTGCCGGCGCCGGCCACCGTCAGGCTGGCGGTCGGCAGGCCGGCCAGGCTGTCGACATCGTCGGCCGCGCTGTCGCTGGCGCTGTAGGCTCCCGCCTGCTCGACCAGGCGCAGGTGCCCCTCGGAGTCGTTGCCAAACCACTGGCGGTAGAGCTTGTTGGCAAACAGCAGTTCCTTACTGCCCAGCGGCGCCACCGAGACCGAGGCGTCGAGCGCTTCGAGCACGATGGTGAAGCGCTCGTGTGCGGTGGCCAGCTGCTCGCGGATGCGGTTGGGCTCGGTGATGTCGGTCATCGAGGTCATCCAGCCGGTTTGTGTGCCGCGCGCATCGATCAGCGGCGAGACGTACATGCGCGCATCGAACAGCGTGCCGTTCTTGCGCTTGACGCGCACCTGAAAGCCGCTCGGCAACTGGCGCCCGCTCAACTCGTCTTCCAGCCGCCGCATCAGCAGCTCATGGTCCTGTTCGGGCCAGTAGGGAAAAGGGGCGGTGGTGTCGACCAGTTCGGCCTCGCTCCAGCCGGTCATCTCGCAAAAGGCCGGGTTCACGTAGGTGATCTTGCCCTGCAGGTCCAGGGCACGCATGCCGGTGAGCATGGAGTTTTCCATGGCGCGGCGGAAGTTGGTTTCGGCGATCAGGGCCTGCTGCGCCTGCAGGCGCCGGCGCGTGTGGCGCCAGTTGGCGATCAGCATCCAGGCGGTGAGCATGCTCAGCGCGCTGACCAGCCAGAACAAGGCGTTGCCGACCAGTCCCGGCGAGGTGCGCCAGGCCTGGGCCCGCAGCAGCAGGCCGTTGCCAACCGGCGAGACCGGCACCTCGTACTCGTTGCTGTCGGGCGAGCTCCAGGGCAGCATGGGCCACAGCCGCATGCGCGCAGGAATGGTCTGGCCCGCGAGCGTGATGCCCTCGGCGTTTTCAAAGGACACGGCGTATTTGGCCAGCACCTCGGTCGGCACGCCGTAGCGCAGCAGGCCGTCGAGTGTGTATTCGGCCAGCAGCACACCGGCGAACTGGCCACGCTCGTTGGTCAGCGGGGTGTGCAATTGCAGCATGGGCTGCGCTTGTTCCTTGTGGCGCGCTCCGTCTTCGGGCAGGCCTTCGAGCACGCCGTAGATGGGCTGCATCAGGTCGCGCGTGAGGCTGTAGTGGGTTTCCGTGGCGCCCAGGGGCAGCGTGTCGCCCACCTTCAGGCGCTGGCCGGCGAGCAGGTTGGAAATGCTGTGGGTGGCGCCGACCTGGCGCCGTTCGTCGACCCAGGACAGCGCGAGGTATTCGGGGTACTGCTGCACCAGGGCCTCGGCACGCACCAGGAACTGGTCTTTGGTGATTTCCTGGTTCGAGATGTCGCGCGCCAGGCGCATGACCTGCTCCTGGCGTTCCAGCAGGCGCAGGCGCAGGCGCTGCTGCGCGTATTCCACGTCGCGCCGCACGGCTTCTTGCTCGCGCCCCAGTTCTTCTCCGCGCAAGTACCAGACGGCGCTGGCGATGGCCGCCAGAAACAGCACCACCGCGGCCAGCGGCGCCAGGTTGGCAAAACGGTCCTGCCGCAGCGGCGACTGGCGTTGCCACCAGTGCTGCCAGCGCAGCACAAGACCGCGCGGGCGTTCCCGCTGGTTTTCACTGCTTGTGTTCATTGCCGTCGAGTTTAGGGTAGAGCGCAGCCCTTGCATTCGATTGAATTTCTTAATATGAAACAGGTAAGCACTATTTGAAAAACCAAAAAATCTGTGCGACACTCCGGCCATCGACCCGACCACAACACTTCAGGAGACCGTGAATGACCGCCGCCCATCCGAACCCGCCCAGTCAGGATCTGGACAGCCAGGAAACCCGTGAATGGATGGACGCGCTGTCCGCCGTCATCGAGAAGGAGGGCGGTGAACGCGCCCACTTTCTGCTGGAGCAGCTGCTCGAACACGCCCGCGAAAACAGCATCGACATGCCGTTTTCGGCGACCACCGGTTATGTGAACACCATCGAGCCCGACCAGGAAGCGCGTTGCCCCGGCAACATCGAGATCGAAGAGCGCCTGCGCGCCTACATGCGCTGGAACGCCATGGCCATGGTGGTCAAGGCCAACCGCCACAACCCCGAAGACGGCGGTGACCTGGGCGGCCACATCGGCTCGTTCGCCTCGCTGGCCCACATGTTCGGCGCCGGCTTCAACCACTTCTGGCACGCCGAGAGCGAGAACCACGGCGGCGACTGCCTCTACATCCAGGGTCACGTGGCGCCTGGCGTGTATGCGCGCGCCTTCCTCGAAGGCCGCCTGAGCGAAGAGCAGCTGCTCAACTTCCGCCAGGAAGTCGACGGCAAAGGGCTCTCCAGCTACCCCCACCCCAAGCTCATGCCCGAGTTCTGGCAGTTCCCCACGGTGTCCATGGGCCTGGGCCCGCTGATGGCGATTTACCAGGCGCGCTTCCTCAAGTACCTGCACGCCCGTGGCATCGCCAACACCGAAAACCGCAAGGTCTGGGTGTTCTGCGGCGACGGCGAAATGGACGAAGTCGAGTCGCTGGGCGCGATTGGCTTGGCTGCGCGTGAGAAGCTGGACAACCTGATTTTTGTCGTCAACTGCAACCTGCAGCGTCTGGACGGCCCGGTGCGCGGCAACGGCAAAATCATCCAGGAACTCGAAGGCGAATTCCGCGGCTCGGGCTGGAACGTCATCAAGTGCCTGTGGGGCTCGAATTGGGACCCGCTGCTGGCGCGCGACAAGGACGGCGCCTTGCGCAAGATCATGATGGACACGCTGGACGGCGACTACCAGGCCTTCAAGGCCAACGACGGTGCCTACGTGCGCAAGCATTTCTTCGGCCGCGACCCCAAGGTGCTGGAGATGGTCGCCCACATGAGCGACGACGACATCTGGAACCTGCGCCGCGGTGGCCACGACCCGCAAAAGGTCTATGCCGCCTACCACGAGGCGGTGAACCACAAGGGCCAGCCCACGGTGCTGCTGATCAAGACCGTCAAGGGTTTCGGCATGGGCAAGGCCGGCGAAGGCAAGAACACGGTTCACCAGACCAAGAAGCTGACCGACGAGGACATCAAGATCTTCCGCGACCGCTTCAACATCCCGATTCCTGACAGCGAGCTGCCCAAGCTGCCCTTTTACAAGCCGGCCGACGACACGCCGGAGATGAAGTACCTGCACGAGCGCCGCCAGGCCCTGGGCGGCTACCTGCCCAAGCGCCGCGTCAAGGCCGATGAGAGCTTCACCGTGCCGGCGCTCGAAACCTTCAAGTCGGTGCTGGAGCCGACCGCCGAAGGCCGCGAGATCTCGACCACGCAAGCCTATGTGCGCTTTTTGACCCAGCTGCTGCGCGACCAGGCGCTGGGCCCGCGCGTGGTGCCCATCCTGGTGGACGAGGCCCGCACCTTCGGCATGGAAGGCCTGTTCCGCCAGATCGGCATCTACAACCCCGCAGGCCAGCAGTACACCCCGGTCGACAAGGACCAGGTCATGTACTACAAGGAAGACAAGGCCGGCCAGATCCTGCAAGAGGGCATCAACGAAGCCGGCGGCATGTCCAGCTGGATCGCGGCCGCCACCAGCTACAGCACGTCCAACCGCATCATGGTGCCGTTCTACGTGTACTACTCGATGTTCGGCTTCCAGCGCATCGGTGACCTGGCCTGGGCCGCCGGCGACATGCAGGCGCGCGGCTTCTTGCTGGGCGGCACCTCGGGCCGCACCACGCTCAACGGTGAAGGCCTGCAGCACGAAGACGGTCACAGCCACATCCTGGCCGGCACCATCCCGAACTGCATCAGCTATGACCCGACCTTCGCGCACGAAGTGGGCGTGATCCTGCACCACGGCCTCAAGCGCATGGTCGAAAAGCAGGACAACGTCTTCTACTACCTGACCCTGCTCAACGAGAACTACGCCATGCCGGGCCTGGTGGCCGGCCAGGAGGAGCAGATCATCAAGGGCATGTACCTGTGCAAGCCGGGCGCCAAGGGCAAGAACCGCGTGCAGTTGCTCGGTTCGGGCTCCATCCTGCGCGAGTCGATTGCGGCCCAGACCTTGCTGGCCTACGACTGGGGCATCCAGGCCGACGTCTGGAGCTGCCCGAGCTTCAACGAGCTGGCGCGCGACGGTCAGGCCGTCGAGCGCCACAACCTGTTGCACCCGACGGACAAGCCGCAAGTCTCGTTTGTCGAGCAGCAACTGGCGGGCAGCACCGGCCCGGTGATCGCGTCGACCGACTACATGAAGAACTACGCCGAGCAGATTCGACCCTTCATCCCGAAAGGCCGGACCTACAAGGTGCTGGGCACCGATGGCTTTGGCCGCTCGGACTTCCGCAGCAAGCTGCGCGAGCACTTCGAGATCAACCGCCACTACATCGTGGTCGCCGCGCTCAAGTCGCTGGCCGACGACGGCGCGCTGCCGGCGGCCAAGGTGGCCGAGGCCATCCAGAAGTACGGCATCAAGACCGACAAAGTGAATCCCCTTTACGCGTAAGCGGAAAACGGGATTCACTTTGCAGCGAAGACTCCTATCGCGAAGCGATGTGATGTCGAAGCTACACAGTCCGTCCCACAAACCGAACAAGTGAGACAAACATGGCATTGGTAGAAATCAAGGTCCCGGACATCGGTGACTTCGACGAAGTGGCGGTGATCGAGCTGCTCGTCAAACCCGGCGACACGGTCAAGGCCGAGCAATCGCTCATCACGGTGGAGTCCGACAAGGCCTCCATGGAAATTCCGTCGAGCCACGCAGGCGTGGTCAAGGAACTCAAGGTCCAGCTCGGCGACAAGGTCAAGGAAGGCTCAGTCGTGCTGATGCTCGAGGCCGAAGGCGCGGCTGCGGCTGCTCCGTCCGCTGCGCCGGCACCGGCGGCTGCGGCACCAGCTGCCGCTCCCGTTCCGGCCGCATCACCGGCTGCGGCCCCGGTCGCCGCTGGCCCGGTCGAGGTGCATGTGCCCGACATCGGCGACTTCAAGGACGTCGCTGTGATCGAGGTCTTTGTCAAACCCGGCGACACGATCAAAGTCGAGCAAAGCCTGATCACCGTGGAATCCGACAAGGCCTCGATGGAAATCCCCTCGAGCGCCGCCGGTGTGCTCAAGGAACTGAAGGTCAAAGTGGGCGACAAGGTCAACATCGGCGACCTGCTGGCCATTTTGGAAGGCACAGCCGCAGTACCCGCTGCTGCGCCCGCTGCCGCCCCGGCTTCCGCGCCCGCGTCTGCCGCGGTGCCCGCAGCTGCAGCGTCGGCGCCAGTGGCCGCCAGTGCCGCCCCGGCCCACAACCCCACGGCCACCCCGGCCGTCGGGCTGCCGCACGCATCGCCCTCGGTACGCAAATTCGCCCGCGAACTGGGCGTGCCGCTGGACGAGGTCAAGGGCTCGGGTCAGAAGGGCCGCATCACGGCCGAAGACGTGCAGAAGTTCACCCAGTCCGTCATGAGCGGCGCCACCCAGACCAAGGCCCAGGCGGCCAAGGCGCCGGCCGGTGGCTCGGGCCTCGGTCTGGACCTCTTGCCCTGGCCCAAGGTGGACTTTGCCAAATTCGGTCCGATCGAGCGCAAGGAGATGAGCCGCATCAAGAAGATCAGCGGCGCCAACCTGCTGCGCAACGCGGTCATGATCCCGGCCGTCACCAACCACGACGACGCCGACATCACCGACCTCGAGGCCTTCCGCGTCTCCACCAACAAGGAAAACGAGAAGAGTGGCGTCAAGGTCACCATGCTGGCCTTCCTGATCAAGGCCTGCGTGGCCGCGCTCAAGAAGTTCCCCGAGTTCAACAGCTCGCTCGATGGCGA
>JACCED011703637.1_pt1 | contig 20450 bp, 14 predicted proteins | sample 7455021 | NCBI WGS metagenome assembly JACCED01 (sample SAMN15323456, study PRJNA562643) | freshwater metagenome | isolation source: river surface water | place: USA:Blue River Watershed | collected 2017-08-19
AAGTAGTCGAGCTGCACCACCTCGGCCCTCACCGGGACATCCTTACCGAAGATCCGCACGCTGGCCGCGCCGGCGGCCAAAGCGGCGCCGCGTGTGCCGCCGGCCTGGTAGCCCACCAGCACAATGGTGTTGCGCTTGTCCGGTGCAAAGGCCTGCAGGTGATGCAGCACTCGGCCCCCGGTGGCCATGCCGCTGGCGGCCACGAATTTGGATCCGGTGACTGTGTCGGTTGTGCCGAGAAATTGGAGTTGCATGGCCGCAATCTAGCCATAGCGCATCGGCCCGGTCCTGATATCGAGCAAACGGATCCACCCTGGCTCCCCGGGGGCCTCAGGCGGGCCCCGGCAAATTCAGACCGCTTCAGGCTGCCTGGGCGTCCTCGATCTCGCCTGTGAGTTCCAGCCAGCGCTCTTCTAGCCGGGCCAACTCCTCGCCTACCCCTTTCAGGCGGCGGCCGGCATCGGCGATTTCCGCCGGTGAGAGACCTCGCGACAGCTGGGCTTCGAGTCCCGCCTTTTCTGTTTCCAGTTCGCCCATGCGTCGCTCTGCTTCCTCGAGCGCCTTCTTGAGTGGCCTCAGGGTGGCGGCCAAGGCCTGGCGGGCCTGTGCGCTTTGTTGGCGTGAGCCGCCAGGGGCGGTTTGCGGTGCGGGGGGCACCTGGGCCGTCGTGGTCGCCTGGGGCGCCGGCTCGGCGGCGGCCGGTGCCGATGCCAGAGGGGATTGCGCTGACGCCGCCGCTTCGGCCGTGGCCGTGGCGGCCTGCTGGCGTGCCACCTCCCGCAGACGGCGGGATTCCTCAAGCAGGTACTTCTGGTAATCGTCCAGGTCCCCGTCGAAGGGTTTGATGCCGCCGCGGCCGACCAGCCAGAACTCGTCGCAAACTGCGCGCAGCAGGGCCCGGTCGTGGCTCACCAGCATGACCGTGCCCTCGAACTCGTTGAGCGCGATGGACAGCGCCTCGCGTGTGGCCAGGTCCAGGTGGTTGGTTGGCTCGTCGAGCAACAGCAAGTTGGGCCGCTGCCAGACGATCATGGCCAGCACCAGGCGCGCTTTCTCGCCGCCGCTCATGGTGCCCACCGGCTGGCTCACCATGTCGCCGCTGAAGTTGAAGCTGCCCAGGAAGTTGCGCAGCTCTTGTTCGCGCGCCTGCGGGCCGACGTCACGCGCCAAGCGCACCATGTGCATGAGGGGGTGGTCGGGCGGGCTGAGAACATCCAGCTCTTGCTGGGCGAAGTAGCCGATGTTCAGGCCCTTGCCCTCGGTCAGCGTGCCTGCCAGCAGGGGCAGGGCGTGGGCGATCGTTTTGACCAGCGTCGATTTGCCCTGGCCGTTGGCGCCCAAAATGCCAATGCGCTGGCCGGCCAGCACCGAGCGGTCCACCTTTTGAATGATGGTGGTGGCCGTGCCGTCTTCGGCCCGGTAGCCGAAGGCGGCGTCCGAGATGGCCAACATGGGGTTGGGCAGGTTGTCCGGTTCCTTGAATTCGAAGCTGAACTCGGCGTCGGCCAGTACCGGCGCCACTTTTTCCAGGCGCTCCAGCGCCTTGACCCGGCTCTGGGCTTGCTTGGCCTTGCTCGCCTTGGCCTTGAAGCGGTCAATGAATTTTTGCAGGTGGGCGATCTTATCCTGTTGCTTGGCAAAGGCCGACTGCTGTAGTTCAAGCTGCTGGGCCCGCAAGAGTTCGAAGGCGCTGTAGTTGCCGCCGTAGCGGGTCAGGCGCTGGGCGTCGATGTGCACGGTGACGGTAGTCACCGCGTCAAGAAACTCGCGGTCGTGGCTGATGACGATGAGCGTGCCCGCGTAGCGTTGCAGCCAGGCTTCGAGCCAGACCAGGGCGTCGAGGTCCAGGTGGTTGGTCGGCTCGTCGAGCAGCAGCAAATCCGACGGGCACATCAGCGCACGTGCCAGTTGCAGGCGCATGCGCCAGCCGCCAGAGAAGCTGTTGACGGGCCGGTGGAGTTGCTCGGTCGTGAAGCCCAAGCCCAGGATCAGCGCCTGCGCGCGGGGCACCGCGTCATGAACGCCGGCGTCATGCAGGTCGGCATGGGCTTGGCCCACGGCCATGCCGGCATCGGCATCGTCGGGGAACTCATGCAGGCGGGCCTCAGCCTGGTCCAGGCGCGCCTGCACCGCCATGAGCCGCGTGTCGCCAGCCAGCACGAAGTCGGTGGCCGGCTCGTCGGTCTCGGGCATGTTCTGGGCCACCTGGGCCATCTGCCAATGCGCAGGGCGGCTGAACTCGCCGCCGTCCTCGTGCAGGCTGCCGTCGAAGAGGGCGAACAGGGTGGACTTGCCCGCACCATTGCGGCCAACCAGGCCCGCCTTTTCGCCGGGGTTGAGGGTGAGGGAGACCTTGTCCAGCAGCACCTTGGTGCCGCGGCGCAGGGTGACGTCGCGAAGGGTAATCATGCAGGTGCGTTTTCGGCCCAGTTTTCAATTCGAAGGCCGGGGACCCGTGCAAATTCGCGCACGTTGTTTGTCACCAGGGGAACGTCCAGCGCAAGGGCCTGTGCGGCAATGAGCTGGTCGATGGCGCCTATCGGTGTGCCCTGACGGGCCAGGTGTGCGCGCAGGCTGGCGTAATGCCAGGCGCAGGCTTCGTCATAAGCGACGATCTCTAGGGGCGCGAGGAACTTCTGCAAGGCCGCCCGGTTCCGTTCGGAACCACTCTTGGCCACCCCAAAGGCGAGTTCGGAGGCGGTCAGCGCTGAAACGCCTATGTCCCCGACCGTGTGCTGCCGGAAGCGTTGCAGCACCTGGGGCGGGTTGACCTTGATGAGGTAGATGCAGATGTCGGTATCGAGCAGGTACTTCACCCACCATCTCCCGCTGGCGCGGCCCAGTCCTCGCGCACCTGCTCTGGGGGTTGTTCGCGCCGCAGGTCCAGGCCAGGCTCGAACTCGGCGAGTGCCTGTTCCATCAGCGACCAGGGGTCGTCGACCGGCAGGAGCAGGACACCGTTGCCAAAGCGCTTGATCGCCACCTCGGCACCGTCAAAGCGGAATTCCTTGGGCAGGCGTACGGCCTGGCTGCGGCCAGAGGCAAAAAGGCGGGCGGTCTGCATGAGGTGTCCTTGATATCTACCGTCGGTAGCTACCATTCTAGGTGAAGGCCTCGGTCAGCGCCTCACGGGTCACGAGCAGAACTTGGTCTTCGCCAGCCGAGGTATCCAGCCAGACCACCTCCAGCTGTGGGAAGGCGGCTTCGAAAAAAGCGCGCTCGTTGCCGATCTCGAGCACCAGGACCGCGGCATCGTTCATGTGGGCGGGCAACTCCCGCAGCAGGCGCCGGATGAAGTCCATGCCGTCGGCACCGCCAGCCAGGGCCAGCGCTGGCTCGGCCCGGTACTCTGCTGGCAATTCGGCCATGCTGTTCGAATTGACGTAGGGCGGGTTGCACAAGATCAGGTCATAGCGGCCGGCGACCGCGTTCAGGCCGTCGGATTCGAGCAGCCGCACACGCGTCTCGAGCCCGTGCTTGTCCACGTTGATGCGAGCCACCGCCAGGGCGTCTGCGCTGATATCGGCGCCATCGACCTGCACCTCGGGCCAGGCCATGGCCGCCAGGATGGCCAGGCTGCCGTTGCCGGTGCACAGGTCCAGGATCTGGCGCGTCTCTTCCCCCAGCCAGGGGTCGATGGACGCGTCGGCGATCAGCTCGGCGATGAAGCTTCGCGGGACGATCGCGCGTTCATCGACGTAGAAGGGAACGCCCTGCAGCCAGGCTTCCTGGGTGAGGTAGGCGGCCGGCTTGCGGGTGGCGATGCGTTCCCCCAGCAGGGCGTCGACTGCGGCCTGCTCAGGCCCGGCGACCTCGCGTTCGGCGACGCCATCGAGATCATCCAGCGCAAGGCCGAGCCGCCACAACACCAGCCAGGCTGCCTCGTCAAAGGCATTGGCCGTGCCGTGGCCGAAGGCGACGCCCGCGGCTTCGAGCCGGCGCGCAGCGGCCTCTATCAATTGCAGGATGTTCATGGACGGGACCGTGCGACACGCGGACAGGCTCAGGCCAGGGCCTCGAGCCCTTCGAGCGTACGCCGGTAGATGTTTTTCAGTGGCTCGATGTCGGCCACCGTCACATGCTCGTCGATCTTATGGATGGTGGCATTGACCGGGCCGAACTCGATCACCTGCGGGCAAATGCGCGAGATGAAGCGGCCGTCGCTGGTGCCGCCAGTGGTCGATAGCTCGGTCTTGACGCCGGTCTCGGCAGCAATCGCCGCCTCGATCGCGCCCACCAGCTCGCCCGGGGGCGTGATGAAGGGCTGGCCGCTCAGGGCCCAGGTCAGTTCGTAGTCGAGCCCGTGCCTCACCAGGATCGCCTCGACCCGCTCGCGCAGGCCGGCGTCGGTGCACTCGGTGGAAAAGCGGAAGTTGAAGTCAATGACGACTTCGCCCGGGATGATATTGGTCGCGCCGGTGCCGCCATGGATGTTGGATACCTGGAAGCTGGTAGGTGGGAAGAACGCGTTGCCACGATCCCATTCGATACCGGCCAATTCGGCCAGCGCCGGCATGGCGTCGTGGATGGGGTTGCGCGCCAGCTGCGGGTAGGCGATGTGGCCTTGTATGCCTTTGACCTTCAGCTTGCCCGAGAGGCTGCCGCGACGCCCGTTCTTGATCATGTCGCCCAGACGGTCTACCGAGGTCGGCTCACCGACGATGCACCAGTCAAGCCGCTCGCCGCGCGCTTGGAGGGTCTCGCAAACCTTGACCGTGCCGTCAACGCTTGGGCCCTCCTCGTCGCTGGTGATGAGGAGCGCGATCGAGATTTTCGGATTCGGGTGCGTCGCCAGAAACTCCTCGGCCGCGACGGTGAAGGCGGCGATGGAGGTCTTCATGTCAGCCGCGCCACGGCCATACAGCTTGCCGTCCCGATGCTCGGGGGTGAAGGGATTGCTGGCCCATTGCGCCAGCGGGCCGGTGGGCACCACGTCGGTGTGGCCGGCAAAGACCAGGGTGCGTGGGCCGCTGCCTGCGAGCTTGGCCCACAGGTTGGTGACGCTGAAATCCGCCGGGCCGTACACCATGGTCTCGCAGGCGAAGCCCAGCGGCGCCAGTCGGGCCTGCAGAACTTGCTGGCAACCGGCGTCGTCGGGCGTGACCGAGCGGCGGGCGATCAGTTGCTCAGTGAGGTAGACGGTGGGCGTCATACGAGGCGGAGTGTCGTGGCGTGACTTGAAGTCGCGAGGCGTCTTGGCGTCGGTCTCAGTCGCGCAGCAGATCGTTCAGGCTGGTCTTGGCCCGGGTCTGGGCGTCGACGCGCTTGACGATGATGGCGGCGTACAGGCTGTACTTGCCACCGTCCTTGGGCAGGCTGCCGGAGATCACCACCGAGCCGGCCGGGATCCGGCCGTAAGTGACTTCGCCTGTGGCGCGGTCGTAGATGGGGGTGCTTTGGCCGATGTAGACGCCCATCGAGATGACCGAGTTCTCCTCGACGATCACACCCTCGACGACTTCGGAGCGGGCGCCAATGAAGCAGTTGTCTTCGATGATGGTTGGGTTGGCTTGCAGGGGCTCGAGCACGCCACCGAGGCCCACGCCGCCGGACAGGTGCACGTTCTTGCCGACCTGCGCGCAGGAGCCGACGGTAGCCCAGGTGTCGACCATGGTGCCCTCGTCCACATAAGCGCCGATGTTCACGTAGGAGGGCATCAGGATGGCGCCCTTGGCGATGAAGCTGCCGCGTCGCGCCACGGCCGGCGGGACCACCCGCACGCCGGTGGCGGCCATTTGCTCGGCGCTCATGCCGGCGAACTTGGTGGGCACCTTGTCGTAAAAGCCCAGGTCGCCCGCTTCGATGAGGGCGTTGTCCTTCAGGCGGAAGGACAGCAGCACCGCCTTCTTGATCCACTGATGCACGGTCCATTGGCCCACGCCCTCACGTGTGGCCACGCGCAGTTGTCCCTTGTCGAGGGAGGCCAGCACATGCTCCACCGCGTCGGCGACTTCCTTGGGGGCGGACTTGGGGGAGATGTTGGCGCGGTTGTCCCACGCGGTGTCGATGATTTGCTGCAGTTGCTGGCTCATGGTGCTTCGGCGGTTAAAGGTGTGAATTGGAAGAGTGAAGTCGGAAGAAGGGTGGCGGGGCGTGAACGGCGCGTGTCTGGATCGCCAGGCCGGCGAGGTGCCGGCGCTGGCGCTGCATCAGCGCAGTGACCGCCTTTCGCGCACGAAGCGCGCAATTCGCTGGGCAGCCTCCAGGCATTCGGCGGTGTCGGCCACCAGGGCCATACGCACGCGCCCGGCGCCGGGGTTGCGACCCGCTACCTCGCGAGCGAGGTAGCTGCCGGGCAGCACGGTGACATTGTATTGAGCCAGCAGATCGCGGGCGAAGTCCTCGTCGCTGCCTTCCACGCCCGCCCACAGGTAAAAGCTGGCGTCGGGCAGGGCGACGTCCATCACCTCGGCGAGTACCGGGGTTACCTCGGCGAACTTCTGGCGGTACATCGCACGGTTGTCGACGACATGGGCCTCGTCGTTCCAGGCGGCCACGCTGGCCGCTTGCACCACAGGGCTCATGGTGCCGCCGTGGTAGGTGCGATAGAGCAGAAACTGCTTGAGGATGGCTGCGTCGCCGGCCACAAAGCCTGAGCGCAGCCCCGGTACGTTGCTGCGCTTGGACAGGCTGGTGAAGGCCACCAGCCGGCGGAAATCAGACCGGCCCAGCTGGGCCGCCGCCTGCAGCCCACCCAGGGGAGGCTCATCCCGGAAGTAGATCTCGCTGTAGCACTCGTCAGACGCGATGACAAAGCCATGCCGGTCGGACAGCTCGAACAGACGCTTCCATTCCTCCAGCGGCATGACAGCGCCGGTGGGGTTGCCGGGCGAGCAGACGAACAGCAAGCGTGTGCGGGCCCAGACGTCCTCGGGCACTTGGTCCCAGTCGATGGCGAAATTGCGCGCCGGGTCGCTGGGCGCATAAAAAGGCGTCGCGCCCGCAAGAAGGGCCGCGCCCTCGTAGATTTGGTAGAACGGATTGGGACAGACCACTACCGCGTCATGGGCGGGGTCGACCACCGTTTGGGCAAAGGCGAACAAGGCCTCTCGCGAGCCGTTGACCGGCAGCACCTGAGTGGCCGGGTCTAGCTTCAAATCGTAGCGGCGCGCCAGCCAGCCGGCGCAGGCCTGCTTGAGGGCCGGCTCGCCCGCAGTGGCCGGGTACACCGCCAGGCCCGCCAGGCTCTCCATCAACGCCTTTTCGATGAAGGTGGGCGTCGGGTGCTTGGGCTCTCCGATGCCCAGGCTGATGGGACGCATTTCCCGGGGAGGTGTGACGCCCGCGAACAGTTGACGCAGGCGTTCAAAGGGGTAGGGCTGCAGCTTATGCAGGAGCGGGTTCATCCCCGGATTATCGACCGCCCGGGTGGGGGCTTGGCGCTGCGTCTGCCCGGGCCTGGATTGTCCACCTGCGAGCGTGAATCGGGGTGTAGTACTTCCGTGTCGAGCATCCGCCCGTCGGCACCCGCGCGTGGACGGCTCGGGAGGGTGTGCGCGGTATCATTCCGGCAGACTCCGAGTCATCCCTGCGGCCGGCATTCCGGCCCGTTTTCACAGGCCTCCCGTGCGACTCACATCGATCAAGCTCTCCGGCTTCAAGTCCTTTGCCGAACCCACCAACTTCATGCTGCCCGGCCAATTGGTCGGCGTGGTCGGCCCCAATGGCTGCGGCAAGTCCAACATCATGGACGCGGTGCGCTGGGTGCTGGGCGAGTCGCGCGCCTCCGAGTTGCGCGGCGAGTCCATGCAGGACGTGATTTTCAATGGCACCACCACCCGCAAGCCGGCCTCCCGGTCCTCGGTCGAACTGGTGTTTGACAACGCCGACCACCGCGCCGGCGGTCAATGGGCGCAGTTTTCGGAGATCGCGGTCAAGCGCGTCCTGACCCGCGACGGCACCAGCAGCTACTACATCAACAACCAGCCGGTCCGCCGGCGCGATGTGCAGGACGTATTCCTGGGCACTGGTCTGGGCCCCCGTGCTTACGCCATCATTGGCCAGGGCACCATCTCGCGCATCATCGACTCCAAGCCCGAGGAACTGCGTCTGTTCCTGGAGGAGGCCGCTGGCGTCTCCAAGTACAAGGAGCGCCGCCGCGAGACCGAGAACCGCCTGTCTGACACCCGCGAAAACCTCACCCGGGTGGAAGACATCCTGCGGGAGCTCAACGCCAATCTCGAGAAGCTCGAGAAGCAGGCCGAGGTCGCCGCCCACTACCAGCAGCTACAGGGTGACGCCACCCTCAAGCAGCAGCAGCTGTGGTTCCTCCGGCGCGCCGAGGCCGAGGTGGACCAGGGTCGCCTTAAGCTGGAGGCCGACAAGGCGGTGAACGACCTTGAGGCCCGCATCGCCGACCTGCGCCGGGTCGAGAGCGACCTAGAGACCATTCGGCAGGCCCACTACGCTGCCGGTGATCAGGTCAACCAGGCTCAGGGCGCGCTGTACGAGGCCAGTGCCGAGGTGGGTCGGCTGGAGGCCGAAATCCGCTTTGTGGTCGAGGGCCGGCAGCGCGTCGAGCAGCGCCTGCAGCAGCTCAAGGAGCAGACCGAGCAGTGGGCCACCCGTCGGGACGACGCCGCCGGCGAGGTGGAGACCCTGGCCGAGCAGGGCCTGGCCGCCGAGGAGCAGGCGATGCTGCTGGCGGCCCAGGTGGAGGACCAGGCGCAGCAGTTGCCCGATCTCGAAGACGGCCTGCGCCAGGCCCAGGCCCGCGCTACCGAGCAGCGCGCCGGTGTCGCCCAGGTGCAGCAGCAGATCCAGGTGCTGGCCGCCGACCAGCGCAACATCGAAGAACAGTCAAACCAGTTGTCGCTGCGGCGCGAGCGCCTGGTGGCAGACCGCAGCGCCCTGGCGGCACCCGACGAGCAGCGCCTGATCAACCTCCAGCAGCAGCTCGCTGCTGCTCAAGAGGCTGCCCAGGCGGCCGAGGCGCGCTTGCACGAGTTGCAGGTGCAGGTTCCTGAGCTGGATGAAAGCCGTCGCGGCAAACAGCAGTCCCTCAACGAGCAGACCTCGCGCCAGGCCGACCTGTCGGCCCGCCTCGACGCCCTCAAAGCCTTGCAGGAGAAAGTGCAGACCGATGGCAAGCTGCGCCCCTGGCTGCAGCGCCATGGCCTGGACCATCTTCAGGGCCTGTGGAGCAAGATCCACATCGAGCAAGGCTGGGAGAACGCGCTGGAGGCCGCGCTGCGTGAACGCCTGGCCTCGCTGGAAGTGTCGCGACTGGACATGGTGCGGGCCTTCGCCGGCGATGCGCCGCCAGCCAAACTCAGCTTCCACACCCCGCCAGCCGCCGCCTTGCCCGAGGGGCAGGCCGGGCTGCCGCGTCTGGCCGACCTGCTGCGACTGCACGACGCGGGCCAGAAGGCCTTGCTTGGCAGTTGGCTCCACGGTTGCTACACGGCGCCCAGCCTGGACGAGGCTCTGGCCCAGCGCGAGAGGCTCCAGGCCGGTGAGGTGATCTACACCGCTGCCGGTCATGCGGTCAGCCACCACAGCGTGAGTTTTTACGCGCAAGACTCCGAGCAGGCCGGCCTCCTGGCGCGCGCCCAGGAGATCGAGAACCTGGAAAAGCAGTTGCGCGCCCAGGTCTTGCTACTGGAGGAGGCTCGCAGCGCCATGATCCGCGCCGAGGCCGCCTATACCGACGCGTCCCAGCGGCTGGTCTCGGTGCGCCGGGAAGCCAGCGAGACCCAGTCGCGTGCGCACGAGGTACAGGTCGAGACCTTGCGCCTGACCCAGTTGGCCGAGCAGACCCGCGCCCGTGATGAGCAGATCAGCGCAGACCTGTCTGAGGTCGACGCGCAGCTCGAAGCGCTGCAGGAGCGCCGCGTGACCGCCGAGGCCCGCTTTGAGGAATTGGACCTGCAACTGGCCGATACCCAGGAGCGCCATGCCTTGCTGGATGAGCGTGTCATCGAGGCGGAGCGCAAGCTGGCCGAGGCCCGTGAGCAGCAACGCAGCCTGGAGCGCCAAGCCCAGGAGGCCCAGTTCGCCCAGCGCGCTCTAGAGTCCCGCCGCGGTGAGCTACAGCGCACCATCGAGACCGCCACTCAGCAGGCTGCGTCCATCGCCGAAGAGGAGCAGCGTGCCCGTGATGAGCTAGCGCGGCTGACCGACGCCGCCGCCAAGGCCGGCTTGCAGGCCGCGCTGGAGCTCAAGAGCGAGCGCGAGCAGGCCTTGGGCGCCAAGCGCAGCGAATACGACGACCTGACGAACAAGCTGCGCGCCAGCGACGAGCGCCGGCTGCAGCTTGAGCGCGAGCTTGATCCGCTACGCCAGCGCATCACCGACCTGCAGCTCAAGGAGCAGGCGGCACGGCTCGGCCTGGAGCAGTACACCCAGTTGCTGGCCGACGCCCAGGCCGATTTGGAGGCGGTGGCCCGCAGCATCGAGTCCGGCAGCGTGCGCCTGGCCGGCTTGCAGGGCGAAATTGACCGACTGCATCGCGAGATCAACGCTCTGGGTGCGGTCAACTTGGCCGCCCTGGATGAGCTGAGCTCGGCTCGCGAGCGCAAGCAGTTCCTGGACGCGCAGTCGGCGGACCTGAACGAGGCGATCACCACCCTCGAGGACGCCATCCGCAAGATCGACGGCGAGACCCGTGAGCTGCTCGCCGGCACCTTCAATGTCGTCAATGAGCACTTTGGCCGCATGTTCCCTGAGCTCTTTGGTGGTGGCAACGCCAAGCTCGTGATGACCGGCGACGAAATCCTCGACTCTGGCGTGCAGGTCATGGCCCAGCCGCCGGGCAAGAAGAACCAGACCATCCACCTGCTTTCCGGTGGCGAGAAGGCACTCACGGCCATTGCCCTGGTGTTCGCCATCTTCAAGCTCAACCCGGCCCCCTTCTGCCTGCTGGATGAGGTCGATGCGCCGCTCGACGATACCAACACTGAGCGCTACGCCAAGCTAGTCACCAGCATGAGCCGAGGCACCCAGTTCCTCTTCATCAGCCACAACAAGATCGCGATGGAGATGGCCGAGCAACTCATTGGCGTGACCATGCAGGAGCAGGGCGTGTCGCGCATCGTCGCGGTCGACATGGAATCCGCAGTGTCTTTGGCCGAAGCATGAACCCGCTGACCCTCGAGCTCGCTCTTCTGGGCGGCGCTGTCCTGGCAGCGGTCGTGGCCTGGAACGCCTGGACGACCCGCCGCAGCACCCCCCGCCAGGCCCGCCCTGGCGAGGACATTGAGCCCCGTGGCGAGGAGGCGCCCGTCACCGATCGGGTTGACCCGGACCTGGCTGCCGAAGCGGTGCCGTCCCTGGCGGATGAGGATGACGCCCCCTTGGGGCCCCTGCCGGCGCCCGAGCGCAAACCCGGGCTCGACGCCCTGATCGATGTCATCGCGCCGATCGAGCTGGGTGGCCTGTCGGTGGCGGGAGAAGCAGCGCTGGCGGCATTTCCCCCGACACGCCGAGTTGGCAGCAAGCCCTTTGCGGTCGAGGGGCGCAACGAGGTCAGTGGGGACTGGGAGCCGCCCCGGGCCGGACAGCGTTACACCGCTTTCCAGGCTGGCGTGCAACTGGCCAACCGCAATGGCGCCTTGAACGAGATCGAGTTTTCCGAGTTTGTGGTCAAGGCGCAGGCCTTCGCCGACGCGGTCGATGGCGACATTGATTTTCCGGAGATGCGTGATGAGGTCGCTCGCGCCCGCGAACTGGACCAGTTCGCCGGTGGCCACGATGCGCAGCTCAGCCTCACGTTGCGGGCCCGCGGCACCGCCTGGAGCCCGGGCTTTGTGCACCAGCACGCCGCACGGCTGGGGTTCGTTCCGGGCGTGATTCCAGGCCGGATGGTGTTGCCCATCCTGACCCCCTCCACCCAGCCGGTGCTGAGCCTCACTTTCGACACCCATGCCGCTTTGGCTGAGGACCCTGCCCAGGCCGCCCTGCATTCGCTCACGCTCAGTGTCGACGTGCCCCAGGTGCCGCGAAGCGAGCAGCCCTTCGCCCGCATGCGCGAGGCGGCGGATTTCCTTGCCCAGGCCATGGACGGTGTGATCTCCGACGACCATGGTCAGCCCATCCGGCCGGACACCCTAGACACCATCGCTGCCGATCTCGAGGCGCTCTACGACACCCTCGATGCACGTGACCTCTCCGCCGGCTCGCCCCAGGCCCGGCGACTCTTCAGCTAGCAAACCCAGGACCGATATGCCCGTGCCCGCCGACGCGCAGCAAAGGGCTGATGCGCTGCGCGAGCGGCTGCATCACCACGCGCACCGCTACTACGTGCTCGACGCGCCGGAAATCCCCGACGCGGAATACGACAAGCTTTTCCAGGAACTCCAGGCGCTGGAGGCGGAGCACCCTGAGCTGCTCACACCTGATTCGCCCACCCAGCGGGTGGGCGGCCATGTTCTGGACGGTTTTGCCAAGGTGCGGCATCGGGTGCCCATGCTTTCGATCCGTACCGAAACCGACATCGAGGCCAGCGGCGCACGCAGCTTCGATGCCCGCGTCCGGCGCGAGCTGGGTCTGGCCGATACCGATCCGCCGGTGCGCTATGTGGCCGAGCTCAAGTTCGACGGCTTGGCGATCAACCTGCGCTATGAGCACGGTCTCCTGGTTCAGGCCGCAACCCGCGGCGACGGCGAGGTGGGGGAGGACGTCACCCAAAACCTGCGCACGGTCGGCCAGGTCCCCCTGCGTCTGCTCGGGGACGTGCCTGCAGTGGTGGAGGTGCGGGGCGAGGTCTACATGCGGCGCGATGACTTTGACCGCCTCAATGAGCTGCAGCGCGAGAAGATCGCTCAGGGGCAGAAAAACGAAAAGACCTTCGTCAACCCGCGCAATGCAGCGGCTGGCGCGGTGCGCCAACTTGACCCGGCCATCGCGCGCCAGCGGCCGCTGTCGTTCTTCGCCTACGGTTGGGGCGAGATCACGCCGCCAGAGGAGGGCGGCCCGGCCTTCGCCTCGCACCGCGAGGTGCTCAAGGCGTTTGGCGAGTGGGGCCTGCCGGTCTCGGACCGCATTCGCCTGTGTGAGGGGGCCGAGGACCTGGTGGCTTATCACCAGGACATCGGCCGCACCCGTGACAGCCTGCCTTTTGACATTGATGGCGTGGTCTATAAGGTCGACAGCCTGGCGCTGCAGCGGCAGTTGGGCTTCGTCACCCGGGAGCCGCGCTGGGCGGTGGCGCACAAGTTTCCTGCCCAGGAGCAGATGACTACGGTGGAGTCGATCGACGTCTTTGTCGGACGCACCGGAAAGCTCACCCCGGTGGCCCGGCTGACCCCGGTCTTTGTCGGCGGCGTGACGGTGAGCAACGCGACCTTGCACAACGAAGACGAGGTACGGCGCAAGGATGTTCGGGTGGGTGATCAGGTCATTGTCCGTCGGGCCGGCGATGTGATCCCCGAGGTGGTGGCGGTGGTTCCGGGCAGCCGCCGCGCTGACGCGGTCTCCTTCGTCATGCCACGGCGCTGCCCGGTCTGTGACAGCGAGGCCGTCCGCGAGGCCGACGAGGCCGACTGGCGCTGCTCGGGGGGCCTGTTCTGCGCCGCCCAGCGCAAACAGGCGCTGCTGCACTTCGCGCAGCGCCGCGCCCTGGACATTGAGGGTCTCGGCGAGAAGCTGGTCGAGCAGCTGGTGGACGAGGGCTGGGTCCGCACGCTGCCCGACTTGTATCGCCTCGACCTGGACCGTCTGTCCGGGCTCGACCGGATGGGGGAAAAGTCCGCCCGCAACCTGTTGGAGGGGCTGGCACAGTCCAAAGAGACCAGCTTGCCCCGCTTTCTTTTTGGCTTGGGCATCCGTCATGTCGGGGAGGCCACGGCCCGCGACCTCGCGCGCCATTTCGGCAAGCTGGATGCCATCTTGGAGGCCAATGTCGATCAGCTGTTGCAGGTGCCCGATGTGGGGCCGGTGGTCGCCGAGAGCCTCCATCGCTTCTTTGCTCAGCCGCACAACCGGGAAGTGATTGACGCGCTACGTGCCTGCGGCGTCCATTGGCCGGAGGGCGAGCCGGCCCAAGCCACGCCTCAAATCCTCGCTGGCAAGACCGTGGTACTGACGGGAACCTTGCCAACCCTGGGTCGTGACGAGGCCAAGGAAATGCTCGAGGCCGCAGGGGCAAAGGTGGCCGGGTCCGTGAGCAAGAAGACCAGCGTGGTTGTTGCCGGTACAGAGGCGGGCAGCAAGCTCGACAAGGCAAGGGAACTTGGCATCTTGATCATCGATGAAGCCGGCTTGAGAGACCTGTTGGCCGGTGTTTTGAGCGTGTAGGACCGCGCCGATTCTTCCGGCGCCGTCTCCCAAAGGACAGGATGGCTCTTCAGAATGCGCACCCTCATCCACGTCCTATGACATTCAGGGAGCACGCACCATGGACAATGCCAGCGCCGTCAACGGCCTCCAATCCAACGAGACCGGCACTTCGCCCAAGCTCACCCCGGCCGAAGCCGAGGCCCTCATTCCGCCGCCCACCCGCGCCAAACGCGGCTTTGCGGTGCTCAGCCCGGAGAAAAAGCGCGAGATCGCCAGCATGGGCGGCAAGGCTGCCCATGAGCACGGCCGGGCGCACCGGTTCACCAGCGAAGAGGCCCGCGCTGCCGGCAAGAAGCGACATCAACTGCGCATGATGGCTGTGGCAGCCGCCAAGGCGACCGATGGATCCGCTCCCGCTGCCCCTGAGGGGCAGGGCGCTCCGCCCGCTTCGGGCGCGGCGGGCAACGGCGCCAAGCGCTGAGCGCCAAGCGCCTGTTTCAGCCGCCCGTTGCCCGGGCCAGCGCCAACCCCATCTGGGTGTAGATCGGAATGCCGATCAGCAGGTTGAAGGGGAAGGTGATGGCCAGGGCCGCGGTGATGGACAGCGCGGCGTCGGCCTCCTGCACCGCGATCCGCATCGCGGTCGGGGCGGCGATATAGCTCGCACTGGCCGCCAAAGTGGCCATCAGTGCAATGCCACCGGCCCCGAGCCCCAGCCAGACGCCGGTGCCCGCGCCGAGCACCGCCAGCCCGAGCGGCGCGAGGAGCGCGAAGCCCACCAGACGCCAGCCCTGCTGGCGAACCGCCGGGAGTCGATCGCCCACCACGAGTCCGAGCTCCAGCAGGAATAACGCGAGCACGCCCCGGAAGGGATCGAGGAACACCGCCTCCATGCTGGCCAGCCCGGCGTCCCCCAGGCCTGCACCGATCGCCAAGCCCCCCACCAGCAGCAGGACCGACTTCCCCAGAAAGACATCATGGCCCAGTTGCTTCCACGGCGTGGTCTCGCCGGCGCGCCGCGGCCAACGTGCCAGGAAGATGGCGGTGACCAGGCCTGGCGCCTCCATCAGCGCCACCCAGAGCGGCGCGTGGGCCTCGACCGGGATGGCCTGCTTCTGCAGTTGCGACAAGGCCACCGCAAAGGTCACCACCGAGACCGAGCCGTAGTGCCCGGCCAGTGACGCGCTGTCGGCCCGGTTGAATCCCAGCGCACGCAGGATGGGCACGAGCACAAGCGGTATCAGCAGACCTAGCCCGATGCAGGCGAGTACCTGCGGGAGAAGCTCCACCACGGGTTGGCGACTCAGCTCCACCCCGCCCTTGAGGCCGATTGCCAGCAGCAGGTAGAAGGCAAGAATGTCGTAAAGGCCCTCGGGAAGCTTCAGGTCGCTGCGGACCATTCGGGCGAACAGGCCGAGAAGGAAGAAGAAAACAAGCGGATCTGCCATCCTCGTATTTTCCGCTGTCAAGGATTACCTTGCCGACCTCCGGTTGGTCGAAGGTCTCCAGATCTGCGGCTGCCACCACTGGGGCAGAAGGTCTCTCACCTCGGGTCTGCAGAAGCGGTCGTCGATCAGATAAACCACGCCCCGGTCCTCGGGTCTGCGGATCACGCGTCCGGCGGCTTGGACCACCTTGCGCAGGCCCGGAATCAGGTAGGTGTCTTCAAAGCCCTGGCCGAAGGCCTCTTGCAGACAGGTGCGCAGGCGCTCGTTGGCCGGGTTGACCTGCGGGAGTCCCAGGGTCGCAATGAACGCTCCCACCAGGCGCTCGCCCGGCAGGTCGATGCCCTCGCCAAACGCACCGCCCAGAACGGCGAAGCCCACGCCCTGGCCGCCGGGAGTGAAGCGTTCGACAAAAGCACGTCGTTCTGCCTCGTCCATGCGACGCGACTGCACCCATTGCGCGATCTCCGGGGCATCGCTGGACAGCTGCTGGGCCACCTGAGTGAGGTAGTCATAGCTGCTGAAAAAGGCCAGGTAGTTGCCAGGAGCCTTGTGCCATTGGTCGGCAATCAGTCGGGCGATCGGAGCGACCGAGCGTGCCCGGTCAGCCCAGCGTGTCGAGACCTGCGGGACGAGGTGCACTTGTAGCTGGTCAGCCTCGAACGGCGACGGAATGTCGACCCAGACGGCCTCGGCAGGCGCACCCAGGAGGTTCCGGATGAAGCGATCGGGCCCCAGCGTCGCCGAAAAAAGGACAGCGCTATGCACTGACTGCCAGCGCGGCTGCAGATGCGGCGCTGGCAGCAGATTGCGCAAGGTGAGTATCGATCGCCGGGCGCGACCCGTCCCCTCGACGACGAGGTCGTAGCAGGAGTGAGAGCCAAATCGCTCTGCCAGCCGCAGAAAGCCCAGGGCCTCAAACCAGGCCTCCTGGAGGAGGGCCGATTCTTCAGGGGAGGCACTGCCCTCGGTACCCTCGAGCGCCTCCGCCAGCGCGCTGCTGCAATGCGCGAGCGCCCGTACCAGCTCGTCTGGTGCTTGCGGCAAGGCGCGGTAGCCGCTGTCCGCAGCGCCCCAAGTTCGCAGCGAGCCCCTGGTACCCGCAGTGCCCTCGTCGCCCGGGCTGGCCTGACCCCCTGCAAGGGCAGTGTTTGCTGTGTCCGTTTCGCCTGATCCTTCCAGCAACTCCCGCCACGCGCCCAGCATCGCCTGCAGCGGCCTGCGCAGCGGGCCCCGGGCGATACGACGCAGGCCGCGCCAGCGGGATTCGTCCAGGCTGGCGCTGTACATCTGGCGCGCCCGCTCCGGCAGGTTGTGGGCCTCGTCGACCAGCACGGCGCAGCGACCTTCAGATTCCAGAGCCAGCGTGTGCAGGCCAGCGCCCAGGTCGAAGAAATGGTTGTAGTCGCCGACCACCACATCGGCCCAGCGCATCAGGTCTTGCGACAGCCAGTAGGGGCAGATGCGGTGACTGGCGGCGAGCGTGCGCAGCGCCGGCGCATCCATGCTGCCAGCTGCCAGTGCCGCCTCGCGCGCAGCGGCGAGTCGGTCGTAGAACCCCTGCGCCAGCGGACAGGACTGGCCGTGGCAGGCTTTGTCCGGATGCTCGCAGGCCTTCTCCCGTGCGGTGAGTTCCAGCACCCGGAGCGGTTGGGCGCCGCCCTCCCGCAGGCGGGCGAGCGCATCGAGCGCCAATTGCCGGCCGGTGGTGCGGGCGGTGAGGAAATACAGTTGCTCAAGCTTCTGCGCTGGCATGGCGCGCAGCAGGGGGTAGATTGTCGCTACCGTCTTGCCAATGCCCGTCGGCGCCTGGGCCAGCAGCACATGGCCCGCGCCGGCGGCCCGCCACACCGCCGCTGCGAGTGCACGCTGCCCGGCGCGAAACTCGGCGTGCGGGAAGGGCAGGGGAGCCAGGGCGGTGTCCCGCGCTTCCCGGTGCGCGGCCTGGGCCCGTGCCCAAGCGTTGAAGGCCTGGCAGCGGGCCTCGAAGGCCGCCTGCAGTTCGGCGGCGTCGCGCTCCTCCTCGATGATTGTTTCAGCGCCGCTGGCAATGTCGAGGTAGACCAGTGCCAGTCGCAGCCGCTTCAGGCCCCGCTCGGCGCAGAAGAGGGCGCCATAGCATTCCAGCTGCGCCCTGTGCAGGTGGCGGTGGTGCTCGGGTTGGCCGGCCAGATCGCCTCGGTGCGTCTTGATCTCTTCAAGGCGACCCAGCGCCGGGTCAAAGCCGTCGGCGCGACCCCGAACGGCCAGGTCGCCAAAGTGTCCTCGCAAGCTGATCTCGGTTTCGTAGGCGGGGCCGCGTCGAGCGGCGATGCGTTGATGACCTTCGATCCCTTCGGCGGCGGTGGGCGAAGGGGTGAAGCGCAGGTCAAGGTCGCCTCGGCGCGCGGTCAGGTCGCACAGGGTGCGTACCGCGACCGTGTAGCGGGGTGACCCGGGCGGAGAGGCGCACGGGGAGGCGGGCGGAGCTTCGAGCAAGGATTCGGTCGGGGTGTCTGTCTGGGATGGGGCGGGGAGCCAGGGCGTCGTATCTGTGCGCAAGGGCCAGGGCCAGGCCCGCAACGCGACCGGATCCGGTTCTAGCACACCCGCCAGACCGCCCCGCCCCGTCAGTGCGTCAAGAAACCGGCAAGAACCCAGGACATCGGCCTTCAAGAATCCGACATACCCCCTGTTTGGAGAAGGTCATGACCCGCATCAACGCCCCCCAGCCGATGGCCTGGATGGCCAGGTCCCCTGGCGAATGGGGGGGCAGCAGTCACCGCCAGGCGGGTGATCTGCTTGACCAAGGCGAGGCCTACCGCGCCGCCCAGCCATCGGGCGGCTCGGGCCATTACGAGGCCGTGACGGCTTCCCGCGTGAATTGGCTCGACCCCTCTAGCGTGACCAGTGCCTCCTCGGTCAGGCCCGGTCGCCTCACCGCCGCCGGCGGTGAAGTTTCCCGAGACCTTCTGCGGGTCGTGCATGGCCAGGGCCTGGCGGCCTTTTCCTGTGACGCCCCGCCCGCCCGCGGCTTGGTAGCCCAGATCGGCCCCGGTGAGCTGGCCCTGGCGCTACGCAACGGCTCATCTATCGGTTTGGCGGTGGAGCCACTGGGGCTCGACAAGTTGCCCGATCGCCTGTCCCACATGCTGGCCGACTTTGGTCGTCTGCCAGGCCCCTCGCCAGAGTGGGCCGTCGGTCTGGATGTGGGGCATTTGTCTGCCGAAGAGCGCGACAACTTGCGCCGCATCTCGGCCGAGTTTCGTCTGGCGGTCAAGGATCTGCCGCAAGGGCTCTGGGTCATCGACCGCCTGGGCGGTCTGCACGCCGATTGGCCCGCCGGCACCCGATTTGAGCCCGATGCGCGCTGAGGCCTGAGCGACCGGGCCCGCCCCCCCCTGGCCCGACCTCTAGCCGGACCTCTAGCCGGACCTCCAGCCCTGTTGGGGCAGGGGCCAGGGGCGGCCCCGTAGAATCGCGGGCTTCATGAACGCCCCCGTCGACGTCTCCTTCTTCCCGCGGCAAGCCAAGCAGATCACCAGTTACCGCAAGTACTGGGCATCTCGCTTTGGCACGGCGCCCTTCCTGCCCATGAGCCGGGCGGAAATGGACAAGCTCGGTTGGGACAGCTGCGACATCATCTTGGTCACGGGCGACGCCTATGTGGACCACCCCAGCTTTGGCATGGCGGTCGTCGGCCGCACCCTGGAGGCACAGGGCTTTCGGGTCGGCATCATTGCCCAGCCGGATTGGCTGAGCGCCGACCCCTTCAAGGTCCTGGGCAAGCCCAACCTCTTTTTCGGGGTGACCGCTGGCAACATGGATTCAATGATCAACCGGTACACCGCCGACCGGAAGATCCGCAGCGACGATGCCTATACCCCGGGTGACATTGGCGGCAAGCGCCCGGACCGCGCCGCGCTGGTGTATTCACAACGCTGCCGCGAGGCCTGGAACGACGTCCCGATCATCATGGGCGGTATCGAAGGCAGCCTGCGCCGAATTGCCCATTACGACTACTGGTCGGACAAGGTACGCCGCTCGATTCTGGTCGACGCCAAGTGCGACCTGCTGCTGTACGGGAACGCCGAGCGTGCCATCATCGAGATCGCCCACCGGCTGGCGGCGCGCGAGCCGGTCTCGCAAATCACCGACGTGCGCGGCACCGCCTTTGTCCGCCGTGAAACGCCTGAGGGCTGGTTCGAGATCGACTCCACCGAGGTGGACCAGCCGGGGCGGGTCGACGAACACATCAACCCCTACCTGACCACCGGCGACCAGGCCAAGGCCCAAGGCCAGTCCTGTGCGAAGGAAGAAGGTGGGGAGGGCGCCGTTGCTGCTTTGGCGGCTGCGAACAGCAGCAAGGAGCAGCCACTTGCCTTCATGCCGAATCACGGGCTGGTCGGCAAGCGCCGCCTGCCGCCGCGTGACCGCACGGTGATTCGGCTGCCCGCCTACGAGCAGGTCAAGTCTGACCCCATCCTCTATGCCCACGCCAGCCGGGTGCTGCACCTCGAAACCAACCCCGGCAACGCCCGCGCACTGGTGCAGGCCCACGGCGAGCGCGACGTCTGGATCACCCCGCCTCCGATCCCGCTGACCACCGCCGAAATGGACCATGTCTTCGGCCTGCCCTACGCCCGCAGCCCGCACCCGGCCTATGCGGACGAAAACGGCAGCCACGAGGGCGCGACCAAGATCCCGGCCTGGGAGATGATCCGCTTCAGCGTGAACATCATGCGTGGCTGCTTCGGCGGCTGCACCTTCTGCTCGATCACCGAGCACGAGGGCCGCATCATCCAGAGT
>JACCED011975554.1_pt1 | contig 20434 bp, 17 predicted proteins | sample 7455021 | NCBI WGS metagenome assembly JACCED01 (sample SAMN15323456, study PRJNA562643) | freshwater metagenome | isolation source: river surface water | place: USA:Blue River Watershed | collected 2017-08-19
GCGGCCTCGTCCAGCTTATCCATGTAATAAATCACCCCAATTTTATGCGGATGTGTTACATTCAAGCCACATAAATCAGGGTTATTTTTAATGATATCGGACAAGTCGCTAATATTTTGAATAGGGAATGCCTGGTATTCACAGTCCTCCAAGCGCTCTTTTTTGAACTTCTCTTTAAAATAATCGAGGGAAAAAGAGTGAGCCAAAGGGTAGCCAATGATGCCGTACTTCTTCATATCAGAAAAACCTTTCTAAATTATTTTTGATTTAAGAAATGATTGAAGGTATCGCCTCTTAAACCCAAACGGATGGTCTCCAATGGGATAACTTCTGCGGGGGCAATATTCCCCAAGTTTACATTGGTGCCTAATAATTTAATGAACCAAACCTGTTGTGCTTTGATGGGTGCTTCCCAAATGATGCTTTCTTCCGGGATTTGAGTCAAGATCTCGTCCACTAAACCTTCTCTAACCTCACCCGAGTCGCGATAAATCCCTACGTTTCCACCCTCTCTGGCTTCGGCAATTACTTTCCAGGATCCGGCTTCCATTTCTGCCTTCATCAAGGCAATCCATTTATAAGGTGCAAATATTTTTGCCGCGTCTTTTGAGCCTACTTCCGAGATTACCGTTACTTGTTCGCTCAACTTGCGGATGTATTCGCATTTTTCATCATGCTCAATTTCTATCGATCCGTCTGAAACCTCCGCATATTCCATTCCGTATTTATCCAGAATTTTTCGGTAATCATCAAACTGGTTACGAATGGCAAATGCCTCAAACAGGGTACCACCAAAATAAACCGGAATACCCGCATCTTTATAAACCTGCAGCTTCTTCTCTAGATTGGGGGTCACAAAACTGGTAGCCCAGCCCAATTTTACAATATCGGTATGACTGCCAGAAACCTCCAGGAAGTCTTCAATTTCGCGAATGCTCAAGCCCTTATCCATCACCATGGTTAATCCTTTGCTTCTGGGTTTTTGGCTGCGTTCGGGTAGGTTATTTAAAGAATAATTCATGCTGCAAATGTCTCAAAAAAAACGAAAAAAGGAAGACTTCAAATAATGACGGGAAATTAGCGTGTATATCGGTTGATGATATCTATGATGATCTTGTTTTCTTGCAACTGAGGCAGGTATTCGAAAAGGATATAATGCTTATCAGGGTCGCAGTTGAGCGCTAATTCCAGAAAACGGATTGCCTCATTGTATTGGCCATCAGCAAAAAGATAAGCCACCATCCGGTAGTATAACTCGGCTGCATCCGGATTGGTTTTGATGCCTTCGGCAATGATCTCAATCGCTTCTGTCAGTTTTTGTTGTTCAAACATGATGGAAGAATAATCGAGCCAGGCATCAACATCTATCGGATTAAGCTCTACTACCTTTTCATAAGCTTGCTCCGATTCTTCGAGTTGTTTCAGTTTATAATTGGCATCGGCAATGGCAAACCAGAAATCCGGGTTCTTTTGATCCAGTTCCAAAGCCTTTTTGTAAAAATGCAAGGATTCAAAGTAACGTTCTTCAAAGTCGAGGGTAACGCCAATCCCAAACCAGGCATCAGCCTGCTCAGGGTCCATTTTTACCGCTTTTTTATAATATTTCCTAGCCTCATCCATCTGCTCTAGCTTCTCGTAACATTCCCCAATGGCACAATAGGTATCTGCACTGGGTGGTTCATATTCAAAGGTCTGTTTGTAAACTTCGATGGCATCGAGATAACGGTCTAAATGTACAAGCGAATTGCCTTTGTTGAAATATGCGGAAGCAAAATTCTCTTTAATGAGGATGGCATAATCGTAGGCATCGATGGCTTTTTCGTAGAAGTTGAGTTTGTTAAACGCATTCCCTAGATTATACCAGGCTGCATAGGAATAGGGCTCGGTATCGATGTATTGCTGGTAAAATGCAATACTTTCTTCCTGTTTGTCCATTACATCGTAACAAAAAGCCAGTTCATATAGGGCCTCCTGGTTCTCCATGTTGTTTTCCAGGCAAAGCTTCAGGTATTTAACGGCCGATTCGTAATCAGACATGTTCTGGTAAACATAGGCCATGTGCAGCAAGATCTCATCCTTGCTTTCTGACATCCGCAGCGCTTTTTCATAGTTCTCCAGCGCTTCTGTGTGTCGCTCTAAACCTTCGAAAATATTGCCTCTTAAGGTATAAATATCGGACTCCGAGGGTTCCAGGCTTTCTGCTTTATCTAATGATTTAAAGGCCAACTCCAGCCGGTTGGTAACCAGGAATAACTGGGCCTGTTTAATTAAAAATACGGCAGCAAAGGGATGCTGGCTGAGGGCATAATCTACCACCTGCAATGCTTTTACCGGATCGCTTTTTTCTAAGTAGTAATCGATGATGTTTTCAAATGCTTGTGCATCAAAAAAATATTGATCCTGATTCCGGATCATCTCCTCATAACGTTCTACCGAAAATTTTGGATCTTCAGAAAAGTCAAACTCGAAATTCTCTTCCATTGCTCAATAATAAAAATAAGAGACCTTGTTTAATGGCTATCGCCCAAATACCCTGCCAAGCAATTAATGTTTGTTAAATTAATTCAAAAAGCCGGCTTTCTATTCATCAAGTTTTCAACATCTCCACGGCAGTAGTTTGCTAATTAATTCGGCATCCCATCTATTGGCTCAATGGGAAATATTAACTTTGTAAAAACATACGATATGCAAACAGACATCCAACCTATTTTAAAAAACCTGGGTATTGAAGATTTGAATCCATCTTGGAGTACCGGTCAAGTATGGGGTAAGGCCGATCAACAATCAGCTAAATTGAGCCATTCGCCGGTTGAGGGAAATGCGATTGCTGCTTTTACACCGGCTACTGCTGATGAGTACCGACAGGTAATTAGCGTGGCACAAAATGCGTTCACCGAATGGCGACAAGTCCCTGCTCCAAAGCGTGGGGAGGTAGTGCGACAACTTGGGGAAGAATTACGAAAGCATAAAGCCGATTTAGGGAAATTGGTTTCGTATGAAATGGGAAAAAGCCTGCAAGAAGGATTGGGAGAAGTGCAGGAAATGATCGATATCTGTGATTTTGCGGTGGGCTTGTCTCGCCAATTATATGGTTTGAGCATGCATTCTGAGCGCCCTTCTCACCGCATGTATGAGCAGTGGCATCCCCTGGGTATTGTCGGGATCATCTCAGCCTTTAATTTCCCGGTAGCGGTTTGGAGCTGGAATAGTGCCATTGCATGCCAGCATATCATTGCTAAAGTATTTAAAGCAAATGGGGTGCCCGAGGGAGTGAGTTGTTTGGTACTGGGCAATGCAGCCGGCGATTTAATGAATCAGGATCCTCAAGTTCCATTGGTTTCTTTCACTGGATCTACTAGGGTAGGCCGCATGGTTTCTGCCGCGGTCGCTTCGCGTTTTGGAAGAACGATCCTGGAATTGGGAGGTAATAATGCCATCATTATCAGTGAGCATGCAGATTTAGACATGTCGCTAATTGGTTGTGTGTTTGGCGCCGTGGGTACTGCCGGACAACGTTGTACCAGCACCCGTCGTTTGATCATCCACGAAAGTGTATATGATGCTTTTACTCAAAAATTGGTGAAGGCTTATCAGCAATTGCGCATTGGCAATCCGCTTGATGAAAAGAATCATGTGGGTCCGCTTATTGACCGTGCTGCGGTAGATATTTACCTGGATGCCATCCAGAAATGTAAAGAAGAAGGTGGTGAATTTTTAGTTGAAGGAGGCGTGTTATCTGGTGCCGGGTACGAATCGGGTTGCTATGTAAAACCCTGTATTGCTGCTGTAAAACCTGATTTTAAAATTGTTCGCGAAGAAACTTTTGCCCCGATTTTATATGTAATGAAGTATCAGACGCTCGAAGAAGCCATTGCTATTCAAAATAATGTTCCTCAGGGACTTTCTTCGGCGATTATGACCCTCAATTTGCGAGAAGCGGAGCGTTTCCTTTCTGCCGAAGGCTCTGATTGTGGAATTGCCAATGTGAATATTGGTACTTCTGGAGCTGAAATTGGTGGCGCATTTGGAGGCGAAAAAGAAACAGGCGGTGGTCGCGAATCTGGATCGGATGCCTGGAAGGCTTATATGCGCAGACAAACCAATACTATTAATTACTCAACAGCATTACCGCTGGCACAAGGTATTAAATTTGATTTATAATCAAACAGCCCATGCTTCGTTAGAAACATGGGCTTGTTTTATTTTCAATTTGGTCCCATTCGGGCATTATTTCTCACGCCATGGGTCTGGCTCTGGATCCGGTTCAATCGTGGGATCAACATCTGGTTTGGGTAGCGGGTAAAGGGTTCTTTCTACAATCATTACATATGGATCTGAGCTGGATCCATTGCTGTATTGGGTGGTTTTTTCTCCCCGGGTTAATTCTTGAGTGATTTTTGTATCAGCTGTCAATTCCTCTTTTTCACAAGAGCTTAGCAGCGATGGACCGGCCAGGCCCATCAACAATAAATAATAAGTTCTTTTTTTCATCGGATAATTGCTTTAATGTTCTACCAGTTAAAGCTAGCTTATTTAAATAAAGAACAACTATTTTAAGTATAAATAAATATGATTATAGATTATTGGGATTAATTATTTATTATTAATTAATAATAAATAATAATAGCAGATTTTGAAGAGCTAAATAGGGGATAAATTAAACGGCTGAGCCCTGCACTAATAATTTGTATCCTCGTCCGTGAACATTGATGATTTCTACATTCGGATCTGCTTTGAGGTATTTGCGTAGTTTGCTTAAAAAAACATCCATACTTCTGCCGTTGAAATAGTTGTCATCATGCCAAATGGCTAAAAGCGCTTCTTCCCTGGTTAACACTTCGTTTTGTTTGAGGCATAGTAAACGGAGCAGTTCTGCTTCTTTGGTGCTTAGTTTTTGTTGTTCCTTATTGAACGAAATTAATTGAGCCTGGTAATTGAACTGAAATTTTCCGATCTGGAATTGCGTTTGTTGTTCTGTAACATCGCTTTTGTCTGAGGAAACTCTCTTTAACAGGGCGTTGATACGTAACAAGAGTTCTTCAATGCGGAAAGGTTTGGTAATGTAATCGTCGCCGCCTAAGCCAAAAGCAATGGTTTTATCTTCGATCATGGTTTTTGCGGTAGCGAAGATGATCGGTACCTGCTCGTTAATTTTCCGAATATCTTTCCCGAGCGAAAAGCCGTCTTTCTTCGGCATCATCACATCCAGTATACAGATATCAAACTTTTCTTTGGTAAAGGCTAGCAGACCCTCTTCGCCATTGGTACATAATACCACCTCATATTTACCTTTTAGTTGCAGGTAATCTTGCAATAACAGCCCTAAATTGGGATCGTCTTCTACCAAAAGGATTTTTTTCATGCTAGCGGCAAACTAATTTCAAATACCGAACCCTTATCTTTTTCACTTTTCACCTTTATTTGCCCTTTAAGCTGTTTAATGATGGTGTTCACATAGCTCAGGCCGAGTCCAAAGCCCTTTACATCGTGCAAATTACCGGTGGGTATTCTGTAAAACTGCTCAAATATTTTTGAAAGTTGATCACGATTGATGCCAATTCCATTGTCTTTCACTTTGATGACCAGGTTCGAACCCGAGTTCAGTGTGCTCAATTCTATCTCTGGATGCGTGCTGCTATATTTGAGGGCATTATCGAGAAGGTTGAACAGAACGTTGGATAAATGCAATTCATCACCTAAAATCAAGTCATTTTTAGCGTCGAGCATCAGTTTGATTTCAGCCCCGTACTTCTGGAACTGCAAGCTCATGCTATCAGCCACGGCTAACATCAAATCATGAACTGGGATTTCTTTTTGCTCGAGTTTGAGGTTTTCTTTTTCAATACGGGCAATATTTAATACTCTTTCTATGTGATTACCCAAACGGATATTTTCATCGTAAATGATATTGGCCAATTTGTCAATCCTGCTTTGATCTTTCTTTACTTCCGAATCTTTTAAAGCTTCGCTGGCAATCATAATGGTAGCCACCGGAGTTTTAAACTCATGGGTCATGTTATTGATGAAATCGGTTTTCATTTCCGAAATCTTTTTCTGTTGGAGGATCATTTGCAGTGTATAGCCAAAAGCGAACAGCAAAACCAACAACAAGCCCCCGGATAAAGTCAGGATCAAGCTCATGTTGGAAAGGATGTATTTGTTCTTATCAGGAAAACTGATCATCAACCAACCGGCTTCACGTAGCATTTCTTTAGGGAAAAGCTGCACCCTATAGGTATTTGCCTCTTCAAAGATGGCCGTATTAGTGGCTTTTCTAAAAATGACCGAATCTGCATTACCGGTTTTAACCAGATAGGAAAAATCACTGCTGATGCCCTTGTTGTTGAATTCGGTTTTTAGCACAGATTCCAGCAGTAGGGGCTGAATTCTTTTTTTAAGGGGCACAGTACGCTGGTTCAATTCTTGCGCCAAATCCTGAATCACATCTTTCTTTTGTTCTTGTGCTGAATCAAGGAGTTGTTTTACATATTTGATCTGATTTTTTTCTTTCTCCTCCTTTAGTTCCTCCGGTGTAATATTTTTTAATTCGGGCCGGGCAAGGGTAATTAAACGCGGTCCCGTTTGCGGATCGAACACCACATATTTTTTAACGGAGTCTGCCTTACTGTTTTTGCGCTTTTTTGTGTTTTTTTGATAGGCCTGAGGTACAGCTCTGGTAAGCGTTTGTTGGTGTAAACGACCAAAGGCATCTTCATATTGAAAAACTTCCACCTGAAAATTAGGACTGATTTCCGGTAAATAAGCTTCCTCCTCATCTCCTTCGTAGGCCAACACCAAAGGATATTTAGAGCGAATCAAGCTATCTCGAACATTGAAGAGGCTGTCTGCCTTGCTTTGTTGTTGTTTTAGAAATGCAGCATAATTGACTTTCTGCTTTTTCGTCTCTACCAATTGATAGGAGGCTCTTTTTTCTTGTAGCTGACGATTGACCTTTTGGGTGTCAATAGCCTTGTTTAGCAAAAAGTTAAAAGCATCTTGTTTTTCGAGTTTTTGAACCACATTGTTTAAAGACTCGTTCACACTTTGATCAAAAAGTTGCGACTTAAGCTGATAAGATTGACGGATAAAGTACCATTGAACGGCCAATACACCCAGTAAGGCGAACGACATTAAGCCGATGATCAATAAAATACTTTTCCTTTTCATGCTTTACAAAATTATTCAAAGCCCTTGGCTGGCAATATCTTTTAACAATTTTTAACAAAGCCTTAACAAAATACCTTTCGCAGTTGGCATAGCTTTGATTATCCAAAAAAAATAAGCACATGAAAAAGTATTTACAAAGTCCAACCGCCTTTATCCTATCGTTGGTAGTGGTAGTGATTCTTGGAGCCAAACCGACAAAAACATTGGCACAAGAAAAAAAGCGGGTATCCAAATCTATCATTATTAAGAATGGTGATACCATTATTAACGGTCAAAACCTCAAGGATGTAAGCAGATCTGAGAGAAAAAAACTGATGAAAGAATTAGAAGAAATTAGTTTGGCTCCATTGAATCATGAACTTCCCCACCCGCCTGAACCTCCTACAGAGTCGCAGGTAATCATTCGCAAGAAAAAAGACGGTGAACCTGAGCAAATCATCGTAAAAAAATTAAATGCTCCTAAAGTAATGATATGGAAAGATGGAGATATTTCATCTTCAGGTATTCATAAAGAAGTTGACAGTATTGTTATTCGCCTGGATTCAAGCCAATTTAAAAATCAGTTTTTAAAGATCGATGGTTTAGATAGCAATCTAAAGGTTTTAAGCGATTTAAAGGTCTTGAGCGATGGGGCTACCTTCGAAATGTTCTCAAATACGCCCGATGGAGCCAAAGCAATTCGCATGCCCATGATAAAAAACATGCGTTTCAATAGCGAGTATGGCAACGAAAAAAACTCGCAAGTTTTTTCTTATTCGAATACCGATAAGGATGGCATCAGCAATCGTTTACATGTTCAATTGACGGAGGCTGCAAAAGAGTCTGTTGCCAAAATCACAGGTTCAGAAAAGGCTAACACCACCTTAATCGTGGATGATTTGAATATTTTCCCCAGCTTTTCTACCGGTAAAATCAATGTGACTTTCAGCTTGAAATCTAAAGGAGCCCTGGAAGTAAAAATTCTGGACAATAACTTCCAATCTGTTTTTTCAGATAAGCAGCCAAACTTTAACGAGAGCTATTACAAATCTTTCGCTTTACCTAAAAACGGCATCTATTACTTGGTGCTGAACCAAGGGAATAATTGGTGGATAAAGAAAATGATCAAAGAATAATAATTTGGTTTGTAATGAAAAAAGCCCCTCGATGTATATCAGGGGCTTTTTGGGTTTATAATTGGTTTGGTTTAGAAAGGCAAATCGCTGTCCTCTTCGCCTGGTGCCGCAGCTATATCAACCGGTGGGGCGTATGCTGGGGTGGCAGGAGCCGACTCGGCACCACCTAAAATATTTAATCTCCAAACTGAAAGGGTGTTGAAGTATTGCGTTTTTCCATTTTTATCGGTCCATGGACGGCCTCTCAAATTAAAAAAAACTTCTACCTGATCGCCCACCTTCACTTGATCAAACAAATTCACTTTGTCTTGAATGGCCTCCATTTTAATAAACTCCGGGTAAGTCGGATTTTCGGCATATTCAACAACGATCTCTCTTTTTTTAAACTTCTCGCTCACTGTAATCACCTCTCCAACCTCATGTACTTTTCCTTTGATATCCATGATTTACTATTTTATAATCTAACTAAACTCAAATCTCCATATTTTAATTGATTAACTTCGCAAAATATCATGCAAGTTTTCCACAACAAGAGCAAAATCATCATCACCTGTAATAAGCGTTTATCGCCTTATTTACAGCAAGAAGTTCAGGCCCTCGGATTTGAAATAGTGCGTTCATTCAGTACTGGAGTTGAACTTTTTGGTACAGTGAACGACTGTATTAAACTCAACCTCAATCTGCGTTGCGCTAGTCAAATTTTATATTCCCTAAAAGCATTTATCGCCGAAAATCCGGCTCGTTTGTATAAAGAATTATTGGAAATGGAATGGGAAGAGCTGATCGATTTCTCTGCTTATTTTTCCGTTACCTCCAACGTAGATAATCAGTTTATCACCACGCCTTTGTTTGCGAATTTGAAAGTGAAAGATGCCATTGTCGATCGCATAAAAGAAAAAAAAGGCATCCGACCCAATACTGGCCCTGAGTTAAATAAAGCGGTTGTCCATCTATATTGGAAAGACGACCAGGCTGAAATTTATCTCGATACTTCGGGCGAAACCCTGGCTAAGCACGGCTACCGCAAACATCCTGGCAAAGCCCCCATGTTAGAAGCCTTGGCTGCTGCCACTGTGATGGCTACCCAATGGGATGCCAAAAGTCCGTTTATTAACCCCATGTGCGGCTCCGGTACTTTGGCCATTGAGGCTGCTTTGTTGGCTACCAACAGAAGTCCGGGTTTATACCGCATGAATTATGGTTTCATGCATGTATTGGGTTATGAAGAAGAAGTATTTTTTGCTGCCCGACGGGAGTTAAAAGATCAGGTTTTGAAAAATGCCGAGTTTAAAATCATTGCAAGTGATATTTCTCCAGATGCCATAGATATTGCCCAAAAAAATGCCAAAACAGCCGGCGTTGATCATTTAATTGAATTTATGGTTTGCGATTTTGCGGATACTCCGGTTCCTGAAGGTGCCGGTGTGTTGATGTTCAATCCGGCCTATGGCGAACGCTTGGGTGTACATACCTTGTTAGAAGCTACCTACAAACGCATGGGCGATTTTATGAAGCAAAAAGCCAAAGGCTACCGAGGTTACATTTTTACCGGCAACCCCGATCTGGCCAAAAAAATAGGCTTAAAAGCTTCCCGCAGGATTGAATTTTATAACGGAAAACTGGATTGCCGTTTGCTGGAGTACGAATTGTACGACGGCACCCGCAGAACCGATCAGGATTCGTAAATTTATTAAAACGCTCATGCTATGAAACTATCCGTTCTTGTTTTCATTAATGCGCTGGCGGTAGCCCTTTCTCTGGCTTTACTCAATTTTTATTTTCAACAGAATTGGTTGTACATGTTGGCCACATTTTCGGTTGCCTTAGTGACGAGTTTCGTGGTGTTTTATTACTTAACCGAGCGTTATGTTTACAGTAAAATCAAGCTGATTTATAAGCTCATCCATAACCTTAAATTGGGGAAAGATCTCAAAGATGCTTTGGGTGAATACGTAAGCACCGACCCCATCAATGATGTGGAACAAGAGGTAAAAGAATGGGCCATCAATAAAAAATCGGAGATAGATGGTTTAAAGAAGCAGGAGGAGTTTAGAAGAGAATTTCTGGCCAATATTTCTCACGAATTTAAAACGCCATTATTTGCGATTCAGGGTTATATTGAGGCCCTTCAGGAAGGAGTGGGCGATGAAAAACAAAGTCGCAAATTTTTAGAAAAAGCCGCAAAAAATATCGATCGCTTGAGTTATCTGATTGAAGATCTGGATGCCATTTCTAAACTGGAGAGCGGCGAAATTCCCATCAATTATCAAACTTTCGATTTAGCTCAACTAATCCATGAGGTAATTGATGCCATAGAGATGAAAGCCCAGAAATACCACATCAAATTAACTTTTAAGGAGAAATATGACCAATCGAGCAGGGTGTATGCCGATCGAGAAAAAATCAGACAAGTATTGGTCAACCTGATTGATAATTCACTGAAATACGGCAAATCGGACGGTGAAACTTCCATTAAAATTTTTGAATTACACGATCAATATTTAGTAGAAGTAACCGATGATGGAGTAGGAATTGAGGAAAAAAACTTATCCCGGATATTTGAGCGCTTTTACAGAACCGATTTCAGTCGCTCACGCGAAATTGGGGGTTCCGGACTGGGTTTAGCCATTGTAAAACACATCTTAGAGGCCCATGCCCAAACTATCACGGTGAGAAGTACCGAGAATATTGGTTCCACCTTCGGATTTACCCTTCAAATGGCCGAACGAACCCTCCCGATTAATTAACATTAACTTAACATTGCTTTATTAGCTTTGAAGATTAAACTTTTCAAACATGTCGTTAAACAGCATTTTCCAATACTTTGTTCCTAAAGACAAAAATTTCTTCCCGCTATTTGAACAATCAAGCTCAAACCTGATTGTGATGGCTGAGGCCTTAAAAAAGGCGGTGAACCTTAAAGATCCTGAAGATCGATTGGTTTACTTTAAGGAAATTGAAAGTTTAGAACATGTGGGTGATGAAATTACTCACCAGATTTATCTGGAATTAAGTAAGAATTTCATTACACCTTTCGACAGGGAAGACATTCACCAATTGGCTACTGCCATTGATGATGTGGCTGACTATATCCACGGTTCTGCAAACCGTATGTTACTTTATCAAGTAGATAATATCACGGAGCCTATCCAGAAATTGGCTGATTTAATCTTACAAGCTTGTACGGATTTGGATAAAGCCATCCGCGAATTGCGCAACTTAAAAAATATCAGAGCCATTGCCGATTCTTGTGTTCGCATCAACAGCATCGAAAACCAAGCAGATTATGTATTTGACAGGGCTGTAGGTGATTTATTTGCTCACGAAAAAGATGCCGTGCAGCTCATCAAATACAAAGAGGTGTTGGCCGCTTTAGAGACTGCAACCGACATGTGCGAAGATGCTGCTAACGTACTCGAGTCTATATTAGTTAAAAACGCCTAATCCTACTTCAATGGGCTTAACTTTACTCATTACGGTCATTGTTTTAGCCTTGATATTTGATTATATCAACGGTTTTCATGATGCGGCTAACTCCATCGCCACGGTAGTTTCCACCAAGGTGCTTACGCCGTTTCAAGCAGTGGTTTGGGCAGCTTTTTTTAATTTTTTGGCTTATTGGATCTTCAGTTTAAATGTAGCTGATACGGTGGCTAAAACTGCCAATACTTTAAAAATAGATTTGGTGGTGATTTTAGCCGGTATCCTGGCGGCCATTTGCTGGAACCTGATCACTTGGTGGAAAGGGATTCCTTCCAGTTCTTCTCATACGCTCATCGGAGGTTTTGCAGGTGCTGCCCTGGCACACGGCGGAATCAGCGTGGTGAACCTTTCGGTAATTGGTAAAGTGGCCATGTTCATTGTATTGGCGCCAATTATTGGTTTAATTGTGGCTTACATCATCACATTGATCATCATCAATATTTGCCGCAAGGCGAATCCCAGCCGTGCAGAATGGTGGTTTCGTAAGTTACAGTTGGTATCATCTGCCTTGTTCAGCTTAGGCCATGGTGGTAACGATGCCCAAAAAGTAATGGGTATCATTTCTGCAGCGATCATTGTTTATTTGAATACCTCACATCAAGGCATCGATCAGATTCCTGGATGGTTGCACATCAGCTATGAGGTGGTGAATGGTAAAACAAAAATCACCCACATGCCAGAGTGGATTCCAATTGCATGTTATACCTCCATTGCCTTGGGTACCATGAGCGGTGGATGGAAGATTGTGAAGACCATGGGTACAAAAATTACCAAAGTAACACCTTTAGAAGGTGTTGCCGCCGAAACGGCTGGTGCATTGACCCTTTTTATGACCGAACATTTTAAAATACCGGTATCCACCACGCATACCATTACTGGTTCAATCATTGGTGTAGGTTTAAGTAAGCGGATTTCGGCTGTAAGATGGGGGGTAACCCTCAACCTGATTTGGGCTTGGATTTTAACCATTCCGGTATCGGCATTATTGGCAACCACCTTCTATTTCTTGCTCAAGCTGTTCCTGCAATAGCTTTTAACAAAAAACCAGCAATACACTATAAAAAAAGAGGCATTGAAAAATGCCTCTTTTTTATTTCTATCGATAATTGATAATTATTTAAGCTAATAACCTTACCGGTTCTTCCAGCAAACTCTTTAAGGTTTGCAAGAATGCAGCACCAGTTGCACCATCTACCACACGGTGATCGCAACTGAGGGTCACCTTCATGATATTACCAGGTACCACCGCTCCATTTTTCACTACAGGCACTTGCTGAATGCCACCAACAGCCAAGATGCAGGCATCTGGTGGATTGATAATGGCAGTAAAGTCATCGATACCAAACATCCCCAGATTAGAAATGGTAAAGGTAGAGCCTTCCCAATCTGATGGTTGCAATTTTTTAGCCTTGGCACGTTGTGCAAAGTCTTTCACTTCTGCAGAAATATGAGAAAGCGATTTACCATCTGCAAAACGAACAACCGGAACCAATAAGCCATCTTCTACGGCTACCGCTACGCCAATGTTCACATGCTCATTATAACGGATTTTATCTTCCAACCAAGATGAATTCACGTTAGGATGTTGTTTCAAAGCAACCGCAACCGCTTTGATCACCAGGTCGTTGAAGGAAATTTTGGCAGGAGCAAATTCATTGATTTTATTTCGAGCCTGAATAGCGCTGTCCATGTCGATGCTCATTTTCAAATAAAAATGAGGAGCGGTGAACATGCTTTCAGAAAGTCGCTTGGCAATTACCTTGCGCATTTGAGAAATCGGCTTCTCGACAAATTTCTCTTCACCAATATAAGTCGGAATGCTCACAGGGGCTGCCGAAGTTTCAGTGGCTGCTGCTGCCTGAACAGGTGCGGCACCCGGCTTAAAGTTCTCTATGTCTTTTTTAACAATACGTCCGCCTTCTGCACTTCCTTTAACTTGATGCAAATCGATGCCTTTTTCTTTGGCAATTTTACGTGCCAAAGGCGATGCTTTAACTCTGGAATCGTCAGCAACTACGTTAGGTGCAGCAGCTGGAGCCGGACTGGCTGCAGCTTGAGCAACAGGCGCAGCTGCAGGAGCTTCAGCTGGAGCTGCTGGACTGGCTGGAACCAGTAAACCAGAAACATCTGTTCCTTCTTTGCCTACAATGGCGATGATATCGTTCACTTTGGCTGCTTTGCCTTTTTCTACCCCCACATATAATAAAGTACCTTCGGCATAAGCGGTCACCTCCATGGTAGCTTTATCGGTTTCCACATCGGCTAATGCATCGTCACTTTTTACCTTATCGCCCACTTTTTTATGCCATTCGGCAATCACGCCTTCGGTCATGGTATCGCTCAAGAGCGGCATGCGTATCACAGTTGCTCCCAAAGATTCCGGACTAACAGCTGGTGTAGCTGCCGGAGCAGCAGCAGGTGCCGTGCTCTCGGGCGCAGCCGGAACTGCAGCAGCAGGGGCATTCCCGCTTAGTAAAGCCTGATAGTCTTCGCCGGGGGTACCCAAAATAGCAATTACCGAATCAACCGGAACGGCAGCTCCTTCCTGGGCACCAATGTATAAGATGGTTCCTTCCTGGAAAGATTCAAAGTCCATGGTGGCCTTGTCGGTTTCAACTTCTGCAACTAAATCGCCAGAATTCACCTTATCGCCCACTTTCTTATGCCATTTCGCGATCACCCCTTCGGTCATGGTGTCGCTCATTTTCGGCATGCGCACTACTTCAGCCATAATTCTTTTTAAGCTTTTTCGGTTTTTAATTTATCTAATCGCGAATAAAAGGATAATCGCTTTGAACGTAAACATCATTATATAATTCTGCCGGATCTGGCCATGGAGATTCTTCTGAGAATTTCACAGATTCTTCCACTATGGCTTTCACCTTTTCGTCAATTCCCTCGATCCAGGCCTCATCGGCATATTTTTTCTTCAAAATCACCTCTCTCACCACATCAATCGGGTCTTTAGACTTATATTCTTCCACTTCTTCCTTGGTACGATATTTCGCAGGGTCAGACATGGAGTGTCCTTTGTAGCGGTAAGTACGCATTTCGAGGAAAGTGGGTCCTTCACCGCGTCTTGCTCTGCTTACAGCTTCGTCCATGGCGTTGTGTACCGCTACCGGGTCCATGCCATCTACAGGGGCACAAGGCATATCGAAACCAAGACCAATTTTGTAGATATCAACCATATTGGTGGTACGGGCTACCGAGGTACCCATGGCGTAACCATTGTTTTCACAAATGAAAATTACCGGAAGTTTCCAAAGCATGGCCATGTTGAATGCTTCATTTAATGCACCCTGGCGTACTGCGCCATCGCCCATGTAACACACACAAACATTATCGGTTCCATTGTATTTTTCAGCGAAAGCGATACCGGCACCCAATGGGATTTGTCCCCCCACAATACCGTGGCCACCATAAAAATTATGTTCTTTACTGAACATGTGCATGGAACCACCTTTGCCTTTTGAACAGCCAGTAGCTTTACCGTAAAGTTCGGCCATCACTTCATTGGCCGACATTCCTTTGGCAAGGGCATGAGCATGATCGCGGTAAGCGGTAATCATGGAATCTTCTGGTCTTAAAACCGACATGGCACCGGCTACAACGGCCTCTTGTCCGATGTAGAGATGACAAAATCCTCTGATTTTTTGCTGACCGTATAATTGTCCTGCTTTTTCTTCGAATTTTCGCATCAAAAGCATCGACTCATACCATTCTAGATAGGTTTCTTTGGTAATTTCTACTGAACTCATTCTCTTTACAGATGTCTTTTTAAAGGACCACAAATCTAATTATATCTTGCAGAAAAAAGAAGTGCAAAGTGTTTAGTTTACGCTAAGGCTAAAGAACTCCTAAATGTAAAAAAATGTTAAAAATAGGTCCTTTATTTGCTTGTGAGGTTAATTTAACCTACTTTTGTATTTCTGAATGTATTGATTTACTGATGATTTGATAATTTTCAGATCGATACCAATTAGAAAAGCATGATTAAAAAGTTACTAACACTTCTTCTTTTCTGTACATTTTTAGCGACTGCTCAGGCACAAACTGCTGATGCTAAAAAAGATGCTGTGAAGACGGAAGATCCGGACAACCTGATCTCCGGATATCTTTCACAGGTAATGGGTGTGGCTTTATCTGCAACCTCCAATTTAAAGCTTTATCAATTTATTTACGACTGGATCGGAACACCTTATCGCTTTGGTGGATCTTCCCGTAAAGGCATTGATTGTTCTGCTTTCACCAAAGAAATCTATTCTAAAGTTTTCAATACGGTTATCCAAAGAAACTCTCGCGAAATTTTCAGCATGACTACTCCGGTGAATCGTGAAGATTTGAAAGAAGGTGATTTGGTGTTTTTCAAAATTAAAAGCAGAAGTATTACCCATGTGGGTGTTTACCTGGGTAATAACCGTTTTGCTCACGCATCTACTACCCGTGGTGTATCGTTGAGCAGCTTAGATGAGCCTTATTACAAACGCTATTTCTACAAAGGCGGCAGGCTCAACCCAAGTTTAGATTAATTCTTTCCCTACTTATTTTTGATTTGCACTCAACTCGGGTGGATTTCCTTCAAACTCAATGGTACCATGCGTTTGGTTTTCAAGTAGGTGAAACCGGCAATTAGCAAGGTCATCGATCCACCAAAAAGTACGGATGGAATGGTTCCCATTAAGCGGGCAGTTAAACCAGATTCGAAAGCTCCAATTTCGTTGGAGGAGCCGATGAACATGGAGTTTACGGCCGTTACCCTGCCCCGCATATCGTCGGGGGTGAGGAGTTGAAGTAAAGTAGAACGGATGATTACGCTCACGCTATCAAAAGCACCCTCAAAAAACAAGATGACCAGCGAAAGGTAAAAATTTCTTGATAAGCCAAAGCAAACAATGCTGATCCCGAATCCGGTTACTGCCAGCAAGAGATTGCGCCATGGTTTGTTCATGGGCGAATAACGGGTCATTAAGATCATCGTCACTACTGCACCAATTGCGGGTGCTGCCCTTAAAAACCCTAAACCTTCCGATCCTACCTTGAGAATATCATTAGCAAAAATGGGCATGAGGGCCACTGCTCCGCCAAAAAACACCGAAAATAAATCGAGACTCAAAGCACCCAGGAGCATTTTAGTTTTAAATACAAATCGCAAACCTTCTAGTAAGCTGATGTGGATGGCTTCTTTTGGGATGAATTTAGGCGGTTGATTTTTGAGGTAAAAACTAACTAGGATGAGGGAAATAAAAGTGAGGATCACCACCAGGAAAAAGCAGGTGCTCACTCCGGAAAATCCGTATAATAATCCTCCCGCTGCCGGACCCAAAATGGAGGCAATTTGCCAATTGGAGCTGTTCCAGGTAACGGCATTGGCAAAATGTTCTTTAGGGACGATCTGTGTAATTAAAGGAAATGCAGCCGGGGCGAAAAAGCCACGTGCTACCCCCAAAATGAAGATGGATAGGTAAATTCCAGCAATAACCATGGCTTTACCCAAATAATCGACTGCTTGCGGAAAAGTGATGAGTAAGAGTAAGGTGGAGCAAACAAACATCACCCCGATGACCCAAACGAGCAATTTCTTTTTATCGGATTTATCGGCCACATAACCTCCATACAGGGCAATGGTGATGGCCGGGATGGCTTCGGTTAAACCGATCAATCCGAGCGAAAGTGGGTCTTTAGTTAGCTGATACATGTGCCAGCCCACCACAACGGCCTGAATTTGGTAGGCAAAGGTCAAAAAAAACCTCATGGCTACGTAAGAGCGGAATTCAGGAAACCGTAAGGCGCTATACGGATCGGGCTTTTTGCTCATCCCTGTTTTAGAATTTAAGTCCCGTCTGATCGATCAAAAAAACCAAGCTGGCCATGGCGGCGGCACCCAGTTCCAGTTCACGTTTATTCACATTCTCAAACACATCGTTAGGTGTATGGTGGATGTCGAAATAACGTTGAGAATCGGGTCTGTAACCAATTAAAACTACACCCGGCACGGTTCTTTTCAAAGGACCGATATCGGCTCCACCGCCACCAAAACTGAGGCGGTCGGCATCATATGGCTCAAATAATTTTTGCCAATTGCCTTTTAATTGTTTGTATAGATTTTCCGGGGCGTCAAACCCGAAACCACGGGGCGTGAAGCCACCTGCATCCGACTCGAGTGCTGCCAAATGTTTTTCTTGATTGATTTTAGCAAGCTCCGCGTATTTTTGTCCGCCACGTAATCCATTTTCCTCATTCATAAAAAGTACCGCTCTGATGGTATTTTTAGGACGATAATTGATGGCTTTGAAAATTCTTAAAACTTCAACAGATTGCATCACACCAGTACCATCGTCATGTGCGCCTTCGGCCAAATCCCACGAATCTAGGTGACCGCCCACGGTTATGATCTGCTCAGACAGCACCGAGCCTTTAATTTCTCCAATTACATTATAAGAGAGTGCATCTGGCAGCGTTTCACAATTTTGTTTGAAGTAAAACTGAACAGGATTTGCCGATTTTAGTTTGAGTAAACGACTCAATTCATTCGCAGCCTTGGTAGAGATGGCAGCCGCAGGAATTTTTACGCCTTTTTCATCGTAAGTAGTGGATCCGGTATGAGGATAGTCGTCGATGCTATGGGTTAAAGAGCGCACTATGACCCCAACGGCACCATATTTTGCAGCCTCCGAGGGTCCGGCACGTCTTTGATCGCCGGCCATGCCGTATGAAACACCTGTTTCAATCGGTTTAGGATCGAACGCCCGGTTAAAAAACACAATTTTACCTTTTATCTGAGCTTCGCCAAGTGTTTTTAGTTCATTTAAGCTTTGAACCTCAATTACTGGAGCTTTCAATCCTTTTTTCGGGGTGGCTACAGAGCCGCCCAGTGCTGCAATGGGAACATTGATGGTTTTACTGCCCACCAAAATCTTTGCTTCTTCTTTTGCACCACGAACCCAGTGTGGTACCATTACTTCTTGCAGGTAAACACGGTCAAAACCATACTCTTCCATTAATTTCTTAGTCCAATCAACCGCTTTTTGTGCTCCAACAGAACCACTCAAACGCGGACCAATTTGCTTACACAAGTACTCCAAATTGCGGTAAGTGTGACCGTTTACTAGGGCTTCGTCGTATATTTTACGTAGTTGTAAAGAATCTGCCGATTGCCCAGTTGCTAATTGTGTAATGAACAGAAATGGGAGAATGATTTTGATCAATTTCATGTCAAGGTGTTTTAACAAATGTAATTTTTTTAAAGATTATTTAGGAGATTTTATCCCAGCTGATTCCAGGATTTCTCATTTCAAAATAAGTTCTTAGCAAGGCGTTTTCTGTCTTCAATAAATCCGGGTCCTCTTCGTAAATATCTATTACAGATTGCCGGGCTGTTTGTAATAACTGTTGATCATGAGCCAGATCAGCTAATTTAAGGTCTAACACACCGCTTTGTTGGGTTCCTTCTATGTCGCCGGGCCCACGGAGCTGCAGGTCGATCTCCGAAATCCGAAATCCATCATTGGTCTCCACCATGGTTTGCAGGCGTAGTTTGGCATCGTTACTCAACTTATTACCCGACATTAAAATACAATAGGATTGTTCGGCCCCACGGCCCACACGGCCCCGTAGCTGATGTAATTGCGCCAAGCCAAATCTTTCGGCATTTTCGATTACCATTACGCTCGCATTCGGTACGTTTACACCCACTTCAATTACAGTGGTAGCTACCATTATTTGCGTGCTTCCCTTGACAAATCGCTGCATTTCAAATTCTTTTTCTGCAGGGCTTAGTTTTCCATGAACGATGCTGATCTTATATTCCGGAAGGGGGAACTCTAAACTAATGGCCTCAATTCCTGCTTCGAGGTACAATAAATCCAGTTTTTCACTTTCTTTGATCAAAGGATAGACAATATAAACTTGCCGGCCTTTGGCAATTTCCTCTTTAATGAAGCCAAACATGCGTAAACGTTGACTTTCGTACATGTGCACAGTTTTGATCGGTTTACGACCGGCCGGCAGCTCATCAATTACCGAAACTTCTAAATCACCATAAAGGGTCATGGCCAGTGTTCTTGGAATTGGGGTGGCAGTCATTACCAACACATGTGGAGGAACCACGCTTTTCTTCCATAGTTTTGCCCTTTGCTGTACTCCGAAACGGTGTTGCTCATCAATTACGGCGAGGCCAAGCCGATGGAACTGCACGGCATCTTCAATGAGTGCATGCGTACCAATCAGTATATTTAATTCGCCCGATAATAACTGTTCGTGAATTTCTTTTCTTTTTTTCTTGGGCGTAGAACCGGTGAGCAATTGAATTTTCACAAAGTCGTCATCAATTAAGGACCGGAGTGACTGTTCATGTTGCTTGGCCAGGATTTCGGTAGGGGCCATTAAGCAAGCCTGGTATCCATTATCGATGGCCAAGAGCATGCTCATTAAGGCAATTACGGTTTTACCGCTCCCTACATCCCCTTGCAGCAGCCGATTCATTTGTATGCCACGCTGGGTATCCTGCCGGATTTCTTTCATTACCCGTTTTTGCGCTCTAGTTAGCTCAAATGGCAATCTCTCATTGTAAAATGTATTGAACTTTTCTCCAACTTGTTCGAAGATTACTCCTTTAAATTTCCGGTTTCGGAGTAATTTATTCCTTAGAATTTTTAATTGGATGAAGA
>JACCED011495289.1_pt1 | contig 20406 bp, 19 predicted proteins | sample 7455021 | NCBI WGS metagenome assembly JACCED01 (sample SAMN15323456, study PRJNA562643) | freshwater metagenome | isolation source: river surface water | place: USA:Blue River Watershed | collected 2017-08-19
GCTTCGCCCTTGAACAGACCGAGCAGTTCGTCCTGCGTGAGGGGCTTCGGTCGCACCGGCGGTGCAGTCGCCACATTGCCGGCGAGTTCGGCAAACAAGGCGCCCCACTCCGACTCAGGCGTACCAATGATTTCGTAGTTGGCGCTCTTGCGTCGGATATCCTCGTGCGCCGGGATGGCTGCGAGCACCGGAATGCCCGCGGCGGCCGCAAAAGCCTGCGCCTCGCCTGTGTGATCGTCTTTGTTGATCACCAACCCCGCAACGCCGACGTTGCCGCCCAGCTTGCGGAAGTATTCGACGGCCGAGCACACGTTGTTCGCCACATAGAGTGATTGCAGATCGTTACTGCCGACCACGATGACCTTCTGGCACATGTCTCTGGCGATCGGCAGACCGAAGCCACCACAGACCACATCGCCCAGGAAATCGAGTAATACGTAGTCGAAACCCCAGTCGTGGAAGCCGAGCTTCTCGAGGGTTTCGAAACCGTGAATGATGCCGCGACCACCGCAGCCGCGACCGACCTCGGGGCCACCGAGCTCCATCGCATACACACCATCACGCTTGAAGCAAACATCACCGATCTCGAGCGGTTCACCCGCCAGTTTTTTCTTTGACGAGGTTTCGATGATGGTGGGACACGCGCGGCCACCGAACAGCAAGGAGGTCGTATCGCTCTTCGGGTCGCAACCGATCAGCAAGATCTTCTTGCCCTGCTGCGCCATCATGTAACTGAGGTTGGCGAGCGTAAAACTCTTGCCGATACCGCCCTTGCCGTAGATCGCGATGATCTGCGTTTCTTTGGTCACCGGCGTCGGTGTCACTGACGGCGGCGCCATCGCAGCCTCAGCCCGCAGACTGCGCTTGAGCTTTTCAACAGGAATGGAGACCGTGTCACCGGGCGGGGTCATGCTGCGTGCCTCCAATCGAGAACCATTTTGAGACAATCGGGATCGCCGAAAGCCTGGCGATAAGCGGCATCGGCTGACTGCGCGTCGCGCCGATGCGTGATGAGTCCATCGAGCGACAAGGCGCCGCGCTCGATCAGCGCGATCACCGCCTTGAGATCAGGCTCTTTCCACTCCGCAGCGACGCGGATGCGCGCTTCGCGCATGAACGCAGCCGTGAAGTCGAACTGCATGGGCTCGGTGTAGAAGCCCGCGAGAACCACTTCACCACCGGGCGCGAGAACACTGAGCAGGGAATCGAGAATCCGCGAATCGCCACTGACGTCGTAAACCGAGCGATATCGACGATGATTGTCCGTCGCAGGATCGATGACCGTGTAACCCGTCGCGCCAGCACGGCGACGCTCGTCACGCTCCCACACCATCGGCGCAGGAGCACCGAGCGCAATCGTGATGCGCGCCAGCAAGCGACCGAGCACACCGTGACCGACGATGAGATCGGCAGGAGTTGCCGCAGGATTGGCGAGCGCGTGATAGGCCGTCGCGGCCAATGCGAGCAGGACAGCACGTTCACCCAAGGCATCGTCGACTGCGGTGACACGCGCCGCCGGAACGACCAGCTGCGATGCCGCACCACCGAACAAGCCGCGCACCTCACCGAAACAGCGTGCGCCGGGCACGAAGACGCGCTGACCCCTCGCAAACCCGGTCACGGTGGAGCCCAATTCACGAATGCGGCCAACGGATTCGTAGCCCGGAACGAGTGGATAACCCATCCCCGGAAATGGCGGCATTCGTCCTGACCAAAGCAATCGCTCGGTACCGGTGCTGATTCCGCTCCATTCGATGTCGACGAGGATCTCGTCGGGCGCAGGCGCTGGTAGAGAGAGCCGGTTGAGCGCTAAGCGCTCCGGTCCCTCGATTACCACGGCGAGTGTGTTCCATCCCTGTGCCATGCAGGCTCCTTAGGCCTGACGATCCAAGTGTCAGTCTACGCTTACGCTTTAAAGTGTCAACTATTAAAGACACTAATGAAGGGTCGACAGCGACGATGGCGAACCCCGGCGTCGCTTCACGCGGGCCGACGAGCGACGATCAATCGGGTCTGCAAGGGAATTCGGGTGGGCCGCTCCTCGATATCGACCAGACCCACCTCGCGCATCCAAGCGGAAATTTCTGCTGCCGTACGAGCTCGACCACTACCCATCGCCCAGAGATAGAGCCCGAAATAAGCGTTCCCCATGCGCACGGCACCCGGCGTGCCCGCGAGCGGTTCCGCTACGACCAAACACCCGCCTGGCGCGAGCGCCGTTGCCGCGCGATGCAACAACGATCTAGCGAGCTCGTCATCGTGATCGTGCAGGATCCGCACCAACGTGATGAGGTCCGCTCCCGCCGGCAGAGCATCGTGTGCGAAATCACCGCCGATGCATTCGACGCCGCTCGCCCCACCGAATCGTCGTCGAGCCTCGGCTGCGACTGCCGGCAAGTCGAACAGGACGAGTTGCGCCTGCGGTGCGCGCTGCCGCACATGCCGCAGGAAAGTCCCGTCACCACCGCCGATATCGAGGATGCGGCGATGCCGAGTGAAGTCGTAAGAATCGAGGATCTCGTCGGCGACGAGTCCTTGGGAGGCCGCCATCAGCGCCGTGTAGGCGCGAACCTGCTCGGATCCCGCAGTGGATGGCGTGTCGGCCGTGGCGTAAGGCCAGTACCGCGCGAGCTCGGTGCTCCCGCGCGGCGAACGTAACAACGCCACCGGATCGACGAGGTCGCGATAAAGCACGGCATGGTGTTCGATCATCGCGAGTGCGCCAGCATTGCCGAGCAATGCCGCGCCCTTCGAACCTAACCACCAGATCGGCTCGTTGGTATCCGACTCGTCGCACTCGAGCAGATCCAATGCCTCGGCCGCACGTAGCAACGTCAGACCAGCCGGCGGCGACAAATCGAGTGCCGACAACAACTGCTTATGCGTCAGTGGTCCATCTCGCAACTGCGTGAGCACGCCGAGACGATGACAGGCGAGCAGCACCTGCGAGTACACGAAACCGGCAACGAGATCGAAAGCCTCGGACGCCTCGCGCTGCGCGCGCCGGCGGGTTATCCAGAACCCAGAGAGCTTTCTTTGAACAAGCGGATCGAGCAGTTTCGCGTTTCGCCAGCGACGCCAGCGATCCCGCAGCCAACCCGGTAGTTGCACTCCCCTCGAACCTGTCGAAATGCCCGTAGAGCCGCCGATCAAGCGGCCACGCGCTTGAGCAGCGCCGCGGGCAACAAGCGCTGCGCCTCGAGATCGAGTAGATCGCGCAAAAACTCCGCGCCCGGACAATCCGGGATGGATTCGTTAGCCATGCGAATCAACCCTTCGAAATGCGTGACCGCACCGGCAACGCCTAATTCATTGACACAGCTCGGACGTGACAGATCGGCATCACGATGCGCAGGCTTACCCAGCTCGACATCGGTACCGAGTACGTCGCGGATATCGTCGGCGACCTGATAGGCCTCACCGAGTCGGTCACCGAGTTCGCGCCACGGAGTGGGATCTACGCCTGCAGAGAGCGCACCACCCACGGTCGCCGCTACGAACAGCGCGCCGGTCTTGAGACGGCGATACTCCTCGAGCGGCGTCGTCTCTTCGCATTCCCAAGCCTGCCCCGCGACGATGCCGCCTGGGGCCCCCGCCGCACGGGCGAGCGCTAGCACCACACCAGGTAATCTCGCTGGATGCTGGGCATACGCACGCGCCACGTTCTGAAAGGCGAGCACGATCAGCGCATCACCGACGAGCAGCGCAATGCGCTCATCAAACGCGCGGTGCACCGACGGTCGATTGCGACGAAACTCGGCGTCGTCGAAACAAGGCAGATCATCGTGAACCAAGGACGCGCAATGCAGCAATTCGATGGAGGCGGCTGTCGCCTCGGCCAGCGGCGACTGCGGCTCGCCACAGCCCGCGGCGATCGCGAGACAAAGACGCGGACGGATCCGCGCCCCGCCCGGAAAAACAGCGTAGCGAATGGCCGCGGCCAGACGCGGCGGGCAACCTAGCGACTCACACGACTCGACCGCCACTTCGAGGGCTTGCTCGATTCTGGATCCGGACGCATTTTTCATGCCTGCACCTGCTCGGCGAACTGCGTGGGAAACCTGATCGCTGGCGAATGTCAGTTCAGATTGTCACACTAGGGTGTCATGCAATATAGACACCACCCGGTGGTGAGTCAAACCGGCCCGGACTTTGCGGCGTCGCTCGCACCCAATGGCTATGCCTGGTGGTATCTCGACGCCTTGAGCGACTGCGGCCGATACGGCCTCACCGTCATCGCGATGCTCGGCTGCGTCTTCTCGCCTTGGTACGCGCGTGCCAGGCGTCGCGGCTTGGTCGACCCCGTGCAGCACTCGGCGCTCAATGTGGTGCTCTATCGTGGGCAAGGACGACGTTGGGCCATGACCGAGCGCGACGCCGCGGCCGTGACCCGTCGTGAGCATGAGTTGACGATCGGCCCGAGTCGAGTGCGCTGGGATGGCGAAGGACTACAGATCGACGTGGATGAGAAAACGTCACCGTGGCCACAAACGCTGCGCGGGCAGATCCGAGTCACGCCGACGGTCAGACACGCCACGCCCTATCCGCTCGATGATGCCGCCCGTCACCTCTGGTGGCCGATCGCGCCGCTCGCCCGCGTGAGCGTGACATTCGACACACCCGCCTTGAACTGGGAAGGCTCGGCCTATCTCGATGCAAACCAAGGCCTAGCACCGCTCGAAGCCGATTTCGAATCCTGGAATTGGTCGCGCAGTCATGGCACCACACGAACGCACGTGCTGTACGACACGATCGGCACAGCGGGAGGTCACAACCGATCGTGGTCGCTCGAATTCGATGTGGATGGCAGCGTGCGCACCGGATCGTCGCCAAGGTTACGACCCATGGCGCGCACCGGCTGGGGCATTGAACGACAGACCCGCTGCGACCCCGGCGTAGAGCCTGCCGTGATCGAAACTTTGGAAAGCGCCCCTTTCTATGCGCGATCGATCATCGAGACCACGCTAGATGGTCATCGGCTCGAAGCATTTCACGAGAGTGTCTCGCTGCGGCGTTTCGCAAAACGCTGGGTACAGACACTGCTGCCGGTTCGATTACCGCGAGTCGTGTCGAGGCGTTAAGACTGACCCGCGCGCTCCTGCAACTCGATGCGCTCGAGCACACCTAACAACCGTACGAGTTCCCGCGTCAGTACGGATTCGGCCGCCACCGGGTCTGGAACGATGCCGCGTGCCGCATCGTGTTCGGCAACGACGTCGAGCAAAAAAACGGCTGCGGGTGTGACTGGCCAACTCAACTGATCGTTCGGTGCGCCCATCGCAGCGGTCGAGAGCGCCTTGGCGAGTAAGAGTGCCTTACGGCGACCCGAGACCACCGCACGTTGCGAGATGGAGTCGCCCGAGCGACGTAGTACCTCGCGACCGATCTCGGCGTACATCAACCGCGCGGCATGAATGGCAGGACGACACTCCGGTGGCAACTCCGCCACGCCCGCTGCAGCGCGCACATAGAGACTCTCTGCTTCACTCACCAGACGATCGACGATTCGACCGATCGCATCACTGAAGGTGGGCGCCGACAAGAGCGCGTCGCGCGACGAACCCACCTCAGCCAACCAAACTTGCGGCAAATACACTCGTCCCATGCGTGCGTCTTCGCCGACGTCACGCGCGATGTTCGACAACTGCATCGCAATGCCGAGCTCCGCTGCACGCGCCAACGCACGCGGCGCGCGTACTCCCATCAACAGACACATCATCACGCCGACCGTTCCGGCGACTCGGACCGCATAGTCCTGAAGCTCGGAAAACTCGCGGTAATGTCGACCTTGCGCGTCCCAGGCGAAACCCTCGAGCAGTGCAGCCGGAATCGCCTGCGGTATCGAAAACTCCGCCACGACATCCGCCATCGCACGATCCGCCGAGCGATCGATGGGGTCGCCGCGATACATTCGATCGAGCCGTTCGTTCAACTCGGCCAGTGCACGCTGCGGATCGCTCGATTGATCGATGGCGTCATCCGCCTCGCGACAAAACGCGTAGAGCGCCAGAGCCGGCTCACGCACGCGCTGCGGCAACAGGTACGAGGCCGCGTGAAAAGTCTTCGATCCCACGCGGATGAGCTCTCGGCAAGCGAGTCGGTCCGCATCCGAAGCGAGCGATGCTCTCATGTGACCACCCCATTGGCGGCATACCAGTCGAAATCGCGCATCGCGACTTCGCCGAAACTGCAGCGTGCTTTCATCGCCTGCTCGATGATGGGCCAAGACGTCCACGGCATACCGATAAACGGCCACGGATCATCGAGCTGCCAACTGACGTCTCGGGCACTCACGAGATGTCGCAAGTTAGTCGCGAAACGCGCCGTGAACATCGAAGACTGTGTTTCCGTCAGGCACGGATAAAACTGCTGTCGAAGTCGCCCAGGCTTGCAGCGCCAGGGCTGCCGATGATGTGGCTGCAGCACGCTCCGCGCGAGATCGGCAGGCTCGACGAAGTGGATCCCACTCGTCGTGCGCGGGTTGCACTCGATGCCCCAAACCACGTCATCGGCATCCAACATCAAATCGAAGGAGACGAAGCCGTCGAAACGGGTGTGCGCGACAAAACGTGAGATCCAATCGTCCACGGCGGTCGGGACATCGATCCGCTCGAAGCAGACGGCGACGGTGCCCTGCAATACGGCCGCGCGGTACAAAACTGTCGAGTAGACGCGGCCCTCGCGCGCATAACCAAAACTGCTGACCAATCGTCCCGCCACGAACGACTGGACGATCGCAGGTTCATCGAGCGCGGGCAGCTTCGCGCCGCGCTCGAGAAAACGCACACCACGACCCGAACAGGAGTGTCGCGGCTTGACGACAGTGGGTCCCGCTTGTGCCAGTTCGATGGCGGCAGGGTCCTCGAGTGATCGAGTCTGAGGCGCAGCGAGACCGGCTTCGTGACAGCGCGCGACGAAGGCCTGTTTGTCGTAGACCGACAGCAACGCAGCGAGCGGCATCGCGGCAATGCGCACCGAGCTCGGCAGCCGCTCGTGCAAACCAGCGACATGCAGGATCTCCTCGGATACGGGTAACACGATATCGACTGCTTCCTGCCTGACGATATCGGTCAGCGCCCGCAGGTAACCTTCACGATCGATGGCCGGAGCTGGCACGACAAAACTGCGCGCCACGGTTCGCGATGCACCGGTCAAGTGACGCGCGAAGGGTTCGGCTACCAGCACGCGACAACCGCTGTCGTGCAGCGCACGCGCCAATTCGAGCGCTTTCGGTAGCCGACCGAGCGTGAGCAACACCGTCGTCACACGCGCCTCGTCACGGTCACACGTAATTGCTCGGCCGGTCGTGTGGTCAGTCGCGCCACCGGTCGAATGCGCTGTACGTCATGCACTTTGAAGTCGTAGCGACGGCAGAGGCGCGCCAGTATCAAGCTCGCCTCGAGCTGTGCGAAGCCCGCGCCCACGCAGACGCGCGGGCCGAGACCAAACGGCAGATACGCACCGGGTACCAACTCGTGTTCACGCTCGGCGGAAAATCGATCCGGGTCGAACGCATGCGGATTTTGCCAATAATCGCGGTGCCGATGGATCGTCCACGGCGCAATCATCAACATCGCGCCCTTTTTCACCCGGTGTCGCCCGATCTGCGCCGCTTCAGCCGCGACCCGCGGAATGAAGGTGATGGGCGGATACAGTCTCAGCGTTTCTTTGAAGACGTTACGCACGAAGCTCATACGACGCACTTGTTCGAGACTGATAGGGCCGTCGCCCGCCACCGCCTCGACTTCGCTGCGCACACGGGCCATCACCAGAGGCTGCACCGAGAGAATCATGAACGCCCAAATCAGGGCACTTGCCGTCGTCTCGTGACCCGCTAGAAACATCACACCGAGCTGATCGAGCAACTCTTTGCGGGTGAATCCCTCGTTGGTGTCGACGTCACGTGCCTCGATCACGGCGCTCGCGATATCGTCATAGTCGGCCGTACGCTCGCCGAGATGGGTATCGACGAGATCACCGAGGTGATGTCGAATACGCTCGCAGGCCTCGAGCACCACCGGGTGCTGGGGAATCTGCGCGAACGGCTCGTCGAATATCAGACGCTTCAGCTCCACCTGCGCGCAGGTCCGCTCGAAAACCGTGAACGCCTCGAAAACATCGACGGCCGTTTTAGACTGCAACGAGGTGGAGAACACCGTACGACAGATGATGTCGGCCGTGAGATGACTCATCGCCAGATCGAGTGAGAAGGTCTCGCCACGTGCCGCCTGCTCATCGAGATGCTGCTCGTAGTCATCAAGCGCCGCCGACATCGACACGAAGGCCTTACCAAGGCGCATATGCGAGAAAGCCGGGTCGATCATCTGTCGCTGACGCTTCCAGACCGCCCCGCTCGAAACGAAGATCGAGTTGCCGACCAGCGGCTCGAGCGCACCGACCATCAGATCGTTCTTGGGGTAGATGCCCGTCGGATCGGTCAGAACCTCCCGCAGTAACTCTGGGGCGTTCACGATCAGGATGGAGCGACGCGAATAGCCCAACCAACCGGTCTCGACCTTGTAGGCCTTTGCCGGCAAAAGACTCAGCAGGTCGCCGTCGCCGCGCGCCATCACGCGCAGCAAGGACACCAGCGCCGCGAGCGGCTGCGGTCTCGGTGGACAGTACATACGTCAACCGTACTTTACACTAGAGCGTGACAACGGCAGCATGACGCGGGTGACCGAACCTGTCGTAACCCTGTTTCACGCCTTCGTGGTGCTGCACATTCTCTTTGGCAGCCTCGGTCTCGTGGCGTTCTGGATCCCCGTCCTCGGCCGCAAAGGCAGCCCAACCCACCGCCGCTGGGGTCGCGTGTTTACCTGGACCATGTTGGCCACCGGCTCTGCCGCCATCGGCGTCAGCCTGTGCACGCTGGTCGATCCGCAGGCGACCCATCCCCACTTGGACAACCCCGTTTGGATACGCGGCATCTTCGGCTGGATGATGCTCGGCCTCGCCATCCTCACCGTGAATCTCGCCTGGTACGGCTGGTCCTGTATCGAGCATCGCGAGCAACATCGCGGCCATCGCGAGTGGCGAAACATGGGCTTGCAAGCCCTGCTCACGATCGCCTCGGTTGCCTGCCTGATCGAATCGTTACGCATCGGTGAACCCCTGATGCTCGGTATGCCGGCGATCGGTATCGCGACCGTCGCCACCAACCTCTGGTTCATTCTGAAGCGTGAGCCTGCACCGCTCGACTGGCTCAAAGAACACATCAAAGCCTTGGTCGGTGCGGGCATCTCGGTCTATACGGCGTTTTTCGCCTTCGGTGCGGTGCGCACGATACCCGCATTGGCGCTGCATCCGGGTCTATGGTCGATACCGCTCATCGTGGGTTTGACGTTGATCATCTACCACCGCTACGCCATCACGCGGCAACGCCCGCAGAACGCTTGAGATCGAAACAACGCACCGTCGTGATCGGCGCAGGCGTAGGTGGCCTCGCCGCGAGCATCGACCTCGCGCGCAGCGGCCATGACGTCACGCTCGTCGAAAGAGCGGCGTATGTCGGCGGCAAGCTGCGCAGCCTCTCGCCACAGAGCCGAGCGATCGACGCCGGCCCGACCGTGTTCACGATGCGCCACGTCTTCGAGTCTCTGTTCGCTGATACCGGATGCCGACTCGAGGATGAACTGCGCCTGCATCCCGCATCCTTGCTCGCCAGACACGTCTGGTGCGACGACCCTGCGGTCCTCGATCTACATGCGGATCCGAAACGCTCGACAGAGGCGATCGGTGAATTCGCGGGCGCACGCGAAGCGCGCGGATTCAGCACCTTCCTCGAGCGAGCCGGCGCTTTGCACGAGTGTCTGCGCGAACCGTTCATGATGTCGCCGCGACCGACGACGACCGGCTTGATGCGCGAGATCGGCTTCGCCGGCATGCTAGCGATGTGGCGAACACCACCGTGGCTTACGCTCTGGCGTGCGCTCGGCGAGCATTTTCAGGATCCGCGACTTCGCCAACTGTTCGCGCGTTATGCGACCTATGTCGGCTCGTCACCCTTGCAGGCGCCTGCCACGTTGATGCTGATCGCGCACGTCGAACAATCCGGCGTCTGGTTAGTCGAGGGTGGTATGCGTCGCGTCGCAGAGGCACTCGCCAGCCTCGCGACGCGCTGCGGGGCGCATCTGCATCTCGGCAATGGAGCACGTCGCCTCGAGGTACGTGACGGCCGCATCGTCGGCGTTCATCTCGAGGATGGAGACTTCATTCCGGCTGATAGCGTGATCTTCAACGGCGACACACAAGCACTAGCCGACGGCCTGCTCGGCGACGACGTGCGCCGTGCCGTAACTTCCCGTCGACGATCGGAGCGCGGGCTCTCGGCGGTGACTTGGTGCATCGATGCGCCCACCGAGGGGTTCGACCTCGCCCACCACAACGTCTTTTTCGGTGACGACTACCCGAGTGAGTTCTCGGACATCTTCGACAAACGCAAAATCACGACCCAACCGACGATCTATCTTTGTGCACAGGATCGTGGCGAGGCCAGTGCGCCTCTCAGCGCCGGTGATGCCGAACGATTGCTAGTACTCGTGAACGCCCCCGCTGATGGCGATCAACGCGGGATCACGGACAGTGAGCTAGCGGCATTGGAGCAACGCGTATTTTCGCGACTCGAAACGAGTGGGCTGCGCGTCTTGCACAAACGAGACCACATCGACGTGACACGACCGCAGGATTTCGCGCGCTTGTTTCCATCCACTGGCGGCAGTCTCTACGGTTCAGCCAACCACGGCGCCTTCGCGAGCTTTGCGCGGCCGAGTGCACGCACTCCCATTTCGGGCCTGTATCTCGCCGGCGGCAGTGTTCATCCGGGACCCGGAGTTCCGATGGCGACCTTGTCGGGACGCTTGGCCGCAGCGAGCTTGATTCGCGATTTAGACTAGCCCGACCCGCGCCTAGCGCGATTTCGATGGCGGCGGGACGATCTTGTCCAAAATATTTGCGGACGACACGACACCCGGAAGCCCCGCCCCGGGGTGCGTACCGGCGCCGACGAAGTAGAGACCTTCCACTTCCTCGCTTTTGTTGTGAGGCCGGAACCAGGCGCTCTGAAACAGCTTCGGCTCCATCGCGAACGCCGCGCCTTTCTTCGATGCCAGCCGATCACGAAAGTCGAGCGGCGTCAGCATCAGCGAGGTGGTGAGCGCATCACCGAGACCCGGCAACAGGGTCGACTCCAGTCGGCGCTGTACAGCCGCACGGTAAGGCTCTGCCTGCGTCCGCCAATCCGTGCCACTATCTAGGTGCGGGACCGGCGCCAGAACGTAGAACGAATCGCAGCCCGGTGGCGCCAAACTCGGATCGCTCGCGCTCGGTCGATGCAGATACAAACTGAAATCCTCGGCGAGACGCTTGTGCTTGAAGATATCGTCGAGCAAGTCTCGATAACGCGGACCCAACACCATCGTGTGGTGATACACATCGTCATAACGACGCTTGGTACCGAAATACCACACGAACAAACTCATCGAATAACTCGCTCTTGCGAGCTTGGCATCCGTCCAGCGACGACGCGGCGTCGATCCGAGTAGCCGCTCATAGGTGGTTGCCACATCGGCATTGGAAATCACGATATCCGAGTCGATGATCTCGCCGCTTTCGAGACGCACACCGCAGGCGCGACCGTCTTTGACTCGGATCTCGGCGACAGGTGAGTTGTATCGCAACTGTCCGCCCAAGCCCTCGATCAGTCCCACGAGACCACGGACTAAGGCACCCATGCCGCCTTCGGCATAGTGCACCCCGTAACTCCGCTCGAGATGCGCGATAAGACAGTAGTACGCCGTCGTGGTGAACGGGTTACCGCCGATCAGCAGCGGATGGAAACTGAACAGCGTGCGCAACTTATCGCTACGGAAGAAGCGACTCACCTCACGATAGACCGATCGATATCCGCCAAGACGAATCAGATCGGGAGCCGCTCGCAACAGCGTGCCGATCTCATGGAAAGGTTGCTCCGCTAGATCGCGGAAGGCGACTTCATAGATTTCGCGGCTGCGCTCGAGAAAACGATCGAAGGCCTCCACATCACGAGGCTCGATCCGCGCGACCTGCTCGCGCATCTGCGATAGATCCGAGGTGTAGCGAAATACGTCACCATCATCGAAACGCACTTCGTAAAACGGATCGAGCGCCCGCAAGGTGACATCGTCGGAGAGTCGCTTGCCGCAAAGACGCCATAAATCCTCGAACAGATACGGTGCGGTGATGATCGTCGGGCCCGCATCGAAGGTGTATCCGTCTTGCCGATACACATAGCCTCGACCGCCTGGTCCATCGAGACGCTCGAGTACGGTGACCCGATACCCACGCGCACCGAGGCGAATGGCAGCAGCCAGTCCACCGAACCCGCTACCGATGACGATGGCATGACTCATGATCCTTGCTCCACTTGATGCTCGACGGCGCGCCGAATTCGACGTACGCCCAAGGCGACGAGCAGCGCAACCACGGGAATGCTGATCGCGGTGATGACACCCGCGCTCGGTAGGAAATGAAAGCCCTCGAGGCCCTCGGCCAAATAACTGATCAGCCCGACGATGTAGTACGTCACGGCGGCGACCGACAATCCCTCCACGGTGCCCTGCAGTCGCAACTGTGCGGCGGCACGCTGGTTCATGGATTCGAGCAACTGCTGATTCTGCCCTTCGCGGGTGATCTCGATACGGGTAGAGAGTAATTGCGTCGCACGCGTGACGCGCTGCGATAGGGATTCCATGCGTGCCATCACGGCCACGCAGGTATTCATGGCGGGACCCAAACGTCGCTCCATGAACTCTTGCATCGTCTGCAGCGAGTCGACGCGCTCTTCGCGCAATTGCTCGAGACGACGCTGCACAATTTCGTGATAGGCCTCGGCTGCGCCGAAACGATAGTGATGATCGGCTTCGTAACGCTCGATTTCAGCTTGCAGACGCGTCAGGCGCTCGAGCAACACTGGCTCTTGCGTCTTGTCGATATGTACGAGTTCGTTGGCGATCGAGGACAACTCACGTTCATCGCGCGCCAACTGCGGCGACAACTTGCGCGCCACGGGAAACGCGAGCAACGCCAACAGGCGGTAGGTGTCGACCTCGAGCAAGGCTTGTACCGCACGACCACACTGTGCTTCGGTCATGCCGCGATCGATCAACAACAAGCGACTGAAACCCTGCTCATCGATACGAAAGTCGGTGAGCACCGTAGCCAGACCGCCGGCGATCAAGGATCCGACCAATGCCCGACCCCCGAAACTCTCGCGCGATATGGTCGCAAAGCCGTCACCCGTGTCTGCACCGCCCGACAATACTTCGGCGTGCCCTGCGTAGAGCATCTGGCCAGGCAACCTCTCGAGCCAATCGCGAGGCAAGGATGCGGTCGCGGGCTCTGAGAAGGGACGGCTACCCGCCCCATCCACGGCGATCACGTAACGCGAGTATTCGGTGTGACGCTCCCACTTGAGCCGAAACCCCGGCGCTTCGATCACACAATGCCCAGCCTCGGCTATCGGTGGCGACACACCATGCAGCGAGGCGATCTCGCCGAGCAGGGCGATCTCCTCTGGAACCTCATCCGCAGTCGATATGAGAGCAAGACAGGTAAGACGCGAGGGCGTCGGCAGCGATAGTGGTGGTCGCGCGTGCACCTCATCGTGCAACGCTCGACGCAACGGATGGGATCGATCGACGGTCACGTCGGACGGGCCTCGGCTCAAAAGTGTCCGAGCCACGATACAGCGTGTGGTGTCAGGATGGAACTACAATACCGTCTGACTGCGCGCGTGCGAGCACCCAGTCGGCCAAACGGGCCGGCGCTTCTTCGTGGGCCAGATGCCCCAAGTTCGGCCACTGCTCGACTGTAGCCGACGGAACGAGTCGTCTGACTTTGACGGCCTCCCCGGGAAGGATCATGCGATCTTCGCCACCGATGAACAGGTGCAGCGGCACGGCGAGCCGCGAGAGTTCGCGCTCGAGCGGCCGCAAATCCCACACCCCCATCATGGCGAGCGCCGCGCCGGTATGTCCCGGGCAGCGCGACAGCCGGCCGTAAAAATCTCGCCCGCGCTCATCGACCCGCGAGCCGGTACCTTCGAGCAAACGATCGACCTCGTGCGGTGACTCAAGACGCTTGGCAAACCAACGGGGTAACCAATGACTGCTCACCACGGCGCGCACGAGCGGTGTGAAGGCGGGATGCTTGAACCCTGACAACGGCAGCAAGGCGCCGTTCAAACTGATGAGACAACGCGGCTCGACCTCACGATCCAAGACGAGACGGGCCGCGATCGCCGCTCCCGCCGAGTGTCCGATGACGAGCGCGGGGCTCGCCCCCAGAGTGCGCAGCAGCTCAGCCAGCGATCGCGCCATACCGGGTAACGACAGCCCTTCGAGCGTGACCGGTCGTGACGTGAATCCGTGGCCCGGCAAGTCGACGGCGATCACATCGAAATGCGTGGCGAGCAAAGGCATCAGATCGCGAAAGGAATGGGTCGACGCACCGGTGCCATGGATGAGCAGACAAACGGGCCCCGTACCGACTCGTTGTACATGCCAACGCAAGCCGCCGGACTCGACAAAATGACTGTAGTCGCGATTAGGCCAATCGCGACCTTCGATTTGCCAATCCGGTGCGCGCAAAACTTCGGCGCTCAACTGCCCGTTTCTCCGGTGCTTCGCTAGACTTGCATCGCATGATACGCCGGCTGTCACTTCGACTCCTCACGATCGCGATATCGTTCTGCCTCGTGGTGTGGCTCGCTTATCAACTCGGCCCCCGTCACGACATCGTCGAGCCGAACGCCATCCCCGTGTTCGCGAGTGACCCCCTCGCCCTCGAATCACAGCTCGCCGACGCCGAACGTCGAACGAGTGAATCGACTTTAGGACCCATCACGCCGGGCACGGAGAAGCGGATTTTTTGGGCTCATGAGGATCGTCGTAAGACGGCACTCTCGATCGTCTATCTGCACGGTTATTCGGCGACCCGACAGGAAGTTTCGCCGTTGACCGAGCGGCTCGCGCGCGCCGTCGGTGCCAATCTCTTCCAGACGCGTTTGCGCGGTCACGGACAACCGGGTCTTGCGATGGCAGAGACTCGTGCGGGCGATTGGCTCAACGATACCCTCGAGGCCTATGCGATCGGCGAACGGATCGGCGAACGCGTGATCGTGATCGGAACGTCGACCGGCGGCACCTTGGCGTTGTGGCTTGCGCAGCGACCGGAGGCTGCACGACTGGCTGCGCTGCTACTCGTGTCTCCGAATCTCGGCCCACGCGATCCGCGCAGCGAGTGGCTCGCCGGACCCTGGGGTACTCAGCTGGCCTCGGCGGTCATCGGACCGACGTACCAATGGCGTCCCGCCAACGAGCAGCACGCCAAGTTTTGGACTTGGCGTTATCCATCGAGCGCGCTGATACCGATGATGGCGTTGGTCGATCACGTGAGAACCCGTGATCTAGAGCTCATCGCGACGCCGACTCTCGTGATCTATTCACCCAACGATCGCGTGGTCAGCCACGAACAGATCGAAGCCATGTTCGATCGGCTCGGCAACGGTGTCGCTAGCAAATCCGTGAAGCGACGCGTCATCGTCACGAAGAGCCAAGATCCATCGAGTCATGTGCTCGCAGGCGACGTGCTCGCACCCGGCGACACGGAGACGGTTCTGCGTCAGATGCAGGACTTCCTGCAGTCAATTCAAGGGCGTTAGACGCGTCAGATAGATTCCTGCGCGCTGCCGATAATTCTCGACGGATCGCTGAATCAACGCCCGCTCACGCTCGCCGACCTCGCGCACGATTTTGCCGGGCGAACCCATGACGACGCTGCCATCGGGGATCACCTTGTCCGGCGGAACCAAGGCGCCGGCCGCAATCACGCAACCGCGACCGATGACGGCACGATCGAGCACCATCGAGCCATTGGCGATGAGACTGCCCTCACCCACCGTGCATCCATGCAGAAAAGCACGATGCCCGATCGTGACGTTCGCGCCGATCCGTAGCACCACGCCCGGGTCGGTATGCATCACGGTGCCATCCTGCACGTTACTGTTCTCGCCGATCTCGATCCAATCTGTATCGCCGCGCAGCACCACACCGAACCAGACGCTCGCGCCGCGAGCGAGACGCACTCGCCCGATGAGATCGGCACTTGGCGCCACATACACTCCGGGTGCGATGTCCGGACGATGGCCATCGAATTCATAGATCATAGTTTCACGATACTCCGCTGAAGAGGCGCACCCAATCGTGATCGCGTGGGCCGATGGCGATGAAGTCGGGGTTCAACCAACCGCTCCCACGGTTGTATTCGAGCGACGAGCCATCCAGACGCACGACATCGCCTCCGGCTCCCTGCACGATCGCGTGCGCCGCCGCTGTATCCCACTCCGACGTCGGGCCGATGCGCGGATAGACATCCGCCGCACCTTCGGCGAGCACGCAAAACTTCAAGGAGCTACCCATACTCACGAGTTCATGCGAACCAAGTGCTTGCAGGGCTTCTGCCAGCCGTACACCGGCATGCGATCGACTACCGACGACTCGGATCGGCGCGCGCGAGCGTGGCGCAACGCAAATAGGTGAACCGGCCTCATCTGGATTCGCAGCTTTCCAGGCACCCATCGCCGCGAGACCAAAATAATCGATGCCGGTCACCGGCACATGCACCACGCCCAACACCGGACGGTGATTTTCAATGAGTGCAATATTGACCGTGAACTCGCCGTTGCGAGAGAGGAATTCTTTGGTTCCATCGAGCGGATCGACCAACCAGAAACGCGACCAGCCGCGACGCTCGACGAGCGGCACATCGGCTGCCTCTTCAGACAACACCGGCCACTCGGGCGTCAGCGACCGCAAACTCTCGACGATGATGCGATGCGCGGCAAGATCCGCCTCAGTCAGCGGCGAGGCGTCTGCCTTGCGATCGATGGCGACCGCACCGGGAAACTCGAGACGTCGGTAGACCTCGAGGATGGCCGCGCCGGCGGATCGGGCGATACCGCGGACGGCACCCAACAGGTTTTGCAGATCGACTTCGGTCAAGGCGGGCGAATTCACACCCGCATTATCGCCTGATCGTCAGTCGATCAGGGCTTCTGCCGATCGCGATCCTTGGCAGCCTTGCGATCGGCCTTCAGTTGTTTCACATCGAGAGGGCGGATTTCGAGGATGGGGCAACTATCCCGCCCCGCGATCACCTTCTCAAACTTGTTGATGGTGTAGCCGGTCTGCGTCACGCGGATCGAGTTGGCAAACGTCAGATCGGGGCAAGCATTCCAGACGCGCAGCAGATAAGCCTCGTTGATGCCCGTCCAGATGACGAGCTGGTCGCGCGACACGGGCGTCCAGGAATCGATACCACGCATCACAACGATATCGCTCACGGGCTCGCCCGCGTAGTTGTTGTAGTCGAGCCGCGGTCCGTCGGATCTCAGTAAACCCGCCGAACACGCACTGAGCGTGACGACCAAAAACAGCGCGAACAGGAACTTTTTCATGATCCGTACCTCCGATACTTCGTCAGACTGACACCCGCGGACGAAGTTCGGCCAGCCCGAAACCCCTTGCATCCGTTATGGTGTTGTATTCAAATATAACACCTAGCCTTAACCGACCGTCGAAATCCCAAGGACCCACGGCCTGTGAAAGACCTGATCGACATCTTTCTGCAACCCACGCCGGTGCTTCAGCGCCTGCAGGAAAAACCGACCTGGCTGCTGCCACTGGCACTCCTCTGCTTGGCCAGTATGGTCGGAACGTTTCTGTATTTCAGTGCGGTCGATGCCGCTTGGTTTCTCGAGCGTAGCGTCCTGCAATCGAACCCGGATATCTCCGAAGCCCAACTCAACGCGATCCGGGACTCGAACACGGGCAATGGCTTCATCCTGTGGAGCGCAACCGTGAGCAGCGGCGTGGTGTTGCTGTTGATACTGCTCGCTTATGGCGGTTACTTCTGGTTCGCGGGTAAGTTGAGCGCACTGACCATCAGCTACAAGCAGGGTCTCGCCCTCGCCGCATGGTCGTCGATGCCGACGCTGATCAACTCGATCCTCATCATCGTCGGCGCGGTCGGGATGGATCCGCAGACACCGCTCGAGAGCCTGTCGATCACGACGCTCGATCCGCTTCTGATCCAACTCGATGCCGATAGCCCCTGGAAATCCTTCGCGACTTCCTTCACGTTCCTCGCCTTCTGGACCGTTTGGCTCGGCGCACTCGGCTGGAAATCGTGGACCCGCGCGGAACGCTGGACTACACCCCTCGTCATCGCCGCGGCACCGACAGTCGGTATCTTCGGCTTCATGATCATCAAGGCACTGCTCGCCTAATTCTTGGAAAACACCTCAATGAAACTCGACAAACGTTGGTTGGCAGCCGGACTCATCGTGCTTGCGATTGCAGTGCCATTGACCGTCAAGCGCTTCTCCGGCAAATCCGGCACACCCGTGGACGTGATCGTCGCGGCGGAACAGGAAGTGAAGCCGAGCATCCTGGCCTCTGGGACGCTGGCCTACAAGGTCGAAGTGAACCTGACGGCGGAAGTGACTGCACGAGTCCGCAGTATCGCGGTGCAAGAAGGCGACACGGTACAAGAAGGACAGTTGTTGCTGCGCCTCGACCCGGAAACCTACAACGCCATCATCGCGCGTGAAGAAGCCAGTGTGCGCCAGAACCGCATCAACATCGATCGGCAAAGGGCAGTCGTCGCGTTGCGCAAGCAGCAATACGAGCGCAGTCAAAAATTGGCGACCGCCAAACTGATCGACCAGAACCGTCTCGATGAGGATCGAAACCAGTTCGTCGTCGCCGAAGCGGACTTGCGCAGCTCGGAAGAAGCACTCCAACGCTCGCTCGCCGTGTTGAGCGATGCGCGTGAACAGCGTGCAAAAACCGAGATCCGCGCGCCGATCAGCGGGCGTATCGTCTCGTTACCCATCAAAGCGGGTGAAGTAGCCATCCCCTCGACCGCCTCGCTCGCGGGTGCACAGCTGATGAAGATCGCCGACGTGTCTGCGATTCAGGCTGAAGTGAAAGTCGACGAAGCAGATGTTGCCAAGATCACACTTGGGCAACGGGCCGACGTCTTTGCCGCGGCCTATCCCGATACGGCACTCGTCGGCAAAGTCGAACGGATTGCCCTGACGCCCACCGTGGAAGGCCAAGGTCGATCTTACAAAGTGACCTTGGCGATCGAGGCACCGAGTGCGCTGCAGTTGCGCTCGGGCATGAGCGCTCGGGCGATCATCTTCTTGGGTGACGGTCGCAAACAGCTGTCGGTCCCGGTCGAGGCGGTGGTCACCGAGACGCCGGAGAAAAACATCGTCAAGAAATTCGTGTGGGTCGACGATGGCGGCAAAGCCCGCAAACGAGCGATTACGACAGGCCTCTCGGATGATCGCTGGGAAGCCATCGACGCCGGCATCGCGGTCAACGACCGTGTCATCACGGGCCCTGCCAAGACGCTCCGACGTCTGCGCGACGGGGATTCGGTCACAGAGCGCAAGAACAAGCCTGCCAGTAACGAAGAAGGCGCGGACGGCGACGACGAATGATCGAGTTGCGTGGCATCGTCAAGAAATACGTCCTTGGCGAGGAGACCGTGCTTGCCTTGGCGGGCGTGGATCTGTTCATCGGACGTAACGAATACGTCGCGCTGATCGGACCGTCGGGATCGGGCAAGTCGACACTGATGAACATCATCGGCTGCCTCGACTCACCGAGCGAGGGGCAATACATCCTGAATGGTCGCGACACCTCATCCCTACGCGATGATGAGCTGGCCATCGTGCGCAATCGCGAAATCGGTTTCATTTTTCAAAGCTTCCACTTGTTGCCGCGTCAAACGGCGCTGCAAAACGTGATGCAGCCGCTCGTCTATCGTCGTATGCCGCCCGCGGAGCGCCGGGAGCGCGCCGCCCACGCCTTGGAAAAAGTCGGTCTCGGCGATCGCCTGGATCATCGCCCCAATCAGCTATCGGGCGGACAACGACAACGTGTCGCTGTCGCCCGTGCCTTGGTCGGCGAGCCCTCGTTGCTGCTCGCCGACGAACCGACCGGCAACCTCGACTCGCGCACCTCGCTGGAGATCATGGCGCTGTTCGACGCGCTGCATGCGCAAGGACAAACAGTCGTCATCGTGACCCACGAACCCGACATCGCTGCCCACTGTCGCCGCACCATCCGCGTGCGTGACGGTCTTGTCGTCGAAGACTCACTCAACCCCCCGCGTGCCGCATGAACCTGCTTGCCGAAGCTTTCTCCGCCGCCCTCGCGAGTTTGAATGCGCATCGCCTGCGCAGCTTCCTCACCACCCTCGGTATCCTGATCGGCACGATGGCAGTCATCGCGGTGGTCTCGGTGTTGCAGGGTTTTTCCGACTCCATCAGCAACCAGTTTTACGACCTCGGCA
>JACCED010047067.1_pt1 | contig 20403 bp, 30 predicted proteins | sample 7455021 | NCBI WGS metagenome assembly JACCED01 (sample SAMN15323456, study PRJNA562643) | freshwater metagenome | isolation source: river surface water | place: USA:Blue River Watershed | collected 2017-08-19
ATCACATCAGCCAGCGTGCGCAGCTTGATCGACTGCGCGCCGAAAGGCTTTCCGAACCAAGCGCAGCACTTCGACGGGTGCGGCCAAGCGGGAGGATGTCGCTGGCTGATGTGATGGCGCACCCAGCCACCCCCTTGCGGGCAAAAGCCAATTCACACACTTTGGACGGTGCTGCGAATTCCCCTCGGCAAGTAGCCCACCCTATCCCCCCCCTCCTGCCATGCGCAGGGGTTCGCCCACCTCGGTGGGCTTTTTTTTCTGGAGCACACCATGGCATCTGAAGCCAACATGCTGGCCTGCGCAAACGAAGAAGACCGCCGCTCAAAGCGCGACGAGCTGATGCAGCGCGAAGAAGCCCGCCTCGCAGCCATCGCCGTCTGTGAAGCGCGGATTGGTGATTACGACCGCCTGCTAGACGGCCTCAGCTACCGAGACAACGACAAGCAAGTAATCGCGGCACTCATGGACGGATGCACAGCTGGTGTGCCTTCGTGCATTGCCGTGGTGAAGGCACTGGCAGACAAACATGGATACCACAAAGCGGAGATTGACGAATGAGCGCAGAACAAACACGCAAGGCAGCGCAGGCATGGGTGAAGCAGGAGAACTACGCGCCCGTGCCAATGCTGCAATCCATACACGGCGCAATGGTAGAGGCGAGGTTGCCAACGATGCCATGCGGCGGAACGCCACTTTTCGATTCGGACATTGGGTGCGCTTATCGGTGCGATACCTGCTTTGCCGTCATCGGATCGCTTGGTCAATCCAACCGATGCAAGGAAATCAACAGGAACACACCATGATCCGCGCCCCCTCATACCTAGACGACAACACCAGCACCTTCGCCCGCACCTGCCCCGGCTTTGGCAAAACCGCTGCTCAGATGGCCGTGGCCATCGAGGTGTACAAGACACCGATGCACAAGCGCGCACTGTGGGCCTTCTGCCGCCACGGCTGGATGCTCATTCCCGTAGTGCTGGCAGTGCTGGTTTTCAGCGGCTGCACAAGCGATGTGGACACGTATGCCGCGATGCAGGCTGATCTTGCTGATGCGGTGGCGACTGCTGCGAAGGAGGCTGGGAAGTGATTTACGACCCAACACTAGAACTCGGACTGCATGCAAAGGCGCGGGGCTACTTTGAGCGCGACCACACTTTCGATGCCGCAGGTGGCAAAACGCGCCACATCCTCAGCGCGTATGACGAGGCAGCTCGTGTGGCGGCGTTGTTGGCGAGGTTCGCACTATCTGACCCGAAGTATCGTGACAAAGCCCTATGGGCAGAAGCCAGCGCACAGACGCTTGAGCGCACGTTAGGGTTGTTTAGCGCTGATGAACCAGACCATGAGTTATCCGGCAGGCCGTGGCGGATGGAGCGTGACGAATGAACCGCCTGCGCGATTTCATGCGCCTGTTTCGCATCTACCGCCAGTGCCACAAGCCCATTGCAGCCGCTCGGTATGCGTGGGTTGTATCAGGAGGATGACCATGCACCCAATGCTTAGAGAAAGCTGCGATGAGGCCATGGCCTGCGCCCAAATTGAACACGACGAAAACCAATCTAAGGAGAGCACAAATGGACAACATGAAACTGTGGCAGTCAGTCTGTGTGACAGACCCGAAGGCCGTGAAGCCGATCACCGGCAAGCAGTACAAGGGCAACTCCCCGAAGCCCTATTGGGTTATCCAAAGGGCTACCGAGGTGTTCGGCCCCTGTGGCCTGGGCTGGGGCGTGCAAATCCTTTCTGAGCGTTTCGAGCGCTTCGGGGATGAGGCTCTACACATCGCCCATGTGAAAGTTTGGTACATGCAGGACGGCAAGCGCGGAGAGATTGAGCAGATGGGGCAGACACGCGCAGCCTACATATCAGCGGCGGGAAAACACATCGTTGATGAAGACGCCCCCAAGAAATCGGCCACTGATGGCATGGTGAAGTGCCTTTCCATGCTCGGGTTCGCTGGTGACATTTTCAGCGGCCAATGGGACGACTCCAAGTATGTGCAGTGGGCGGCAGAAGAAACGGCTCGGCGCGAAATGCCCACCGTTACTGAGCAGCAGGCCGCAGACATTCAAGCGCTGATTGATGAAGTCGGCGCGGATCGTGTCGCCCTCCTCGCTTGGGTTAGTCAGATGACAGGGCACCCCGTATCGTCAGAGCAGGAAATACCAGCCGCCGCGCTGGCACCAGTTACCAAAGCACTCGAAAAGAAACGCACTCAGAAAGCAGCAGCATGAACAACATCACTATCACCGGCACCCTTGGCCGCGACATGGAACAGCGCGCAATGCCCAACGGCGACCCTGTAGGCAATTTCTCCGTTGCCGACAGCCAAGGCCGCGACAAACCTGCGATCTGGTGGAACTGCCAACTGTTCGGGAAGCGAGTTGCAGCACTGGCCCCCTATCTTTTGAAGGGGCAGCAGGTCACTGTGGCGGGCAACGTCACAGAGCGCGAATGGACTGACAAAGAAGGGAACAAGCGAAAGCAGATGGAGATTCGCGTGAGTGACCTTGCATTGCAGGGCGGCAAACGCGAACAGTCAGCAGAACCAGCGCCAGCACCCCGACCAGCCCCACGCCCAGCGCCTCCGCCATCGGTTGGCGGCGGATTCGATGAAATGAGCGACGACGTGCCATTTTGAGGTGAGCCATGACAAAAATTACCCTATTCGATGCCGCTCAAGCCGTGCGCGAAGCAGTCAATCAGATTGACCCGGACACTGGCGAACTGGTCGAGAGCTACACAGAGAGTCGTGAGCTATTCCAAAACAAGGCCATCGCATGTGTGGCCTACGCCAAGGAAGAAGCCGCCACGCTGGCAAGCGCAAAAGCCATGCTCAAAGACATGGCGGCGAAGGTAGAGGCACGCGAAAAGCGCCTTGAGCGATTTGAGGCATACCTCGCCGACTGCATGAAGGCCACCGGCATTCTGGAGGTGAAACACGAACTGGGCCTGTTCGCTGCGAAGCTGTACCCGGAGCGCGATGAATCGGTCGAGATTGACGCCGACGCGGAGTTCCCGCCAGAGCTTTGCAACGACCCGAAGCCGCCCACACCTTCGCGCACGAAGATCAAGGCCGCCATCAAAGCGGGCCAGCCCATCGCAGGGGCGCGCATCGTGCGCAAGGATCGGCTGACCATCACCTGACCCACCCGGCAACCCAACCCCCAAGCCACCCGCCGAGGTGGCTTTTTTATGGAGATCGTCATGCAATTCGGCAGCGTTTGCAGCGGCATAGAAGCAGCCTCAGTGGCATGGCATCCGATTGGATGGCAGGCCGCATGGCTGGCAGAGATTGAGCCATTCCCAAGCGCCGTGCTTGCGCACCACTACCCGGACGTACCAAATCTGGGCGACATGACAACGATTGCCCGCCGCGTGCTCACTGGCGAGGTTAGCGCGCCCGATGTGTTCTGTGGCGGCACCCCCTGCCAGGCGTTCAGCGTGGCTGGTTTACGCCAGTCCCTCGATGACGCGCGTGGAAACCTAACACTTAAATTTGTGGAGATAGCAGATGCAATTGACCATGTTCGAGCTGGACGCGGTGAAGACGAGTGCATCGTCTTCTGGGAAAACGTCCCAGGCGTCCTCAGCACCAAAGACAACGCCTTCGGGTGCTTTCTTGGCGGCCTTGCCGGGGAAGATGGCCCGCTGGAGCCACCAGGGGGCAAATGGGCGAACGCTGGTGCTGTGTATGGACCCAAAAGAGCAGTGGCGTGGAGACTCTTCGACGCCCAATTTTTCGGCCTGGCCCAACGACGCCGCCGTGTGTTCGTTGTCGCAAGTGCTCGAAAAGGGTTCGATCCCGCCACGGTTCTTTTTGAGTGGGACGGCGTGCGCCGGGATACTGCGCCGAGCCGAGAAGCGCGGCAAGTCGCTCCCACCATCCCTGCACGCAGCACTGCAGGCGGTGGCCTTGGAACGGACTTCGACTGCGACGGCGGAACCATCTGCGTAGCCACGGGTCAGGCCGGTGCCGACATGGCGCCGACGCTGAACTGCAACCACGAAGCTCCGTATGTGGCGCACAGCCTGCGCGGCGAAGGCTTCGACGCCGGCGAGGACTGCACGGGGCGCGGCACGCCGTTGGTGCCCGTGGCAATGATCAACATGCAGGGCAGCAAAGGCAATGCAGTCGCGCAAGCTGACGGCCCGAGCTTCACGCTCAACGCCATGCACGGGCACGATATGCACGCTGTAGCGGTGCCGGTCGGCGTCACGATCCACGGGACAGACCCGACTGTGCAAAAGGTAGCCAGCTACGACGAGCTGGCTCAGTGCCTGAGAGCCAGAACACCCGGCAACATCGACAACAGCAGCACGACGGTTGTTCAGCAGCCAGTGGCCTACGGAATCCGCACCGCCAACACCAGCAGTAACGGGTGGGGTATCCAGGAAGAATGCACGCACACACTGGATTGCGCGCAAGGCGTGGCGGTGGCGCAGCCTGTGGCCTTCGACACCACCCAGATCACCAGCGCGGCTAACTACAGCAACCCGAAGCCCGGCGACCCGTGCCACCCGCTGGCGGCTGGGGCGCATGCGCCCGCCATTGCGTTCCCCGCCAACCTGTCTGGGACGCAATGCGCGAGCGCTGAGGAACTAGCGCCATCCATGGGGGCGGCGAACCCTACGGCGGTAGCGTTCAACTTTCACAAGTCGGGCAATGAGGCTTCTTCATTGGGCGTCAGTGTCGAGCGCGTGGACTGTCTTCGAGCCTTTGAAAAGTCCCCGATGGCCGTACAGCCAGCCGCAGGAATGCAGGTGCGCCGCCTAACACCCACCGAGGCGGAAAGATTGCAGGGATTCCCCGACGGATATACCGCAATCCCCTGGCGCGGCAAGCCCGCCGACCAATGCCCAGATGGTCCGCGATACAAAGCCTTGGGTAATAGCTGGGCAATACCTTGCGTTTCCTGGATAGGCGAGCGCATCGCAAGACAGATCAATTCATCAACCAACTAGCCCGCACCCAGCGGGCTTTTTTCTTGGAGTCCCCCCCATGCCAAATGGACACGCCACCCCGCCCGAGGTCATCGAGCAAATCAAAGAACTGGCAGAGCAAGGGCTTGGCCTGAGCGCCATCGCCCGAAAGCTGGAACGGCCCAAGTCAACAGTACACCGCGTCATCACCGTGGTGCTGAAACGCAAGTCGTCAGCGCCCGCAAAACCGGCCAGTGTGTCGAAGGTCAACCGCAAGAAAAAAGGGCTGACGCTGAAAGTCGACGCACCAGTGGACGCCAGCCATGCCGCCGTCACACGCATTGAACTGCCCTCGGATTACGGGCGGTTTTGCAATGCAGCCCAGCGTGAGCCCTACGTCCCGCGCGAATTGAGCTACCGGGGGCGGGCATGAGGGGGCCGTTTGCATCCCCGCCTTCTGCGCGTGAACTTCGCCGCGCTGCCGCCCGCACCAAGCCACGAACCGTTCACAAGAGCCGCCGCGCCAGCAGCCTGATCGAGGGCGTGGTGTTCAAGATGCGTATTGCCAAAGACGTGGCCAGGCTGCGAACCGGGGCAGGCCTGCACGCTTTCATGGGGGCCGATGCCGCTGCGCTGTGCAACCTCACGGGGCGGCTGATCTACATCACCGCGTTCGCCGTGGGCAGGCAGTGGGGCGAAACCGACCGCCCTGATGCCCGAATCCTTCTTGGCGCGGCCAGTGCCCTTGGCGACCTGATGGAGCACCCGGGCGACCTGGAGCGCCACCGGGGCGCGATTCAGTCAGGGCTTGGAGCGATTGACCGGCTGATGCCTGAGCTTTCCGAGTGGGCGCTGGCTGAGGGCGCGCTACGCCTGGGCCAGCTATTGAAAACGCCCGGGGGACTCACCACCAGCCACGTCCGCGCAGCGATGAGGATGGAATGACAACCCGCGTGCGCAACCTGCAGCCCGGCCAGCGCTTTCGGCTCAAGCGCACCGGCGACCTGTACGAGTTCCTTGGCCACAAACGAGACACCCCAGGCGGCACCCAGTACGTGGTGCGCCGTTCTGGCTTTGCCAAACCAACCACCCTTCACCACTCCTGCCATGTTGTGCCGGAGTGATAACCAAAAGACACATCATGAACCTCAACCTCTACACAAAGCGCGGCACCCGCTACGTGCCCACCACCCTATCCGAGCAGGGCGCATGGGGCTGGGAAGACCTGATGGTCATCGCCGCTTTCCGCTACTGCCTTGGGCGCACGCCCTACATCGCTGGCGTCTGCGCCGATTGGCTGGTGGACAAGTGGCCGGAGCTGCCACCGCACTCGCGGGCACTGATCCGCACGGAACTGGACCGCGCCTTCGAGCAAGACGACGAAGACAGGGCAACCGGCGCCAGCTTCAAAGCGCTGGGCTGGGACTGCGACCGAAGAGAGTGGGAAAAGGTGCGCGCACTGTGGGCGGGTGAGCAACCGCCAGCACAGCCGTGCGACATGACACCGGCAGAGCTTGCCCACCGCATGAAGTGGCTGGCGGCGGAGATGGACACCGTGGGGGGCGCGATGGTGAAGCAGGCGCAACCGACCGCCGATGCCGAGCTACGCGGCGCAGGGTGGGATTTACAGGACGCAGCCGGAGCGCTGCTGGCATCAACCAAGGACAAGACATGACAGAGCGCGCGTCAAGCCTCGGCCTTCAGGCCGGGGAAGGAAAGCGCGAAGCCCGTCATGGCTTCTTTGGGCGCCACCGATCAATCAGCAGCCGTAGCGCAGGAACACCAGCCATGCGAACTTTTTCCCATTGCGCGCGCGTGAGACGCAGCGTGCCATGCACCAATTCCTTATCCGGGGCGACAGGCGGGCGCCCGGTCTTTTTTCGTTCTTCCATGCCTGGATTATCAACCCCACAAAAACCAGTTGCAAGCGACTTCTTTGTGTGCCACAATAAGCCATGTCGCCAGCAATCAAGACACTCAAGGTTCGCGTGAAAGACAAGCACGCAAGCGTGCTGTGCAGGATGGCGCGCGATGTCAATACAACGAGGAATCTTCAATGACTGCCTGCAATGTTTGCCGTCAGGACAAGCCGCGCGAATCGTTCAGTGCAGACCGGCGCAGAAAGGACGGGCTCCAAGCTCGATGCAAGTCATGCGCCGCCGAGATCGCAAAGAAGTGGCGCCTAGAGAATCCAGATCGCGTAACTGCTGTTCGGCGTGACTGGGAAAAGCGCAACCCTGAGAGGCATCTACTCACCAAGTTTGGTATCCGCGCCGACGAGAAGCGGGCGATTTTTGAAGCGCAGGGTAGCGTCTGCGGCGCGTGCGGCTCAGGTCACCACGGCCACCCGCGCATTGAGGGTGAAACCGGATGGTGCCTGGATCATTGTCACGCGAGCGGGAAGATTCGAGGCGTGCTGTGCTGGCGCTGCAACTTGGCGCTGGGCTACGCAGGAGATTCGCCCGACGCGCTTCGTGCACTTGCCGCTTACATCGAATCACACCACGGGGTCAATGCTGCGAAGAACATCGCCCGATTCGGACTGGAATCGCTTGCAGAAGGAGCCCCAGCATGAGCACGGATTTTCAGAATCCCCGTGCTTCAGCGCGGGGAGCAGTCAAAGACAGAACACACCCAGACTCGGGACGGATCATCACAAGCAGCGACATTCTTCTGCACGACGCCGAAACAGCGTTCCTGTACGAAGCACTGCGCGCTGCGATTGATGACGGCCACGAAAGCATGACGCACTCTGATGCGCTGGCTGAGATCGCAGCGATTCGGGCAGAGAACACCGAACTTCGCGCCCAGCTTGAAGCCATCGGCGCAGGCGGGGTGAGTGGCCCGCTGATAGGCTGCGCCGCCCCACCTACAGCACAAGCGGAAGGGTGGGTGAGCGTGGAGGAGCGGTTGCCGCCTGTGCGCACCACCGTGTTTATCGCAAGCGGCGCCGGCCCCTCTGCGTGGCGCACCCTGGCGTTTTATGACCCCGACAGGTACACGCCCGCGTGGCGTTGCAACGACGATCCGTCAGAGGGAATTCGCGGCGTTTCCCATTGGATGCACATGCCCCTCCCTCCCACATCAGCCGAGGGGGTGGAGCATGGGTGAGCGCAGCAATCCGAACAACTGCGCCAGCTGCAGGCACAAGCAGAACCCAGACGGAGGGCATTGCTACATGTTCCGGTTTGAACCCACAGAAATGTGCGCACAACACACCTCACAGATTCACGCGCTGCAGGCATTGCGAATGCAGTTTGGCCGCCGCGTGTTTGAAGACGTAATCAGGAAGCAAAGACCATGACAAACCCCACCCCACACGGGCAAGCACTAAAACCGGTAGTCGGCGGCTTGTACAACTGGATCGGCCAGCCCGAGCGCTTGGCGTACATGGGCGCAAAGCGCTACCCCGGCGATCAGCGCGCATGGCATCAGTTCGCAAAAGTGGAAGCGCCGCGCGTGTGCTGGTGCGAAGTGCTGGCTGCAGACCTAGTGCATTTTGAAGAAACGGAAGGTGAAGCATGACTAACACCCCACACGGGCAAGTGCCCGAGGCGCTGCGACTGGCGCACATTTTCGACAACCCGCTACCGCCAGAATGGCCCGACATGGTTGCAGCCGCGGCAGAGCTGCGCCGCCAGCACACCCGCATCGCAGAGCTGGAAGCGCAACTAGAAGCCGTGGGCGCAGGCGGGGTGCAGCCTCTGCGCAAGTGTCTGCACCATATCGAGGAACCGCTCGAAAAGGTGCTGGAGCGCCGCGAGGCTGTTATCCAGATTCTGGAGCGCGACGCACACGAAGCTCGCCAGAGGGCAGCCCACGCACTGGGCACACGCAAGGTGCTGTGGAATCTGCTGGGCGAATGCTCACCACTGCTGCACCAGTTGGAGTGCAACGACCACGAAAGCGAAGAACAGCTCAACAGCTTGTTGCGACGAATTGATGATGCACGCGCTGTGTTGCAGGCCGAGGAACTGCCAAATGCACGCCCCTGATACGCCAGCGCATCACAAGCGCATGGCGCGCATCTACCTGCATCAAGCGCGGGAGACGGTGCACCGCGACTGGTTCTTCACCCTGCTCACATGGGCCGGAGAGCGCAGGCGCCGGGCCGCTGAATTGATGCGCGCTGGGCCTCAGCAAAAGGAGCTATTTGAATGACACCGCTAGTTCGTCAATTGGTGCCTCTAACGCGGAATGCCGAGCGATACCACTGGTTCGACATTGGAGAAATGTCGAACGACGTTACGACAATTGACGGCAGCGACCCGATAGCATCGCGCCTAGCGTTTCCTCAATGTGCCTTTGCTTACACTGAAGATGGCGACCCTGGGGTGCTGCTGATGACGCAGCTCAATGAAACGTCTATCCACGTCTCAGGGCTTGCAAGCCATCGAAGCCAATGGTTTGAGGTGAGACCTCTGACGTTGATATACGACCAGGCTGCCGGGTATTCGGGCGAAGGAAAAGGCGTCACCAGCGAACAACTGCGGACGGCTCTTGTGAACGTGGCGTACTGCGCGCGCTTACTTGACCAAGGTGCATCCGCGTTCGCCATTGATGCGCAACGATGCCACATCAATACCGCCCGCGCCAAGAAGGGCAAAGGCCCTCTGAAGTTCACTTGGCACACCGTCACCATCGCGCCCCGGCCTGGCCCAAACGAGCGAAAAGGCGGAACCCACGCAAGCCCCAGGCTGCACGACCGGCGCGGACACTGGCGCACGACCGCAAGCGGTAAGCGCGTGTGGGTGAGGGATTGCAAAGTTGGTGACGCAAGTAAAGGCGTTGTTTTCAAAGACTACAAGATCAAGGAACCGACATGACAGACAACACAAAACCCGAGGCATTGGACCTTGCCGACTGGCTGGAAGCTGTCGGCGGCGGCCCGAGTGCAAAACGCTGCGCTGCGCTCCTGCGAGAACAGCACGCCCGCATTGCAGAGCTTGAAGCACAGATTGAAGCATTGAGCGGGGTGCAGGCACTCAGCGCAGCGCCGGAAGCCATCGCAAAGTTGCGGCACCTGTATCAGAACATGGTGAATGGGGCTGTGCGCGACACGGCCAGCGCGAAGCGAATCGCAGAGGGCTTGCTTGCACCAGCAATCGAAGCGTTGGAGCGGGCCACACCCCCAGCAGAGCAAGCCGCCCCCAAGGCAGCGCCAGGAGTGGGCAACAGTGGCTTCGATCACAAGACAGCCGCCGACTTCCTGAATGGCAAGACCGTCCGCGACGAAGCCATGCGTACGTTTGTGGCGGCGTCACGCTGGGCACACGATGAGAGGGCAGCCCTGAGCGCAACACTGCTTGCTATGCACGGTGTGCTGACATCCCGCGAGGCAGAGATTGCGCTGCTCAAGAAGGCATTGCTGGAAGCCGAGGCAGCACCACAGCCAGTTGCGCGGGAGCCGCTGTCGGATGCACAGATTGCAGAAATGATGCGAGACACATGGGGCTGCGCAAGCATCGCACCACGGCACGCACTAGAGTTTGCCCGCGCCGTTGAGCGCGCACACGGCATCGCGCAGGAGGGTGGCAGCTAATGTCACGCCGCGCCCGAGCGCGCCGCGACAAGCGAGCGCCCATCGTCTGAGATAACCGGCTGGCTTGCCAGTCCGGTTGATGGACGGGTTGGCAGGCAAAACGTAACTACGGAGTGATGATGACTGAAAAAGTGACAATCGGGAATTGCGAACTGTGGCACGGCGACTGTCGTGAGGTGCTGCCGCTGCTGGGCCAGGTGGACGCGGTGATAACCGATCCGCCCTACACCGAGCACACGCACGGCATGGCGAAGACGAACGCGGGCAAGGGACACGGCACCAAGGCGGTGGACTTTGCAAGTCTGACCAGCGACGAACTGCGGGCGACGTTGGAGGCGTGCGGGCAACTTACGCGGCGCTGGGTGGTGGCAACCGTGGACCATGCGCACGCCTTTGCCCTGGAAGACAACCCGCCTGATGGCCTGCGAATGCTGCGCATTGGCGTGTGGGTGAAGAACAACCCGATGCCGCAGATAAGCGCCGACCGGCCCGGCCAGGGATGGGAGGCCATCGCGTTTATGCACCGCGCTGACAGAAAGCCCGCATGGAACGGCGGCGGCCGCGCTGGCGTGTGGCACCACCCGGTTGTTCAGAACACCGGCCACCCGACAAGCAAGCCGCTGCCGCTGGTGAGTGATTGGGTATGCCTGTTCACCGACTACGGAGACACGGTGTGCGACCCGTTCATGGGCGGCGGGACAACTGGCGAAGCGTGCGCCGCGCACGGACGAAAGTTCATCGGCATCGAGCGTGAGCGTCGGTATTTTGATTTAGCCTGTGAACGCATAGCCCGCGCTCAAGCACAAGGCCAGTTGCTGCCGCCTGAACCAGTGGCCGCGCCTGAACAACAGACGATGGAACTGTGACGCCCATCCCTGATTTTGACGATCCACAGCCCCGCATGCCGGGGCTCTTTCATTTCTGGAGCCACTGTGATTGCAGCCCTATATGTAGAGACTGGCGGTGCCTACTTTGGCCACGCCTCCAGCATCAATCTTGCGTCAGCGGCGTGGCCCGCAGCTTGTCCCGCCATGTCTTGATAAGCGCCTGCGCACTGATCGAATAGTCCGTTGACGGCTGCGGCGTACTCACGGATGGAGGGGCAGGAAGCGTTGGACAACTGCACGGCGGCGGCGGCGAGTTGTGCGCGCAGGCCGTCACGCTCATTGCGAGCAGCATCAGCATTGGCAGCTTGAGTTTTTGCACGTTGTTCAGCAGCTTTGATCGCTTCATCTTTCGCCCTTTGCATTTTGATCGTGTCGTCCAGCGCCTTTTGATTCGCGCTTGCAAGTGCCGTGGCGTGCTGCGCCTTGATGCCAGCAATCTGCTTTCCATACCGCCATTCTTGCGTCTGCCAGCCAGCACCGAAGGCCAGCGCTGCGGCCACGACGGCCGTTGCTGCGTAGGTGTAGAGGCCGGGGATCATCGCCAGCCCCTCCACCAGGTCAGCATCATGTAGATCAAGATGGGGTTCATGTCAGGCCCTTTTCGCACAGTTGTCGTTCAGCAGCGCGGCGTTTGACAAGCCCTGGAAGCTCGCGCCCGCCAGCCATCACCCAGCGGCTCAGCTCAGCGCACGCCCCCATCAAGTCGCCAGCGTTCGCCTTGCGCGCCAGTGTGGATTTGCAGAATGCACTGTTGCCCACGTTGAACGCAAAAGACAGGAATGCGGCCTTTTGACCATCGGTCAGCGGGCGCTTGATGCAATCGAGCGCCTCAGCGTGTTTGAGCAGGTCTTGGTCGAGCATGGCCCGGCACTCAGCAGCAGTGAAGCGCTTGCCGGGTGTCATGGTCTGGTCGTCATGCCCATAGCAAGCCGCCAGACGGCCTATTGGGTCGCGGTGGGCCCAAGGGACATAGCCCTCAAACGTGACGACCAGCGGCACCGCCAGAGCCAGCGCCCCGGCCCCGATCTTCGCGGCGAGTTTCTGGCGCGGCGTCATTTCGGTGTCACTCCGCTTTTCATGGCGGCCCAGAATGCAGCCACCGAGGCGCAAAGCCCAGCGATGTACCCGATGGGCTTCGCGGCCTTGCCGATCCACTCCAGCACTTTCATTGCACCCTTGAAGCTGTGAAAAGCCTCCAGCAGCTCGGCGGTGTCGGCCTTGATGGCGTTGGTCGCGTCGGTGTTTTCTTTGAGCAAGTGCCGGAACTCGGATTGCTCAAGCTTCACGACGGTGATTTCGTCGGCCAGCGTGTTCATGCGCTTGTCTCCAGCCCTCAGCTCTTTGGCAACGTAGTCTTTAAATTCTTCGGGTGTGCGTGGCATGACTTCCTCAACCACGGTGCACCCCGCCCGGGTCGATGTTGTCCAGTAGCGCCGTGCGAATTGCGATTGCAACCCGTTGACGCCAGCCATCACCTTCACTGTGCCGCGTGAGGCGGGCGGAGACTGTGAACTCTTTTGGAAGCTCAAGAAAGAGCGCCGTTGCAACAACGGTATTGACGATCAAGTCCAGCAGCAATCCGACAGCAAGCGCCGGGTAGCCGATTGCCTTCATTGCAGTGGTCAGGTGCCCAGCATCGCGCACTTGCATCAAGCGCATGACAGCGACGTAATGCACCCAGAGCAGGTACACGGCAGCGATGGTGATGAGCGCGTAAATCACAGCTGCGCCCTCAGTTCCGCGATCTGCACGTCCAGCGCTTTCAACGCTGCGTATCCTTTGCTCTTGACCAACAACACCTCCAGCGGAATCCCCAGCGCAGCGGCCCGCTCTTCCGCCAAGGTCAGGATAGTCTCCCGCGTGATGCGGGTCATCAGGTGCTTGGTCTCCAGCGCCTCAATCTCAGCCCTGGCGGCTTCTGCCGGATCAACGAAGGGCGGCTCGAAGGGCTCTGGCACATTGCCCTGCGCAACCCACTCAAGGTACGCCGCGTAGTCGCGGTTGGATAGGTCTGGGGGGATGAATGCGCCGTCGATCACGCGCACCACGCCGCTGTCAGTTTTGGTTTGTTGGTACATATCAAAGCTCCGCGTCAACCGCCACCACGTCAATGACTTGCAACGATCCCGCCGCAGCCGAAGTGGCAAATATCATGACTCCATCCGTTGTGGCCGCGGACACTTGGCTTGAAGGGGTGGCATTGAAGGTGTAGTTCCGATTGGCCGTTACTGTGCCCGAGGTCCGCTTGGTGACCTTGTAGAACACGCGGGAACCAATAGACTGCGACCCCGCTTGTGCGCCGGTCAGAATGTCGCTGGCAAGCCGCTCGTAGTACCTTTGGCACAGCATCAGTTCCAGACCTTGAGAAACGTCCTCGAACGGCGAGGCCGAGGTGCCCTCCTCCACCTGCACCCCCGTGATGTCTATGGTGAATGCTTGGTTGAAAGGTAGGGCCAGCGAGAATTCGAGGTAGTTGCCCGCCCCAATCGTCTTGCCTGCCACGGACGGCACATCCACCGTGAACGAATACCGCTGCCATGAGCCGGTGACTGTGGTTGCGGGGAAGTACGTGTCTACGGCGGTGCTGCCGTTGAAGAACTGCCTGAACCGGCCCGAAATTGTGGTACCGGCCCCCGCGACTCTCCGTGCGTAGAAAGACACGGTGGCCTTCCGCCCATTCAGCGTCCGCGCAGACTCAATGCGCTGGGTCAAAAACAAGTAAGTTGCACCCGCGCCCGAGCTGGTCTGCTCCACTCGCGTGTAGAAAATGTTCCCGCCGGTCAATACCTCGTCGCCAGGGGTAATGTCCATGTAGCTCCAGACGCGCGCAGCGCCGGAGCCGTCATAGGCTAGGCGCCACCTGTCCATCAGGAACGCCCCCGAAGCAGGGTTCGTTAGCGAGGGCACTCCGCGCTGATTTGTGCGCATGGTTCCGTTAATCAACAAATTGCGAAGGCCGCTGAACTGACCGCCGTTGAGGCTCGGCACCGTGAGCGGCCCGGTCATGGTGCCGCCGGCCTTGGATACCTTGGCGTCCAAGGCAGCTTGGAGACCGGTCACATCAGCAACCGCGTGGGTGTGCGAGGTGTTGGCCTTGCCGTTCAGGGCTGTTTGGGTGGCGGCTGAGATGGGCTTGGCGGCATCGCTGGTGTTGTCAGCATTCTCAAGGCCAACTGATGCTTTTGTGGCCGCAGGCAGCGTGACCCACACGGAGCCGCTCCACGCGCGCATCGCGCCAATCACTGTGTCCCAGTACAGCGCGCCCGTGAGCAGCGCGCCGCCGTCATTGTCGGTAGTCGGGGCTACGGCTTTTGCACCGAGATAGCGATCATCAAAAGAGTCCAGCGCGGCCTCTGCGGCATTTTTTGCTGCTACTGCCGCATCGCGGGCGCTGTCTGCGCCGGTCTTTGAGATAGCTGCATTATTGGCAGCGGAATTGGTCTGAGTGACTGCATTGTTGGAATCGACCACAGCGTTCTGAGCCGCAGCGACAAGATCAGGAATGCCGGAAGCTTCTACGGCAAATTCTGCCGCGATGGCCGCAGCTTGTGCCGCTGCCACGGCTTCAGCGATTGGGCCTGCGACGGTAATTTCCTCAGGGTCCATCATCAGCACAACATCGTCATCAGTGATGGTCACGCCGTCCACGGTGGTGCGTAGGGAATAGCGCCCATTCACAGCGTAGAAGTAAAACACCCCATCCGGGCCGGTTGTCAGTGGATTTTGGGCCGGAACCGTGCCAGCTCGATCCAGAAACAGCGCGGCATTGTTACCGTCTTTGTCAATGACAAGGACAGGGACGCCCCGAACGGCGGCGCCGCTGGTGGTGGTGATGTTGGATTTGTATTTCTGCATGATTCCCCCTCAAAGAACGCGCATCACCCAGGCGCCGGTGGCAGACTTCATGCGCGCCTCGTCGCCGCCGGATGCGGACATGCCAACGCCGTGCGTGTGGACGCCCGCCGCCGCAGTCACGCCGCTGAACCCGTGAATGTGGTCACCCGCCCAGCTGGTAACTTCGCTGCCCGCGACTTGCGACTCCGCCTGCCGCAGCGAGTAGGCTCCATAACCACCATAATCCCCACGCGGCATGCTGTGGTTGTGCGCGCCGCCGGCGCCCGTGGTGCCCTCAAAGTAATGGCTGTGCGCGCTATTGCCCGCGTCAGTCCACGCTCCATGCGTGTGCGTCAGGTTCTGCCCGTCCTGCATACGGCCTGGCGCTGCTGCGCTAAAAGTCCCGTCGCCGCGTACAGTGACCGCGCCAATGCCGCCCTGCTTTCCGTTGAGGTCTGGCATTCGGAACGTTGTTGCGCCGTCGCCGCTGGAGAATGACGCCCGCGCGCCGACATCACCAACCCAAGCTGCATCGGTGATCAATGGATAACCGCCAGCGCTCACCATGGCCCACAATGCGGGGTATGTTGCGCGGCTGAGTGGTTGCCCGTCCATAGGCGCAAATCGCGCTGGCATGGATGCCCTGGCTCCGCCCCACCACATCACTGATGCGAGTGGCAAGCCTTCGGAATCAAGCCTGTCGCGCAGTTGTGCAAGGCAGGCCGCGTGAAAGCGCAGGTAGTTGTCAAGATTCGGGAAAACCTGCTCTGTGCCGAGCGGGTAATTGGCCGATGCTGTGGGGGAAAGTTCGTCTATGCTGGCAGGTACTGGCATGGAGCGCCCATAAAAAAGCCACCCGGGGTGGCGTTGTGGATAAATCAAACCGCGCTATGCGGGTTAAGGAGTTGGGATGGAATTTACCGATTGGCTGTGGATCAAGTTCATCGTGTTTTGCGTGGCGGCCATTGTCTGGAATTTCTGGATGGGCTTCACTGGGCGGAAATAACAGGAGCCACTTGCAGCAATCCACGCCCAGCTGGGCGCATCAAGCGCAGCAAACCATCATCTCCCGGCGTGCTCTTGCGCAAAGCCGCTGCCAGTGCGTCAGGATCGGCAAGCAAGCCCGCCAATTGCTTATTTTGTCGCTGTATGGCGGTTTCTCGCAAGCCTGACAACATCGGGCCGGTGAACTGACCGACGATAGGGATGCGATTCGCCAGCAGACTCACCGCCTTGTTATCCAAAAGGCCCATATTGTTGAGCGCTGCCAGCTTTTGCGCTGTGTCAGAGCCGCTCACGCGCCCCAGGTTTTCCGCCTTGAGACTCTTTTCGACTGCGTTGCCAACTTCGCGCAATGTCGCCATCTCGCTATCGCTGAACAGTTCACGCGCCGCACCTGAGCGCGACTCCATCCATTTGAGGTATTTGCTGGTCAGGTCGCCAGCCACGTTGCCGGTGCTTGCCGCCTCTGTCACAGCGTAGCGCTTGAGTTCTTCTGCCAAGTCTGCGCGATCACCGATCAAGCGCTTGAAAGCCGCGACATCATCAGCCTGGGAGCGCTTGCCGTTGAAGAACTTGCCGGGTATCTCCGCCCCCTGCAAGGCCTGCACGCCATCGCCGCCTTGGCGGAACATGCCGATCTGCGGCCCTGTTTCAAATTGCAGTTTTTTTGCAGCATGCAATTCGCGGGCGCTCTTGTACTGGGAAACCATGTCCGGCGCGAAATACTCCCCCTGCTGCGCCCCGCCACCCGCAATACGCTCGATGCTGTCGTCAATGGATCCGACCATGCCGCGCAGGGCTGCCGCCTCTTTGTTTGACCCGGCCAGCTTGGCCTGCTGCGCAGCCTCCACAATGCTTGACCGCAGGTTCTGCACCGTCTCAAACGGCACCGCCTTGCGCACCACTTCGGCACCCGGCAAGTCGCCCGCCGCGTTGTCTGCCATGCGCTGGAAACCGGCTTCCATGGCGTCGTTCGCATAGCTATTTCTGCCGCCGCCGTTGCGCAACACATCCAGCAGCGTGGCCGGATCGTTGTCAGGGATGAAGCCGCGCTCAAACATCACATCAGCCATCGCCTCGACATCGCGTCCGGTCTTGGCCACCAGCCCGGTGGTCTTGGACTGCTTGCGGCCCAGTTCGGCAATTTCCCGCCCGAGATAGTCGCCAGGACGAATGCCACCCTGCGAACGCACGGCCTGCTCCAGCGTCTGCACCCGGCCTGCCGACTGCGGAATGGCCTTCACTGCGGGCAATGCCTGCGTGCCCACCTCCTGCGCCGTGGCAATGGCCTGCGCTGCCTTGCTGCCATCGCCAAAGGTGCCCGCGCCCAGGTATTTGCCCCGCGCAGCCAGCATTTCATCCAATGGCAGCATGACGGCGGACTCATTGAACGGGTCCACCGCATCGAATGCCTCAGACACCTTTTTGCCGGCGGCTTTGTAGGCGCTCTTGGCATAGTCATCAATCGCACCGCCTGCGCGTTCTGCCGCGTCCTGCACGCTCAGTTCAATTGGAGCTACGCGCTCCAGTGCGGCCCGCAGTTGCGCCTGCTGTGCACGCTCTGCCTCGCCTATGGCATTGGTGCCCGCCGTTTTCAGGGTGCGCTGCAACTGGCTGATCGTCGGGTCTTGCATGACCTGCGGCACAGTGGGCTTGTAGCCGGGGATCATGCTGGGGCCAGGTTGCACCAGCGAATCCGCCAGCGCGCCCGGCTTCATGCCGACCAGATCAGCGATCTTGGTAGCCGCCCGCGTTTCCACCGGCGCACGCATGTTGCGCACGCCGCGCCCGATCGCGCCAGCCGCTTTGCCAGCGCCCTGCATAACTACCGGCAGTGCAGCACCCAATGCGGCGCCGGTGGAGGCGTCGTCTGGATTGACCGCTGCAGCCGTGGCCCCGCCTGTTAACGCACCACCAGCGGCCCGCGTGGCAATACCAGCCAGGCCGGTGCGTCCGCCCGCACTAAAGCCACCCGACGAAATGGCCTGAACCAGTGGCGCAGATACACCAACCCGGCCAGCCACCTGCCCGAGCACGCCGCCTGCGCCAGCCGTACCCAAGATTTCCCCGCCAATCTTGCCGCCTTGGTAAAGCCACGAATCAGGCTGCGCGCCCATGGTTTGCAGCGCCGCATCCATATCGGCGCGGCGCTGGCGATTGGACTCCAGCGACAAGCCTTTACCGCTCAGTGCATCGCCCGCCATGTCAATCGGAGCCAGCAAGGTGGCGCCAATCGAGCCAGCACCACGAAGCAGGCCAGCCGCCGTGTTGCCTACGCCCTGCAGCACGGCATTCGACTTGGGCGCAGCCTGCGGCATATTGGCCTTGATGGCCGATGCAATCTGATCGTCAGACATGCCATCAGGGAACTCCACCACCCCCATGCCGGGGACTTCGATGAGCTGCGCCATTATTCGATCTTTCCGGTTGCTGGGTTGAACCTACGCGCACCACCACCGCCCGTTGCACCACCCGCTGGCGCCTGCGGCGCTGCTTGCGGTTGCGGCATTTCTGGCACTGCGTAGAACGGCACCATGGGGGCGTAGTCTGGGTTGTTGGAAACGGCCTGCACCTTGCGCTGGTGCTCTTGGTGCACATACATACCGGCCCGGCGTGCGGCGTTCGTCAGCACGCGCAGTTCAGCAGGCGACAGGCTCAGGTCGCCCGATATGGCGCGCTCTGCCAGTTTGCTTTCGCTCTCGGTGACGGCGCCCTGTCCGCGCATTTGCTGGCGGCCTTGCAGCGTGAGCTGGGCCAGCCCTTGCAGCGCGGCGCGGGTGTTTTCCAACTTTGCCTTTTGATCTGCCCCGCCCAGCCCGAGCGCGTCCGCCCATTGCGTCACAGTCAAGCGCGCATTGGCCCCCGGCCCGGTGATGACGCCACCGGATGCCAGCGCCTGGTCGATGGTGTTGGCCGCCTGAACCTGTTGCACTGCGGCGTCTGCTGCAATCTGCGAGTCTTTCATCATCGGGCCGATCTGTCCGGCCAGGCTCTCGCCCATCTTGTTGTTGACCTGCACACTGGTGCGCGCAGCTCCTGCGGACGCCTTCTGCTTGGCGTATTCCTGATAAGCCTGATTTGCCACGATCTGACCATCAGGCCCCACGCGGAATGGGTCATTCACCGAGCTTTGCACCTGATCCGGCGTCATGCTCTTGTTCGCGCTCCAAGGCTGTGCCCCGGTGTACGGGTTCATGCCGACCACCTTCCCGCCAAGGTCTTGCACCTTGATTTCTGGCGCATTCGACAGGCCGGTATTCGTCACGCCGCCGTATTCGCTGATCGCGTGCACCCCCTGCGAGCCGTCGGCGTTGGTGACTTTTTCCAGTTGCTTGACTTTGTCGCGCCCCATGTTGCGGATCGAGTCCCACTTGGCCGGGTCGGCAAAACCCGCCGCCATCAGCGTGGCTGGGCTGGCGTTGACAACACCATCCTGACCTGGTGTCAAGGCGGCAAGGGCGTCCTGTTGAGCCTTGCGTTGTGCAGCCTCGATCAGCTTGTTCTGCTGCGTTTCCTGCGCCTGCCCGAAGGTGGACAAGCCAAGCAAGCCGCCCCGGCCAATGGCCTGCATGGTGTTGCCACGGCTGCCCATGGCACCCAGGCCAGCCGCCAATAGGCCCTGTCCTGCGGGTGAGGTCAGCAGACCCATCAGACCGCCCTGGTCTTGCATCAGTTCACCAGCCATATCAAGCCCCCCGGCGCGCTGCGCGCTGTTGCGCAAGAAGCTGCGCGCCGCTCGCGTTATTGGCGCGGCCAGCACTGAGCAGGCCGGAGAAGTCCACACCACCACGCCCCGGGATGCCCGCGGACTGGGCTTGTGGGGCTGGCGGGTCGTTGAACACGCCTGCAGCTTGGGCCAAGCCCGCCACATTCCCCGCGGTCTTCAGGTTTTCCTTGGACAGCAGGCCTCCCAGTCCGGAGGAAGCGCCCGGGGCGCCTACGCCCCCAGCCATCAGGCCCTGCGCACCGCCTGTGCCCGCAGCTGCCGCGCCTTGCCCGGCCAGCAACCCGGTGCCGCCGCCCATGCTGGCAAGCGATGGTGCGCCCATGCCAGCCGCAGAGAGGCCCAGGCCTGAGCCAGTCGTTGCGCCCGTGATGGCGCCCGCCGCCGTAGTTGCGGCTGGCGCAGCCGCCGTAGCTGCAGCCCCGCTGAGCGCGCCAGAGGCCGCGCCGGCGCCTCCCATCAGCCCGCCCAGCCCGCCCGTCGCAGCCCCC
>JACCED010540287.1_pt1 | contig 20402 bp, 14 predicted proteins | sample 7455021 | NCBI WGS metagenome assembly JACCED01 (sample SAMN15323456, study PRJNA562643) | freshwater metagenome | isolation source: river surface water | place: USA:Blue River Watershed | collected 2017-08-19
AATACCGTGTCGGTGCACAAGGTGAACCCCGCGACGGGCGAGCTGCAGTATCAGACCAAGGGCGTGATCAATGTGCCCGCGCCGATCTGCATCCTGTTCGTGCCGCCGGTGGCGGCGCGGTGAAGTGTAAGGTCTTCCGGCAAGCGTCGGTGGAGCTTACAAGTCGGGGCCGGTGCGCAGGGCGGTCCGCCGCCCCGGCCTGCGTCGGATCCGTCGTGTAACGACGGGGTTGGGTGAGCGGGCGGAGGCGTGGCATGCACCGTGCGAAAGGCGCGGGGACGTGACGATCGCTCACGTTGCGAAAACAAGCCCCACCGAAATATGAAACCAACCAAGAAGATACTCGCGGCCGCCCTGTTGCTGGCCGCTTCCACGTTTGGCGTCCGCGCGGCCACGACCGCGGACGTCATCTTCGTCGTCGATGAATCCGGCTCGATGTCCGGTGAACATGGCTGGCTCGCCACGATGGTGTCGTCGCTCGACACGCAGCTCGGCCTCGCGGGCGTCACCGGGAACCGTTACGGCCTCGTCGGTTTCGGCAACGGATTCGGCAGCGGCCAGAATTCCGGCCGGCAGATCGCGGTGGGCGGCGGAGCGTTCGGAACCGCGGCGCAGTTCTCGACGGCGACCGGGAGCCTGGTCACCTCGGGCGGGACGGAGGACGGCTGGGCGGGCATCGATTATGCGTTGTCGAGCTACACGTTTCGACCCGGTGCGGCGGTGAACGTCGTCCTCGTGACCGACGAAGACCGCGACAACACCAATGGCGCGCTCACCTATGCCGGACTGCTGCAGTCGCTTGCCGGCAAGGGCGCATTGCTCAATGCGGTAGTGAACGGCACCTTCCTCACGGCGACGAATCTCTCGGCCCTGGGCCATGATTCGGCGGCGAATGCCTACCGCGCGGATGGCGCCGGCGGTTTCAGCGTGGCGGCGAAGGGCTCGGCCTCCGGCTTCGGCACGACCATGACGGACTACTACAATCTCGCGCTCGCGACCGGCGGCGCGGCGTGGGATCTGAACCAGCTGCGGCTGGGCGGAAACACCGCGGTCTCGTTCACCAAGGCGTTTGTCGAGGTGAAGGTGCAGGAGATTGTGACGCAGCCCGGGGTGCCCGATGCCGGCATGACCTCGCTGCTGCTTGTGATCGGGATCGGCGCGATCGTCACGCTGCGTCGCCGCCTCGCGGCCTGACGCAGGCGGGATGGCATTTGATCCCTCCGCGGGCCGGCGCCTGACGGGTGCGACGTCGGGTGCCGGTTCGGGGAGGGGCATGGAGGTAAAGCATGAAAAAGAGGGGAAACCTGGGCCGCGCGGTGGGCCGTGCGGCGATCGCTCTGCTGGCAGCCGTGGCGCTGGCGGGATGTTCCGCCGAGGCGCGGCGGGCGCGGGCGTTCGAGCGGGCGGCCGGATATTTCTCGGGCGGCGATTACGAGCGCGCGAAGGTCGTTTACCTGACGCTGCTGCACGAGACGCCCGGCAGTGCGGTGGTGCATGAGCGGCTCGGCACGATCTGGTTGGCGCAGGGCGCGCCGGTGCGCGCGCTCGTGCATCTGCGGGTGGCGCAGGAGCAGTCGACGGGTGATGCGCAGGTGCGGGCGCAGATCGCGGAGGCGCTGCGGGGGAGCGATCGGCTCGCGGCGGCCCGGGAGGAGGCGCTCGCGGCGGTGCGTGCGACCATGGTCCACGGAGACGCGCTCGTGCTCCTGTCGGAGCTGGTGCGTTCGTGGACGGATCACGAGACCGTGATGGCGGAGCTGCGGAAGTCGCCGGTGCGCACCCAGGCGGCAGGCGCGGTGGTGCGGGTGAATCTGCTTCTGGCGCGCAACGAAGCCGAGCCGGCGGGCGCGGTGCTCGCGGCGGCGCTGAAGCGGTGGCCGGATTCGGCCGAGCTGCAGGCGGCGCGGGCGGTGTGGCAGGAAAAGAAGGGCGACTTGGCGGCGGCGGCGGCAACGTGGCGGCGGGCGGCGGAGCTGGCGCAGCGGCGCTCGCTTGTGGCGGCGCGCGCGGCGGCGTTCATCGGTTGCCACGACGGGAGCGCCGAGGCGCTGGCGTGGCTCCGGACGGCGGTGGACGCGACGCCGGATTTTCTGCCGCTGCGGCGGGAACTCGCGCACCGGCTGCTCCGGCAGCGCGAGCTGGAAGCGGCGGAGGAACAGGTCCGCGCGATGCTCTACCAGGACAACGGGAACGTGGAGGCGTGGCTCCTCGTCGCGGAGCTGCACGCGGCGCGCGGGGAACGGCGCGAGGCGATCGCCCGGCTGGGCCGGCTTTTCAGCGAGCAGCCCACGCTGGCGCTGGTCGCGCAGCGGCTGGGGCGGGCACTCTTGCAGGAAGGAGAATTGGACCAGGCGGGCACGGCGGTGCTGGCCGGCCTGCGGCACGATCCGAGCCATCTCGATTCGCGGCTGCTGCTGGCGGAGATCCAGCTGCGGCGGAAGCATGGGCCGGACGCGGTGCGGAATCTGACGCAGGTGCTGGAAGACTGGCCGCACGAACCGCGCGCGCAGTCGCTGCTTGCGGCGGCGTTGCTGGAAGCCGGGCGGCCCGCCGAGGCGGTGGTGATCCTGCGGGAGAAATTGCGGGCCCAGCGCGGCGCACCGGCGGTGCGGCTCGAACTCGCGCACGCGCTGATCCGGCGGGGAGCGGACGACGAGGCGCGCGAACACCTCGAGGCGGTGCTCGCGGCGGAGCCGGGAAACATCGCGGCCGTCACGGCGCTCGTGGAGCGCGAGGTGCGGGCGGGGAGATTCGAGGCGGCGCTGCAGCGGCTGGAGCCTGCGCCGCACGGGGCCCCGGCATCGGCCCCGCGGCTCAGTCTCACGGCGGCGGTGCACGCGGCCCGCGGAGCGTGGGCCGAGGCCGAAGCGGCCGCGGGTCGCGCGTTGGCGGCCGACGCGGCGCACGACCGGACCTACAACGTGCTCAAGCGGATCCATGATGCGGATCCACGCGGTTCGCGGGTGCCGGTGCTGCTCGGGCAGGTGCTCGTGGCGGAGCCGCGGAATCCGCGCGCGCTGCTGCTCAGCGCGCTGATCCACACGGAGCGCGGTGAACTCGCGCGGGCCCGGGAAGCCTACGAGTTGTTGCTGCGGGAGCAGCCGGATGCACCCGTGCCGTTGAACAATCTCGCGGCGTTGTGCGCCGTGGAGCCGGCGTTGCTCGACCGCGCGCATGAGCTCGTGACGAAGGCGCGCGCGCTGCAGCCCGATTCGCCGCTCGTCGCCGCGACGCTGGGCTGGGTGCTGTGCCGCCGCGGCGATCCGGCGGCGGCGCTGCCGTTGCTCGCGGGTGCGGCGGATCAGTTGCCGGACCACGCGGAGATCCAGGCGCACCTCGCGGTTGTGCTGGGCGAGCTCGGGCAGACGGCGGCCGCGCGCGCGGTGTGGAGCAAGGCGGCGCAATCGTCGGGGGCGTTTCCCGGCCGCGAGCAGATCGCAGCGCGGCTGGTGACGCTGGCGGTGGCGGTGCCGGGCGCGCGGTGAGGGGACGCGGCCGCGGGGAGGCTTCCGCGCGGCGGTGGCGGGTGGCGCAGTGGCGCGAATCCGATGAAGATCTCCCGCGTATTTTCCCTCGTGGCGAGGTGGCTGGCGGTGCGCGTGACGGAGGCGGCGGAGCGGCCGAACGCGGTGCCGATCATGTCGGACGCCAGGGTCTTTTCCGACCTCGACTGCTACGGCGACGGGATCGCGACGCCGCAGTTGGTCGCGCCTGCGGCGACGTCGATCAGGCGAGTTCCCAGCCCTTGCGGTAGCTGCGGCGGATGAGCGGGGCAGCTTCGGGGGCGTTTTTCACGGTCATGGTCTTCGCGTCCCACTGCACTTTCTTGCCGAGGCGGAGCGCGACGTTGCCGAGGAGGACGGTCTCGCTGAACGGGCCCGACTGGACGAAGTTCGAGAGCGCGGGCTTGCCGGTCTTGATGGCGTCGAGCCACTCGACGTAGGGGCCGCCGCTGTAGTCGCCTTTGCCCTTTTCGGCTTCGAGGCCGCCGGGCACGCGCGGGATCGTCTGCGGCGGCTCGGTGAAGGTGGTGGTGAGTGTCTCGGGCTTGAAGACCCAGTCCTGCCGCGTGCGGCCGAAATACATTTTCCCCTTTTCGCCGATGACCATGAGGTCGAAGCGGCGGAAGACGTGGTCGGCGGTGGGCCAGTCGCCCTTCCAGATGTCGTCGGGAATGGAGTGCTGGTAGACGCCGTCCTTGGCGACGACGCCGTCATACCACGCGAACTTCACCGGGCCGCCGAGGATGCTGGTCGGGAAATGATACGTGACGGTCGAACGATGCGGCGCGGCGATGGCGGTGCCGCCCTCCTGCCAGGATTCGACGGTCGTCGGGGCGGTGAGGCCGAGCGCCCAGTAGGGCATGTCCATGATGTGGCAGCCCATGTCGCCGAGCGCGCCGGCGCCGAAATCCCACCAACCGCGCCACTTGAACGGCGCGAAGTCGGGGCTGTAGTCGCGGAACGGCGCGGGTCCGATCCAGAGATCCCAGGCGAGGCCCTGCGGGACGGGCTGCGGGGTGGGCCACGCGGTCATGCCCTGGGGCCAGATGGGGCGGTTGGTCCAGGCGTGCACTTCGGTGACGCGGCCGAGCACGCCGGCGCGGATGAGTTCGACGGCGCGGCGGATGGGTTCGCCGGCGTGGGCCTGGTTGCCCATCTGCGTCTGCACCTTGTATTGCACGGCGGCCTCGGCGAGGCGGCGCGCCTCCCAGACGGAGTGCGAGATCGGTTTCTGCGTGTAGACGTGCTTGCCCTTGCGCATCGCGAGGAGCGAGGCGTGGAAATGGTGGTGGTCGGGCGTGGACACGATGACGGCGTCGAGCCCGTCCATCGTCGCGATCATCTCGCGGTAGTCCTTGAAGAACTTCGCCGACGGGTGGCGGTCGAGGTTGGTTTCGCCCTTGGCCTTCTTGTTGCGCGAGAGCTCGGGGTTGCGCGGGTCGGCGACGTCGCAGAGGGCGACGATCGCACCGCCGGCGGCGGCGGTGGCATTGAGGTCGGTGTTGCCCTTGCCGCTGACGCCGATGGCGCCGACCTGGATGCGGCTGTTGGCGCCGCGCGCGGTGGCGGGCAGGATGGAGAAGCCGAGGGTGGCGACGGCGGAGGCGCGGATGAAGTCGCGGCGTTGAAGCGGGGTATTTTTCATCGAGGCAGGAAACGACGGATGGGAGGGGGAAAGGGTTTCAGGCGAAGCGCGGCGCTTCAGCGGGCGTAGACGACATACCACTTGTCGGTGTAGAGGGCGGGCTCCCCGACGGGGCGGAAGCCGAGGGTGGCGAGCCAGGCTTTGGCCTGTTCGCGCGTGACGTGCAGCGTGGGGTCGTCCTTGTGCGGTCCGAGTTCCGGGTGGAAGTCGACAATCGCGATGCGGCCGGTCGGCTTCAGGTAAGTGGCGAGGGCCTTGAGATATTCGGGGCGTTTCTCGATGTGGTGGAGCACGTCGAAGATGAAGGCCAGATCGAGGTCGCGCGTCGGGAGTTTGGGGTCGGTGAATCCGCCGAGCACGGCCTGGACGTTTTTCACGCCCTGATCGCGCATGCGCTGCGCGATGTGGTCGACGAGCCCCTGTTCGATGTCGACGGCGTAGACCTTGCCCTGGGCGCCGGCGGCGGCGGCGAGCTGGGCGGTGAAGGCTCCGGAGCCGGCGCCGATGTCGGCGACGATGGCACCGGGTTTGAGCTGCAGGGCGGCGACGGCCTCGTCGACCTTGAGTTTGGCGACGCGGTTGGCGGCATCGAGGGTCTTGAGCCACTGCTCGGTGGTGCGGCTGCCGAGTTGGGCGTGCGCGGTGGCGGCGAAAGCGAATGCGACGACGACGGCGAAGACCGGGCGGAGGAGGGAGGCGAAGAGGCGGGGCATGGCGGACGGAGCGGCCGCGGCGGGAAATCGCCGTGGCGCGGACGAGCGGCGACTTGAACGCGTGGCGTTGCCCGCGGCAACCCCTGTCTCCGCGCGCCGCGTGGGGATTTGCGTTTCGCGGGCGGACCCGTTGGCTCCGCTCCTTCAACCTCCCGCATGCACCACTCCTCCTTGTTTACGCCGGTGAGCCTCGGTGGGCTCACTCTCGCCAACCGCATCGTGATGGCCCCGCTCACCCGCTGCCGCGCCGATGCGGACCATGTGCCGACGGCCATCATGGCCGAGTATTACGCGCAGCGCGCCTCGGCCGGGCTGCTGATCGCGGAGGCGACGATGGTGCAGGAAGGCAACTCGGCGTTCGGCGGGCGTGAGCCCGGCATTTATTCCGCGGCGCAGGTCGCGGGTTGGAAACACGTGACGGACGCGGTGCATGCGCGCGGCGGCAAGATTGTGCTGCAGCTCTGGCATGGCGGCCGGGCGTGTCACTCGCTGCTGAACAACGGCCGGCAGCCGGTGGCGCCGAGTGCGCTGCGGATCGAGAACGACGAGACGCACACGCCGCAGGGCAAGAAGCCCTACGAAGTGCCGCGCGAGCTGCGCGACGACGAACTGCCGGGGATCGTGGCGGCCTTCCGCGCGGGGGCGGAGAACGCGCGCGCCGCGGGCTTCGACGGCGTGGAGGTGCACGGGGCGAACGGCTACCTGCTCGATGAATTCCTGCGCGACGGCAGCAACCGCCGCAGCGGCCCGTATGGCGGCCCGATCGCGAACCGCGCGCGGCTGCTGCTGGAGGCGACCGATGCCGCCATCGCGGTGTGGGGCGCCGGCCGCGTCGGCGTGCGGATCTCGCCCGTGAACAGTTACAACGACATGCGCGACAGCGATCCGCTCGCGGTCACGCGCCATGTCGCGGCCGAGCTGGACCGGCGCGGCATCGCCTACCTGCACGCGATGCGCGCGGATTTCTTCGGGATCCAGCAGGCGGATGTGATCGGTGCGGCGCGCGGGGCGTTCCGCGGCGCGCTGCTGGGCAACATGGGTTACGCTCCGGAGGAGGCGGTCCGCGCGGTGAGCGACGGCACGCTCGCGGCGGTGGCCTTCGGGCATCACTTCATCAGCAATCCGGATCTCGCGGAGCGCGTGCGCGCGGGCGTGGCGCTGGTGGAGCCGGATCCGCGGACGTTCTACACGCCGGGCCCGGCGGGCTACACCGATTATCCGACGCTCGCGGCCCGCTGAGCGGACGGGAGCGGGTGCGATGTTTCGCCGCCGGTCACGTGACCGGCGGCAGGCGCAGGCCGAGGATTTTTTGCTCGGCGAGCGCCCAGACCCGGAGGTCGACGCCGTGACTGCGGCGCGACACCGGGAGCCGGCGCGCGATCGCATCGGCGGTGCGGGCGATGCGGCGGAGGAGGCGAAGTCCGGGTGGGCGGAACGGCGGGACGGCGGAGCCGGAGATCGTGGTGCGTTTCATGGACGGAGGCGTTTCCGGGGCGGACGACAACGATCCGCGCCGGCGCTCAAATGTTCCGCGGCCGACGGAAATCGGGCCGCAGAAATCGGATTATCCCGCCGCCGTGCGGTGTCCGCGCGAATCGGGGCTTGTGCGGCCCGGTCGCGCGGATTCCCTCGGACGCACGGACCGACCCCTTTCCGACCTGTCCGCCGGCGAACCCGCCGATCAACCCCCGCACCATGAAGACTTCCGTTGCGACTGCGTTTGCCCTGCTGCTGCCGTGTCTGGCCGCACCCCTTTGCGCCCAGGCCGTTCCGCCCGCCCCGGCGGCGCCCGAGCCGGCGCCGCGGCGCGGCGAGGTGGTGGAGCTGAGTCCGTTCACGGTGAACACGGACCGCGATGTAGGCTACCAGGCGGAGAACACGCTCGCCGGCAGCCGGCTCAACACCTCGCTCCGCGACACGGCGAGTTCGCTCTCGGTGTTTACCAAGGAGTTTCTCGATGACGTCGCGATCACCGACATTTCGGAGCTGATGCGCTACACGGTGAACGGCGAGATGAACACCAACGAGAATCAGGCCGGCTCCGAGCAGAACCCGGTGGTCAACGCGCAGAGCCTCACGCCGACGATCCTGGTGCGCGGGCTGACGGCGAACCTCGGCATGGACTACTTCACCAGCATCGTCCCGACCGATCCGTATCGGGCGGGGCGTTACGAGGACAGCCGCGGGCCCAACAGCATCCTCTTCGGCATCGGGTCGCCGGGCGGCATCATCAACCAGTCGTCGAAGACCGCGCTCTTCGGCCGCGACAGCGCGACGGTGCGGCACAGCTCCGGTTCGTGGGGGCGCAACCGCACGGAGATCGACGCGAACAAGGTGCTGCTCAAGGACCGGCTCGCGGTCTCGATCGCCGCGCTGGATCAGGAGAACGGCGGCTGGCGCGACTGGGACTTCCAGGACAAGGAGCGGATCTTCGGCTCGGTCGTGGTCCGGCCCCACCGGCGGCTGACGCTCACGGCGATGGGCGAGGTCGGGCGGGACATCGGCGCGGTGATCCGCGCGACCGTGGACTCCGATCAGGTGCTGGCGTGGTATGACAACCGCCAGGCCAGCGGGGTGGGCGCGGTGACGTTTACGCCCAACAACACGCTGCCCACCGCCGCGATGCAGGCGCTCGGCGTCACGGGCCGCGAGGTCGTGGCGACGGGACTGAACCGCCGCGCGATCTTCATCGAGAACGACGGCACGGTGTTCGACGCCCGCGGCACGTTTCTCACCGGCAGCTACAACAACGCCGCCGTCCGCGCGCCCAACGGCACGCCCGGGGTGACGACCAGCGGCCTGCGCCTGAACGATCCGCGCATCTTTCCGCGGCACATCAACGGCGCCGGTCCCGGCATGGAGCGCACGCAGGACCTGCGGAACTGGACGTTTTCGGCCGACTGGCAGGTGGCGCGGAACTTCGCGCTCAACCTCGCGCACAACTACCAGCGCACCACGGCGAAGGTGACGCTCATGACCGGCGCCGACCCCACGCTGCGCGGCGATCCCAACCGCACGCTCGGCGTCAACGGCGTCCCGAATCCCTACGCCGGCCGGCTCTACTTCGACGGCAACTGGCGGCGCGACGTGCACACCGGCGAGGTGCGCGAGACGCGGCTTGCGGCCTCCTACACGCTCGAGACGAAATCGAAGTGGCTCGGGAAACACCGGCTCGCGGCGATGCTCTCGACGCAGGACCAGTTCGATGTGCGCGCCAACTCGTGGCTCGCCTTCGCCGGCCGGCCCTACAACGCGACGCCGAACAACGCCAACAACCGCATCACCGTCCGGAATTACCTCACCGAGGGCGACTATGGCACCTACCGCGTGGGCGACTACCGCCGGCTGCCGACGACGGTGAATTTCGACGGCCGCACCTACAGCCTCGTCTTCGCCAACGAGGTCGCCGGTGCCAACAACAGCGGCGGCGAGCAGGAGGCGTTCTCGATGCTCGGCGTGGCGCAGAGCTATTTCTGGGAGGGCAAGGTCGTGACGACGCTCGGCTACCGGCAGGACAAGGTCGATGTGATCGAGCTCGGTTTCTACAACGACCCGAACATCGGCGACATCGTCGACCGCGACCGCAGCAAGGCGCAGACGACGAGCGCCACCGGCCACACGGGCACGGCCGGCCTCGTGTATCACGTGCTGCCGTGGGTCTCGGTCGTGGCCAATTACTCGACGAACCAGGGTGTGCCCTCGTTTGTGCGGAAGACGTTCCCCAACGGGGCGCTCGCGCCGCCTTCCGAGGGCGTGGGCTCGGACTACGGTCTGAGTTTCGATCTGCTCGGCGGCCGGCTGAACGCCAAGGTCGTCTACTTCACGTCGGTGGAGAAGGGAAAGATCACGACCGTGGGCTTTGCCGGCGCGGCCGGGCGCAACACCCGCGTGTCCGAGGCGCTGGCGAGCGCGCTCGTCGGCCCGGGCCGGCCCTACACGACTGCGACGTGGGCGGAGATCAACCGCGCGCTCAATCCGCCCGCCACCGCCGCCGCGTCGGACTACGAGTCGGACGGCTACGAGGCGCGCATCACGGCCAACCTGACGCGCAACTGGCGGCTCGTCGCGAACTACTCCTACACCGACACGCTGCGCACCAACCTCAGCAACGAGATCATCGACTGGTATGGCCTGAAGCGGGACGGCAACCGGCTCGTGCAGGGCGTGCGGCAGGACGCGACCGGTCGCTTCATCGTCGATCCCTCGGCCTACACGACCACCGGCACCGTGGCGAAATGGCTCGAACTCGCCGCGAGGCACCCGGACGCCAACGTGAGCACGCTCACCGCCTCGAACGGCCAGACCGTGGCGCAGGAAATCCTCGATGTGGTCGATTCGCTCAACGACGCCAAGGAGGAGAACGAGCAGCGCTGGGGCGTGCGGCCGCACAAGATCAGCCTGTTCACGGCCTACGATTTCAAGGAAGGCCGGCTGCGCGGCTTCACCGTCGGCGGCGGCTGGCGCTGGCGCAGCGCCAACATCATCGGCCGCGACTCGCGCGACGCGGAGATCACGGGCAAGGCGCTCACGGCGACGGATCTGATGCTGAGCTACACGCGGAAATTCGACCGCATCCCGGGCCGTTTCCGTTTCCAGATCAACGTCACCAACGTGCTCGACGAGACCGACATCATCCCCGTGCGGCTGGCGACGGGCGCCACCGCGCCGGATGGATTCATCGTGCCGGGCGGCCGCGGGCCGGCCTACAGCCGCTACGATCTGGTGGTGCCGCGCGAGTGGCGCTTCACGACGACGTGGTCGTATTGAGGCCGGTCGGAAGGGATAGCGGAGCGAGGGGAGCGCCGGTCTTGGCCTCGGGCTCCGGGCGCCCGAGGGCGGCCGTGAGGCAGAGGCGACCCGCCGACGGGCCGCTCGGCTACCGGCTGCGGTAGTCGGCGCCGGTGAGGCTCCCGAGGACCGACTGCTGCCAGGTGCGGAGCTGCTGCCGGAGCTGGCGGGCGACGTCGGGATGCTGCGCGATGACGTTGGTTTTCTCGGCCGGGTCGGCGCGGAGATCGAAGAGTTCCTCGCCGCTGCCGCGCGTGCCGTCGACGACGAGCTTGAAGCGGTTGTCGACGATCGCGCGCGGGCCGGCGAAGTCGGTTTCGCGGATGTCGGCGAAGCGGAAGTTGGAGAAGTTGCGTGTCGGGGTGCCGTCGGGCCCGAGTTTCACGAGCGGCGTGGTGCCCTTCTGCAGTTCGGGATCGAGGTAGGGCTGGCGCTCGCGGTCGCCGCCGCGGACCTGCCCGTCCCAGAACGCGATGGGGCGCGGCCGCTCTTTCATCCGGCCGTCGAAGAGCGGCACGAGACTGAGGCCGTCGAGCGGACGCGCCGGGAGCGGCACGCCGGCAAGTTCGCAGAGCGTGGGCAGCATGTCGCTGGTGACGGCATTGACGTCGGTCGCGCGCGGCTGGCGGAGGCGGGCGGGCCACTCGATCAGGCCGGGGACGCGCATGCCGCCCTCGTAGACATCGCCCTTCCGGCCGCGGAACGGCACGGTGGCGACCGCTTCCGGGGGCGTGCCGTTGTCGCCGCAATACCAGAGCAGGGTGTTGTCGCGCACGCCGGCGCGGCCGAGCGCGGAGCGGAGCTGGCCGATGGAGCGGTCCATCGCGGTGATCTCGGCGAAGCGCTCGCGGAGCACGTCGCGTTGGCGGCGGCGGGTGTTCTTGCCGGTCTCGTTGGAGGTGAGCTGGACCTCCTTGTTGCCGAAGGTGGCGGGCAGATGGTCGTAGAGCGCGAGATCGGCGGGCAGGGCCTGATACGGCTCGTGCGGCGAGCCGAACCAGATGACGACGAAGAACGGTTTGCCGGCGGCGGTGGCGCGTTGGATGAAGCGCAGCGCCTCGGCGACGACGATCTCGGAGCTCTCGCCCTTGAACTGCACGGGATCGGCGCCGTTGCGGGAGAACCACGGATCGAGCTCGAAGAAGTTGTCGTGCGAGACCCACTCCTGAAAGCCCATCGCGCCGGGGTTCACGGGGGAGGCGGCCTTCACGGCGCCGAGGTGCCATTTGCCGAAGTGGCCGGTGGCATAGCCGTGGTCGCGGAGCAGCCGCGCGACGGTGATCTCCTCGGGGCGCAGCGACATGCCGGGGACGAACGTGCCGGAGCGATGATGGTGGCGGCCGGTCATCACGGTGGCGCGCGTGGGCGAGCAGCTGGAGCCGCCGGAGTAGAAGCGGTCGAGACGCAGACCGGTGCGCGCCATCTCGTCGAGCACGGGCGTCTTGAGGTAAGGGTGGCCGTTGTAGCCGGTTTCATCCCAGCCGTGGTCGTCGCCCATCAGCAGGACGACATTCGGGCGCGCGGGCGTCGCGGCGGAGAGCGCGGCGAGGCCGGCGGTGCAGAGCAGGGCAAACGCGAGAGCGAGGAGGCGAGGGGTGCGCATGGGGTGCCGCGGAAGGCGGAGCGGAAACGAAGTCGGCGGGCGGCGCCGCCGCCAGCCCGAAGTGCGCGGCGTGAGCCCGCGGGGTGAGGGCATCCCGCCCACAGGGGGAAATGCTCGCTGGGCGCGGCGCGGAGCACGGAAGGGTTGAGTCCGACGCGGGCCGCTGGCGTGATGCGCGCCGCGGCCACGGCCGCTTTCCGCGTATGCCAAAATCCCAGGAAACCCGCCGGCCAAAACTGGTCTCGGCGTTGATCGAGACGTTCGGCTTCAGCCCGTTGATCGCGTCGCTGGTGGCGCTTTTCCTCTGTGTGTTGGCCGCGGCGGCAGTCGTGTGGCTGTGGCTCTCCGCGCCGCCGCGTGCGATCACGATCGCGAGCGGGCCGGAGGGGAGCTCGTTCCACCGCTATGCGGAGAGCTACCGCGAGCGGCTCGCGGCGCGTGGCATCACGGTGAACATCGTGCCGACGGGCGGCTCGGCGGACAACCTGAAGCGGCTGCTCGACCGGACGTCGGGCGTGGATCTGGGTTTCGTGCAGGGCGGGCTCGTGAGCGAGAAGCCGGCGGCGCTCGTGTCGCTGGGCAGCGTGGCGATCCAGCCGGTGTGGGTTTACCACCGCGGCACGGTGAAAATCTCGCGGCTCTCGGAGCTCGCGGGAAAACGCATCGGCATCGGCACGCCGGGCAGCGGCACGCACACGCTCGCGACGGCGCTGCTGAAGGAGAACGGCATCACGGGGGCGCCGACGACGCTGGTGGAGCGGCCCGCGGAAGGCGCGGCGGCGGACCTGCTGGCGAACAAGCTCGATGCGGTGTTTCTCATGGGCGAGGCGGCGCCGCTGCAGACGCTGCGGACGCTGATGCGCGCGCCGGACATCCAGATGTTCAGCTTCACGCAGGCGGAGGCATTCACGCGGCGCATCCGTTATCTGAACCGGATCGTCGTCCCGCAGGGCGCGTTCGATCTGGGCATCAACCTGCCGGCGCAGGACGTGCAGCTCGTCGGGCCGGTGGTCGAGCTCGTGGCGCGGAAGGGCTTCAATGCGGCCGTGACCGACATCCTGCTCGATGCGGCGCGCGAGGTGCACGGCCGGGCGGGGCCGATGGCGCGGCGCGGGGAATTTCCCGCGCCGCTCGAGCGCGACTTCACGTTGAGCGAGGATGCGGTCCGTTTCTACAAGTCGGGCCTCGGCTTCACGTATCGCGTGATCGATTCGTTCTGGGCGGCGAGCCTGGTGAACCGCGTGGTCGTCGCGATCGTGCCGTTGATCCTGATCGTCATTCCGGCGATCCGGATTCTGCCGATCGCCTACCGCTGGAGCGTGAACCTGCGCATCTACCGCTGCTACCGGCCGCTGCTGCAACTCGAGCGCGAGGCGCGCTGGCCGATCACGGCGGAGCAGGCGACGGAGCTGCTGGGCCGGCTCGACGAGATCGAGTCGGAGGTGCGGGCGTTGAAGGTGCCGGCGTCGTTTGCGTTTCAATTCTACGCGCTGCGCGAGCACGTGGCGTGGGTGCGGGGCCGGTTGCAGGCGGCGGCATCGGCCGCGCCCGCGGTGGAGACGCCGCGGCGGTGATCGGTCCTGCGGGTCGGCGCCGGCGGCGACGAACTTTTCTGCGCCGGGTCCGGGGAGAAAACTAGGCCCGCCCGGTTCCGGCTTGCTGACAGAGGGTTGTCAGCGGCAGCTGGTAGGCTCACGGCATGAGCACGAAAACGAGAACGGTGGCGGCGCGGCGGATCGGCGAGCTGCGCGTGCCGGCGGCGCCCGGCTCGATCGCGAAAGGCAGCACGCTGCGCGACCTGCTGGACCGCGAGGCGATCGAGTGTCTCGCGCACAATCTGCGCGTGGCGGAGCCGACGTTCGACGCGGAAGGCTTTCGCGCGGCGGCGCACGCGGGGCTCGGGCCGCTCGGCATCCTGCAGCGCGGCGCCCACCTCGCGGCGGCGATGCGGCGGTTTCTGCCGGAGCGTTACGAGGCGGCGGTGGCCGTGCTGCTGCGCTCGCTCACGCCGCCGATGAACCAGACGGACGAACTGGGGCTGACCGGATTTTTCTACCTGCCGCACGTCACGTTTGTGGCGAACTACGGCCTGGATCCGGCGCACAACGGCGGGCGCGATCCGTTCGAGACGTCGCTGCAGGCGCAGTATGAACTCACGCGGCGTTTCACCGCGGAGTTTTCGATCCGGCCGTATCTCATCCGTTGGCCGGAGCGCACGCTCGCGCGGCTGATGGAGTGGACGCGCGATGCGGATCCGCACGTGCGGCGGCTGTGCTCCGAAGGCACGCGGCCGCGGCTGCCGTGGGCGACGCGGATCCCGGCGTTTGTGCGCGATCCGCGGCCGGCGCTGCCGATCCTCGAGGCGCTGAAGGACGATCCGGACCTCTACGTGCGGCGCAGCGTGGCAAACCACGTGGGCGACATCGCCAAGGATCATCCCGCGCTCGCGTTTGACGTCTGCCAGCGGTGGCTGGAAGGCGCGTCGGCCGAGCGGAAATGGGTGATCCGCCATGCGGTGCGGCACCCGGCGAAGAAGGGCGTGAAGGCCGCGCTGCGATTGCGGAAGCTCGCGAAAGCGGAACGGCGGTGAGGGACGGAGCGGGCGGTCCGTGCGGTGGGAGCCGGTTTATCCCGCGACGGGTCGGGGCATAAAGCCCCGCCCACATTCGAGCCCCTTCTCAGGCGAGGCAGCGCTTGAATTCCTCGGTCAGCGCGGCGCGGTCGAGATTCTTGCCGATGAAGACGAGGGTGTTCTGACGCGGCTGTTTGCCCCACTCCTGGTCGAACTTCGCGTCGAAGAGCATGTGCACGCCCTGGAAGACGAGCCGCTTGGGCGAGCCCTTCACGGCGAGCACGCCTTTCATGCGGTAGATGTCGCCGCCCTTGGTGCGGAGCAGGCCGGCGATCCAGTCGTTGAGCCGCTTGCCGTCGAGGTCGCCGGGGGTGCTGATGCCGACGCTGGTGACCGCTTCGTTGTGCTCGTGCGCGGCGTGGAAATCCTGCTGCCAGCACGGCCGCGCGACTTCGCCCATGACGTGGAGGTGGAGCGGATCGTGGCCGCAGGATTCGAAGACGAGGTAGAACCCCGGCTCCTTGATCTGCAGGCGGTAGCGGCCGTCGCCGTTTTTCAGGAGCAGCCGGTGGAGGGTGGCGCCGGGCGCGATCGTATCGCCGTCCTTGGTCTTCGACTCCCAGTCGGAGAAAACGTGGACCCCGGCCTGGATCGCGGCGGCGAGTGCGGCCTGCGGTTCGGCGGCGGTGAAGTCGCCGTTCACCGGGAGTTTTACCGGCATGATCACGACATCGAGTTCGTCGGGGTTGCCGTGGTGATGGTGATGATGGTCGTGGCCGTGCTCGTGACCGTGGTCATGGCTGTGGTCGTGACCGTGGTCGTGGTCGCAGTGGCCGATCTCGAGCACATGCGTGCCGGCGGGCAGGGCGTAGGCGCCGGCCCATTCGAACGGGTATTCGGGTTCGAGGAACTTCGGGTCGAGCTCGGTGGCGCGGTTGAGGTTGAAGCCGCCGACGTCGAGCACGTGGTCGAGGCTCACGTTGCAGTTCTGCGTGCGGTGGACCTTGGCGACGGCGTTGATGCGCTTGATGCGGGCCTCGAGGGCGTCGAGGTCGGCGGTCGAGACGAGGTCGGTCTTGTTGAGCAGAATCACGTCGGCGAAAGCGATCTGCTTCAGCGATTCGTCGTCCTGGTCGAGGTGCTGCGCGACGTGCTTGGCGTCGACGACGGTGACGATGGCGTCGAGTTTGAAGGCCTGCTTCATCTCGTCGTCGGTGAAGAACGTCTGGGCGACGGGCGCGGGATTGGCGAGACCGGTGGTCTCGATGAGGATGCCGTCGAGGCGGTCCTTGCGCTTGAGCAGGCGGCCGAGGATGCGGATGAGGTCGCCGCGGACGCTGCAGCAGATGCACCCGTTGTTCATCTCGAAGAGCTCCTCTTCGCTCTGGATCACGAGCTGGTGATCGACGCCGACCTCGCCGAATTCGTTTTCGATCACGGCGAGTTTCTTGCCGTGGTGTTCGGTGAGGATGCGGTTGAGGAGGGTGGTCTTGCCGGCGCCGAGGAAGCCGGTGAGGACGGTGACGGGAATCATGAGGAAAGGGCGGAGAGAAAGGTGACGGGTGGACGATCGGCCGCGGCGGGCGCGGGCGCGTCGGGTGGGGACGGCGGGCGTCAGCGCGTGGTGCGCTGGGCGGTGCCGTCGAGATGATAGATGGCGGTGAGGGCGCCGTTTTCGACGCGTGGCCGGACGCGGAGGGTGCCGAAGACCTGGAGGGGCACATCCTGCTGCGGCTTGAGGCCCTGCTTCTCCATTTTGACGGTGATCCACTGGTTCATGGGCGGCACGACGCCGTAGCAGCAGAGCATGGAGTTGGCGACGAGGAGGAACTCGGTGGTGAGCGTGCCCTCCATTTTCATGGGCAGCATGAAGCCGCCGACGAGGACCTTGGTGCCGTCGAGGCGGCGGACGAGTTCGGGGATCTGGCTCTCGACGGCGGCGAGCGCGGCCTGGTCTTCGGCGGCGAAGGCGGCGGCCTGTTCCTTGGTGAGCTTGAATTCGTAGCCGCCGAGGAAGTCGAAGCCGACGTCGAGGTGGCCGTTGACCTGCGCCGTGGGGAGCGTGAGCGGCGGATATTCGGGCGCGGCGTCGCCCGGCTGGGCGGCGGCGGGAGCCGGGACGGCGCCCGAGCCCGGTGCGGGGGCGCGGCGGCGGCTCAGCAGCGGATCGGGCGACGGGTCGAAGGAGCCGTCGGAGTTGCCGTGGAGCGACGGCAGGCCGATGGCGCAGCAGGCCGAGTGATCCTGAAAGCCGCGGAGGCCGGTGATCTGCGCGAGGAGCGCCGGCGCCGCGACGAGTGCGGCGACGGCGAGCAGGCGGCAGGTTCCGGCGGCGGGCATGGCGGCGGGCGGCGCGGCGTTACTTCTTCAGGTGAATCGCGATGTTCCGGAACGTGGTGCCCTTGATCTCGATCGACTCGATCGTGCCCGGGAGTTCGCCGGCGGACTTGAGCCAATCGGCCTGCGCCTCGAACTGCGAGGTGTTGCCCACGGTCTCGCCGGTGCCGGCGTTGGCGACGGCCTTGAGCGAGAGCGGGCGGCGCTGGCCGCCGGCGAGGGCGACGAGCTCGATCGACGGGGCGGCGATACGGACGAAATTCTCGGCGTGGCCGTCGAGCACCCAGGCGGTGAGCTTGCCGGCGGCGGGATCGCGCAGGAGTTCGAGATTGTAGGCGTGTTCGCCGATCTCGACGAGCACGCCGCCATGCGGTGCGACATGGACGTGACCGCCGCCGGGGGCGGCGTGATTGTGGCCGGATTTGCTGCAGCCGACGAGGGCGAGGAACGGCAGGAGGAGGGAAACGAGGAGAAAGCGGGAGCGTGGCATGGTGAAGGAACATGGCACCACGTTGCCCCCGCTCGCAAGTCTCGCGGCTCGGACGGCGGTCAGTCGGCCGGCTCGAGATAGACCTCGATGAGCACATCGCCGCCGGTGAACGCCGCGGCGGCGGACTGCACGACGGCGGTATAGGCGCCGGGCGGCAGCTCGACGAGCAGTGCGGAATCGCCGGACGCTTCGTCGAGGGCGAAGGCCCCGACGCGGGCGCTGGCGAGGCGGATCTCCTCGAGGTTGGCGGCGGCGAACCAGTTGTCGTTGGCATGGCGGGCGGGGCCGCTGGTGGGGCGCAGCACGAGCGTGGGATCGCGGAGCCAGGCGCCGATGCCGAAGCGCTGCAGCGTGGGGCCGACGGCGCGGACGAGCACGGTGCGCGGCCGGCCCTCGATGACGAAGCCGGCGGTGGCGTGATCCTGGCCGGCCGCGGGGGCCACGTGCACGCGGGTGGAAACGTTGGCGAGCGTGCCGTCGGTGAGGGCGGCGTTGGCGCGTTGGCCGACGAAGTAGAAGCCCGCGGTGCCGCCGGGCACGCGCACGCTGCCCTCCTGCAGCTCGAAGCGGCGCACGGCATCGAAGCCGAGGGAGAAGTAGGCGGCCCAGGCTTCAGCGCTGATGAGCGTGCGGCCGAGGGCGTCGGCCGGGAAATTCGCCGGGCGGGCGACGGTGGCGCTGGCGCGGAGCGAGAGGCGGCCGTCGTCGTGGAGAATGGCGTTCTGCTGGCGGAGCGAGCCATCGGGCTCCGCGGTGAAGCGCACGACGGCGATGCGGTCGAGCGGCGCGGGCTGGGCGGCCCGGGTGGGCAGCGCGAGGATCAGCGCGATCAGCGCACCGAGCAGAAACGCGGCGAGATAGGTGCCGACGGTGCGGCGGCGAATACGGATGGTATTCATGGCGGACGTGGAAATCGACGTGAGCAAACGGACGAAGGGTCACGTTAGCGCATCGGCGTGGTCCGCGGTATGGGCCGTTCGGCTAAGGGGGGGGTGGAGTGTGGAGTCTGGAGTGAGGAGTTGAGAGTTGAGAGCCCGAGCTGCAGAGGCGGCGGGAGTGGGTTTCGCCCGCGGCGCGTGTAGCGGCCGATGCGAGCGATTGTGGGCGGGGTGCCCTCACCCCGCGGATGCGGGGTCGACCTGTTTTCCCGCGGGGTGGTAGGTCACCCCGCCGACAGAAAAAGGATCACGGCTCCGTGGGTTTCCTGGCGGGGCGCTTGTGGGCGCGGGCGCGGTCGAAGCGGGGATTGGGGCCGGGGATCTCGGCGCCGAGGGCGCGGATCGTGGCGTGGAGGCGCGCGCTCATGTCCGCGGCCCGCGTGGGCTCGGTGGCGGCGAGATTGCGCGTCTCGCCGAGGTCGGTGCGGAGATTGAAGAGCTCGAGGTGGCGGCCTTCGTGATAAATGCCGTCGTCGTCGAACCGGTCGCCGAACGACTCGATGAGTTTCCAGTCGCCTTCGCGGAGGCTGGCGGCGGGCGTCGCGCCCCAGGCGAGGTCGTAGAGGGGCGCGTAGGTGAGGATGGGGCGAACGGGCACGGAGCCGCCACGGAGCAGCGGGCCCAGGTCGCGGCCGTCGACCGGGTGGTCGGCCGGCGTGGCGGCACCGGCGGCGGCGAGGAGCGTCGGGAGGAGGTCGGTGACGTGGACGGGCGTGGCCTCGACGCGGCCGGGCGCGACGACTCCGGGCCAGCGGAGGAGACACGGGACGCGGATGCCGCCTTCGTAGAGCGTGCCCTTGCCGGAGCGGAGCGGGGCGTTGGAGAACTCGCGACCCCGCTCGACGAGCGGCAGGATGGCGCCGGAGCCGGTGCGCGACGGCTCGGGGTCCCACTGGCGGTAGACGCCGCCGTTGTCGGTGAGGAAAACGACGAGGGTGCGCTCGCGCAGGCCGAGCGTGTCGAGGCGCGCGAGCAGCCGGCCGGTCTCGGTGTCGAGGTGTTCGAGTGCGGCGAGGTAGGTGGCGTTGTGGAGACCGGTGGCGGGGGCGCCGCGGGCGCGGTGTTTCTCGACGAGAGCGGGCGGGGCGGAGACGCGGCCGTGCACGGTGTGGTGCGTGAGCAGGGCGAACCACGGCCGGTCGCGGTGGCGCTCGATGAAGCCGATGGTCTGGTCGGTGAGGTGGGCGACGTGTTTGTCACCCTCGTTCTGCGAGCCGGGTCCGGGCGGCGCGGCGAAGTCGAAGCCGTAGTGGTGGGCGGCGGCGGCGTTGAGTTTCACGTAATCGCCGTCGGCGCCGGTGGTGAGGTGCCATTTGCCCGCGATGCCGGTGGCGTAGCCGGCCGCGCGCAGGCCCTTGGCGAGCGTGAAGGTGCTGCGGGGCAGCTGCTCGGCGAACTCGGGTTCGCGCACGAGCGCCCACGGAAAGCCATACCACGGGATGACGTGCCAGAGGCGGTTGCGCGCGGTGTGCTGGCCGGTGAGCAGCATGGCGCGGGTGGGCGTGCACTGCGGTGCGACGTAGGCGTCGGTGAAGCGCATGCCTTCGCGGGCGAGGCGATCGAGGTGCGGCGTGGGGACGAGGGTGTTGCCGTAGCAGCCGAGGGAGGACCAGCCCTGGTCGTCGGTGAGGATGATGAGAACGTTGGGGCGCGGGGCCGCGGCCGGGACCGAGGCGGCGCGGGCGGCGAGGGTGGTGCCGAGGAGAAGGCAGGAGAGCAACGCGAGGAGACGTGCGTTCATGGGGGCGGCGGACATTGGCCCGGCGGGCGGGCCGCGACAAGTCCGCGCGCCGCGGCGCGGGGGCGGCCTGCG